>ENA-OWPA01000566-OWPA01000566.1-bioreactor-metagenome-genome-assembly--contig:-NODE-566-length-45480-cov-11.926459_pt1 | contig 45480 bp, 37 predicted proteins | sample MGYA00238139_ERZ651803 | MGnify/ENA primary metagenome ERZ651803 (study PRJEB26909, sample SAMN07631231) | bioreactor metagenome | isolation source: Switchgrass digestor | place: USA: Dartmouth...
AGTGTAGATGTGATTTCTATTAACACATCTTTGGTGCTCTCTGTCTATCTATTTCCTACAGTAAAGTTACGCTATCGCTTTTTTATTTGTCAGTTTAATATTTGTCCACACTATGGTATAATAAGGATATCCAAATACTATAAAATAAATCCTTATGGAGAAAGAAGAGATAATATGAGTGAGAATATTAAAGAGAAAAAATTAATATCCTTTACCTTTGATGACGGCCCCAATACCGATACTACTCCTTTGGTGCTGGACATACTTGAGAAGCACAAAATACCGGCATCCTTCTTTATCATCGGCAAGCTGGTAACCGAGGAAACAATACCTGTCCTGAAAAGAGAAGCCGAGCTTGGCTGCGACATACATAATCATTCATGGACCCACTCATTTATGGACAAATTTACTCCGGAAGAGATACGTAAGGAAATCAAGGATACCAGCGATGTCATTTATGAAGCAACAGGCCAAACAGCAAAATTTTTCCGTCCTCCATACATTGTTACCAGCCAGGAAATGTTTGATAATATTGACCTGCCATTTATCTGCGGGGTAAACTGCCTTGACTGGGACCCGACAGTTTCAGCCGAGAAAAGGAAGCAGCTTATTCTGGATAATGCTAAGGATGGCGATATAGTCCTGCTGCACGATCTTTCCGGAAACATGAATACGGTAAATGCCCTGGAGGATATGATTACCGGCCTGCTGGACAAAGGCTTTACCTTTGTTACCATAACTGAGCTGTTTGAACAAAAGGGTATTGACCCGAACGTAAAGAACAAGGTATGGTCAAACGTATTTGAATAATTCAGATTATTAAACAGAATGTAAATTATCAAAAGCAGATATGTCTGTATACTTTATAGCTAATAGCCAATACAGATCATATCTGCTTTTTTATTCTTTAATATTTTCTTTTTCAATCAGAATATCTTTATTTTCCAATCAGCATATCGGCCTTTAATATATGGTTTATCAGCCAGTCATTCAGGAAATTAAGTATTTCCAGTATTACCTCCTTCTGGTTTTCATTGTCCAGCTCATATATATTATATTTTGACAGTTCCTCCATGAAGTCATTATGCATTACCTTCTGGGACAACAGCCTGCGGTATTTTATGCTTTCCATATATTCTTCCTCATGCTTGAAATGAGTGGCTGCATAATCCTTAAGCTCATTGATTATATCCACAATATAATCGTACTTGTCCGGTATAAATTCGTCCATCAAAACATTGTAGGCCCGGTCGGCAATCTCAAAAAGCTTTTTGTGCTCGTCATCGACAAAATCAATACCTACCCTGAACTCTTCCTTAAATTCGTACATTTTTGACCTCCGTTTCTTATAACTATCCCTTGCGCCATCCGTTAATATACTAAACTGCATCTTTTGTTAATTATGCCAAATTAAACCGTCATTTATGCAAGTGCTCCCAAATGCTACCTGCAGCTTTGAGAGCACCTGTGTTCTTATAAATTTTAATGCATTATTAATTACTAATTATAATTGATTACCACCGGAATTGAGCTAGGCATAGCAACCAGTGAGTTTCCGTTAAGATCCTTTATGTCATAGGATACGACATTAATATATAACACACTGTTATTGGCAGGTGGTGATGAAAGATAAATCGTTGCAGTCGTTCCGTTCACCTCTACCATACTGACAGGTATTTCATATGAGCTGCCGCCATATGTCTGAGTAGCCTTAACAGTCATAGTTCCCTGAACCGCTTCGGTAAAGTTCAGTCTGATGATATTGAGGGATGTTTTGTCAAATACCGGCTGCGGCTTGTATGCAGGCCTCTTGTTTTCCTTTATAGGTAACTGGCATTCATAATAGCTGATCGGCGAGTAGCTGTTATTATAGCCCTTAACACCGGATATAATCAGCTTATAATTCAGATTATTGTATTCAACCGAGTCCGGAGCCATTGTCAGAACAACCGTTGCTCCGGTTTCCACCGTATTCTCAAGCAATGCAGCACTCGTAATGTTTACTCCTGGTATTTTGTAATTCTCAAGTGTTTGGGCAGATACGGTATCCAGCTTGTTCATGAACCTTATAGTAATCTTATTCAAATCATCAGTATTCTGGGCAACATAGTATGGCGGAGGCAGCTCCGTGCCAGACTGGCTGCTGCTGGTTGTGGTTATTGCAATTGTTCTTGAAACATTGTAATTTCTGAAGCTGTCGGTAACAAAGCCCTGATGGATCGTAATACTGTAATTTCCCGCCAGGGTAAGGTTTGTTACCCTGAGCTTAATGATGTTATTGCCATCGTTATGCGGAAGCTCCGTATAACCAATATTAATCAGTCTGATATCCTCATTTGATGATGTATAGGTTGATGCCAGAGTTCCTGTTGCTGAAGTAATTGAAACCTCCTCATTATATGTAAGGGTCAGAATGCCGGTTTCAGAATCATACTCATAGCTCAGCAATAAAGGAGCCGTCTTGTCTTCGACAAAGAAAATATTAAATTCATAGTTTTTATTTGCGCTGTTATCATATGGGTCAACGTTATAGCTGTTCCAGAAGCCTATAGATACCTTTCTTGCACCTGTGTAGCTGGCATCAGCATCGGATATAGTAAAGTTAACCTTCTTTTTATCCCTGGAGTCAACCTTACCCTGGATGCTAACCCCTCCATCAAGCTGCAAATAACCCGGACACAAGGGATCTATAGCCCGATCAAAGGTCGCAGTTATTGTATTATATCCGGTTCGTGTAACGCTGAGTATTCTTGCCTGGGGCTTATAGGAGGTATCGGTCTTTACATAAGCCTCCAGATACATCTTTGCAGGTGGATTTCCTGCCATGTCGGTGATACCGCTTATTACGACCTTAAAGGTCTTGTCCCTGTCGGTATAAGCAATATTGCTCAAATCTATGGTCAGGGACGTCTTGTCCTCACTCGGCATATAATTCATAGGATTTTTTAATATGCTCAATGTGTTGGAGCTTGCCGACTCTCCCGATGTAGAAATAACTCCAACCTCATTTATTGTCATATTAGTGAAATTAATAGGTTCGGAAAAGATAATGGTAGCCACCAGTCCGGTATCATCAACAATGGTGCTGACAACAGCAGGAGGAATAGTATCCGTGTAATTAATTTTCTTGAAGCTTTCAAGCAATGAAGCTCCGGCTACAGACTGAATCTGGCTTGAAAAGCTTATAACATATGAACCGTTTAAGGATTTTTCCGTAGTTATGGTAAGCAGCTTGCCGTCTGATGACAGACTGGCCTTCAGCTTGCCGGGGTCACCGGCTATACCCTTTTTAGTATCCTTACCCAAGCTAATCTCTACATTGGAGCTGAGCTCGCCGGAGCCTGTAACTACCGTATTTGACGCTACAGGATTGTCAAACTCCACATCAATGCGATTTGAATTAACAACCTTTACGCTCTTTACCGTCAACGTGGGCTTGCTTGCTTCAACAACCTCAACAATTATAGCGTCTCTTATAAGACTTGCATCAGCCGCTTCCTTAGTTGCGGATTTGGCAGCTGCAACCTCCAGTATTGCCTTGCCGGTCTTTAAGGCTGTAACCTTGCCGTTTTCGGCATCATCCATACGGATGCAGTCCGTATCTCCGCCGGCTATGTACCAGAAGGCTTTATCCGAGCTTTTTCCAGGCTTCAGCTCGCAGTTAAAATCATAGCTGTCGCCAATTGTTAATACATGTGCTCCGTTTACAAGATTTGCATTATTTATTTTGACCGATGTTGCCGGTATGGTAACAGTAACACTGCAGGTAAGAGTCTTTGTCTTCGTTGTCTTGCCTGATGGATATGTAACCTTACATGTAATCTTGGCAGTTCCCTTGCCTACTGCGGTAACCAATCCGTTTTTATTTACTTTGGCGATCGAGGTATTTGATGATGACCAGCTGTAAGTGCTTTTATCAATCTTGTCCTTGATTACCAACTGATAGGTTGCTCCCTCTCCAACAAGTTCGATCTTGGTTTTTTCGAAGGATGGAGTGGCTGCTGCGCTGACAATATCCGTGTCCATATTCAATAACAGGATTGTCAGCAAAAATACTGTTGCAAATAGCATTGCAATATATCGACTTTTTTTCATCATCATTCCTCCCGGATTTCTTTTATAAAGTCTTTTGTCCTCTTGCATATAAGCATATCTACATCATATAGTATCATAGCACGAAATTAATGTCAAAATCTTGTCGCAATGTTTAAATTTTCTTAATTTGCATAATTTTTAAGCCAACAATCAGTACTCTGCAGTCCACAGGCTTATATTTTTATAATTTCATTGCCGCTACTTCTGCCGGCGAAATCTGTAATTTCAGATACCTGCCGGTATACCTCCTCCACCTTCCGGGCGTATTCCTGAGCAGAAAATTGCCGGGCGGTATTTTCGGCATTAGCGCTGTAATCTGTAGTCTTGTCCAGATAGAGAATCTGATCAAGGCCTTCATATAAGCCTTTTTCATCGGTAAATGCATATCCGTTCTCTCCCTGCTTGAGTATATCATCCAGACACCTGTCCTCTCTTGCTACCACCGGCAATCCGGATGCCATTGCCTCAATATAGGTCAGTCCCTGGGTCTCGCTTCTTGATGCGCTTACAAACACATCACCAAGCCTGTAATACAGTCCTATGCTGTCCCAGGGCTGCGCTCCCGTGAAAACAAAACGCTCCTTAAGCTTATAGCGATTTACCAGGCCCTTCAGCCCTTCAAGAGCAGGCCCTCCACCGACTATTACAAACCTTAAGTCGCTTCTTCTGCTCATATAGGCAGGCATGGCATTCACCAGCTCCTCAAGATTTTTCTCCTTGGAAACCCTGCCTACATAGATCATTACCTTCTCGTCAGGCAAAATATTATATTTTTCCTTTAAGGCTTTTATTTTATCATCAGAATAATTTCTTTTATCAAACTTCCTCAAATCAATTCCTGTGGGTATTACGGAAATATCCTTATTAACCTTGTACCTCCTCAGAAGCTGCTTTGTCTTTTCAGTAGGAACAATAACCCGCCGGGCACTATTGCAGCAGACCTTTGAATAAATTCTTGCAAATGCCTTGGCTCTTCTGTCCAGCAGCTTAAAACGTGTCAGATAATGGGTGTAATCCTCATAGATGGTATGATAGGTATGCACTATGGGGAGCTTCAGTTCTCTGGCCATAATCCGCCCAAAAATACCCAGGGAAAACTCCGTATGAGTATGGATTATATCAAGATTAAGCTTTTTGATTATATTGGCAAGACTGGGCTGATAAAACAAGCCAACTCTGCGTTCGGTTATAAATATGAAGGGAACGCTGGGTACCCGAAAAACGTTATATTCATACTCAGGAGCATTTGGAGTCGTTGTTGTAAAAACATACACATTATGTCCCCGGTTCTCGAGCTCATGCTTCAACATATAGACAGAATTGGCAACCCCGTTGATTTCGGGATAGTAGGTTTCGGTAAACAAGCCAATATTCATGCTTCTTCCTGCCTTTCCCCATAATGCGTAAACTTATGGCCTTAATAATCATAAAATAATTATAAAATAATCATAAATTATTATCTGTTAAAAGTAAAGGCATAATTCGTTTCCGGCTTTTTATGATTTAATCATCTCCTTTCATATATGGAAGTGTATAAATATCAATAATTTATAGAACTTTTACTTTATTTTTTTCCAGATCCGAATTATAATTGAATAATAATGGTATATAATTATTAATAAAAACTGAAAGGAAGATACTGCCTATGAAGAAGATAGCTAAGTTTATACTTGGTACTCTTGCTGTTACATCGCTGGTGGCAGGTGCCTATTATCTCTATAAGAATATTTTAAAGAAGGATTCTGCAAAGGATTTTGATGATTTCGAAGATGAGTTCGATGAGCCTGAATCTGATACAGCAGAAGAGTCCAGGGAATATGTTCCCATTAACATATCACCGGAAGTAAGCACTGTGGAAGAAGCTGATGAGATTTCACCCGAGGCTGATGAGGAACCGCTTAATCAATAGCTGTGCGCAATCCTTGCATATGCATATAAGAAAGAGTTTCGCGAGCGAAACTCTTTCTTTTTGTGCAAAGCACGGTCAGCATGCCTGTGCGGATCTAAACAAATCCCTGCACCGGCAAATTTATTTATATTTGCTATAAAGCTCCTGCAGCTCGGAAAGCAGCATATCTATATCCTCCAGCTCATAAACCTGCTGCCTTATGCCTTCGTCCTCCATATATTCCATAATAACTCTGCTGCCGATTGAGATTGTATACTCCTTCTCATCCTGCTTGCTGAAAACAATTACATATTCCTTGCTGCCTGCGTCATTGTCTGTGCTTGCGCTGTTATACTGATACCTGGCTAAAACGTCGCAAAATTCCTTTATCTCATCCTTGCCTGTAAGAACAACAGCTGTATTGTCTCCCTCACTGACAGTAAGGCTTTGAATTTGCTCCGGTTCAGCCAAAACCAGATCCTGTATGGAAACATCTGCTTGCGGAGCCAGCTGTAGTGTAAAAGTAAGCTTCTCCTCTTTGACGGCATCAAACTCCTTTGCGTCTTCGTTATTAAATGATGTCAAGCCATAGCTTCCGTTTAATTTTTCCTCAGCCGCACTGTCGGCAGCCGTGCTGCTTCCTGAATCCGCACTGCCGGTTGCATATTCATATGCGGCTTGTTCTTCCGATCTGTTGCCGGTGGCCCTCATATCCAAGCTTAAATCGCCTTTATCCTTTTTAGCGGGATAATTTCTAATTACCGCATAGCCTGCGGCTATAATCAGCACTACTGCCGCAACCCTTGCAAAGCCATAAATATATCTGTTCCAGGAAGGAAGCTTTCTTTCTTTTTTAGCATCCTTATCCCTGCTTATTTTTGCTTCAGCAGAATTTGCCTTAATAGCTGCCAATGTCCTGTTAATTAAATCCTCTGACACACCTATTTCTTTCATATCAAGAGAAGCGTCCAGATGCGCTTTTATTTTCAGGTCATCTGTTTCATTTTTATTATAGTTCATCTGAAATCCTCCCCTCTAAAGCTTCCTTAAGCCTTTTTCTGGCTCTCGACAGCCTGCTTTTGGCCGTACCCTCAGCTATATTCAGCACATTGGCCGCTTCTGTTAACGACATTTGATGATAATAAACACAAAGTACGATATCCTTATATTTAGATGGCAGAGAAAGAACCTCCTTCATAATCAATTCCTTCGTATCCTGCTTTTCAACATCATCAAAATCGCTTTCGCTTACTATAGAATCTTCCTGATACTCCATCATGGGTATTACTTTCCTGCTCCATGCGCTTTTCAGATAGTCCTTGCATGTATTTATAGTAATTCTAATAATCCATGTCTTTATACTGGAATTTCCTTCAAATGTAAAAAGCTTTTGATTAACCTTGATAAATACATCCTGGAAAATGTCTTCTGCCGAATGAATATCCTTAACATACATGTAGGCGGTTCTGAGCACATCATTGCCATATTGCCGGATAAGCGTTTCTATATCATAAGCAGGCATCTTTTCCAGGCCTTCATTTGGCACATCCTTTTGCATCCTATTATCCCCCTATAATGATCTTATTTTATCAACTGTCCGCTTTCTTACAGAACTGCCATTCTTTATTGCTTCTTCTAGTATACATGTACTGACAGTTGATGTAAATGATAAAATGGATGCAAGGCCTTATCAAATATATTGCATATAAACAGATTTCTCTTTCTTTCAACAATTAGACGCTGTTTAAGAAATTTTAGTTCCATTTGATTATATTTTTCGCGATCAGCCTTGCCGGCAATTAAAAAGTCGTCTGACCCTCCGCTTTAACGGGCCAAACGACCTATCGCCTTACCTTGCCAGTCTGTAGGCCAGCTCATACATGTACTGATCCACATCTTTTGTCATCGCCAATGCTTCCTCAATATCATAATCTACAAACCGGCCGTCTTTATAGGCAACAATCCTCTGTTTTGCTCCAGCTAACAGCAAATCAACCGCCTTTGCCCCCATCATGGATGCATAAAGCCTGTCTCTGGCTGTCGGGCTGCCGCCTCTTTGTGCGTGTCCAATAATAGTAGCCCTGGTCTCCATTCCGGTAGCCGCTTCAATTCTCTTGGCCATACCGTTGGAATCACCGACACCCTCGGCATTCACAATAATATAATGCTTCTTTCCGATCTTGCGCTTCTCAATAATATTATTGATGATTCTCTGCTCATCATAGTCATAACGCTCGGCAATCAGAATTTCCTCCGCTCCGTTGGCTATTCCGCACCATAAGGCTATATAGCCGGCATGTCTGCCCATAACCTCTATAACGCTGCATCTTTCGTGGGACGTGGATGTATCCCTGATTCTGTCAATCGTTTCCATAGCCGTATTTACAGCCGTATCAAAGCCAATTGTGTAATCGGTACAGGCTATGTCAAGGTCAATGGTCCCCGGAATACCCACTACATTAATGCCTCTTTTTGCCAGAGTTTGGGCGCCACGGAAGGATCCGTCACCACCTATTACCACTAAACCGTCAATACCGTGCTTTCTGCACACCTCTGCCGCCTTATCCTGATATTCCTCCTTCATCATCTCCAGGCAACGTGCGGTATACAAAATTGTGCCACCTCTCTGGATAATTTCCGATACACTCTTGGTATCCATATCAATGATTTCTTCTTCCAGTAATCCGTTATATCCACGCAGAATTCCTTTTACACTCAAGCCTGCAGCCAGGCCTGTGCGGACAATCGCTCTGATTGCAGCGTTCATTCCGGGCGCATCTCCACCGCTGGTCAACACTCCAATTGTCTTTACCTTTCTTTCCATATATTGCTTTACCTCCGTAATGCTTATACACTTATAAGCATATAAAATATCTTATGCATTTTAATCTATTTTTCGGATCTTTTCAATACCGATTTCCTTGATTCGAACATTTTCTTCTCCATATACCGAAATCAGCTGTTCCATTAGCTCCCTGCAGGCTTTTACATTCCTGCTTTTTGGAAGCCTTTTCATGCATTTTTCCTTTTCACAGTAGATTATTACCGAATCATTGCCGTCATAAAGATTCAGCAGCGAATACAGTCTTTGCTCATCACCGACAAAGGAAGCAATATCGCTATATTTAATCCACAGCTCCCTGGGAAGGCAATCAAACGGGATTATCTCCTGGCATATCAGCTTGGCATCCTTTTCCTCTTCTGAGCTTACCTTGCCCCTTACAAAGATTTTCTGGTCGACTCCCAATATTGTCTTATATTTTTCATAATCATTTGGAAATATTATTACCTCAACGGTTCCAAACATATCCTCAACCGTAATAAAAGCCATCATATTGTTGTTCTTGGTAGCTTTGACTGTTTTGGATGTTATCATTCCGGCTATGATTTGAGTAGTTCCATCCTCAACCTTCGCCCTTTTGCTCTCCTCATCAATCTGAAAATCCCTGCAATAGCAGGTTACATTTCGTCTGATGCAGTCCATATAAGAATCCAACGGATGTCCGCTGACATAGATGCCCAGCACCTCTTTTTCAAAGGCCAAAAGCTGTTCGTCAGAATATTCCTCCACCTCAGGCAGCTCCAGCTTGTCCTCCGGCTTCTCTCCCTCCGTCATCATCAGATCAAAGAGGGACATCTGGCCTGTCAGTAACTTTTTCTTTTCCTCGGCTACCTGATCAAGGATTTGTATGTAGCTGAGCATAAGCTGCCTGCGGTTTGGATGCAGGCTGCCAAACACTCCTGCCTTTATAAAGCTCTCAACAGTCCTTTTGTTGACTTCCTTTCCGGAAAGTCTCTGGGCAAAATCCTTTATGCTTTTAAAGGGCCCCCTCTCCTGTCTTTCAGCAACAATAGCCTCTATGACCGGCCTGCCGACTCCCTTAATTGCCGACAGGGCATATCGGATTGCCCCGTCCTTAACTGTAAAATCAGCCTCTCCCTCATTAATGTCGGGAGGGAGTATCTTTATGTCCATCTGCCGGCAGTTATAGATATATTCTGCCACCTTGCCGGGATTGTCTATTACCGAGGTCATCAATGCCGCCATAAACTCCAGAGGGTAATATGCCTTAAGGTAAGCTGTCTGATATGACACCACGGCATAAGCGGCCGCGTGGGATTTGTTGAAGGCATAATTGGCAAAGTCCATCATTTCATCAAATATATGGTTTGCCACATCTTCAGGAATCCCCCTGCTTACGCAGCCTTCTATCCCCTCCTCGGGATTGCCGTAGACAAAGTTGCTTCTTTCCTTTATCATTACGGATTCTTTCTTTTTGGCCATTGCCCGGCGGACCAGGTCGCTTCTGCCATAGCTGTAGCCTGCAAGGTCACGCACAATCTGCATAACCTGTTCCTGGTAAACTATACAGCCATAGGTCGGAGCCAGTATGGGCTCAAGCTGCGGGCATTCATAGCTTATTTTCTCACTGTTGTTTTTTCCTTCAATATATTTTGGTATAAAATCCATGGGGCCGGGTCTGTAGAGGGCTATACCGGCTATAATGTCCTCAAGGCTTTTGGGCTTTAATTCCTTCATAAAGCTTTTCATACCCGAGCTTTCCAGCTGGAATACACCTTCGGTTTTACCTGATGAGATAAGCTCGTACACCTTGGGATCATTGTAATCTATATTGTTAATGTCCAGCTTGTCGCCCTCACCCCGGTACTTGTTCACCAGAGCCACCGCATTCTGTATCACCGACAGGTTTCTAAGCCCCAGAAAGTCCATCTTAAGCAGGCCCAGCTCCTCAATTGTGTCCTTGGTAAACTGGGTGGTGATAATATCATCGGAGGATCTGGACAAGGGAACAAACTTATCCATGCTGTCACTGCCGATCACCACGCCTGCCGCATGAACCGACGTATGCCTGGGAAGCCCTTCAAGCCTTCTGGACATATCAATCAGATACTTAATATCAGGATTTGTGTCATACAGCTCCCTTAAATCCTTATTGCTGCTTAAGGCCTTATCAATCGTAATACCCAATTCCATCGGAATCATTTTTGCAACCATATCCACCTGGGCATAGGGAAGATCAAGGGCCCGCCCCACATCACGGATAACCGCCCTGGCTGCCATGGTTCCAAAGGTAATGATCTGAACAACCTTATCCTTGCCGTATTTTTCTGTTACATAATTTATAACCTCCTGCCTTCGCTCCGGAGAAAAATCTATATCGATATCCGGCATGGTTATACGTTCCGGGTTAAGGAAGCGCTCAAAGAGCAGGTTATATTTTAAGGGATCAATATCTGTTATCTCCAGCACATAGGAAACCAGTGAACCTGCCGCACTGCCCCGGCCCGGTCCTACTGCTATTTTATTGTCCTTGGCATATTTGATAAAGTCCCAGACAATCAAAAAATAATCAACAAAGCCCATGCTGTTTATAGTCTCAAGCTCATAGCGGAGCCTGTCCTCAAGCTCAGCTGTAACTGTCCTGTACCTTTTATGCAGGCCTTCAAGGCAAAGCTTATAAAGATAGTCATAGGCCTTCATGCCGCCAGGAACAGGAAACACCGGCAGCTTGTACTCCCCAAAGGTAATTTTCACATCACAGCGCTGAGCAATTTCATGGGTACGCTCCAGAGCATCCTTTGCATATGGAAATAGCTGATACATTTCCTCAGGCGACTTCAGATAATACTGGCCGCCCACATAGCGCATCCTGTCATCATCATGCACCTTCTTCTGAGTCTGGATGCACAGCAGAATATCATGGGATTCCATATCCTCTGCATAGGTATAATGGACATCATTGGTGACAATTAGCTTTATGCCTGTTTCCTGTGACAGTCTCATAAGGCCCTGGTTTACCGCCTTCTGATCCTGCAGGCCATGATCCTGCAGCTCAAGGAAGAAATTGTTCTCGCCGAAAATATCCCTCATCCTCAGGGCCGCCTTTTTTGCCTCATCATAAAAGCCCTTCAGCAGATTGCCGGCTACCTCACCACCCAGGCAGGCGCTTAAGGCTATTATACCTTCATGATATTTTTCCAGTATTTCATAATCAACCCTGGGCTTATAATAGTAGCCCTCTGTGAAGCCTATGGACACTATTTTCATCAGGTTTTGATAGCCTGTATTATTCTCCGCCAGCAAAACGAGATGATAATATCGCTCATCAGAGGCTGTCGGCTCCCTGTCAAACCTGGAATTGGGAGCCACATAGATCTCACAGCCGATAATCGGCCTGATATCCTCAGCTAAGCAGGCCTTATAAAAATCAATAACACCATACATAACTCCATGATCGGTTATAGCAAGGCTGTCCATTCCGAGCGCCTTGGCCTGACGAACCATTTCCTTAATCTTACCCGAGCCATCCAAAAGGCTGTACTCGGTATGAACATGCAAATGTGTAAAATTCATATCCTTCCTTTATCCTCCTTCCCGATCATGCTACCAGTCCTTTGCGGGGCGGCGTGGATCTATAATTTCCTCAACAGCAAACAAATCTGCCAGTCTTTCCGGAAACTCCAGCAGGGCCTGACCGTCTACCGGCCTGCGGGTCATCCTGATATAATTATTCTTTACATGGAGCCAGGGCTCCTTATATACACCCAGGAAAAAGTTAAAACCGCTGCTTTTTAAAAACTTGTATTTTTCACCCTTATAGGTGCCTGATGCCGGCTCAATATCATTGCCAAAGGGGAAAGCATATATTTCGGTAGGCCCAACCAGGCTGCCCACCTCCTGTAGCCATCTTTGCGTATCCTTCTTCAGCAGCTCCAAATCCGCCGCCTTCATATCCTTATAACCCCAGCTGTGACAGGCTAACTCCCAGCCATCCTCCCTCAGGGCCCGGGCAATTTGCCTGACAGCCTCCTTGTCAGCCTCATAGTCAGGCGAATCCGGATCATTTGTCCTGTAGCCAAAAACTCCGTCATAGCCTGTCAGGGTAAGTACTCCCTTTGCCCCTTTATAGGAGAAATCCGGATGCTCCTTCACAAATTCATTAATAATCGGAACTATATCATATGCCCCGGTAACTACGCTTCCGTCAGGCTGCTGCATCTGGCAGAGTATATTGCCCTCCTCATCCAGAACCAGCCTTGATGCAAAACCGTCATCCAGCATATATTTATGATAGCTTAGATCATTTTCCGATATTATAATGGGCTTTTTACCCTTCCTCAAATATATTTTGTTCGGGACATATCTGCTTGTTCCATCCTCATTTACCTGCTTTGTCGCTATATCGGACAGCCTGATAAGGACATAGCCCTGCTCATACAAAGACTGCAATATTGCCTTAAATTCATTCACTGTTATGTTATACTTATTATAGCTCTTTGAATCGCCGTCACCGTCAAAGGCTTTACTTACATCTGCAATCAGGGGATTAAAATACAAATGGCTGATTTCAAATACGGAAGCATATTCTCCTCCGAAGGCTACCAGGGAGGATTTTTCCTTTTCCAGGCGCTTTACGGCCTCCAGCAGATAGGTGTACATCTCATAGCCTCCGGCCGAACCCCTAAAGCCTTTAATCAGTTCGATAGCACCCTCATAATCATGACCCAAAGCCAGCAAATCAGCCCTGGCAACCAGCTGCTTCATTTCCTCATATTCCTTTTGCAGCCTTTCCTGCTCCTGCTTAATCTCAAGCTCTTTCGGGGACAGCTTCTTTGAATCCTCATCCTTTAGATTTGTTTGAAGTCCCGGAACGCTTCCGCCTTTTTGTAAATACACATAAATACTGTAGGAGCCAAATATAAGCGTAAGAATAACAAGTTCTGCAAGCAATATGCCCAGCAGTACGCGTATCTTTTTATTCTTCCTTTTGTTAGCTCTTTTTTTGTTATTCATACTTATCTCCCATTCATATCAAGGATAGCTTTATAATCCCAGTATAACACATCCTTTTATATATTTCTTGACAAAAATATTAATTCTGCCTGATGGACACACCGAACAAACTACCACTTAATACTGATTTTTACTCAACAGGAAATATTCTGTCAATTGTAAATTAACTGCTAATTCCAGAAGAATAAAAAGACACAGTCAACCACTGTGTCCCTAACCCCTCTTACACTATTATTTGCTGCTGAGATATTTCTCGATGTTTTCTATAGCCGCTTCCTCATCAGGACCGTCTGCTGTTACTGTTACGGTTTCCCCGGATGCAATACCCATGCTCATCATCCCCATGATGCTCTTTGCATTTACACGCTTGTTCTTGCTTTCAACATATATGCTGCTTTCATACTGGCTTGCCACCTGTACCAGCAGGGCAACAGGCCTGGCATCCAAACCGTCAGGGATTCTAATTACCATTTCCTTAGTTATCATTAATATCTTCCTCCTTATGCTCCCGCAATTGATCAGCTATCATACTTAATTTACGCAATCTATGGTTTACACCCGATTTGCCGATTGGCGGTGACAGCATCGCACCAAGCTCCTTTAGCGAAGCCTCCGGATAATCAATCCTCAGCTGCGCTATTTCCTTCAGGCCGTCTGCCAAATCGCCAAATCCCATATGCTCCTTAATATATAATATATCCTCCATCTGCTTACTGGCTGCAGCAACAATCTTGCTGATGTTTGCCGCCTCGCAGTTGACCTGCCGGTTCACCTGATTGCGCATTTCCTTCAAAATTCTTACATTTTCCAGATTCATCAATGCCACATGTGCTTCCATTACATTCAGCAGATCAACAATCTGCGAGCCTTCCTTAATGTAAACAACATGATTATTCTTCCGTTTGACTATCTTGGCATCTATATGAAATGCCTGTATCAGTTCCTTAAGCTGAAGCGCCTTATCCAGCCGGGCCACATCAAACTCCAGATGATAAGCCTTTTTTGGATTACTCATGGAGCCTGATGACAGATAAGCGCCTCTGATAAATGCTCTCTTGCAGCAGGAATTTTGTGTAATCTCGGGCTTGGTCAACCCCAATCTCATTATATGGCTTTCTTTATCCGGTCTTGCCTGACTGGAGGATATACTTTCTGACAGCTTAGTCGCCTGCAAAATTCTGTCAATTTCATCTTGCCTGCGTACAATTATTATATAAGTACGCTTATTTTTGGAAGCAATGTTAGTTTTAACAGAAACATCAATATTTATATTAAATGTTTTTCGCATTAATGTAAAGTATTTTCTTGCCACCATCAGATTTTCAGTCTGCAGTCGGATATAATTGCCTGAGCTTGAGCACACAAGCTGCCCCTCGTAGGATAGTATTGCAGCCAGCTCCGCCAGCAGACAATGCCTGGCATTGCTTATTCTGTGCGACAGCTCCTCCTTTACATCCTTTGAAAACGACATATTTATCATTGCCTTTCTTAAATAGTAGGAAGTATACTCCACCTGATATAGGTAAACAGCTTACTTTGGCAGCTATCAGCTGTCCTTTGTTATATCTCTATGTTCAACCTTAAGTCCGTATTCCGTTTTAGCCAGTCTTTTTGCCAATTCATTCACCATGGTTACAGACCGATGCTTTCCTCCGGTGCAGCCGATGCTGACCACCAGCTGGTTTTTACCCTCAGCTATATAATTAGGTATCAGAAAAAGCAGCATATCCTCAAGCTTGTCCAAAAATTGAACCGCAATCTCCGAACTCATGACATAGCTGCTAACCTTTTCATCATTGCCGGTCAGAGCTCTCAGTTCCTGATCATAATAAGGATTGGGCAAAAATCTGACATCAAACACCAGGTCCGAGTCAGTCGGTATTCCATATTTGAAGCCAAAGGAAAGCACAGTAATATAAAAATTGCTAAATTCCGCATTCTCAAGATATATTCTGCTTATCTGAGCCCTCAGATCCCGTATCAGCAAATGACTGGTATCAATTATGATATCAGCCTGTCTTCTAAGGAATTCCAGCCTTTCCCTTTCCATTTCTATGCCTTTTTCGATTCGACCGCCTCTGGACAAGGGATGCAGCCGTCTGGTTTCCTTATAGCGTTTTACCAAAACCTCCGTAGAACAATCCAGAAACAGAATTTCAAAGCTAAAGCCCATTTTGCGGATATCCCTAAGGACCAGCTCCAGCTCCTTTAAGGCTTGTCCGCTGCGTATATCGATACCCAGGGCAACCCTTTCCTGCTTGCCCTGTATAATAAGACGTGTAAACTTCTTAACAAGGGGAATGGGAAGGTTGTCCACACAAAAATAATTAAAATCCTCCAGCATCTTCAGAACCGAGCTTTTCCCGGCTCCCGACATTCCGGTAACAATAACAAATCTCATAATATCATGCCTTTCTATAACCGGCATTTTTTGCCGAATTACAATAGCTTACTCATCCCGAGAAAAATCCCCCAGCATTTTTACCTCAGGCTCCAGCCTGACGCCAAACTTTTCATAGACAATTCGCGCCACATCCTCCATAACTGTTAGAAAATCTCTGGCGGTCGCATGCTCTTTATTGATTATAAAGCCGCAATGCTTCTCCGAAACGGCCGCATCTCCAACCTGATAGCCCTTAAGGCCTGCATCTGCAATCAGCTTTCCGGCATAATAACCCTCAGGCCGTTTAAATGTACTTCCGGCACTGAATTTGTCCAGGGGCTGCTTTTCGCGCCTTAGCCTGTTGAGGGTATTCATCTTCTGCCTTATCTGCTCTTTATCACCGGGCGCCAGCTGAATATCCGCCTCAAGCACTATATATGGCAGGGTTTGCAGTATGCTTTTTCTATAGCCAAGCTGAAGCTGCTCAGTATCATATTCAAGTATATTGCCTTCCTCATCCAGCAGTCTTGCCCGCAAAAGGCACTGCTTCATCTCCCCGTCATATGCCCCGGCATTCATTGTTACCGCCCCGCCAAGACTGCCGGGTATACCAGAGGCAAATTCCAGGCCTGTAAGACCATGCTCAGCCGCAATGCTTGCCAGCTTTGACAAAAGAACACCTGCCTGGGCCGTTATAAGGCCGTTTTCCTTTACCTTTACGGCCGAAAAGCTTTCTCCCAGCTTTATGATAAGCCCTCTGAAGCCGCCATCCGCCACCAGTAAGTTACTGCCGTTACCGATAACATAGTATGGCAGCTTATACTGCCTGCATAATTTTATTATTTCCCTGATCTCATCAATAGACCCGGGCATAACAAAATAATCAGCCTTCCCGCCTATATGCAGGGAGGTATGAAGCTCCATCGGTTCATCCAGTTTAATTTGATCCTCGGAAAGGATTTCCTTTAATTTATTATAAAATAACTCTTCCAATGACTGCCTCCAGCTATAATTTATGCTTTATTATTTTATTCCGCATATTCTTATGCTATTACCAGCTTTGCCGCTCCATATATACCGGCATCATTGCCCAATATGGCCAGTCTGAATTCCGTGTCCTTCAAAGCCTCCATTACCATGCCCCTGTAATATTTCCTGATTGTGTCGGTTAAGATTTCTCCGGCTCTGGATACGCCTCCGCCTATTACAAAAGCTTGCGGATCCAGTATCTGGGCTACATGTGCCAGTGCCTTGGCCAGATAATAGCAGGATTTTTCTACAACAGCCAAAGCCAGGCTGTCACCGGACTTGGCACAATCAAATATCACCTTGGCGTTAAGGCTTTGATATGAACGCAGGGCGGATTCATCACTGCTGTTTTGCAAATACTCCTTTGCCATCCTCACTATACCGCTAGCGGAGGAGTATTGCTCAAGACAGCCCTTTTTGCCGCATCCGCAGCTAATGGTCTCTTTTTCATTAACCAAAATGTGTCCGATTTCACCGCCGGCACCGTTTTTTCCGGCAAGAACCCTGCCATTAACAACAACACCGCCGCCTACTCCTGTTCCCAGAGTGACCATTACCATACTCTGGCAGCCCCTGCCGCTGCCCATCCATTGCTCACCAAGGGCGGCATTGTTGGCATCATTGCCTGCCTTTACGGGCAGTCCCAGCCGTTTTGTCAGCTCTTCTTCTATATTAAAATCCGTCAGACCCAGATTAGGCAATATAAGAACATGTCCGCCTTCCTTTACCGGACCCGGGACACCTACTCCGACTCCTGCTATCATCCTGTCTGAAAGCTTTTTTTCATGGATTTTTTCCCTAATAAAGCCTGTTACACTTTCCAGCAAAGCCTTGCCGTCAGCTGATTTTACAGTACTAAACTCCCATTTTTCCAGCAAATGTCCTTCGATGTCAAACATTCCTGCCTTTATTGCAGTTCCGCCAATATCTACTCCAAAGCATATCTTCTGATCCATATAAAGCTAACCTCATTGAAATTCACTTTTTTTCAGATTATTGGTTACCCTGTTGAAGAACTCCTGTGCAGCATTGTAGCCCATCTTCTTCTGACGGTAATTGACTGCCGCGGCTTCACAGATAATAGCCAGATTTCTTCCCGGCCTGATTGGTATGGAATGACAGGGCACCTTATTGCCCAAAAATTCTATATACGACTCTTCAAGGCCAAGTCTGTCATAGGTTTTATCCTTGCTCCATTCCTCAAGCTTAATAACAAGATCTATTGACTGCGTATTTTTAACGCTTTCAACACCAAACAAGGTTTTTACATCTATTATTCCTATGCCCCTCAGCTCAATAAAATGCCTTGTTATGTCAGGCGCGGAGCCTATTAATGTATCATCGCTGACCTTTTTGATTTCAACCGCATCATCGGCCACAAGTCGATGTCCTCTCTTAATCAGCTCCAATGCAGCCTCACTCTTTCCGATTCCACTTTCGCCCATTATCAGGATACCTTCACCATATACGTCGACAAGACCGCCATGTATGGTTATTCTGGGCGCCAGCTCCACATTCAGCCACCTTATTATCTCCGCCATAATGGATGAGGTGGTTTTGGAGGTTCTAAGAAGCGGCACTTCCTTTTCTGTGGCAAGCCTGATCAGTTTATCGCTGATCTCCATATTCCTGCTGAATACTATGCAGGGGACATGAAAATCCATCAGACGGGAAAGGACATTAAGCCTTTGCTCTTCATCCATCTGCTGCAGATAGGCCATCTCAACATGTCCGATTATCTGTACACGTTCGGAATCAAAGTGATGGAAGAAGCCTGCCAGCTGCAATGCCGGCCTGTTTACATCAGGCTGGGTTATTTTTATTTTTTTAATATCTATATCCGGGGTGCAATTTTCCAGATTCATTTTTTCTATCAGGCGTATCAGTTCGACTGTATACATAGGGGCCTCCTTTAGTTCTCCAGACTATCTGCTTTTTTCCTGCTACATTTTAACATAGATAGTTTGTGGATGTAAATGCTTATTAATATTTATACATGTTTAATTAATTGCTCGAATCTATTTATAGTTTTATTTAAATTAATTTTACATCCGATTCCTGCGAACGGAAAAATTCATACACATTTTTCGCAGCGTCCCGGTTCATGCCCGGCACTGCCGCCAGCTCCTCCACGCCGGCTGAGCTAATTGCCTCAAGCGACTGGAAGTGCCTCATAAGCGCCCGTCTTCTTTTTGGCCCGATACCATTTATATCATCCAGTATGGATTTCACCTGCTTCTTACTTCTCAGGCTTCGGTGGTATTCTATGGCAAATCTGTGGGTCTCATCCTGGATTCTGGTAATCAGCCTGAAAAGCTCGCTGCTTTTATCAATCGGAAGCTCCTTATCATTGTAATACAGGCCTCTTGTACGGTGATTATCATCCTTAACCATTCCGCAAACGGGTATATCAAGATTCTGCTCCTTTAGAACCTTCAGGGCGATTCCTACCTGACCCTTGCCACCATCCATCAGGATTAAATCAGGCAACCTGGTAAAGCTGCCCAGAGAAATATCCTGCTGCCTCTGCTTAAGCTGCTCCATTTCATTTTTAGCATGGACAAACCTTCTTGTCAGCAGCTCATACATCGACCTGTAGTCATCCGGACCGCTTACCGTGTTCAGCTTAAATTTTCTGTAATCGGCCTTCTTGGGTTTTCCTTTTTCATAAACAACCATAGAGCCTACGGTTTCAAAGCCTGCGGTATTGGATATATCATATGCTTCAATTCGATCAATCATCGGAATCCCCAGGTATGAGGCCAGCTCCTTCAGGGCACCTGTAGTCTTGGCCTCCTCCCTCTTTATCCTTTCTATATCCTTATGGAGAATCAACTCGGCATTCTTTTTAGCCAGCTCGACCAGCTTTTCCTTATCTCCCTTTTGAGGCACCTTTATATATACCTTCTGGCCTTTTTTAGCGCTTAGCCAGTCGGACAAAAGCTCCTCATCCTCACATTCCACATCCAGATATATTTCCCTTGGAATGTATGGGGTACCGGCATAAAACTGCTTTATAAAGCTGGCCATAATTTCCCTGTCACTGACATCCTGTACACCGCTAAGATGAAAATTATCCCTGCCAATCAGCTTTCCACCCCTGATAAAGAAGGTCTGGACAACAGCCTCATCATTTTCCTTTGCAAAGGCAATTATGTCCCTGTCTACCTGGTCGGTATTAACAATCTTTTGCCTGTCGGCAATCTTTTTTACGGTAGAGATAAGATCCCTGTATTCCGCCGCTTTTTCAAATTCCAGAGCCTGGGAGGCCTTTTGCATCTTTTCCTCCAGCACCTTTACAACCCTGCTGTAGTTGCCGTTTAAAAACTCCACCACCTCGGCTATATTAGCCCGGTAATCCTCCCTGCTGATATAGCCTTCACAGGGTGCGTCGCACTGCCCCATATGGTAATAGAGGCAGGCCCTTTCCTTGCCTATATCCTTGGGCAGCTTCCTGTTGCAGGTTCTTATCTTGTAAATCTTGCGCAAAAGCTCCAGAGTATCCAGTACCGCGTTTACGCTGATATATGGCCCGAAATATTTGGCCTTGTCCTTCTTCATCTCCTTAACCATTGATACCCGGGGAAAATCCTCATTCATGGTTATACGGATGAAGGGATAACTTTTGTCATCCTTGAGCTTGGTATTATATTTGGGCATGTGCTCCTTGATAAGGTTGCACTCCAGCACCAGAGCTTCAAGCTCCGAATCCGTAACAATATATTCAAAATGGTCTATATTCTCAACCATTTGCCGGATCTTTTCCGAATGGTTCCTGCTGTTTTGGAAATATTGCCTGACACGATTTTTTAATACAACAGCCTTGCCCACATAGATTATGTTATCCGTTTTGTCCCGCATAATATATACTCCGGGCTTGGCCGGCAGCTTTTTTAATTCTTCCTCTATGTTAAACATAAAACCTCCGGAATCTAATAAGCAAACTAATAAGCAAACTATAGGTACAAAAACCGCAAGATAAACTACAAGGTATATAAACTATATGGCAGATCATCTGAAAGATTAAATTATTAGGCAATCTCTGCGATTTTGATTATATCATTAATCCAGCTTTTTTGAAACTCCCTGCCATTAAATACTCACAAGCGGAGCTACTTACAATTAACAGCTTCCTGCAGGCAGGAAGCTGTTAATTGTAAGTAATATATTAATATTAGCTTTATCCTAAAATGTGTAGTCCCTTTCATTTATCCGACCAGGGTCGCCTTTGCTTTCTGAGATATTCTCTGATGCAGTTGATATAATAGATGTGTTTGATATATCATCTGACGAATTATCCGAACCGGGTGAAGCTTCCTGGGAATTCTTTTCAGAATTTTTAACTTCATTGAAGATTCTCATGAATTCTTCACCGGTAATGGTTTCTTTATTGATTAAGTACTCCGCTATCCTGTCAAGAGCCTCGCGGTTTTGAGCCAGAAGCTGCTCAGCCCTGTCATAGCACCTTTTCAATATTTCCATTACTTCCTTATCAATCTCGGATGCGGTCTGCTCTCCACAGGTGAGTACCGCTCTGCCGTCAAGATATCTGTTCTGAACAGTTTCCAGCCCCATCAGGCCAAATTTATCGGACATACCATACTGGGTAACCATGGCCCTGGCAAGCTCTGTAGCCTTTTCTATATCATTTGCGGCACCGGTTGTAACAGTGTTAAACACCAGCTTCTCTGCCGCACGGCCACCATAAAGAGTAACAATACGTGTCAGTATCTCATCCTTGCTCATCAGGTACTTCTCCTCTTCAGGAACCTGCATTACATAGCCCAGGGAGCCCATTGTTCTGGGTACTATCGTAATCTTCTGGACCGGCTCCGAATTCTTTTCAAGGGCTGCAATCAGGGCATGGCCAACCTCGTGGTAGGCAACGATTCTTTTTTCCTCCTTGCTAAGGATGCGGTCCTTCTTCTCCTTACCGGCTATAACAACCTCTACCGATTCCAGCAAATCCTCCTGGGTAACTACGGTTCTGCCACGCTTTACGGCCAGGATGGCAGCCTCATTTATCATATTGGCAAGGTCTGAGCCTACGGCTCCTGAGGTAGCCTTGGCTATGGCCTCCAAATCCACGGAGTCATGCATCAGGACATTTCTTGCATGAACCTTAAGAATTTCAAGCCTGCCCTTAAGATCCGGCTTATCAACTATAATCCGCCTGTCAAAGCGGCCCGGACGAAGCAGGGCTTTATCCAAAACATCGGGCCGGTTGGTGGCGCCAAGAACAACCAGTCCCTTGGACGAATCAAAGCCGTCCATATTAGCTAAAAGCTGGTTCAGGGTCTGTTCGCGTTCATCATTTCCGCCGCCGTAATGGGCATCACGGCTTTTACCGATTGCGTCTATCTCATCTATGAATATTATGGCTGGAGCCATCTGCTGTGCCTGCCTGAACAAATCTCTTACCCTGGAAGCGCCCACACCAACAAACATTTCCACAAAATCAGAGCCTGACAGGGAAAAGAAGGGTACCTTAGCTTCACCGGCAACAGCCTTGGCAAGTAAGGTTTTACCGGTTCCCGGAGGCCCTACCAGCAAAGCTCCCTTAGGTAGCTTTGCTCCGATGCGGGCATATTTGGCCGGGTTATGAAGGAAATCAACAATTTCGGATACCGATTCCTTGGCTTCATCCTGGCCTGCCACATCCCGAAAGGTAACGCCGGTGGATTTTTCCACATATATTTTGGCTGTACTCTTTCCTACTCCCATGACACCGCCGCTGTTTTTGGATATAGCCTTAAACAAAAACCACATAACAACATATATTGCCACAAAAGGCAGTATCATGGACAAGATGGACATTAATATATTTTGCGACTCTGATCTTCTTAAAAATGTAACACGGGCATCATAAAGCCGTTTTACCAGATCAGGATCATCTATATAGCCTGTATAATAGGTTATTCTGAAAGCCTTGTTTTCCTGTCCTTTAGGCGTGATTATCAGCTGATCCGACTTTAAGACAACCTCCTCAACAGCCCCCTGTTCAACCATATCCAAAAATTTGTCATAGCTTATTTCCTGTCTTGTTCCCTCTCTTATCTGATCTGACAGCATTGTAAACATGTACCAAATAATCCATGATGCAATCAAAATAATTACAATGGCTGTTATATTGGGAAAACCATTCTTGTTGCCTTTATTTTTATTATCCATGTATCCCTCCTGCTAAAAAATGCCATATTCAGTACAAACAGACCAATACAAGCCTGCAGTCCAAATCCGGAATCTATTTATATTACAGCCGAAAATAATGGCGAATTATAATCATTGGAAATACTAATTGTATAACTCATTATACTTATAGTCTTACCATAAATCAATAAAATTGTTCTAAAAAAACTGTGTTCAAATTGTGTATTATTCGATTAAATTCGTCAATTCATAAACAAATGCCATCCGATATGCCGGAATTGTTAGACAAATATCCCTCCTGCATTGCGGATGGCATTAATTATTCGCATATGCCATTGTATTAATCTTTATTTGTTAATCATGGCTGCTCAAATTGCTTCTGATTACCTAACGAAGCCAGCAAAAGCAACAGCGAGCCAATGAAGATTACTATATCAGCCAAATTAAATACTATTTTTTTCAGTTTGCCTACATTAATGCTGAAATAATCAACCACTCTGCCCTTTAACAGCCTGTCACCGACATTACTGAAGCCTCCGCCCAATATCAGGGCCAGAGCAAGCTTATATAGTCTGTTGCCCTTTTTGGGCAAAAGCAGGGCAAAAACCAGCAACAGTATACCCAGCAATACACAGGATACGGTCTTGACAAGCTCCTTCTTCTTTTCCATGAACTGCAGAAAGGCTCCTTCGTTATAGTGCTTTCTAATGCTAACCCATCCCTTCAGAATGTCCTCCCTGTCATCCAGATTCATAGAAGTCTCGATATAATTTTTAATAGAATTTTCAATTTTAACTATGGCATATACAATAAATATATAAAGCATGCCCCAACCGCTCCTTTATATTACCGACACCGAACAGCTAATACTGTTGCATTAAGGCTTAGAGATATCTTTATTACGATACCTTTTTCGATACTTTTATTACAATAGCTCTTAATTATATTCATTCAGCATAAGTTTGTCAGGAATTAATCATATCTGATGTAATTTTTATGCTCTTATAATTAATAATATAACCATTCTTGTCAGTTTCAAATATTATCAGATATTTATTAGCAGTCACGCTGATATTGTCCACCTTTATATCAGTAAAGCTGACAGGCGTCTGAGCTGTCACATCAGCTATTTTATGCTGTGTGTATACTTTATCTAAATCAGCATCGCTGATAATATAGGACCAGGTATTATTAACCCCCTTAGAGCTTACCATAGTAAAGGACATGGTTCCGGAATTTGTTCCCTTGGCAGTTGATACCGTCAGTGCTGCGGGCTTGCCGGCATTCTGAATGGTAAGCCTTACAGAAGTTTTATCAACCGTGCCGTTGCCAAAGTAAATATAGATATACTTATTGTTGCAGATAGGCAATGATGCAAGGGATTCCTTTTTAAGTGTTACGTCAAGAATTTTATCCTCACCGGATGTTCTTGTGCTTGTTGAGAAGCCTATATCTCTAGTTCCCAGCTTAATGTTATTTATTACTGTCTCATAGGGTTCTTTGCCCAGATTTATTTCAAAACTAATATCTCCGGAGAAATCCTTGATAAATGTAAATGTATTTTTCTGTATCGAAGGCATTGTAGGATATTTTATTTCGTATTTCACATAGGTTGATGGCAAAACAACAGAAATAAATGCTTTATTTCCTGTATTCTTCTGCTTGATTTCCTTCATTCTGACATACAAGGTTCCGCCATCCACAGCCTTGCTGGAAGGTATTTTTATCTCGGAGCCCTTGGTTACTGCCGTCCATGTAGCCTTTTCAGGCTTAAAGCTCTCACCTTTTTTGAATATACTATATTCAAACGGGTAATCGGCACTTGCATCCGGTATCCTAAGCAACAGATATTTATTCCCGCTATAGGATACATAGATTTCTTCATTTGCAGCCAGTGAACTGCTGCCAGCCGCAGACTGCTCAAGAATTCGCTGGGCATCCATTGTTATAGTGCTTACCTTTGAAGCAGGCGCCTTTGCGCTTGCATAATCTCTTATTTCAATAGTCATCTTCGGGAAAGGATTAGCACTGGTCTGGCCAATATTTTCAACCGGACTATAATTTACAGAACTAAGGATTTCATATAAGCTTACATTCTTAGCAGATTTGTCTGTAACCTTAACCCAATCGGAAAAGGCTCCATTTCCGATGGCCACCCTGTATTCCTTTCCATACTTAATATTGACAGTAAACTTGCCGGCATCAACCGTATAGCCTGCTGCAGAGGACTGCTTTGATACATTCACCTTTACTTCACCACTGCAGCGTCTTCCCTTAGTACCGTCAGGGTATACGCTAGAGCCTGATACATGTACATCATCTACCGCTTTAATGCGGAAATACAAGCTTGTACCGTTAACCAGTAATTTTTCAAATAAACTTATTGTAAGCTCATCTGCATCCTTCCATTTGCCGGCAGCACCCTTTCTCCATTCCAGATCGTCAAATTTTATAGGATTTGCACCGGTGCCGACATCCGACATTATATTAACCATGGCAGCAATTGAGCTATCCGGGGTCTGTTTCTTAAGCTCTTCCATCTTTGAATAATCTATGGTTACACTAAGCTTGGAGGGCTTTTTGCCTATTTTGACCCTCGACCATGTAGCATTCTTATCGCCTCTGATTACGATTACATGCTCAGCAGCCGATGAAAGCCATGAAAAATCTATCATGGTTACGCCGCCAGTTTCAGCATCAACCACTCCCCAATTCTCCTTAGCTGCATCCAGCTCTGTGGCATAGTAAATCTTGCTGTTGTCATTGTTATACACCAGAATCTGTTCCTCAGAATATTCAACCGCCTTTACACGCACAGGATCAGCACTTTCTCCGGCAGCATATGCAATATGTATAGGAACAATATACAATCCTGCAATCAAAACTCCAACACACAACAACATTTTCACAATCTGCCTGATTATTTTACCCATCAGATAAACCTCCTTGTAATGTTGCTAAAATCACTTATAAAGTCCTTTTATAATTTTATCTTTTAATACTTTATCAAACATTTCTACATTCTATATGGCCAATTTTCAAATGCCTGCTATCCATATAATAACATAAAATTCACCATTTAGTATATATATCGGAGCAGATGGATAAAAAAATAAGCTTGCATGCGAAAAAATAGACCAAAATGAGAACAAATTACCATTAGTACAAATGGGAGGAATAAAACACAAAATAGCTAATCTCTAGACAAAGAGCCAAAAAAGAGGTGGAATTTCTTCCACCTCTTTTGAGATATCATAAATTAATAGATAGTCGTGACTGACTAAATTATCTGAGCAGCTGAAGTACTGCCTGAGGAGCCTGATTAGCCTGTGCAAGCATAGCCTGTGCAGCCTGTGCAAGAATAGTATTCTTGGTCTGCTCCATAATTTCCTTAGCCATGTCAACGTCACGGATACGAGACTCAGCAGCTGTCAGGTTCTCGCTTGATGTGCTCAGGTTGTTGATTGTGTGCTCAAGTCTGTTCTGAGTAGCACCCAGCTTGGAGCGCTCAGCAGAAACCTTAGCGATAGCACCATCGATAACCTTGATTGCAACAGTTGCCTGACCCTGATTCTCAACCTTAAGGTTCCTAACACCAAGTGCAGCAGCACCCATATTCTTAACTGAAAGATTCATGGTCTGTCCGGTGTTGGCACCAATCTGGAAGGTTAAGGAACCATCGGAATTCTTCTCAGATGCCTGCTGTGTCTCAGCAAAGCTTGACAATACACTGGAAGCAACACTGCGAACATTGTCATCTTGATCCTTAACAGTAATGGTAATACCATAAACAGCATCAGCATAACCTGGAGCGTTTGCAGTTGCAACCAACTTTCCTTCTACAACTGAAAACGCGAAATCAATACCACCACCTGTTGTAATCTGAGCGCTATTTAACCCAGCAAGGGTAACACTGTTATCCACATCAATTGTAGCTGTCTTTGTCTCACCATTAATAACATATTTGATTTCAAGTTTATCGCCATCTTCTATACCCAGTGAATTGCCATCATCATCTGTCAATGAAACCAAAGTATCAAGATCAGTTAAACCTTTAAGCACTTCATTTGTGTGAATATTTACTTTTTGTGTTGTTGTCTTGTCCATAGAACCATCAAGCAGGTTCTTGGTGTTGAACTGAGTTGTCTCAGCGATACGATCAATTTCCTGATACAGCTGATCTATCTCGTCCTGAATGTTCTTGCGATCTTCAGCAGTGTTAGTATCGTTTGCTGCCTGTACAGCCAGCTGACGCATACGCTGAAGAATGCTGTGAGTCTCATTTAATGCACCTTCTGCTGTCTGGATTAATGAGATAGCGTCCTGTGCATTACGGCTAGCCTGATCAAGACCACGGATCTGGCCGCGCATCTTCTCGGAGATAGCAAGTCCTGCTGCGTCATCGCCGGCTCTGTTTATACGAAGACCGGATGACAGCTTCTCCATGGAAACGTTCATTGCCTTGTTGGCAACATTGTACTGACGATATGTGTTAAGTGCTGCTACATTGTGATTAATAATCATAAAATTATACCTCCTTGTTATTTCAGCTCATGTCCTTATGAACCGTTTAAGTTAATATTTATAAATAAAATTTACATCTGTTTCCTGATGGCCGTACGCACCAGCAGGTTACATTTGTAAATTTTATTTACTTATCTTATATATCGGCATAAAGGTAAAAAACTTTATATTAAAATTATTTTTTTTACATATTTTTTTCTTTATTTTTTGGTATCGAAGAAATATGATTCCTCTGCATGCTGATTAGACATACTTTTATAGTAATTGGCAACTGTTCTGCTGTTTATCTTAGAGGTCTTAAGTTCATTACGCTTGTTGCTGAAGTAAATTTCCATCTTCATTTTATTGCGTTTTTCTAATACTTCAAGCCGGACACCCTTATCCATTATGTCCTTAATCAACTGCTGCATGAGTTTTATCTTGTCCTCATACTTTTGTTTATCCTTAGTCAGGGCTTCCTTTACCCGATTATAAATCAGTTCAAAGCCATCATCGATTTCCTGAATCTTTTTGATTAGCCTGTCTTTTTCTTCAATGACAGAATTGAACCTTTCATAATCCAGTTCCTGTTCATTAATGATGCTTTCCTGCTGCCCGGTCAGATCAAGCAGATCGCTTAGCAGCATATTTTTACTTGATAAAGAATTTATCAGTACGGAAAGATATGTTTCGGTATTCTGATTATCCATTGCGGTCCCTTCACTTTCTGCTATTATGCCAGCTTCATGGCTTCCTTCCATGTATCCCGCAGTTCTCTGGCAAAATACAGGACTTCTTCAAGTATAGCATTGTCCTTTTTGAGATTAGCCTCTGTAAGCCTTTCATATAAATATTCATAGATTGAATTTAATTCCTTTGAAACAGGATAATTAAAATCCAAAGTTGATTTTAGCTCCGTTATAATACTCTCAGCCTTAATAATATTCGAGTGGGCCTTTGCAATATCCTTCTTCTCATTTGCGCTAATAGCCATATTGCAGAATTTAATAATCCCCTCATATAGCATCAAGGTCAGTTCCGCAGGTGTTGCCGTCATTATCTTATTATCCCTGTAAGCCGCTGCTACATTTGATGTCATAGTCTTTAACCCTCCTGACTAAGTTCTTTCTATTACGAATTCATTCCCAGTAAATTGCCTAAGATGCCGCTTTGCGAATTAAGCTTGGCCATCATCGATTCCATAGCAGAAAATTGTCTGTAATATCTGTCCTCCATCTCAATAAGCCGATCCTCCAAGAGACTTAGCCTGTCCTGATATTCTTTCAGTGTATTATTCAGCTCCTTGTCATTATAGAAGGATAGAGCGCTTTTTAAGGGAGTACTCTTCATCTGTTCGGTCATGGTCTTGTAAAGCTCACCGGTAAGCTTGGTAAATACCTCCATTACCGCATCCGGATTTTCCGAGATGGCCTTCATTAGCTTGTCCTCGTTAGATGAAGTCATACCGTCATCCGGATCACCATCCAGGTGCAGCAGGCCTCTTTCGGTATAATCAACCGAATTAATACCAAAGCTGGATAATGAATAACTCTTTCCGTTTACTGTAACACTTCTGCTTAAGCAATCTCTCATCGCAGTTATTATAGAGTTAAGAGACTGATCCCTACGTAACAGCGAATCCTTTATCTTGTTTTCCCACTTTTCTATCTGTTCCTCTGTCATCACCTTTTTCTGCTCATCTGTTAAAGGTTCATAACCTCTTGCCAGATCAGCATTATATGCTTTATTCAGCTCAGACAATACTTCATTATAGGATTTGATAAAATCCTTTACCATATCATATATGGCTTGACTGTCTTTGGATACACTTATGTTTATAACCTCGCCCTCTGCAGTGACATCCTTAACAGTAATAGTCATACCATTAATATTCATCACATTTGATGAACTCTTAAATTCCGCTCCATTATAAATAATTACTGCATCGGCAGGATTTACTACCGATACATTTCCGCCTGCGCTGATGGTTACTTTTCCGTTTTCATCGACAGATTTGGTTATTTGGCTGAGGCCCAGCTTGGACAAATCCACATTACCGCCCTCGGCAACTTCAGTAGTAATTGTAAATGCGTTCTCTGTTCCGCTTTTTGTGGAGCTTATAAAGAAGCGCTTAAGACTGGTGTCGAAGCTGGCATTAAGTCCGGCATTCCTTAAGGCTGATATAAAATCACCTACAGTCGAATTTTCCTTTATTTCAAAATCTATTGTATCGCTGCCCGCTGTGATTACTATTTTAGAACCTACAGCCTCATCCATACCCAAATCCTTCAGCTTGGTGTCATATGTAACATTAATGCTGGTATTCAGACTTTCGCCGGTTACAAACTGCGCACTTGCAACCGATTTAATCTGAAGGGTATGTGTGCCTTCCGGAACCGCATTGCTGACCGTAACTCCAACCTTGCTGTCATTGCTGGTGTATGCTTTCTTGGCATTGAAATTACCCTGCAGCCTCAATTTTGCCAATGGACCTGTATAAAATGAATATATCTTAGAATTGAGTGTCTTCCACTTTTCTATCTTCCAATTAAGCTTCGTTATGTTATTCTCCAGCCTCGTTGTCTTCAACCGCTGTACCTTCATCAGCTCTGAAACGATGCCTTCGGTATCCAAGCCCGAAGCTATTCCCGAAATACGTATTCCCATAGCACACGCTCCTTATCTCTTAACGTCAATCAGAAGACCTGCTGACTCCATAAGCTTTTGCAGAATTTCGATAGTTTCTTCCGGCGGAATCTCACGAATAACTTTCTGTGTTTCCTTGTCAACTACTTTAATCGCTATCCTGTTGATATCCTTGTAATATATAAATCTTGTCTCGGTAAATCTGATGTTCTCATTAGCCTTGTTTATTACACTTCGGATATGCTCAGGAGAAATTTCTTTTTCCATGGCTTTGTTTTCCTGGCCCCTACCCGGCATAAGCTCAGCAGGCTGGGCTTCTCTGTTCTTCAGTAACGGAAAATTAGCCATGGTCTGATTCAGTCCGATACCTCCGGAACCAACTCTTGATATCATGTCTCCCATAATAATACACCTCCATGTGTCTGACTTGGACAATCAATAATTATTCGCCCATATAGCTCCTTCTATCAGCATACATATTCAGTCTTTTTACTATTATCGGATAAAACAGATAAAAACTTTATAGCAAACTATCTGCTTACTAAAACAGCTTTTTGATTTCATCTTCAGGAATTGCGCTTTCTGCAGCTTCTTTATTAGCTTCTATAATCTGCAGATAAATTTCCTTACGATAAATCGGGACAGCCCTTGGCGCACTGATTCCAAGCTTAACCTGATCACCCTTAACCTCCAAAACAGTGATTTCTATATCATTGCCGATTACAATAGATTCGTTAACCTTTCTAGACAGGGCCAGCATCTATTTGCCCTCCTTTGCTGCCTTATATGCTTGTAGCTCTTCATAGAAGTAATGCTTTATTTCATATTCAGGGTTTTCTGCAATTACCTGGGCGCCTTTTTTACGTTCGGAATTAATTATAAAGGGAGCCTTCAAATTGGCCGATATCTTTTTGATATCCGACGGCACGGTAACAGATACCAGCACTACTATGTTGTTCTCGTTCAGATCCTCCAGATGCTTTACCAGTTCATCCTCAACAAGCGGATTATAGTCCGGCTTGATTATAAAAGGACTGATTACAGGAAGGGCGAGCGCCGGTTCATCAATACTTTGAAGCCATGATATATCGGGCCTTTTTCCATCCTGCTCATTATACAAAATAGTATATCTCTTGCAATCCTCAAATCCCAGGATTCCATTCTCAAAATATATTATTTTGCTCTCATCCAGATCTACTTCACCAAAATGCTTTGTTTTAACCAGCATGACTATCGCCTTCCTTTCTCAATCATTAGTAATTTGCAATTATCAGCAAATTATCCCTTGGATTCATATCAAAAGTTAATGCAAAAAGTCCAGAAGTGATTTTTGTACGATTCTGGAAGCAGCCGACAGGGATGCATTGTATAAGGTTTCCGCAGATTTGAACTTAATTATAGTATCCACAATATCGACGTCCTCGTTCTCTGAAAGAAGCTCTTCAAAATCTACCTTTTGGCTGGATAAGCGGTTTTCAGTCAACTCAAGCCGTACATATCTGCTGCCAAGGTCGGCCACCGCTGTATTTACCAGATCCTGCTGCTGATTGGAAACCATTATTCCGTTGTTGAAGGCTTTCTGCATTGCCTCCTTTTTCAGCGCCAGCTCTATCTCCAGCTGCTCCTTCATCTTAGTATATCTTTCCCTGTCTGCTTCAGATAAATTATTGTCCGCCAGGCGTTTTTCCACCTCTGCTATCTTTTCCTCGGTTTTAACCACATCATTTACAGCATTCAAAATATCATCTATGCAACGACCTATCTCATGGGTAATTGCATCAGAGCCCTCGGTATTTATAGCCAGTCTCTGATTATAATTTACCTCATATTCAATCTGCTGCTTCTCTTTCTTATATGTAACCGGACCAAGCTCAGGCTTTTTGTTGTCTGTCATTTCACAGTCAAAATAATGCTCAGGCCTTAAGCTTCCTTTTTCAAAGCCTGTCTTGGAATATGTTATTTCCATCATATCGGTCTTGCGGAATAGCTCATAAGCATCCTTACCCAGTATGATTTCTCCTGTTTCGGGTATATAATGGGCAACCGCATCATCCGGTTTATAGGCTTTAGGGTCGGAAGCAGATATGCTGACCAGCTGGGTAAAGACCTCCGCCTGCACCAGATTGCCTTTATCATCCTTGCTGTAAAGGATTATATTATCAGGCTTTGTCTGATCAAGTCTATCATATGCCAGCTGTATCCTGTAGACCTCTTCCTTTTTCGGTACTTCACTGAAGTCTATGGCAGGGTCATCAAAATCATCCAGCTCGTATCCACCGGTTATTTTTGTTATTACCTGCAATTTGCCGGTTTCTATCCTTTCCGTGATGGTATAGGACAAATCCGGCTCATCATATGTAAACAGCAGAGGCGTATCGGTTTTAAAGCCTGAGAAGACATATCTTCCTGCAAAATTGGCATTACCCTCCTGATAAAGCTGCTGTTTCATCTGTTCAAGATTGGACACTATGGCAGCTCTGTCCTTGGCGGTTAGCGTATCATTGCTGCCCTGTACGCAATAGGTATTAACCTGCTTTAGTATTTCATTCACAGTACGAAGGGCACTTTCTGTTACATTCATCCATGACTTGGCATCCGGAATATTTTTTTCATAATATTGCTTAAGCTCCGTCAGGTTTGTCCTAAACTTCAACGCCCTGACTGTTACAATAGGGTCATCCGAAGGCCTTTGTATTTTCTTGCCTGTGGAATATTGCTCTTCCAGCTTGGATAAATTCAGTTTATTCTTATTGATGTTGCTCATCATGTTATTGGTCATCATTTTGTTCGTGATTCTCATAATAACCCTCCATTTGGCCAGCCTAATTCATCATACCGGCACTTATACTCCCATGTAGTTTATCAGCCTGTCGTATACCTCATCCATTACACTTATTACCTTAGCCGACAGATTATAAGCATTCTGGAATTTGACCAGATTCATAGCCTCTTCATCTATATCCACGCCTGACACGGAAAGCCTCTGGTTTGTAATCGCCTGCAATATATTGTTCTGGCTGTCTGCCAAGTTGCCAGCCGATCTGGCATCTATACCAATCTCCGCCACCAGGGTATTAAAGAACTCATCAGGAGCGCCCTGCTCAAACATCTTCCTGTTTTCCTTTAACTCCAGCAGCTTCATAACTATATCATTATTCTCAACGCCATCTGTTACATTCGATGCAGTGGCCAGAAGCCTGGGGTTATTAAAGAATTCCTTATTTACCGAGAAGTTGCTTGCAGTCATAAAGTAGTATGAGCCATACAGGGGCTGATCCTCCGGTACCTCCTCATAAAAACTGCCTGTCCGTGAGTTAAAGCTGTCATAGTCATAGTATTCCTCATCCTCCGAGCCGCGCAGGGGCCCAAAGGTATAATATCTGCCGTTTACCTTGTTGACAGCACTGAACAGATCCATTCCAGGATTACCATCCAGGTCAACACCGCTTCTGTGTATATTATTAAAGGCCATTGAAAAGGTTCTGATAAACTTGTTCATCTGATCCATATAATAGGGTATACCCTTGTAATCTATGCTTCTGCCTATTTCCGAGCTTTCGTTTTCGGCATCAACTATAACATAATCCTTTAGTTCAAAGGTATATACAAATTTACCGCTAGCCTCATCCTTAGTTACTGAAAAACCTATATATTCATATTCCCTGTTGCCTACCTTGATAATGCCTGTTTCCGGTATATTAAGGTCTGTAACGTCATTTATATTGGTGTCGAACATTGTGATAAAATTTTCACCTGCTGTGGCATTAACCTTGCCCTGCAGATTAAACTGGTTGTTACCGTCACGAATCTCAAACAGGGCCTGAAGCCTTCCTCCAAGAGTCGGACTGTCTGAGGCAAATTTTTGCCCATTGTCCCAATAGATATCGTACAGACCATCGGCATCATTCTGATTTGCCTTGTGCTTTCGTGGCACCACCTGGAGTGTGTTGTAAAGTATTCCGTCCACCAGGGTGGCTCCGTCTATTTTTACTACATAGCTGGTTAAACCGACTCCGCTGTCTCCAACCGCCTTCTCGGTTACAGATACATTGGCTATCTGGGACAGCTCGTCTATCAGCAGAGCCCTCTGGTCTCTCAGATCATTTGCAGTGCCGCCGTTAACCTCAAGAGTGATAATCTGCTTGGTCAGTGAAGCAATCTGCTTGGCAATGCTGTTTATCTGGTCCACCTGATTGCGGATTTCGAAATTGCATTCCTCCTGCAGATTCCTGAGATTAGTTGCTACCGAATTGAAGTACTCCGTCAGACTCTCGGCATAATTGATGAACTGAGTACGTGTCGTATTGCTTGAAGGATCTTTTGCAAGCTCCTGCAGGCTTTTATACATTGAACTGAAGGTTGTAGTGAAACCATCGATACTTACATCATTAAAATAATTTTCAATCTCGGTCATATAATGGGATTTGGTTAAATATTCACCGAAAATAGTACTGTTCTTCCAGAATTTCAGATCATAATACTGCTCCCGCATCTGTATGACACCGGTTACATTCACACCCGTACCCGCCATGCCATAACTGCTGTTTACCCTCATGGGCTTGGATGCGGTCTGTGTCATAACCTGTCTGGTAAAGCCCGGCGTTTCGGTGTTGGCAATATTATGGGCAGTAGTATTCAGGGCCGCCTGATATGCATACAGCCCCGACTTTCCTATATTTAATCCGAAGAATGTTGATCTCATAGTTCAAACCCCATTTCCGCCAAATATGGCTGTCTTAGTGTGAAAATCAATAGCTTTCCGGTTTTGTTACAGCTTTTTTGCTTACAGCTTTTCTATTATGTCCTTCAGCATCTCGCTGATCACATTTATGTACCTGGCGGATGCATTATAGGCATGCTGGTATTTTATCATGTTGGTTAATTCCTCGTCTGAGGATACGGCCATTATCTCCATCCTCTTGTTATCTATGCTTTCTACCATCGACGCCTGATTGCTGCTGATGGTACGGTATTGCTCCCCCCGGTTGGCCAACTCGGAAATAAAGGCATTATAATAGTCGCTGAAGTTATTCTTTGTCAGATAATTAGGTGATAGGGAGGCAAATGGCGCCTGCCATGCGTACAAAAGCTTTTTTGCGGTTTCAATATCAAAATCACCGGTCCCTGCATTGCTAGACAGGGGAATCAGGGCATAGTTATGAAGTATATTCGGATTGACGGTGATTTCTCCCAGAGTAAAGAGGGAATAGTTGTCTTCCGGATTCTCTTCATTATATATTCTGGCAATGATGGTCTCGGTAGTGCCATCCTCCTTCAAAATGACGATCTCCTCCGGCTCAGAATAACGGGGAGTGGATTTTCTGTTAAACAAGGCCTCTCCCATCGTCTTGCCGGCATCGGCTCCCACCGGCGCCCGCTCCTCATCAAGAATCTTAATCTTGGTTCCATCTGCCAGGGTCACTTCTTTATTAGGGCAAAGTATATCATTAATTGTAGTGGTAATACCATGAATTAATTGATCAAATTGTGCCTGAATATTCATAATAACAGAGGCACCAATCGTGTTGTTATATTCAAGGACAGCCTTTTCATACAGACTTTCGGATTCAAAATTCTCTCTTACCGGTATATCGGTATAATTGGCCAGCTTATAGCCTCTGGCCACCAGAAGGCCTTTTAGAGAACCAATATCGGTGTTTTTATCCGAAGCCACCGCCTTGTCCAGATTGAAGACGTCCACATTGCCATGGCTTATCCATACCGGCTTAAGCATATCGGTGCTATCGTTAACCTTCACTGTTCCCATGTGATAAACATTGTCCTCATCAACGAAGGTTACTCCCTCTATGCTGACATAAACCATGGAGTTGCTGCTTTCCTTATATGTAATGCTCACCATCCGGCTGAGCTCATCCAGCAGATTGTTGCGCTGATCCCGAAGGTCGTTTGCCTTCTCTCCGGTGCTTTCATATTGCCTGATCTTTAAGTTGAGCTGTCTCAGCTCATCGCCAATCTGGTTAATCCGGGCAACCTGATCCCTGATTTTTGTATTAAGATTTATCTGATAATCCTTAAGCTGTTTGGATATGTTTTCTGCACGTTCAACAAAATTCACCGCTGTCTCAACAAAGGAAGACCTGGCTACTATATTGTCAGGTTCCTTTGCCAGCTCTTGCAGTGATACCCAGAAATTATTCAGGGTTTCCTGGAAGCTTACTCCCTCCAGCTCCCCAAACAGACCCTCTATTTCATAGAGCGCCTCATACTGGGTTTCATAAAAGGCCTGTCTTCCAATTTCCTGACGATAGGCCTGATCAAGGAAGAAATCCCTTACCTGCTTGATTTCGGCAAAATCCGCCCCCAAACCCTTCATGAAGGAGGATATATGGGATTCCCCCAATTTTATATATCTAAAATCAGTCTGAACCACCTGCTGCCGCACAAAGCCCTTGGTATCGACATTAGCCAGATTATGTGCGGTAACATTCAATGCAGCCTGACTTACTTTCAGACCGGATACTCCTATATACAAACTGCCAAATGAAGCCATATCATCACCTACCTTATTACTCTAAAGCCTATATCTATTGCTTTGCATCAAACATGCTTGCCCCGGGAATATGGTTTTCATATTTTGAGGCTCGCTTTGTATAAGTATTGTCTGCCACCATTCTTGTACTCTGGATAAAATTCATATTGAATTCTATCATCTCAAGAGACTGCTCAATTAAAGCCTTATTGCGGTTATTTATACTTACCAGCCTCTGAACCGCATCATTAAGCTCGTCACGCAATTTGGAAAGTTCCTGCTGCTGCTGTGGCTGCGTTCCCATAAGAGCAATAAGGGTGCGGAGATTGAAATCGCCTGTTCTTCTGTTTATGACCGTTCTTATATCGTTCATAACTGCTTCCCTTTTGCGCTCCAGAGACATAATCCTGTCAACTGCAGCCTGTTCTGCGCCGGTCACTTCCTGAAGCGCCTGCAGGTTATTCTCCACTATTATCCTGGTCTTGGATTCAGATATCGGTATCAACTCTTTATATATTGCAAGTTCTTCCTTAAGTATGTTTTTTAATTCATCAATTAAGCTTGCCAAATTACATCCAACCTTCTTGTCTGGAGCAAAAGGCGGGATGGCCTTTAATCGCTCCGATATTGTTATGGTTTATTGTTGCTCAAAATTGTTAAGGATCTTTTCGGCCAGATCCTCCAGCCTTACATTATATGTTCCGGCTTCCATGCGCTTCTTTATTTCATCAACCTTTGCTTCCCTGATATCGGGAGTAGCAGCCACTATCTGTCTGGCTACATTATAATCCTTGCCCGTCTGAGATATCTCAAATGTATCCTGCGAAGCGTTTCTTTTTACTTTTCCGCTGCTCTTGATACCTTGAGCCTTGTAGATTTCACTTATTTTGTTGAAAGCATCTATTCTCATCCTGTTCACCACCTATCCGTAACATATTACCGCTTACTCTACAATATTTATCGGATAAATTACGATTTACATTATAGCAGTTTAAAAATTTCTTCATAAATATATATACATATTGCGGCCCATTGTCTTATTAATTGTTATTTTATACAATAATTCGCCGGAATATTTCCATATACTTGATATGCCTTCATTCAGTATGCCAAAGCAGCTTACCGGCCTGCTCCGGTATACGCAAAAATAAGCTTCCTTCTTTTATTCGAAGGAAGCCTTTCATTATTCAGGCCGGTCATTTACTTTAGTCACCGGCTTAAGCCTGCTTTTTTTATTTATTTGTTCCCGCTTGATTATGTTTTATTTTTTCTTGCCGGATTTAGTGGTCTTACCGGTCTTTTCCGTCAGGAACTTAATTGCCTCCTGCAGCTGATTATCCTTCTCAATAGGAACATTCAGCTGGTTCTGCATCTCCTTGTCAAGCTCCACCTCAATATCCGGTTTTATACCGGTTCCATGTATGTTACGGCCTTTGGGTGTGTAATACTTTGACACGGTCAGCTTGACTGCTGTACCATCAGAAAGCGGTATCACCTTTTGGACAATACCCTTACCAAAGCTGGTAGTACCTATAACTGTAGCCACCTCATAATCCTGCAGTGTTCCGGCAAAAATCTCCGATGCGCTGGCACTGTTGCCATTAATCAAAACAGCCATCGGCACATTAATCTTTTTATAATCCTTTGCCATCTCAGTCTCGCGCTTATTGTATTTATCCTGGGTATATACAACCAGTCCCGGAGGCAGGAGCCGATCCAGCACATTTACAACCGAATCCAAAAGCCCGCCCGGATTATTTCTAACATCAACAATCAGACTCTTCATTCCCTGTGCTTCAAGGTCATCAACAGCCTTTTTAAACTGACCGACGGTTACATCATCAAATTCAGATATAATGATATATCCGATTTTATCTTCCAGCATCTGGTATTCAACAGTCGGATTTTCTACCCTTCCGCGTATAATCTTAAAATCAAGCGTCTCCCCGTCACGAATTACAGTGAGCTTTACGCTGCTTCCTTCAACACCCTTGATACGGCTTACCACCTCGGTCAGATCCAGGCCTGTGACCTCCTCATCATCCACCTTGGCAATTATATCTCCCGGCAGCAGTCCTGCCTTGTATGCCGGGCCGTCCTTAAAGGGCTTTACAATGGTAATTATTCCGGTTTTAACATCCTGGTTGACATGTGCTCCTATACCGCAATAAACTCCTGATGAGCTCTCCAGCAGGGCTTTATATTCATCAGCTGTATAATAAGTAGAGTATGGATCTCCAAGGCTGCTTATAAAGCCCTTATAGATACCGTCGGTAAAGGATATGTCATCAATATCATTAAGATAATAATCATCCACCAGCTTTTCCAGACTCATCAGTTTTCTGATTACCATATCATAGGCAATCTCTTCCTTAGAGACATCAATTTCTTCTGTTGTCTCAGGGGAATTGTCCTCTTTAACCTCTGCTCTGCTGTTCATATACAGTATAACAGGTACTGTACAAATCAAGGCAAATATCAGCAAAGCACTGCATATACCGGTTAACAGCCCGGTAATAAAATTTTTCCTCATACATAACCCCCATACCACATGTTTTCAGCTCACTTAACACAGCTGTCAAAAAATATTGTTTAATTTAATTTATGTTAAACAAGGGCTAAATATTAATAATCCAGCTGTTCCATATACTTCATGTATTTAACAACCATTAACGCAATCTTAAAGGTTATTGCATCCTCAAATACTCTCAAATCCAGATTGGTGCTCTTTTGCAGCTTATCCAGCCTGTACACCAGGGTATTGCGGTGTATATACAGCTGTCTTGATGTCTCGGAAACATTCAGGCTGTTTTCAAAGAATTTATTAATGGTGGTGAGGGTTTCCTCATCAAAATCATCCGGAGACTTGCCTTCAAATATTTCCCTTATAAACATCTTGCAAAGAGGCATCGGAAGTTGATATATCAGTCGGCCTATACCCAGGTTATTATAAGCCACTATATTCCTATTGCTGTAGAAGATTTTGCCGACATCCAGAGCCATCTTGGCTTCCTTATAGGATCTGGACACATCCTTTATCTCATTTACAATGGTGCCGTAGGCTATATGCACCTTGCTCATTGCCTCGGTGTTGAGCATATCAAGCATAACCTTGGCTATTTTATTGGCATCCTCATATGTCTCATTCTGCTTGAGCTCCTTGACAACAATAATATTCTTCTCATCGACAGCAGTAATGAAATCCTTTGTCTTTCCGGCAAACAGGCTGCGTACAGTCTCCAGCGCATTGGCATCCTTCTCATGCTTAGTTTCGATTATATATACAACACGCCTTGCTTCCGTATCAATATGAAGCTTTTTGGCGCGGTTATAAATATCAACCAGAAGCAAATTGTCAAGGAGAAGGTTCTTAATGAAATTATCCTTGTCATACCTTTCCTTGTATGCTACCAAAAGATTTTGAATCTGGAAAGAGGCTATCTTACCAATCATGAATACATCTTCACTGTCACCCTTTACGAGTATGACATATTCCAATTGGTGCTCATCAAATACTTTAAAAAACTGGTAGCCCTGAATCGCCTGACTGTCAGCCGGTGAATCCACAAATGCCAGCACTGCGCTCTCATACTGCTCGGCATTTTCCATGGTTGAAGCCAATACCTTACCCTCCGTATCCATAATGCAAAGATCCATACGGGTAATTGCTTTCAATCCGTCAATTGTGTTTTGAAGAATCTGATTGGATATCATATTTTCAACTCCCTTAAAATATTATATTTCTCCTTTTGCTAATAATAGATGTATATCATAGTAATTTTATCACTCTTTTATTAATAAGTAAACTAATTTTTATAAAAAGTGCATAAAAATTTAGCAAAAAACATTAGCTTAAGTATTCATACCAATTTGTTTAGTGACAAAACTATTTCCCATAATTCCCTAATTAAACCTTTCCCTGCAAATAATATGTTTATATTATGATCCCCAGGCATACAATCCTATATCCAAGTAATATTAGGATTGTCGATTTCCCTGTGTAATTCCAAATCGGAAGCTAATCATTTACCCAAACTATTGCCAAAGTTCCTACTTGTCCCTAACGCATTCTTTGCAACACACCCATAAAAACAGGGAACACAAATGTGTTCCCTGAGAATTTCAATATTATTCGGTTTTGCTTCGCCAGAAATTATTAGTTGGTAATTACCTTCTCAGTATCTCTGTCGAATATATGAAGCTTATTCATATCAAAGGCAATCTTCAATGTATCATCAGGTCTGGCTGTTGTACGAGGATTTACTCGTGCAGTAATTTCAAGATTCTCATCTACTGTGAAGTAGAGGAATACTTCTGCACCCAACAGCTCGTAAACTCTTACGGTAGCCTCAATTACTGCTTCAGGATAATTGTTGATGAACATCTCTTCATCATGAATATCCTCAGGACGGATACCAATCTTAACCATCTTGCCTTCATATCCGCCTTCAAGAACCTTCTTTGCCTTATTCTCAGGAAGCTTTAATGAGAAGCCTGAGAAGTTAACATATACATCTGAACCCTTCTTTGTAACCTCTGCATCTATGAAGTTCATCTGAGGTGAACCCATGAAGCCTGCTACGAACAGGTTGCAAGGCTTGTCGTACAGATTCTGAGGTGTATCAACCTGCTGGATAATACCATCCTTCATAACAACGATTCTGGTACCAAGTGTCATAGCCTCTGTCTGGTCGTGTGTTACGTAGATGAAGGTTGTCTGCAGCTTCTGATGAAGCTTTGAAATCTCTATACGCATCTGTACTCTCAACTTAGCATCAAGGTTGGACAACGGCTCATCCATAAGGAATACCTTAGGATTACGAACGATAGCACGACCCATCGCAACACGCTGTCTCTGACCACCGGAAAGAGCCTTCGGCTTACGATCCAGCAAATGCTCGATACCAAGAATCTTGGCAGCTTCGTGTACCAGCTTGTTAATCTGCTCCTTCGGAACCTTTCTGAGCTTCAGACCAAATGCCATGTTGTCATAAACAGACATATGAGGATACAGCGCATAGTTCTGGAATACCATCGCTATATCTCTGTCCTTAGGCTCAACATCATTAACCAATTTATCACCGATATACAGTTCACCCTCAGTGATTTCCTCAAGTCCTGCAATCATACGAAGTGTTGTAGACTTACCGCAACCGGAAGGACCAACAAAGATAATGAACTCCTTGTCGGCAATATCCAGTGTGAAGTTCTTAACAGCAACTACTCCCCCGGGGTACTGCTTTGTAATATTTCTTAATGATAAACTTGCCATCTTATATCCTCCTACAATTTTTACGTATTATTTTACGTATTAAATTCGCTTGTACAAATACTACTACTATGATACACTATTTCGCTTTTTTACACCATATCCCATTTAACCAAAATCATTTTTGAGCTTTTGTATAATTTGTATAACTATTCATTTAGGACTGTAGTTTTATATAGTGATTATTTATTTATCATTAAATTGGTGTCCATATTCAATAAAACCCTCACCCATAACCTCCCTTACATCACTGATGATAAGGAAGGCTCTTGAATCTATTTTCTGCGCAATTTCGATTATTTTTACTATTTCCTTTCTGGAAACCACACAAAAAAGCATTTTTTTCTCCTTGTTGGAATACATTCCCGTAGCATTAACTCCTGTTACTCCCCTGTCCATCTGCTTAAGTATGGCATCGGCAATTTCCTGGTACCGCTCTGATATAATATATGCCATTTTTGCAAATTTCAGACCTTCCAGGATACTGTCCGACACCTTACTGGATAAAAATACAGCTATAAGCGCATATAATGCATTACCCAGCCCGAAGGTCAGGGCGCCGATGATTATTATTGCACCGTCAACAAATATAAGTAGCTGGGGTACCGACATATGCCTATTTTTGTGCTGCAGTATATATGCCACCAGATCGGTGCCTCCGGTTGATGCCTGAACCGAAAAAACCAGTCCAATTCCCGCTCCTCCCAAGGCTGCACCAACAATCGAAGCCAGAAGATAATCATCCATCCCAAAATCAACTATCGGAATCAGCATCATGGATATAATATAAACCGAGGTACCAAACAGCGTCGATAATAGAAATTTTACTCCCCTTATTTTCAGAGCAATAATAAAGAGCGGAATATTGCAGAAAATAGTGAATAGCCAAACAGGTATTCCACCATCCACCAATCCTGAGGTCCAGGCCTTTACCGCAATAGCCAGGCCTGCTACTCCACCTGTAACCAGCTGCATCGGTTCATATACCAGATTAACCGACAGGGCCATCAGGAAAGCACCCAAGAAAATTATAAAATATTTTCTTAAAATCAGAACCTTTTTATTCCGAATCCTTTTTTTCTCCATATAATCCCTTCATTATGCGTATTAACCTAATCTTCCGACCCATAATAACAATCAGTTGATATAGTTTTATAGTACGTAGCTTATATGCTTATTATTCAGTAACAGCTAATTTTACGACATATAAGCGACACAGTGGTATATTCTAATACAAATTATACGTCATTTCAAGTATGCTTTAAACTATAATTTTCATTTTTCGCCATAATAAATCAATGGATTCCGCTGCCACATGTTTGCCAGCTGTAATACGATTTTATATAGCTTTATACTACTTGCAGGCTGTGTTATACTTTATACATAATGCTTGCTACCACAGCCCGGTAGCCGGCATTAAATTACGGAGGTATCAGATGAGGAAAACAGTTCTTGTAACCGGATCAAGTCGTGGTATTGGAAGGGCTATAGCCCTGAAATTTGCCCAAATGGGCTATAATGTGATAATTAACTGTTCCCGAAGCGAAGAGGAGCTTCTTAGGACCAGGTCCGAGATTGAAGCCTGTCAGACTGCCTGTCTTGCTTTTCTTGGTGACATGGGAGACTATAACACCGTAGGAAGGCTGTATGATATGATAGAAAAGCAATTCGGAGGCCTTGATGTATTAATCAATAATGCCGGCATTTCCTATGTCGGGCTTTTGACCGATATGACGCCCGATGACTGGAACAGGGTCATAAACACCAACTTGACCTCCGTATTCAACTGCTGCTCTTTTGCCATTCCCCTTATGCTGAGAAAAAAAAGCGGCAAAATCATAAACATCTCATCCGTATGGGGCAATGTGGGCGCAGCCTGTGAGGTGGCATACAGCGCATCCAAGGGTGGAATAAATGCATTTACCAGAGCCCTGGCCAAGGAGCTGGCTCCCAGTAATATTCAGGTTAATGCAATAGCCTGTGGCGCAATCGATACCGAAATGAATAATTTTCTTTCAGAGGAAGAGCGCGTCAGACTAATTGAGGAGATCCCTGCAGACCGCCTCGGACGGGCGGAGGAGGTGGCGGATCTTGCCTGGCAGCTGGCCAATACTTCCGGCTACCTTACTGGGCAGATTATAGGCCTGGATGGAGGATGGGTCTGAGCCTACAGCTTTACCTCCACCCTCTCATCCAGCTCCATCCTGTCCGGTTCAACCCTGCAGTCATAGGCCAGGATGTTGACACCTGCGCAATAAGCATCCCTCAGCGCCTGCCCGAAGGCCGGATGGGTAAGGTCATTTGGAATAAAATATTTGACCGGCTTAAACTGGATTACAAATATAACATATGCCTCATAGCCGTCCTTCAATGACTGAATCAGGTGTCTGATATGCTTAATGCCACGAACAGTCAGAGCATCAGGAAAGGCAGCAACTCCATCTCTTTCCAGAGTTACCCCCTTAACCTCAATCAGAGCCCTCCTGCTTTCATCCTCGATATAAAAATCTATTTTGGAATCTCCATACCTGTATTCGGGACATATTCGCCTTGGTTCAGGATAAAGGCCTCCGGCTTTTAGCCACTTTTTCACCGCCTGATTAGGCGCCTGGGAATCCATGTTTACCAAGAGCCTTCCCTTTTCCACAGCTATCAGATCATATTTAGTCTTCCTGCCGGGATTTTCGCTGTCCTCAAGATATACAACAGCTCCCGGAGTTAAAAGCTCCTTCAGCCTTCCCGTATTTTTCACATGGCAGGCCTCAATGCGCCCATCAAGCTCCACATGGGCAATAAAACGATTTGGCCGGCTGATAAATTTTCCTTTATGTATCTTGCTGTATTGCATATTTGTGTCCTTTCTGTAATTCATCCTTTATCCGTCAGAAATTGACGAGCCTGCTCCGCAAGGCTCTTGCTACTCTTTTCCGTTTCAAATCTTGCCACAAGGCTTGGGTCGTAAGCGATCAATAACAAGGTGCCTTGTGAATATAAAAAAGACCAGCTATAATAATTAGCCAGTCTCAGTAAATCATTTACCACATTCTGCTTGTGCAGCTTCTGACCAAGGCATCAGAAGTTCCAAGTCCTCTGGATGATTATGATAATCCGTATCAGGCATGTACAATAACAGATATTCCAGATATGTATATACATTTAGTCCATTCGCTTTTGCTGTTTCAATTATACTATATACTGCAGCACTTGCCTC
>ENA-OWPA01000569-OWPA01000569.1-bioreactor-metagenome-genome-assembly--contig:-NODE-569-length-45379-cov-6.151009_pt1 | contig 45379 bp, 34 predicted proteins | sample MGYA00238139_ERZ651803 | MGnify/ENA primary metagenome ERZ651803 (study PRJEB26909, sample SAMN07631231) | bioreactor metagenome | isolation source: Switchgrass digestor | place: USA: Dartmouth...
GAGGCATTATGAATGCTCAGAGGTGCAAAATCTCTGGCCTTGGAGACCAGAAGCTCATACTTGGCAGTTGACCATTTAAGGCTTTTGCGGGATTTCTTCTGAATCAGTGAAATCAGCTTGTTCCTGTCAGCCTTAAGAATATGAGCAGGAGTAGGATACTCCTCCAGGACAGCTATAGCAGCCTTTGAGAATATATTGGAGAAGACATCCTTGAAGTTAAGCATGAGTTGGTCAACAATACCGGTAAGCCTATTTTTGTAAGCAGTAAGCTCATCATTCAGTTTGTAGTACTGGCGGCATAAGCTTCTGAGGCACTCAATATTCTCATTGGGGATGTTGGTTGACTTAAGTTCCTGAAATCTATATAGCAGGGCAATTTTCCGGGCATCCACTTTATCATTTTTCACTTTTCTGATTCCAATATTTTTGATAGAATCAGTCTGGATGGGGTTTGTAACGGAAACCTCAAATCCAGCTTTACAAAGTGAATGGAAAAGGATTTTGTGATAGTGCCCGGTGGATTCCATGACGATGAAAGGCCTTGAATCAAAGTCCTTTTCCGTTTTTTTCAGCAATTCAACGGCTCTTTCAACGTCAGTACTGGAATCATGGCGAATCTTCATGCGGGCAACTACTTCATTAGATGGAGAAAGAATCGCCATCTCACTGAAGAATTTACCCACATCAATGCCTGCAATGGGTCTGAAATTCATTAAAAATGCCTCCTTTTCAAGATAAATGGACTTAAAAGCCTCCATTCCTTCCCATGTAAGCAAACAACCTTGCATGTGACACGAGGAACCAGCTTTAAGCTGGCCTCAACCAGCCAAATCATGTAGACTTACCGGAATGGATAAATACTCTTTTTTACGGGTAATCGGCCCGCTAAGGTCCGTCCCAGGAGGTGAAACACACACCTTCCAAGTCCGGAAAATATTATACATGATTGTCAAAGTTCAGGCCAACAGATGCTGGCATAATGGCTAAGATGTGAAGCCGGATGATGTGCTTGATGTTTGGAAAAGTATGAAGCTTAAAATGTTATGTTAACTATAAAAATTGATGGGTCAAACAGTGGCTTTGGTCACTGATTTAATACAATATTAATTGTACAAGGGTGGTTAAAATTACCACCCTTTATTTCTTTTATAAAACTTTGCGTATTTTAGAAGGTTCATATTCTCTTATGGTTTTGGTATTGCCTTGTTCAGTAAACAATACCTGCACCATACCCTGTTTCGCATTGAGGACTCTACCTTTGAGTTTGCTTCCAATAACATTTACCGGAGCATTTTTAGCCAATTCCCTGATGTTAACCGAGCTGCAATATTCACATGTTTCTTTTTGAGTGAAAATTCTCTTGCAGTCAAGACAGTAATTCAGCTTATCCATAAGTATACCTCCATAAATTATAGTGATTTCGGGTTATAGAGAAATATAAACCCTAAACGCCTGCATTTATTATATTCTACTTATTTCCTCGGATTCCTCTATTTTTTAGTCATTATTTAATTTGATTGTGCTCATGCCATCCGTCATAGCTTATGATAGTCCATCGGATCGCAGAACTTCATAGTAGAAGGTTTTTTTATGAATGGTGCACAAATCAACGGGGAAGGCCGTTATCATGCTTGGGTCAAATATGTTTTTATAAAAATACTACTTGACAAATAGGAATAGTAAAGTATAATAAAATCATACCCCACCCCATGGGGGGTAGGTATATACAGTACTGTTATTTAACCACTGATGATATAAACTTAATTTTTGGTGAAATATATAACATTAATGAAGTCAGAAGGAATGCAACCAGGGCTGGTATTCATCAGAGCACGGGATTTAATTCCGGGTGAAGCAGTTTGCAACAAGCCTTTTAATACCATCGATTTAATGCCATTGAAGTGAAAGGCGGGTTTTAGCAAGCATTCACCGCCTTATGGTATTGATGAATTATACGGAATCAATGCATCCATTATTGGCTGGACTCATTCCTATACTAAATAGTGTAGCAGCATTATACAAGTACCTTACTAAAGGAGGGATTGCATGGACTGCAACGACAAAAAGCAGGTTATGAACCTGATAAAGACCGCCAGGGGTCAGATGGACGGAATTCTAAAGATGTTGGAGGAAGACAGATATTGTGTTGATATTTCAAAACAGATACTGTCTGTTCAAGCTTTGCTCAAGAAAGCCAATCTGAAGATAATCGACCAGCATATAAAGCACTGTGTGAAGCAGGCATTTACGGAAGGGAATGGCGATGAAAAGGTAAATGAGGTCATGGAGTTGATTGATAAATATGCAAAATAGCACATTTCGTCGGGAAAAGATAGGCCTTGCTGCAAGAGAAACTTATCTTCCAGCAATTGAGTTCTTGTCATTACCTATATAGTTTAGGATAAATTCAGCTAATAATGGATGTATTGATTGTTATGTGCTTTGAATCTTTTCGGAACAGCAATCATCCATTTCAATTAGCTGGGTTCAAAACGATTTTATACAGATACAAGTTCTTCAATACTTAATATATGGATAGGACGGTGAAAGGATGAAAAAGGAAACATTGAACATAACCGGCATGACCTGCGCATCTTGCGCCAAGGCGGTGGAAAGAAGTGTAAAGAGGCTGGGGAACATAAATTCAGCCGATGTAAATTTAGCCACCGAAAAGTTAGTGGTGGAATTTGATGAAAGCCAGGTGACCCTTGATGAAATAAAGGAAGCAGTGAAAAAGGCCGGTTACGGTGTTGAAGAGGAAAAAAACGATATCCTGAGGGATGTGACGATACCTATTTCCGGCATGACCTGCGCATCCTGCGCAAAAGCTGTGGAAAGAGCGATAAAAAAGCTGCCGGGAATAAGGGAAGTAAGTGTAAACTATGCTACCGAAAAAGCCAGGGTTTTGTATGATCCTGGCAGCACGAGGATTTCAGAGATAAAGAACGCTGTATCCAAAGCCGGGTATAAGCCTATGGAGGTGGAGGCCGGTGAACAGGTGGACAGAGAGAGGGAACGCAGGGAAAAGGAACGAAAGACCTTGTGGACAAAGTTCCTCGTTGCGGTTATTTTCACTGCACCTTTGTTGTACATCTCCATGGGGCATATGATGGGACTGCCCATGCCCGAACTCATAATGCCGGAAATGCATCCGTTAAACTTTGGGCTGGTGCAGCTCATCCTGGTTATACCTGTCATGATTTCAGGCTATAGGTTTTATACTGTAGGTTTCAGCAGACTGTTCAAAGGAGAGCCTAACATGGATTCCCTTATCGCGGTGGGTACTAGCGCAGCCTTTCTGTATGGCATTTATGCCATTGTACAGATAATAAACGGAAACACGGAATATGCCCAGGACCTGTATTTTGAGACTGCGGGGGTTATCATTGCCCTGATCATGCTGGGAAAATATCTGGAGGCTATTACCAAGGGAAAGACCTCCGAAGCTATTAAAAAATTGATGGGACTGTCGCCGAAAACCGCCACCGTTATCCATGATGGAAAGGAAATGGTCATACCCATCGAAGAAGTGGAAGTGGGGGACATAATCCTGGTAAAACCCGGAGAGAAAATTCCTGTGGATGGCGAAGTAATAGAAGGCAGGACTTCGGTGGATGAATCCATGCTCACGGGAGAGAGCATCCCGGTGGAGAAATATGCAGGCAGCAAGGTGGTAGGTGCAAGCATAAATAAAAATGGCACCATCCGGTTCAAGGCAACCAAGGTTGGCAAGGACACCACTTTGGCGCAAATAATTAAGCTGGTGGAAGATGCCCAGGGCTCCAAGGCGCCCATAGCCAAACTGGCAGATATAATAGCCGGTTATTTCGTACCGGTGGTCATTGCCATCGCTGTTCTGGCAGGCGTGGCATGGTATATTTCCGGAGAATCCCTCATATTCTCCCTCACCATTTTTATATCCGTCCTAGTTATAGCATGTCCTTGCGCTTTAGGACTGGCTACGCCTACCGCTATAATGGTAGGCACGGGTAAAGGCGCAGAATACGGGGTTTTGATAAAAGGGGGAGAAGCTCTGGAAACTGCCCACAGGATAAAAACCATTGTATTTGACAAAACCGGTACTATCACTGAAGGAAAGCCCAAGGTGACGGACATAATCACTGCAGAAGGCATGGACGAAACAGAATTGCTTAGGCTGTCGGCCTCAGCGGAAAGAGGGTCCGAGCATCCTCTTGGAGAAGCTATCGTCAATGAAGCAAAGGATAAAAAAATGGACTTGCTGGAGGTGGAAAGCTTTGAAGCAATTCCTGGCCAAGGTATTGAGGTGGTGATAAAGGGCAGGAAAATGCTCCTGGGCAATAAGAAGCTGATGGACAGCAGGAATATAGAGATTACACTGCAGAAGGAGTCCGACAGGCTGGCCGGGGAAGGAAAGACGCCTATGTTTGTTGCGATAGACAACATGCTGGCTGGTATAGTAGCCGTAGCCGATGTGATGAAGCCAAGCAGCAAGAGGGCTATCGAAAAGCTCCATGAAATGGGCATAGAGGTAGCCATGATTACCGGGGATAACAGAAGAACGGCAGAGGCGATTGCAAAGCAGGCGGGCATAGACAGGGTGCTGGCAGAGGTTTTGCCTCAGGATAAAGCGAAAGAAGTGCAGAAGCTCCAAGCAGAAGGCAAAAAGGTTGCCATGGTTGGCGACGGTATAAATGATGCTCCGGCTCTGGCTCAGGCAGACATAGGCATTGCCATAGGCTCCGGAACTGATGTGGCGATGGAGTCGGCGGACATAGTGCTGATGAGAAGCGACCTTATGGATGTGCCTGCCGCTATAGAACTGAGCAGAAGGACCATAAGGAACATCAAGCAAAATCTCTTCTGGGCGTTTGGATACAATACCGCAGGCATACCCATTGCGGCAGGAGTGCTGCACATTTTCGGAGGGCCACTTCTTAGCCCGATGATTGCGGCTGCCGCCATGGCTTTCAGCTCGGTATCGGTACTGACAAATGCGTTGAGACTAAAAAGATTCAAGCCTTTGCATTAAACAATAGGGCAGTTTGCCGGAATTCAGGCAAAAGAATATGTTAAAGGGAGATTTATTGGCTATCGTTGAATTTTTCCACTTATGCTTTCGTAGAATTATTATTCGTACTCAGCATAAGTAATCTCAACAAATTCTCCCTATGCCATTTCAATTTTAAGATATAATAAAAATAGTAAAGTAAATCAGTTTGTTGTGCTATCGAAAACGCTGGCACAATGAGAAAGTTCATGAAAGGAGAATTATGATGACAAAAAAAGTATTTATAGAAGGCATGTCATGCAAACACTGTGTAATGCACGTTGAAGAAGCGCTAAAAGAAGTAAGCGGCATAAAAGAAGTAAAGGTTAGTCTGGAAGGAAAGGTTGCAGAGATCGAGCTGGAACATGATGTGGATGATGAGAAGATAAAGGCTGCGGTAGCCGATGCAGGATATGAAGTTACCGCCATACAGTAAATTGTTGCTTTACTGCTGGCATACGAATCAAATCAGGTATAGTGATATATAGAAGCATAGAAGCATAGAAGCATAGAAGCATAGAAGCATAGAAGCATAGAACTACTCCTTCTTGGTTAAGCATTAAAAAGCTTTTGCCAGGGAGGAGTAGTTTTATGTCAACATTAACATAGCAGCAGGATAAGAAATCAGTTATGGGCAATAATTTCCGGATTGAAAGCGCCGGGAGCGCCTTTCATAAGGACGTGCAATTCGTATCGTAAAAAGGCTTAAACCCTTCAGAATTTAAAGGAGCTCTCCCTTCAGGCCTATGGCCAGGTCTGTCAAACCCTCCTTGTTTTAAGTAAAGTTTTTGCTTTTATTAAATTTTCCATGAGCCAAAATTCATAAAGTGTTGTATACTATTTATTATAAAATAGAAGATATCATATTCTTTTTATCTAATTAAAAATCGTACTGGTAAAGCCGTTTCATGTAAAGAGGAGCAAGGGACTGTATGATGACAATCCTGTAAAAATGGCCGAAGGAATCCCATAAAATTGCTTGAAGAATGCATCGCTTCTGGCGTCAGTCAAGGACGGGACGGAATTGCTGACCCTTGACAGCCATATGAAAGAGATGGTAAGGTAATCAAGCAGCATTATGTATTGATATGAGCTAAAAAATTTGCCGTGCTGAATTAATGATTGAATATTGACAAAATGAGCCGGCTTGTTAGAATTGAATAATCCACCTTCATGTAATATAAGCCCGTAAAGGAATATGAATTGCATCCACATCGTGGGCAGATAGGACGAAGAATTTGGGGCACGACCCCTTGATAAATGGGAGGGATGTCACCGAAGAAAATTCGGATTCCATAATCCGCAATGCTTCAATAAGATTGCTTCTTAAGTGGAAACACATCACATTTCATATTTTTGTAAGACCACAATGCAGAAAAATTAGAAAATTGCCGGGAGAGATTAGGCCGATCTTTTGGCTATTACCATCACTGAGTTGATAAGGGGGATGCAAATGACTTTAAGAAAGCCTCTCAATTCCATATATTTCAAAATCCTTGTCGTCTATCTCATAACTATTTTGCCCATATATGCTTTGTTTGTTATTTTCCAAATACGAATTTCAAAGGACATAAACAATGAAAGAAGTGAAGTGATAACAAACTACACCAATAGAAGCATAACCTTCATAGAGAATGAACTCGCGCGTGTTTATAATACCCAACAGATAATGGCGGCAAATAACTTTGAAATAACGATGCTGCACCGGGGATACAATAAAATAAATGCATATCAGTTGGGTAAGCTTGTCCAGAGCATAAATGATAACCTGTGGTCTATTAAAAAATCCAGCTCGCTGGTAGATTCTGTGAAGTTATATATTCCTGCCATTCAAAGAGAGGTATCAACAATTAGTTATTTTGACGTCATTTCCGAAAATATGGCAGAAAACCTGTATCTCAATACAATGGATACCCAGCAGGGGAGTGTGGCTTATGCGGACAAGCAGATGCTTCTTTGCCATTACAATACCTTTACCGGAAAGGACACCCTTCCTGAATACATGATATGTGTGCAATTGTCTGAAAAGAGCATTCGATCCATGCTTGGCGCTGCAAGCGATGATGTATTCTGGATCATTCACAACCAGGATTTTCAGATGAGCAATGACCCTAACCCTAATAACGCACAGGTGTTGATTGAATCATCCAAAAAATATGATATGATTGATAATGAAATTATAACGGATGTTATAGATATTGACTCAGTGAAATACATTGTGTCCTATGTGAAATCCCCTGTATTAAATTGCTTGATATCATACTATACGCCTTTGTCAGAGATCATGGTACATATGCAGTCCTATATCAACATTGTTTTGATCATTGGCATCTGCACCTTGGTCGGCGGATTAGTCCTGGCATTTTATCTCTATAGCATGCTGAAAGTGCCCCTCAACCATCTTTTGGATGCTTTTCGGCAGATGGAGAAAGGTAATCTGGATATGGAGATCCACTACCGCAGCAACAATGAATTCGGAACGGTTTTCAAATTTTTCAATAAAATGCTGACGCAGCTGAATTCTATGATCAATCAGGTTTACTTGGCTCAAATCAATCTGAAAAAAGCTCAGCTGAGGCAGCTTCAGGCACAAATCAACCCGCATTTTCTGTATAACAGCTTTGGTATTCTGACCCATTCAATAATGCGAAATGATAATGAGGTAGCCCTTTCAATGGCAAATAACTTATCTAGCTACTTCAAATATATAACCAAAAACATCGATGAGGATACTACTTTGGGCAAGGAGTTTGAATTTGCCCAAACTTATCTGAACATCCAGAAAATACGCTTTCAGAATAAGATTCATATAGAGTTTAAACCCATAGTAGAGCCATATAGTGATATTAAGGTTCCACGTATGATTCTGCAGCCCTTAATCGAGAATTGCTACAAACACGGCCTCAAAAATACGGAATATTCCGGGCGCGTTAGCCTCACATGGTATACTGAGGATAATAACCTGTTTATCGAAGTCAAAGATAATGGATGTGGCATCAATGCCTCTGAACTGGAGAAGCTCAAAAAGTATCTTGACGAAGGAACATTTTCGGAGCATGATGGGTTGCAAAATGTAAACCAGCGTCTTAAACTTAAATATGGCAGCGAGTATGGACTCCATGTGGAGAGTGTGGAAAATGAATATTTCAAAGTCACTGTTACTATACCTGTTTTAAAGGGAGCCTGATATTATGTATAATCTGCTGATTGTTGATGATGAGCCAATAATAACAGACAGTTATTTTGAATACCTCAGCGATAAATATGCCAATATGTTAAATATTCAAAAGGCTTACACCCCTTCAGAAGCTTTGCAGAAGGCGCATAACAGAGTGGATATTCTCATAACGGATATCACCATGCCGCGAATGGACGGTTATACCCTTCAAAAGAAAATATGCCAGATATGGCCCAAATGCAATGTAATCTTCCTTACAGGAAACGAGGAGGTTCACTTTGCCCAAAATGCCATACGTCAGGCATCTTTTGTCGATTATGTTCTTAAGAATGAGCATTTCGATGTATTGGCTAAAGCCGTCAATAAAGCAATAGAAAAGATCGAATCTTCAATCAGGGCGGATGAAGTTTTTCTGCGCATGCAAAAAAATATCCAGCTTGCTTTGCCGATGCTTCGTAAAGAGTTTTTTATGGACGTTATAAATGGAAAAATTACAGACCAGCAAGCAATAAATAAAAAGCTAAATCAATATAGCATAGAGCTGAATGCAGAAAATCCTGTAATCCTCCTGGGAGCAGTCATAAAGGAGGATAAGGGAAGAGACTGTCAATTAGGACAATCCGACAACAACCTGTCCGTACTGGCTGTAGACAGTGTGTTAAGCGAGCATCTGAAGCATACTCACAAGCATTATTGTGTAAACATGGACGGAGGTTTTGTCTTATGGTTTATACAAAAGGCAAGGGAGGATATGATGGATATATATCAGGGAGACAGCTTCCAATATGTTCTTTCCTTGCTGGACATCATTCAGGACTCCTGCTCGAAAATATTAAAATCCGATGTTTCTTTTGTCATTGCAGACAATCAATGCAGTTGGGATGAACTGCAATATAAATTTTTTGCCATTAAGAGGGCAATTCACAGACATCATAACCTCAATGAATCGATATTGATAGCAGAGGACAGCTTTGAACTTCAGGACGAGATATCTTCTGAAGAACAGTACAAGCAATTCCTCCAGGAAATAGAGCATTCGTTGCTTTGCAATGATCGTGAAAGAGTTTTCAAGGCAATTGACAAGCTCGATAAAATATCGGGGAGTATCGATCTTGTCGGCTTTCATTATAAAATCAGTGCGATTTACATAAAATGTCTTGAGGCGATAGCCGCGCCTTTTGATGTTTACAAGGAGATCTGCTCTGTGCTCTTTAGCGTGGATATTTCAAACATATCCGGCGAAAATCTGATTTTGACGTACAAGCAAATCACAGAAACCCTTTTCGCCCAGTCCATTGAGTATAACAATGCTGTGACAGATATGATAAAACAGGTAGAAGAATATATAGACAACAACCTATCCGGGGATTTGTCCCTTACTGCAATCTCTTCGATGGTTAACTACAGCCCGACATACTTCTCAAAGCTGTTTAAAAAAGTAACAGGAGAGAATTTCAGCGATTATATACTGGCTAAAAGACTAAAAAAGGCACAGGAATTGCTTTGCGAAACCAATATGAAAGTTGGAGATATCGCCAAGATGGTTGGCTATGAATCCGTGCCTTATTTTATCAAATCCTTTAAGCGTCTATTGGGTAGAACACCAAATGACTATCGAAATTAATGATTCATGTTTGGCAAGATATCTACTTATATCTTTTTCATGCTGTAATAGCTGGCAAGATTGAGCTATTTTGCGATGCATTTGTGACAACAACGTTATATTGAACACCTATAGGTGCAGGGATATAATCAGATTATGATGTTAGTTTGCCGGCATCCTTTCAACATCATATTTTTATGTAAAGCAGCCTTTAAAATGAGATGACACTATCTAGCAGTGAAATCAGGGAGGTAATATTAATGAAAAAAGGGTTAAGCACGCTCTTAGCTATCTTTGTGGTATTTTCTATGATCTTGTCTGTGGTAGGCTGTCAGGGCAATAAATCATCTGGGGAAAGCAACGTTCAGAGCACAAGTGAAGATACCTCATCCACCACTACTGCGCAAACAACATCAAACCAGGAAAGTGAACCAGTCGACCAATTCGGTAAATATACACCCGCCATAGAACTTACAGCCATCAGAGGTATTCCGGCAGGCTCAACGGAAGCCAACTATACTGATAATGTTTGGATTCAAGAGTATGAAAAGCAGTTGGGCATAAAGCTGAAATACAAATGGATGGTTATCGGAGACCAGTATGAGCAAAAAGTTAACCTCATGCTGGCCAGCAATGACCTTGCGGATGTCATGCAGGTAAATTTGCGCCAGCTTTATCAGATGGCGGAAGCCGGACAAATACAAGATTTAAAAGCGGTATGGGATGCATATGCAACAGATCAAGTTAAGGCAGCAATGACCGCAGGGGGAACATCAAGTTTTGATATTGCCACAATAGATGGAAAGCTCTATGGTATACCGGCTGTTGTTCCTATCCTTGAAAGCATGCATGTGCTGTATGTGCGTGAGGACTGGAGAAAAGAATTGGGTTTGCCTGAGCCTAAAACCATAGATGACATGGAAAAAATAATGTATGCCTTCCGTGATCAGGACCCCAATAAGAACGGGGAGAAGGATACTTTAGGAATAGGATTGAACAAGAACCTTTTCACAAATGGATACGAAATAACCAGTTTTTGCAATATGTTCGGAGCCTATCCGAGAGCATGGGTGGAGGATGCCAACGGAAATCTTCAGTATGGCGGCATAATGCCTGAGATGAAGGAAGCACTGCTCAGGCTCAACAAGTATTATAAAGAAGGTTTGATTGACAAGGAGTTTACAGTAAAAGATGAAGATAAAGCTTCACAATCGGTTGCAAAAGAGCAATTGGGTATGTTCTTCGGTGTTCAGTGGGCTAGCTTCATAGGAGATGCCGTACCTTCCGCATTTAAGAATAATGAAAATTGTGAGTGGACTATTTATCAATTGCCTGACGGACCCAAAGGCCCGACCAAGCCTATAGTTTATAATAATACCAACAGCTTCCTGGTTGTAAGTTCTGAGTGTAAATATCCTGAAGCACCGGTAAAGATAAACAATTACATTCACCTGATGGGCCTGGGACCGCAAGGCGAAGGCAGGTTTGCAAAGACGTATGAAGAGTGGAAAGAGCTTTGGGATGTGTGCGGAGACGGTTTGTGGCTTCCTGAAACTGTACACGGTAACATTCAAAGATGGATCAATACCTTTAAAGCTATTGAAACAGGGGATACTACAGAGGTTAATAAAAACTATTTAAACATCCAGCAGTACACAGATGTCAGCAATTTCTTAAAAGATGGACGTAAGATGAAAAATATCAATGGAGAAGAAGACTTGGGTCTTGCCGCCGCAGCCCATGGTTGGGTTATGTCAGGAAAGAATTTCCTGAAAGCTTTAGAGCTGAATGACGCAGGCATGCTCCAGTATGACAGGTTGGGTAAGTATGTATCGCCGACTATGATTGAAAATCAGGCTACGCTGGACAAAATGGAACTGGAGATCATAACCAGGATCATCGTAGGGGATGCAAGTATTGACGAATTCGACAACTATGTTGAACAGTGGAAGTCATTGGGCGGAGAGCAGATAACCAAAGAGCTCAACGAATGGTACAGCAAGAATAAATAAGCATCAGTTTACACTTGGATTGAACCGGGTGGTAAACCACAACAATTCATCACCCGGTTCAATCGCATTCGCTTTGTGTAGACAGGCTGGAGGGATAAAATCTTGAGTGCAAAATTGAGAGATTTCAAACGCAATTTACCATATCACCTTATGTTGCTGCCTTGCGTCATAATGCTGGTGATTTTTAACTATATTCCCATGTATGGCGTGAAAATAGCATTTCAAAAATTCATACCGGCCCGAGGAATGTTTGGGGAGCAGACTTGGGTAGGTCTTAAGAATTTAACTTACATTTTCAAAATGCAAGATTTTTATATAGCGCTGCGCAATACGATTTTCATATCCTTTATGAAATTATTTTTAGGCATGTTGACTTCCATTATTTTTGCGATACTGCTCAACGAACTCCGCAATAATAAGCTAAAGAGAACAATTCAGACTGCAGTTTACCTTCCCCATTTCTTATCATGGATCATACTGGCAGGGGTTTTTGTGGATATTTTTTCGCCGTCCTACGGAATTATCAATAAGCTTATTAAAGCGCTGGGCTTTGAGCCAATATTCTTTTTGGGAAGCAACAAATGGTTTCCAGCTGTTCTGATCGGAACGGAAGTATGGAAAGAGTTTGGATTCGGAACAATAGTATATTTAGCTGCAATAGTGTCAATAGACCCTAGTTTGTATGAATCGGCAATTGTGGATGGCGCAAACAAGTGGAGGCAGATATGGCACATAACCATACCGGGTTTGCTGCCTATAATAATCTTGCTGTCCCTTTTGAACATCGGCAGCATATTGAATGGAAATTTCGACCAGGTATTTAATCTGTATAGTCCGCAGGTATACCGATCCGGAGACATTCTTGATACCTTAATATATAGAGTAGGTCTACTGGATGCCAATTACAGCCTTTCAACTGCAATCGGGCTTTTCAAATCCCTTGTTTCGTTGGTGTTGATTTCCACGTCCTATTACCTGGCATATAAAGTGGCGGATTATCGAATTTTCTAAGGAGGAGAGCAGATGAGAGCAACAAGGGGTGAACGAGTATTTTACTTTATAAACACAGTATTTCTTATATCGGTAGCAATTATATGTCTTGCTCCACTGATACACATTTTTGCGATATCCCTAAGCGCAAATGAGATGGTGACAAGCGGAAAAGTAACTTTCTGGCCTAAAAAGTTTACTTTGGTCGGCTATGAATATATCCTCGAAAATAAACTTTTTTGGAAAGGCATGTACAATTCACTAATAAGGGTGGTGCTTGGCTTGGCAGTAAATCTGCTGTTTACTGTGCTGGCAGCCTATCCCTTATCAAAGGAAACATCCAGATTCAAGCAAAGAACGTTTTATGCCTGGATTTTCTTTATACCCATGATATTTGGCGGCGGATTGATACCTACTTTCATACTGGTAAAAGACTTGAAACTGATGAACAGCATATGGGCATTGATCCTGCCGGGGGCGGTTCCCATATTTTATATCCTTTTGATGCTGAACTTCTTTCGCGGGCTGCCCAATGAGATGGAGGAGGCTGCATTGATAGACGGGGCCAGCCAATGGAGAATATTATTTACCATATACATACCTTTATCTCTGCCGGCGCTGGCCACAATTTGCGTTTACGCGATATTAGGTCATTGGAACAGTTGGTTTGACGGGCTTATATATTTAAACGATCCCAATAAGTATCCCGTTATGACCTATTTGCAGACTGCTGTCATCAGTATAGATTTTAATAAGTTAACCCCTGAGGAAATACAAAAACTCTCAGTTCTTGGTGATAAAACCTATAAGGCTGCGCAGATATTTCTCGGCTCATTTCCTGTTCTGGTGACCTATCCGTTTTTTCAGAAATATTTTACTAAAGGCCTGGTTTTAGGTAGTGTGAAAGGATGAAATGGAATGAAGAAAAAGGTCTTAATATATCTTTTGCTGGGAGCGATCATCTGCCTTCCGCTATTTGGATGCCAAAGCACTGGGGATAATTCAAAGCCATCGTCGGACTCGGCTACCCTTGCGCCTGCTGATGAAAACGCCACAACTGCCGACAATCAGACTGAAGAAGATATAATTATGGAAGAAGTCAAAGTTAAGGATGTAGTGGTAGCTACGGATTTCAGCAAGAGGGTCGGCCCTCCGCTAGTTAAAAAATTCTCCATGTTCAATAGCGGACTGGTGCCAATAAAAAATTATGACAGGGATTTTAAAGTTATTGAAGATTTATATTGTGATTCATTGCGCATAGACACGGGCATAGGTGCGAAAGATTTTGCGCTGTGTGATGTAGTTGGAGGAACCAAGGATAATATAACCTATGATTTTGAGAAGATTGATTACCTGTCCAAAATGTTCAATGACCTGAAGGTTCTGCCTTACTATTCTTGGACATATATACCAAAGCCTTTGCAGGATTCAGGGGACCATCGCAGAGGCCCCACTGACCTGGATAAATATGGGAAGATCCTGGAGGATTTCGCAAGGCATTTTAGGGAAGCCGGAATCAGGATAGGATATCATGAAATATATAATGAGCCTGACCTGGAGAATGTGTTCTTTGCAGGAACCTTTGCAGAATACATGGAGCTCTATAAAATAGGAAGCCTGGCTATAAAGGCCGGAGATCCTGATGCAGTTATAGGCGGACCGGCGTTGGCGTCACCGGAGAATGTACAGAATACAAATGCTTTTCTTGATATGGTCGTCAGGGAAAAGCTGCCGTTGGATTTCTTCTCGTATCATCATTACTGGCTGAATGGAGGATATGACCAGAAGTATAGGATTGTAAAGCAGGCATTGAGCAAATACGATGAATTTAAAACAACCGAGATACATTTGAATGAAATAGCCTATGTCAATGGATGGCTGCCGGGTGAAGACAGCATTAACAATTTTTATGAGGTTGCCCCCCATGTATTCAAAATGCTCAATGAGATGTTGGCAGCTCCGGACATAACCGTGGTATCCTGGGCTCAGTTTTTGGAGTCAACCGTGGTGGGCGATGCCTATGGAATAATTTATAGGGATGGGACAAAGAAAGCTATTTACAATGCCTTTAAAATTTATGCGGATATGCCGGTGGCAAGGGCGGAGCTTCAAACATCCAACCCTGCAATAGACGGAATGGTATCCTATGAAGATAACAAAGCAGCCATCCTTTTGTATAATACCGGCATTGAAACCTATAATCTGAAAACCACTCTCGAAGGGCTTCCTTTCAAGCCGGAGGAGGGCAGACTGTACCGGATAGACAAGAATAATGCCAGCTTTTTTAACGGTGCAAAGGAAGACCTGGAAATATGCGAGAGCTGGGATATGCATGACGGCAAAATACCTGACATTGTAATAGAACCTGGCGCTACCGTCTATATAACGTTAGTGGGAGATAAAGGAATTAAGGATTTTGATCCAAAGAGCAGATATGTTGATTTTCCTGAAGATATCAGGCTGCATTACTACTTTGAAGACAGGGACAAAAATAACTATTCCTTTATCGACCGAAAATCATGGAGAATCGACCTGGGGATGGGAGAGAATGTATCGGCCTATTCTGTGGCAGGTGTAACCTTTAAAGAGTTGCCGGAAATCATGCATGTATCCACCAAAACTTATGGCAATCTTAATTTTAGCAATGAAAATGCCTATCTGGGTGTCAGAATAGATTTCTTTGACGGAAAGGATTACACATACTCTGTTGCATTTTGCCCGGAAGATTTTGCAAACAGGGAAAAAACCCTGAGGTGGGGCACTAAAAAGAAAGTGGATAAAATAGTCGTTGTGGGGGACTTTAAAGAATTTGATGTGAACATTAGTGAGTATATTCCGGATAATGCATCCAGCCAAAGGGCCATTGTGACTTTCGAAATGGAAAATACGGGTCCTGAAACATGCGCAGAATTTCATATCAATAAGAAATGAGGAGGATAGTATATGAGAGAAAAATGGAGCTGTGAAAAAGCGTGGGATTGGTATAATTCAAAAAAATGGATAGTCGGCTGCAACTATATTCCCAGCGACTGCATAAGCTATCTTGAAATCTGGCAGGAATATGAATTTGATAAAAAGCTTGAAACGATGAACAGGGAGCTTAAGCTGGCAGCAGATACCGGAATGAACAGCGTCCGGATGTTCTTTCCTTTCCAGGTGTGGAAGTATCAGCGCAAGGGGTTTCTTGAAAGAATTGAAACATTCCTGGATATGGCGCAGAAATATGGAATAACCATGATGGCTGTATTTTTTGATGATTGCTGCGGCCCTAAGGAGCACTATGGCAAGGCAACTTTTGGCAGGCAGCCGGATCCCACTCCCGGCTATCACGGAGGTTTCCCACCGGCAAAATTTAATGAGGAGCCTCCCATAGGCTATCAGGTTATGGATGTGGAGGAAGAAGAGGAAAATATATTGGAGTATGTAAGGGATATCGTGAGCAAATTCAAGGACGACCAACGAATTATTGTATGGGATATATTAAATGAGCCTGGAAACTCAAACCGCGGTTCAAAAAGCATGAAAAAGATGGAAGCTGTGTTTGAGCTGATTCGTTCGATAAATCCCATACAGCCTTTGACAGCCGATGCATGGTCTTTCCCCGACGGAAAGCTGAATTTTAATAATGATATAATGGAGATTGAAAAAAGGGCTTTGGAGCTTTCCGACGTCATTACATATCACTTTTACGGGGATTATGACAATTCTGTAAAGGTAATTGAACAATTAAAAAAATATAACAGGCCAATGATTATCACCGAATGGCTGCATCGACCCTTTGGCAATAATGTTGAAACTCATTTGCCCCTTTTCAAAAGGGAGAAGATCGGCTGCTATAACTGGGGCCTGGTGGCCGGAAAAACTCAAACCTACGAGCCATGGGAAAGCATAAGAAACATACCGGGGCTTGATTTGAGCAAATGGCAGCATGACCTTTTCCATGCGGATTTATCTCCTTATGATCAGAAGGAAATTGATATATTTAAAAAGCTGACCCTTGACAGATGAATGAATTTTTACAGGGAAAGAGAAGTTTTTTCGGTATCACCCCCATAACAAAACCAGTCTATGGAGATAAACGCCAATCCTTGTTATGAACTCATAATCATCTTAATATTCACAATCAAAAGAGCAGATAGTGCATATGCACCGTCTGCTTTTTTGTTTTGGTAACTAATATTGTTTTTTGGCATTCTTTTATGATGTTTGGCTGTATTTATTGAAATGATATTTTCGATACCATATAATCAAGACGAAATAATATTCTTCTTGTGAGGTCCAAGAAATTAAGAACATTTTTGAAAGGTGGTTTTGACCCATGCAACATCATATCAAAAACAAGATATACCATGTGGAAATTTTACCTCCAAAGCAGGACACCGAAAAGCTGGAGGCTGATCTTGAGCTTTTTGCCAACAAATATAACAGAGTTTTGGAGAGTGGTTATTGTGCCTGTATTACGGATAACGCAATGGGGCACCTTTCTTTTCAGGGTACTGAGATGATTGAAGAGCTGGGTCTTGAGGTCCGGCCCGAACAGGTGATGATTCATCTGAACACATTCCATACCAAAGAGGACCTGCACAAAATTCTTGATACCTGCAAATCTCTGGGCATTAAATATCTGCTGGTAATAAGCGGCGACGGCTCGGAGCGCCTGCCAAAGCTGCGCCCTTCCGATATCGGAGTGGAAGGAGTTGTGGAGTCGGTTACTTCTGTGGAACTGTTAAAATACATCAAAGAACAGTATCCTGATACTTTTGTCCTGGGTGTGGCCTTCAATCCCTATGAGCCGCCGGAGCATGAGTTTGAGAAGCTGGAAAGGAAGTTGAAGGCAGGAGCGTCTTTTATAGTGACTCAGCCCATCATCGAAAAGAATAAGATGGTGGATGAGCTTTTGGAAAAGCATCCGGATATACCGGTGATCGTTGAGGCATGGATGAGCAAAAAGCTTTACCTTCTCTCAGATGCGGTGGGATATGAGATTCCACAGGATACGGAGTATGATCCTATAGAAACGTTGAAAATGCTGCATAAGCTTTACCCTGGATGCGGTGTATACTTGGCGCTATTGGGATTCAAGACGCAATATCATCTTTTGGAGAATACATGGCTTTGATTTAAAATCAGCAAAGCAGGTGACGGTGAAACATTCAAGAGTCAGGCAATAAACAGGCTTTACGATTCAGCTGATTTTGGGCAATGCTATCACAAATTAGCTGGTACGGCAATTAATTTAAGTTTTTATTAAGAAGATAGATGTTTCCAATAGGATTAATGCATTTGGGTGATTGTGAAAATATTGCAGCAGCATTATGCAAGGAGGACTTTTATGAAGATAGTAGTATGCGTAAAGCAGGTACCTGCTACCAATGAAGCCAAGATCGATCCGGAGACCAAAAGAATAATCCGGGAAGGCTCGAAGGCTATTTTAAATCCTTTTGATACCTATGCTGTTGAAGAGGGAGTAAGGCTTAAGGAAAAGTTTGGCGGTGAGGTAATAGTTATTTCAATGGGACCTGAGAAGGCTATGTCCAGTTTGAGGGAGGCCATATCCGTTGGTGCCGATAGAGCAATCCTCCTGAGCGACAAAGCTTTTGGCGGCTCTGATACATGGGCGACAAGCTATGTTCTGGCTAAAGCAATTGAAAAAATAGGGGATGTCGATCTGGTCATATGCGGCAAGCAGGCAATTGACGGGGATACCGCCCAGGTGGGTCCGGAAATAGCGGCTCATCTGGATTGGGTTCAGGCGACTTATGTCATGAAGGTTGAGGATGCGGATTCAGAGGGTATAAAGGTAAAAAGGATGCATGAAGACGGATATGATATATGCCAATTGGATTTTCCTGCGGTTATTACAGTACTGAAGGATATCAACACGCCTCGGGTGCCCACGTTGAAAGGCCGTTTGGCTTCTCAGAAGATAGAGATACCGGTATGGAAACCTTCCGATATCGGAGTGGATATGGATAAAATTGGTTTGGATGGTTCGCCGACCAGGGTTGTAAAAACAGCACCACCTCCGCCGCGTAATACCGTGGCAAAAAGAATTGAAGGTTCGCCCGAGGATTGTGCAAAACAGTTGGTGCAGGAACTCAGAATTCGCAGCATATTGTAATTGGAGGAAAAAGATATGAGATTATCCAATAGCAATGAAAAAGAAAAATTCTCCAATGTATGGGTATTAGCCGAACTGCTTTCGGGAAAAATCCAGCCTGTTACCTTTGAGCTTATAGGAGCAGCCAGGTCTCTGGCAGATGCTAGAAAATCCCAGGTCTGGGTTGTGGTAATGGCTCATGGCATTGGCGATCAGGCCCAGGGGCTCATAGCATATGGAGCGGATAAGGTGATTGTGGTTGACGATGCGAGGCTTTATGGCTTTGTAGATGAGATTGAGGCCCGGGTCATGGTAAGGCTGATAGACAAATACAAGCCGGAGATATTGCTGGGAGCTGCCACTGCAAGGGGCAGAGCTCTTATACCTCGTATTGCAGGAATGACCAACTGCGGGCTGACAGCTGATTGCACCGGCCTGGATATAGATGCTGACAGCGGGGATCTCTTGCAGACAAGGCCTGCCTTTGGCGGAAACATCATGGCTACCATACGGTGCTCCACTCATCGCCCGCAAATGGCAACAGTCCGTCCTAGAGTAATGAAAGCTCTTGAGCCGGATATGAGCAGAACCGGTGAAATAATCCGGGAAAATGTTGAAGAAGCTGATGCTGCAAAAATTAAAAGAATAATCGAGGTGTTCCACACCGATGAGGCTACTGTAAACCTTGGGGATGCCCGGATAATAATTTCCGGTGGCAGGGGAGTGAAGGGACCGGAAGGATTTGAGCTTTTAAGGAAATTTGCCGCAAAAGTGGGTGGTGCCGTAGGAGCAAGCCGCGCGGCAGTTGATGCTGGATGGATTCCCTATGCTCACCAGGTGGGGCAGACGGGACAGACCGTCCAGACAAAAGTCTATATAGCCTGTGGAATTTCAGGACAGATCCAGCACCTGGTGGGGATGCAGTCCTGTGAAACGATAATAGCTATTGACAAAAATCCGGATACGCCGATGATGCAGATTGCAGATATTGCAGTTGTGGGTGATTTGTTTGAAATTATTCCTGAAATTATCGATAATCTTTAACTGCTGCAGTAAAGATTATCCATTAGATTTTAATATAAGAAAAAGCCCCTTTCGTTATATGCTCCGAAAGTGGGCTTTTTTCGTGTGAAAAAGAGTAGTATGTTTAATTTATCATACTAATAGATTACATATGAAGAATAATTTACCTTGAGTTTATTTAAAATATTAAATTAAAGGCAAAATTAAATTCATTTTATTGAACGATTTTCCGATAGGAAATATAAAATACATTTTGTAAGCTTAAAAAGTATAGAAAATGTAAAACTCAAAGTAGAGCATACCGATAGGTTTATCGGGTATTTTGTCTTTGGGGGGAAGTGATGTGGCAAGGGCAGAAAATATGGAAGGCTTGTAAATTGGATTTATGCCGCAGCACAGCTAATATTTGATTTCCTTTGAGCTGTTTGGCGACAATTCCAACTGCTGTATCAAAGAATATATTATTCTTCATTATCTTTTCATAGCAAATTCACAATTATATATGAAAATGAAATCAAAATACATAAGATTAAAGGAGTTTTTCTATGCAATCAGGAACAAAAGACGATATAATGGTTATTAAATGCGAGACCGATAATGAGATACAAAAGTTAAGAGGGGAACTGGAAGATTTAATACTGGTAAAAGAAAACAATTGCGACAGTGAAGTTTTAGAAGCCAGCAGAAAGCTTGATGAGATTATAAACAGGTATTACCTTTGCAAATAACTGTGATAAAATTTATAGGGAACATGAAGGATTAGGAGAAGATTAAAAGATTATAGAAACCGTTTTATACTTATGATGGGAGTGTTTATATTGTCAAAGCTGGATTTAAAAATGAAAAAGAGGTTGTTGTTCTTACTGTTGCTCTTTTCTTTTTTATTTGTAGTATTGGTGGTAAGAGTAGCATATCTCCAGCTTTTGGAAGGGTCGGAACTGGCGAAAAAAGCTTTTGTACAGAAAAGTGACACTCAGGTCATCAACCCGGAGAGGGGCAAAATATATGATCGAAACGGCAATACCCTCGCGATAGATGCTCCTGTAAAGACTATTGTTGCTAATCCGAAAATAATGGATAAATCCGAAGAAAACCTGAAATTAATCGCTGAAACCATGGAGAGCATTCTTGGCGTAAAATACGATGATGTGATTGAAAAACTAAAGAGGGATACTTACTTTGAAATAATAAAGCGGAAAGCTGACAATGAAATAGCAGAGAAAATTTTAAACTTCATTAAAGAAAAGGACATAGAAGGAATATATCTGGTGGATGACACAAAACGTTATTATCCCAATAACAACCTTGCATCCCATGTGATAGGCTTTACAAATATGGATGGGGAGGGACTGCAGGGCATTGAAAAATCCATGGAAGAGTATTTGAAGGGCACTCCGGGAAAGATATTTAGCGATGTGGATGCCAGCGGCAGGACGCTGTTGTTTTCCTCCGATGAAGCCATAGAAGCGAAGGATGGCTACAATGTGGTGCTTACAATTGATGAGAGAATACAGTTTTTTGCCGAGGAGGCGCTGGAAGAAGCGATAGAAGGTTACAATGCAGTAGGGGGAGGCATAGCTGTTGTCATGGATCCCAGGAATGGCGATGTACTGGCGATGGTGTCAAAGCCTGATTTTAATCTGAACAATCCCTATGAAGCACCGGATCTGCCTGGTATCAACCCGGAGACATGGAAAGGATACACTCAGGAAGATGTGGATTTACTGAACAGCAAAGTATGGAGAAATAAAGTCATATCCAACACTTATGAGCCTGGCTCCACTTTTAAGGTAATAACGGCAGCAGCTGTTCTGGAGGAAGGAACATCAAAGCCGGATGATGTTATAGATGACTCGCCCATAAGTATAAGCGGTTGGACTATCGAATCTTATGACGGTTATAAATATAAAGGAAAGACTACCTTAAGAGAAGGTTTATATGAATCTCCCAACTCGGTTTTTGTAAGGGTTGCTCAGAATCTTGGAATAGAGAAATTTTACAAGTATGTTCGGGCTTTTGGCTTTTACGACAGGACCAATATAGAATTGCCGGGGGAGGAAAAGGGAATATTCCAGCGTGAACCCAAGGAGATAGATATGGCTGCCGCTTCCTTCGGACAAAGGTTTAACATCACTCCCATGCAGATAATATCGGCGTATAATGCCGTTGCTAACGGAGGAAAGCTCATGAAGCCCCGGCTGGTAAAAGAGCTTACCGACTCTGAAGGAAACGTAATCAAAAAATTCGAGCCGGAAGTAATAAGAAATGTGATTTCGGAGCAAACATCCAAGACATTGAAGGAAATCCTGGAAGGAACAGTGACTGAGGGAACAGGAAAAAATGCCTATGTGAGAGGCTACAGGGTCGCAGGTAAAACAGGAACGGCCGAGACAACGGAAACTGGTGTTTATGTAGCATCCTTTGCTGCTTTCGCCCCTGCGGACAATCCGGTGGTGACAGTTCTCATCGCATTGTTTGATCCCAGAGGAGATTCCTTTGGTGGCGGTACTGTAGCCGGACCAGTAGCAGGAAAGATAATTGAGCAAACCTTGGATTACCTTGGTGTGGAAAGAAGGTATACGGAGAAGGATTTAGAGGAGATGGCGAAAGAAGAGCAGCAGGCGAAAGAAGAGCAGCAGGCAAAAGAAAATCAGCAGACAAAAGAAGAGAAGCAAGAGAAAGAAAGTCAGCAGACTGAAAAAAACGATTGATTTGTCAAATTTCACATCCTCTTAGCATAAAATATGAGCGGTGTTTTGAATAAGGATGTACCTGCAACCGGTCAAAAAAAGCAAGAAGCAATTGGTAAAAAAGAGTTGTAAAAAGAGTCCATATGGGGTAGAATTTTATCTGAATATGTATTTGACTATGCCTTCAATAATTTACCATACGGCATAGCGAATAAATATCTATATTCAAAAATAGTCAAGTTTGTGATATAATTATCAATGTATACAATATGCAATTATATCACATAAAATCTTATAATTTAGGGGGAAGATATATGAGTAAGGTCATGAAGACAATGGACGGTAATACAGCTGCCGCTCATGTCGCATATGCATTTACCGATGTCGCAGGTATTTATCCTATTACTCCTTCATCTCCGATGGCAGAGCATGTGGATGAATGGTCGGCTAACGGTAGAAAGAACATATTTGGACAGGAAGTTAGCGTAGTAGAAATGCAGTCCGAAGCTGGCGCAGCAGGAACAGTGCACGGTTCACTGGCTGCAGGAGCTTTGACAACTACATTTACTGCATCGCAAGGTCTTTTGCTGATGATACCAAATATGTATAAAATAGCAGGTGAGCTCCTTCCGGGCGTATTCCATGTAAGTGCCCGTGCTGTAGCAAGCCACGCACTTTCTATTTTCGGTGACCATTCCGACGTTATGGCATGCCGTCAAACCGGTTTTGCCCTGCTGGCATCTTCTAACGTTCAGGAAGTAATGGATCTGGGTGGAGTTGCACACTTAAGCGCAATTAAGGGCAGAGTTCCTTTCCTCCATTTCTTTGATGGATTCAGGACATCCCACGAGGTTCAGAAGATAGAAGTTATAGACTATGAGGATTTTGCAAAATTGGTGGACATGGATGCAGTAAAAGCTTTCAGGAAGAGAGCTTTGAATCCTGAGCATCCTGTACTTAGAGGTACAGCACAAAACCCGGATATTTTCTTCCAGGCTCGTGAATCATCCAACAGATTCTACAATGCAGTGCCGGAAATTGTTGAATATTATATGAATGAAATCAATAAAATAACAGGAAGAAACTATGGCCTGTTTAATTATTACGGTGCTCCTGATGCTGACAGAGTAATAATTGCAATGGGTTCAGTTTGCGATACTATAGAGGAAACTATAGATTACTTAATGGCTAGGGGAGAAAAGGTCGGCGTAGTTAAGGTACATCTCTACAGACCGTTCTCAGTAAAGCATTTCCTCCAGGCAATGCCATCTACTGTTAAGAAGATAGCTGTTCTTGACAGGACAAAAGAACCTGGTGCAATCGGAGAACCTTTGTATCAGGATGTTTGCACGGTATACTTTGATGCGGCTGAAAAACCTGTTATCGTTGCAGGTCGTTATGGCCTTGGTTCTAAGGATACTACCCCTGCACAGATAGTAGCCGTATATGACAATCTGAAATCCGATAATCCAAAGAATCACTTCACTATAGGAATAGTTGACGATGTTACACATTTGTCCCTGCCTATAGGTGAGGAAATAGATACCGTTCCCGAAGGAACAATCAGCTGCAAATTCTGGGGTCTCGGTTCTGATGGTACTGTCGGTGCAAACAAGAATGCCATCAAGATAATTGGTGACCATACCGACATGTATGCTCAGGCTTATTTCTCCTACGACTCTAAGAAATCCGGAGGTATTACGGTTTCTCACCTGAGGTTTGGAAAGAAGCCGATAAGGTCAACATATCTCATTAAGAAGGCTGACTTTGTCGCTTGCCACAATCCATCCTATGTAGACAACTACGATATGGTTTCAGACCTCAAAGACGGCGGCACATTCCTGCTCAACTGCAGCTGGTCTGCTGAAGAGCTGGACAAGAGACTGCCGGCTAAGATGAAGAGGTACATAGCAAAGCACAATATAAATTTCTATACAATAGATGCTGTGGATATAGCAAGAGAAATCGGCCTCGGTGGAAGAATCAACATGGTATGCCAGGCTGCCTTCTTCAAGCTTGCAAACATCATACCTCTTGAAGATGCGGTTAAATATATGAAGGAAGCTATAAAAGCTACTTATGGCAAGAAGGGCGACAAGGTAGTCAACATGAACTATCTCGCAGTGGACAAGGGTATTGAAGCTCTGAAGAAGATTGATATCCCTGCTCATTGGGCAAATGCGGAAGATGAACCCAAGCCAGAAAAGGATGTTCCGGACTTCATAAAGAACATACTGGAGCCCATGAACAGACAGGAAGGCGATAAACTGCCTGTCAGCGCTTTTGTAGGAATGGAAGACGGTACATTCCCGCAGGGAACTTCCAAATATGAGAAGAGGGGTATTGCCGTTGAAGTGCCTGAATGGCAGATAGACAAGTGTATACAGTGTAACCAGTGCTCCTATGTATGTCCTCATGCAGCCATCAGACCATTCCTTATAAATGAGGAAGAGGCAAAGAATGCTCCTCAGGGCTTCACCAGCAAGAAGGCGATAGGAAAAGGCCTTGAAAGCTACAGCTTCCGTATTCAGGTATCACCTCTTGATTGTACTGGATGCGGCAACTGCGCTCAGGTTTGTCCTTCCAAGGAAAAGGCTCTGATTATGAAGCCTTTGGATACTCAGATGGAACAGGTTGAAAATTGGGAATATGCTATGAAGCTTTCACCCAAAGAGAATCCATTGAGCCCTGAAACTGTCAAGGGAAGCCAGTTTGAACAGCCATTGCTGGAGTTCTCCGGGGCATGTGCAGGCTGTGGCGAAACTCCTTACGCTAAGCTCATAACCCAGTTGTTTGGTGACAGAATGATGATCGCCAATGCTACCGGATGTTCATCCATCTGGGGCGGCAGTGCTCCTTCAACACCATATACAACAAATCACAAGGGTTATGGTCCGGCATGGGGTAACTCATTGTTCGAAGATAACGCTGAATATGGATATGGAATGTATCTTGCCGTGAAGCAAATCAGAAGCAAGCTTGCAGATCTCTGCAATGAAGCTGCAGAGCTGGATATTCCGGATGCAATAAAAGCTGCTCTGAAAGCTTGGGTTGCAGGCATGTTTGATGCTAATGCTTCCAAGAAGGCTTCTGTTGAGTTGCTGGCTGCGATAGAAGCTTATAATGGCAGCAATGAAAGAGCAAAAGCTATATTCAAGGAAATAGTTGAAAACAAGGAATTCCTTGTGAAGAAGTCCCAGTGGATCCTCGGTGGAGACGGTTGGGCTTACGATATCGGTTTCGGTGGTTTGGACCATGTGCTGGCATCCGGCGAGGATGTGAATATCCTTGTATTTGATACAGAGGTATATTCCAATACCGGAGGACAGTCATCAAAAGCTACTCCTACCGGTGCTGTAGCTCAGTTTGCTGCTTCAGGTAAGGCTGTCAAGAAGAAGGACCTCGGCATGATCGCTATGTCCTATGGATATGTGTACGTAGCTCAGGTAGCTATGGGCGCAAACCAGAACCAGCTTATAAAGGCTTTGGTTGAAGCTGAGAAATATCCGGGACCATCCCTGATCATTGCTTATGCTCCATGTATCAACCATGGCTTGAAGGTAGGTATGGGCTGCAGCCAGCTCGAAGCTAAGAGAGCTGTTGAAGCAGGTTACTGGCACCTTTACAGGTATAATCCTCTGCTTAAAGAGGAAGGAAAGAATCCTTTCATATTGGATTCTAAAGAGCCTACTGCATCCTTCAGAGACTTCCTGATGGGAGAGGTAAGGTATTCTTCTCTCACCAGATCTTTCCCTGATAGGGCAGAAAGATTGTTCGAAGCTGCTGAAAAGCATGCAAAGGAAAGGTATGAGACTTACAAGAAGCTTTCAGTTTCAGCTGAATAACTTTCCTGAAGGCATTGAGGCAGTATAGGCTAAAGAGAGATCTCCTGCCGGGAGATGGATATTGAAGCTAAATTCTGCTGATAAAAATGTTGTTATATTGTTATAAGTATTAAATAGGGTAGGAGGGAAGATAAATATTTTCCCTCCTACTTTATTATGCATATCTAATTTTTATGCATATCTAAAATATTTGCTGAAAAGACTCCTATTTTGGTTGAATCTATGATATTATTTTGTGCAAACATAAAACATATGCTTAATAACCAAGTAAGTTACTGATGATCTAATGGAAAATCGTTCTTTATTACTCATGCAAGGCTAATATATAAAGCGGAAAAGTTTCAGATTTAACAGTCCAGGAGAATCGCCTATAGTAATAAAAATGCTGAAGGGGGTATTCTGTGTTTGAACGTATTATAATAGCAGATGATGAAACTGCTCATTTGGAAGGTATGAAGACCATAGTATCCCAAATATGTCCGGAAACCGAAGTGCTTATTGCAAAGAATGGACTGGAGGCATTGGAGATTCTCCGTCAAAAGCCGGCTGAGCTGATAATGTGTGATATCCGTATGCCTATTATGGATGGTATAGAACTGCTCAGGATAGCATCCAGTGAGTTCCCACAAACAAAATTTGTAATGATAAGCGCATATAAGGACTTTGAATATGCGCAAAAAGCAATTGAGTACCAGGCTGTGGAGTATATAGTCAAACCTTTCCGTGTTTCGGATCTTCGTGAAACTATTAATAAAGTTGCCAGAGGAAGGGAAGCAGAAAAGGCAAAGGATCTTCTCTTGAGTGATTATTACAGATTATCGGAGGTTCTGCAAAAACAGGAAGATAGCAAGCTTTTACAAAGCCTGCTTGAAGGACGGCTCTCCGAACAGGAAAGAGCTAAGCTGCGTTGTGCGGATCGCCTTTGCAATCATGGTGTAGTAGCATGTCTTTACTGGGAAGCCCCGGGAAGCAGAAACGCAGATATTTCATATGAGACTCTTGAAGCGTTGATTGGAAAGATTAATACGAAATCGATTCTTGTTTACGATGCAAAGCCGATTAATGAAGCCATACTTATAATACCGAACCAATCACCCGATACCATACGGCATAAGTTGGAGAATTTTATTGTAGAGATCCGTGAAGACCTTAAGCTTGAGCTTTATGCCGGTATTTCCCTGAATGCATCCTGCTTGCTGGAAAAGGCGTCGGAAGCATATTCTCAAGCTTGTGAAGCGCTTTCCTACCGTTTTTATTATTCTCAGGGTAGAGTACTTCTCTACGAAAAGCTGTGCACTTCCCTGGAGCTGGCTCTCCCCTCATTAAGCCGTATTGAACAGCAAATACGTGATGCAGTGCATAAATGCGATTCTAAAGCTGCATGCAATGAAATCAGGAGAATGAAGGAGCAGTTAATGCACGATCCTCCGTATTATCCTGGAAAAGTGAGAAATCGGGTTTCCTCTTTTGTTGTTTCCATTATAAATAGCTTTGAAGGTTCGGTGCTTTACCGTGAGTTTGAAGATCTGCAAAACAGCGCCTACATGAAATACAGCAGATGCAATTCTTTCGATGAGTTGTTTTCCATATCTGAGGAGCTTTTACTGTTGTGTGTGCATTTGAAAAGCGACATTTCCAAAGCACAAAACACCGACCTTATTGATTCCTGCATTGCTTATATAGAGCAGCATCTGAATGAAGAGCTTTCCCTGAAAGAGATAGCAGACCGTTTTCATTTCAATCCCAACTATCTTTCTGCTTTGATAAAAAAAAGAACAGGTCTTTCCTATTCTTCCTATCTGCTTTCTCTACGCATGCAGAAAGCGTGCAGCTTGCTTTCAAAAACCAATGACAGGATAAAGGACATCTCCCTGCGTGTAGGTTTCAGTGACTGCAGTTATTTTAACCGTGTTTTCCGCCGGGAAAATGGTATATCACCCCAGCAATACAGGAGAAAATACAAGAGGTGGTAGAAAAAATGCTCAAATTGATTAGTTCCTTGACAATACGCTCAAAGCTGATAATTGTTTTAGTGCTTTGCATGGTGATGTTGTCATTTTCTGTTGCCTACAGACTTTTTTCTTTTTATATTGAAGATATGGCGGAAAGCACTTCAAAAAATGTTTATTCGATTGTTCAGCGGAGCAATGAACTTATTGAAGCTGAGCTTAACCGCATAGAAGACGCGTCCCACATCCTGTTGAGCAATCAAAGATGCTATGATGTTTTTTCAACTATTAACCAAATGAGTACCAGTGAAATCATGATGGCTGAGCGTGTTGTAGAAGAGGAATTGGGCAAACAGTTTTCTTTGATTGATAAGGTTTACCAGACGATACTTTATTCACCCGGATGGATTTTCGGACAGAATAGTACCCAGATTATTTTAGGCACGGAACAAGTGAGAAAATCAGGTTTTCTTGGAATTTCCTCTGAGTCCGGAGGAGCCGCGAAATGGATTGGAGGATATGACTTTGGAAAACGCTTTGATTCAAAATTTCTTATGACCAAGGAAAATTATGATTACCGCTATCCTATTACAATGATCCGCTCAATGAATTTTCAGTACTCAAAAAACGGCATCCGGTATACTCTGCCGGAGGATGTGGAGCCGCCTGTCCTCATGGTATTTATGACAGAGAAAGCACTGCGGCAGATGTATGATCATAACGGCATCGAAACTTTCATTATGGATGAAGATGGAATAGTTATTTCTTCAAACAGTAATCGATTTTCCATTGCTTCAATGTACCCTCCTGAAGTACGTAATTTTTCAGGAAGTTCAGGCTATGTAAACATCAACTTCCTTGGTGAAGACACATTGCTATGCTATGATACTATAACCAGCACAGGCTGGACGATGGTTATGATGGTTCCTATGAGAGCTTTGATGGAAGATATGCGAAATGAAATTATAGATCTATTGAAGAAGATGATTATAGTAATTTTAATCACTTCCGTCATCATAGCTGTCTTGCTTTCAAATACGATTACAAAACCTATTGCGGTTTTGGTTCGTTCTGCACGCCGTATAGCCAAAGGTGAATTCACTGCCGATACACCTGTTCCAAAGGGAGGGGATTTTAAAACATTGGCCGAAACCTTTAACTACATGGAAACTGAAATCATGAATTTGATAGAGAAGAACTATATAATATCCCTGCGGGAAAAGGATACTCAGATTATGGCTTTAAGCCTGCAGATTAATCCCCATTTTCTCTATAATACGCTAAATACCATAAATATGCTGGCTATTCAAGACGGCAACGAAAAAATATCCGATTTGATTGTGAGCCTTTCGGAAATGCTGCATTATACTTTTAAAAATACGGAGGAGAAAATATTGCTGTCCGATGAACTGCGATGGATACAGAATTATTCGCGCATTATGTCCGCTCGCTTTACGGGGAAATTTACAATGCAAATTGACATACCTGATGAGCTGCTTATTTATAAAGTACCAAAGTTTTTCCTGCAGCCTTTGGTGGAAAATTCAATAATTCATGGGTTTGCAGAACTTACAGAAGGTGGTGTCATCCATATTTCGCTAGAAAAAAAGGAGGATACACTGAACTTCATAATTTCGGACAACGGGAAGGGTATGACGCAAGAAGATATTGAAAATAGTGTATTCCGGGCTTCCCAGGACAAGGGAATTGGAATTTCCAACGTTCACCGCAGGTTAACCTTAATATATGGCGAAAGATATCATGTACATGTAGAATCCACATTGGGTAAGGGCACTTCCTTTTACTTGACCATTCCCTGCGAACTATAAATGAACAGGAGTATGATATTGTTTTGGTTTATCATACAACTACTTTGATTTGTTATAGAATATGAGATTTATTCTATATATTTCGGTTGTTTCTGTGTGATATATTGAACTTAAGGAAAAAGGTATACAGCGCTGTAATACCGAAAATCAATGAAGATTATTCGGAAAGGAGAATAAAAATGAAAAGAATGTTTGCTGTTCTAATGGTAATTGTAATGCTATTCTCAACAGCAGCATGTTCATCCTCCACGGACACTTCTGCGGACAAGACTGGTAATACGGCCCAAAGTGGCGATTCAAAAAGTGGAGGTACAACAAGTGGCGCTACATCATCAGATAAGACAGTGGAAATCCGCTTCAGCAACTGGGATGGCGGAGCTACTCTGGATGCTTATGAAGCGGCTATCAACGCTTTTATGAAAGAAAACCCGAACATCAAAGTAACCAATCTGAACATTCCAAGCGAATATGACACAAAGATCACTGCGATGATCGCTGCCAACGACGCCCCTGAAATTTCAATTCTGAACTCGGACACTTTGCTTTATCCCCTTGCTGAAGAAGGTAAACTTGTGAATATTCTGGACTTGATAAAAAATGACCCTGAGTTTGATGGAAGCGATTTGATTGATAACCTGAAGTACATGAGGGATCCCAACTTCATGGCTGGTTATGGTATCGGCCCGCAAAACATATGCTTGTTCTACAACCCGGCATTGTTCAAAAAGTATGGGGTGGAAGAACCACCGGCAAAATATGAGAATGCCTGGGATTGGGATACCTTTGTAGAAAATGCAAAAAAACTGACCATTGACAAGAATGGAAAGAACGCATTGGACCCTGGTTTTGACCCTGAAAACATAGATACGTATGGTGTAACTTTCGGAAAATGGTGGGCCATTTATATGCCTTTGGTATTATCTTCCGGCGGTGACTACCTGAATGCCGATGGTACAGCAACAGGAATGGATTCTCCGGAAGCGATTAATGCAATGCAGAAGATGGCAGACCTCATATGGGTACATCATGTATCTCCAACTCCTATTGCCAGTCAGACAATGCCAGGCCTTTCCGAAAGTATTGCAACCAACAAGGTAGCCATGTCTATTAACGGACAATGGACCAACAGCGACCTTATGGCGGATGGAGTGGAATATAATGTTGCAGTTTTGCCCAAAATCGGTAGTAAGGCAAAAACTGTAATGACTGCGGGTTGCTTAAGCATTCTGGATACTCCTAAGAAAGAAGCTGCCTGGGAATTCTTTAAATATATGTGCTCACCTGGCGCTGTAAGCGCTTTGGAAAAGAGCGGCTTATGGCTGCCATCCGTTAAGAGCGGATACACTGAAGAATATCTTAAGGAAATGATAACTGACAAGCATCCGGCAAATTATTATGAAAGCATCTGCTTGCCGATGCTCGATGGCACAGCAGAACCTCCGACAACAAGTTGGGTTGTGAATTTCAGTAAAATCAACGACGTTCTTACTCCGGCATTGGATCCTGTGTGGGCAGGCGAATCTTCATATGCTGATGCAATTCGTGGTGCAATCAGCCAGTTGAATGCCGAGGTCAAAGGTCGTAGAGACAAATAAGTGAGATGGTAGATAAATCCTTGATATACATGGAAAATTCATGTATATCAAGGATTTAAAAAAACTCTGTTGCTTGATTTACGAAAATTCGATTGGAGGAGATAATGTGCCAAAAGGAAGTATTACAGCTTTTAAAACGCAAAGAGCCACAAAAAGCAACTCATCTACCATGTCCCGTCGTCGGCTGTTGACAAACATTGCTGGCTGGGGATTTGCACTTCCTGCCATCTTGGGTTTTCTGTTCTTCAACATTGTTCCAATGGCGTTAAGTGCCTATTATAGCTTATGCGATTATAATGTAATAGGCGCATCAGTTTTTACAGGATTAAAGAACTATATAAGTCTTTTTGACGGATCTGATCCTGCATTCTGGGCTTCTGTAAAGGCAACAGTAAAATACACGGTTCTTGCAGTTCCTGCAAACCTGATTTTTTCATTTATGATTGCTCTTATGCTTAACCGTCCAATGGTGGGGCGTGCATTTTTTCGATCATTGTTCTATTTGCCCAGCATTGTTCCGGCAGTTGCCAACAGTTTTGTGTGGCTTCTTCTGATGAATCCGGATTTCGGACTTTTTAATGTCATCCTCGATTTTCTGGGTTTACCGGAAAGCAAATGGATCTGGGGGGAGAAAACAGTAATCCCATCCATAGTATTTATGGGAATATGGGGAACAGGTGCTACGCAAGTTATTTTTCTGGCAGGATTGCAAAACATTCCCAGAGTTTATTATGAAGCTTTGGAAATCGACGGGGGCAATGCATGGCATAAACTATGGAAGGTCACAATACCCATGATTTCACCTACCATGTTTTATAATCTTGTTATGGGAATAATAGGAGCGTTGCAGGTATTTAACGCGTCTTATATTATGACCAATGGTGGCCCGAACAATGCTTCTCTGTTTTATGTTTACAACCTTTGGCGCCAGGCGTTTACATACATGGACATGGGCAAGGCGTCTGCAATGGCGTGGCTGCTATTCATAACAATACTCATGCTTACTGCCTTTGTGTTTAGAACATCTAAAAAATGGGTGTATTATGAAGGAGGAGACGAATAATGGCACTGACAGGTAAAAATCGAATTGCATATATTGTGAAACGTATCCTCTTTTATTCTTTTATTCTTCTGCTGTCGCTGATTTGTATCATCCCGCTTTACTGGATGGTACGTTCATCCTTTATGAAAAGCACACAGATTTACATCATGGATCCGTTTGTTTTTTGGCCACAAGAGATGATATGGCAAAACTATAAAGACGCTACGAAGTTCATGCCATTTCTTGATTATACCCTCAACACGATTTTCCTGGTGGTTGTAAATATCGTTGGAACAGTACTTACCAGTGCCATGTGCGCGTATTCGTTTTCTCGCATAAAATGGAAAGGACGCGGCATAGTGTTTATGATTATTTTGTCTTCCATAATGCTTCCTGGTTCAGTCACAATCATATCCCAGTTTATAATGTGGAGCAACCTTAAGCTCATAGATACTTATTGGCCTTTAGTCCTTCCCGCGTTTTTCGGGGGAGGGGTTACGAATATTTTTATGCTTCGCCAGTTTTTCATGACCATTCCCAAAGATATGGATGAATCAGCGACAATTGATGGTGCTGGACATATAAGGATTTTTTTGCAGATAATAATTCCGCTGTCAAAGTCCGCAATAATAGTTGTAGGGCTGTTCACATTTCTTGGATGCTGGAATGATGTTTTTGGCCCAATAATGTACCTTAATACACCTGAAAAGTTTACCCTTTCCCTGGGACTTTTGCAGTTCAGGGGCGAGTATTCCACCAAGTGGAATCTGCTTATGGCTGCTTCCACACTGGTAGTTGCCCCATGCATTATTGTTTACCTTGTAGGCCAGAAATATCTCATTGAAGGAATTACACTGACAGGTTTGAAAGCTTGAAAACAATGAAAGGATGAAGAGTATGAAACAATATGGCGGATGCCCGGTCGGATTTGAGAAAGTTTCGATAAACGGTGGCTTCTGGGCGGAAAAACAGAAACTGATGGAAGACATCACTATTGACGCTCTTTACAAGCGTTTTGAAGAGACAGGAAGGTTTGAGGCCTTAAAGGGTGAATGGAGAGAGGGTAAACCCAATAAACCGCATATATTCTGGGAATCCGACATAGCAAAATGGATTGAGGGGGTAGCCTATAAGCTGCAGAAAAGCAGGGATAAAGAACTGGAGAAAAAAATAGACTATTTGGTTGATCTCATGGAAGCCTATCAGTCTGAAGATGGCTATCTGAACATATATTTCACCGTTGTCGAGCCTGAAGCACGGTTTACTCGCTGTACTGACCATGAACTCTATTGTGCAGGGCATTTGATTGAAGCGGCCATAGCTTATGATAAAGCTACGGGTAAGGATAAGTTCCTGAAAATTATGAAACGTTATGCAGACCTTATTGACAAGGTGTTTCGCATTGAACATTCTGCTGCGTTTGATACTCCCGGACATGAGGAGATTGAACTGGCTCTGTACAAGCTTTATATGCATACAGGAGAAAACCGTTATCTGCAGTTGGCTATGTATTTTATTGATACCCGTGGTACCAGCAAACGGGACAAAACCTATGATTTCGCAAGCCTGGAGTACATGCAGTCGCACTTGCCAGTGCGTGAGCAATTTACAGCAGAAGGTCATTGCGTCAGGGCGCTTTATCTATATTCAGGGATGGCAGACCTGGCTCTGCATAACAAGGACGAAAGTCTTTATAATGCATGCGACAAGTTGTTTGACAATATCACACAAAAACGCATGTATATAACCGGTGGTTTAGGATCAACTTACAGGGGAGAGGCTTTCACTTATGATTATGATCTGCCTGAGTTAACAGCATATGCCGAAACCTGTGCTTCTATTGCTCTTGCTCTTTTTGCCCGGCGTATGTGGCTAATCAGCCCAAACGGGAAATATGCCGATGCAGCAGAACTGGCAATCTATAACACTGCCCTTTCCGGTGTTTCACTGACAGGAGACAGCTTCTTCTATGAAAATCCTTTATATGCTGATCCTAAGAAAAAAGCCTTTAATGATTCGCGCCCCCGAGGATTGATGCAGCATTTGCCTATCCTGGAGAGGGCAAAAGTATTTGACTGCTCCTGCTGTCCACCTAATATTCTGCGCTTTATCGAATCCATTGGTGATTTTGCCTATTCGAGCAGCGGGGATACTGTTTTTGCCCATTGCTATATGGACAGCAAAGCTGAAATTCCTTTGGAGCATCAAATTGTCAATATTGAACAACATACCCAATACCCATATGACGGTAAAATTGTCTTTAGTGTAAAAGATGGCTGCGGGTTCAGTTTTGCGCTTCATATACCGGAGTGGGCGAGGTCCTTTGACATCAAGGTAAATGATTCAGAATGCCAGTTTACCCTAAAAGATGGCTATGCCTATATTGACAGGTTATTGGGGACAGGGGACATGATAGAACTGAATCTTGATATGCAGATAGAAACAGTGGAGGCAAATCCGGAAGTAAGGGACATTTGCGGCAGGGCAGCGTTAAAACGGGGCCCCATCGTTTTTTGTGCTGATGGAGCCGATAACTGCTTCAATCTCAGGGATGTACGCATTAGAAGAGATACAAGGTGGCAGATATATGAGAAAGAGATTGCAAATACAAGGATGATGCATAAGCGGTCCTGCGGAAGTTCGCAGAAGAATTGACGGGCTTTATTCTGCTGCGCCAATAGAAAGACAGGAAGTTACCCTGAACCTGATTCCTTATCATGCATGGGCAAACCGAGGGGTTAATGAAATGAACGTATGGTTTTTATTGAAAGATTAAGATGTGAAACTGATGAACACTTATATCGACTGGCGGATGCAAATAACCGAGACAAATAAGTGTTAACACAGCAGAGCGAGGTTTCGCTCTGCTGTATTGTATATAAAATGAATAAAGCTTTTAAGGAGGGTTATTGTGTCACAACGTGATGTTAAGGCTGATATTTTTAAAGGTTTGCTTGTGGTTGGAATGATTTTTGCCCATGTGTTACAGTTTTTTGGCGATATGAACCTTTATCCGGCGTCAAAAATCATCAGTGATTATGCCAATATAATTACATTCACGGGTTTTGTGTTTTGCTTTGGCTATGTAATAGATATCGCCTATATGGGCAGGAGCTTTAAAGAGGTCTGGAGAAAAATCATAATTTCTGCTTTCAGGATTATAATTGCTTTTTACATCTCCGGTATAAGCTACAGGCTGTTTATAGATAAAAGGCAGCCCAATATGAATAACATTTTGAAAATTATTACACTGTCAGATATACCTGGATATTCTGAGTTTTTATTATCCTTTGCGCTGTACGTGTTTCTTGTTGCGCTGCTTTTTAAACCGATTAAAATGTTGCTGCATAATAAGATGGTATTTTGGATTGTATTTTTTACTTTGTTTTTAACTACATTCATTCCATATGATAAGATAAAGATTAACCAACTGGGTTTATTGATTGGTACTACGAAGTTTTATGCTTTTCCGGTTTTGCAGTATATGCCGTTCTTTATCCTTGGAATGTATTTTCACAAATACAAGATAGGATTTAACATCAGGTTCTTTTTTGGCTCATTGCTTTTAAGTGGAATTTCAATCGTCAGTATTATTAAAAACGGTGGTGCCCTGCCAGGAAGGTTTCCTCCTACCATAATGTGGCTGATATTGCCTGCTTTTGCACTCTATATGTATTATCTTCTTTCGTCCTTTCTTTCAAAGTCATCTATGATAGTCGGGGCATTACAACCGATAGGCAGGAATTCCCTTGTATATTTGATTCTTAGCAATATTATAATTTTTGCTGTAAAAAGCACCAACATAATTATTTTAGTAAGTACTCTTCAGGGATTGTTGTACTCAGTACTTCTGATGCTTATGATTCGCTATCTTATAAGGTTCAGCCGTGCTTAGTGACATGGAAAATGATGAATAATTTCAAAAGAGTATCATATGCCTAAATCATAATTTGAAAGCTGTAGTATAAATGGTGGAAGATTGGTATTAAAATACTGGCTGCTTTCGCAGCCAGTGATTTTTTGTCCGCAGCAGACTGTTTTAGCTGCGTGCATTGGCGTTAGGGTTAATCTTATTTATCAGCTTATTGAAGGAATTCGTAATTTCATCCAATGGCTTGTTATTGATCATGTCATTGGACAAACGTCTGATCTGACTTCCTATATCAGCGGAATCGCTGACGTACACGTTTGTTATTGTATTGTCAATCTGTTTTACTCTGTTTGTTATAGTCTGATTTGTAACATTAGCATTATCAGCACCATTTTTGCGGCCATAGGAAACAACGGCAGTATCTCCCATAACTACGACATCCACATTATTGATTCCCGGCATTGATTCCAGACCTCTTTTTATGCTTGCAGCTTTGCTTCTGTCAGAAGGTCCTGCAGCAGTTTGCGGAGCCTGGCCGCCATTGTTACCCATGCCTAAGAAATTGCCGTTTCCATTGTTATTATTGTCCATACCCAGAAGGTTGCCGTTCCTGTTGTTATTGCCCATACCTAAAAAGTTACCATTTCTGCCGTTATTATTGTTACCTGTTCCTATATTGGCTCCGGTGGTGGTACGGTTTGTTTCAGGCGTTACGTCAAAACGCATGCCTGTATTTCCTGTTGCATTGTTGCCTAAGTTGTTATCCATATTGTTGCCTAGATTACCTGGTGTCATCTGCTGCTGGAGCCTGGTACGCGTGGTTTGTGGAGTAGTTCTCTGCTGAGTGGCACAAGCGCTGAATGTGATCAAAAAAGTAGCAGCAGTGGCTGTGATGGCAATTATTGAACGCGATTTTGCATTCATTTTATTCACCTCCACATTTATTTTTCTCAGAGCTGCTTTTTTTATTTGAGTTAATTATTAATATAGGAGTGAACAACTAATCTAAAACCCAAATTCATGAAAAATTGTGGAGGTAAAATTGCGGCATTTTCAAATTTCAAAATAATGGTATTTAAAAATTACGGTATTAAGAGCGTTTCTTAAGCCTATTATATTTATGACATGTCCGGCTGATAATTATGATATATATAGTTAGCAGCAGAGCAAGAATTTACCTCTGCTGCAGGTTTATTTTGCTGCATCTGGCCTCGCGAAACTTACCGGGGCTGATGCCGACAAGCTTTTTGAAAACCTTGGTGAAATAGCTCTGATCTTCATATCCAACCAGATTGGCAATATCAACAAGGGCGATGGAATCATCGGCAAGAAGCTTTTTGCTCACTTCTATCCTGATCTGGTTTAGGTAATTGTTGAAATTGCATTTCATCTCATCCTTGAAAATCTTGCTGAAATACGATGGGCTTAAATACACATTTGCTGCCACTTCTTCAAGGGTTATCTTTTTCATGTAATTTCTTTTTATATAATCGACGGCTTTATAGATAACGTCGATATGTTTGACATCAGCCAGGTTGAATACACAATCCGTAAACCTCATCATGATTTTTGAGAGCCAGTAAGTAAGCTCTTCCACAGAGTGGAAGCTGTTTATCTGGCTTAAGTATTTGTAATTCAGACCGAATATCTGCTCAACATCAGCACCGCCTTTAAGAGCTGCCCTGGAAAGCAGGACGATTAGCTCAAGAACCCTGGCTTTGATTACTTCGAAATTTCCTCCTGAGGAAAAGAATATATAACCGAAGATTTCATTGAGCACCTTTTGTGAACCTGCCTTGTCACCAATGGAAATAAGAGACAGAAGCTCCTCCTCTTTTTCAATGGGATAGGCAGACAGGCTTTCATCATTTCCTCCCATTGTTTTTATATGCTGCAGGTATTTTGAAATATCGGACTGCTGCTCCTGGCTTTCTCTTTCATAAAAATATTTTGAGGACTGGGGAGCAGATATTTGCTCAGCCACCATCAGTAAAAGCTCGGACATATTTTCAACAACATCCGGCCTTATTACGGGTATTTCTTCAATGCACATCTTGAACTCATCCAGATGGGATTCTTCTATCTGATTCATGCTGGCTATATCATCTATCGGGAACTGATCGGGTTCAACCATATGAACCGGTCCGGCAAGCACTGCTCCCTGCATTGATCCGTCCACCGATATGGGAGATGCCCAGTGTACCATGCCCATTGGACAGAAAAACACATACTTTCCTCCGAATCTCTCTGCCTGGTAACTTCCATATAGATGAACATTTGAGCAGTTAATGCTTCCCTTTAAAAGGTTTTGCATCCTGCTGCAAAATATACAGATATCCTTTCTGCCACCGGTGAGATAAAGAGGATTGCCGTCAGAATCTATTATTATACAATCAATGCCGACAGATTTGCTATAAGCATCAACGCATTTAATTGCCTTTTTCAGGTCAAATCTGACATCGCTTTGCCCATTGCCCAATTCCATTGTTTCACCTTTTTCACAATGTTTTTGAATTAATGCATGAATAAATTATACTAAATCAGTGCTATTTTGAAAATGGCATAACCGATGGGATTTTATACAAACAATTTTATTTTATGATATTACAGATATAAAGTATTGAAAATGCTTTGGATTTTTAGCACTTTGCTGCTGAGATTGATAACAGCATGAATAAAGGATACTCACAAAAGTAAGCAGCTATTGGTGGTACAGCCAATAGCTGCTTTGACTGATTGTTTATTATATGCCTATACTGCATTATGAACAAAGGAAACAATCGATGCAATGGGTATATCAGTAACCGAACCAACAGTATATACCGGATATCCGTTCCAGCCTCCTGCCGTTGTGGCGCCCAGTTCGCTGGCCGGAGCAATAGGACCGGAACCAAATCCACCATGACCGTAACCGCCATGGCCATCGCCGCAGCCGCCGTAGGACGGATAATAACCTACGTTGAAGCCTGTGCAAGCATTACCCAGTGAGCATCCCGGAGGAGGACCAATTCTGGTAATAAGCCTTACAAATACGTTGTTTACTGAAAGAATAACTCCTGTAAAACCTGATCCTGACTGGCCTCCGCTGCTTGTGAATATAGTTACCGTTTCACCTATATAATTGGAGAGCAAAGCAGCGAAATTGCCACCTGAAAATGTTCCTGCACCGCCATATACTCCATCAGGCATTATATAGCCACTCCTTTCTTTATTAGCAATGGGTTGTTTGTCATTACATACTATGACAGCAGTATTTTTTATGTTACTACTTTATGTATTCCAGATTATGGCGGTTGATTGTGTATTAAAGAGGTCAGATACTGTTCGGGCAATATGACCTTATTCCTTCGTGTTTAAGCTTATGCGCGCATTCTAGCACATATTTATTTTTGCTTGGTTAGAAAAATTCAGCTATATGATTGCATACAACTAAAATTCATGCTTCTATTATTTATATATTAGTAGGGATAGTTTGTCATAAGGCTCTGAATCTGATGCTCTACTCAATGAGTAAGTGTATATTTCCAAGCACAGATTCCTGGATCTGCCAAGGTCCTTACCATCCTGCGCTTTGATGTGGGACCCGATCACGTTTTGCAAGTAAAAAGGCATGATTTTTCCGTTATCACACAATATATCAAATTCCACTTTGTCAATTTTGGAATCGGCAGGATTTGTCCAATAAGGCTTGAAGCCTACTCCAATGATCTTCCCATCAATGCCGTAGGTATCAATTTTTACTCTGCATCCTTTTTTCAATATTTGCATAAGTGTAGATTTGAACTCTTCAATTTCCCTATAGTTCATTATCCCATCCCGTTTCTTAATATGATGCCCATATATCCTATGTTCTGTAAACTTATTATGTTACATCTTCTCTGCAAAATATGTTTATAAAACAGGCTGCTGCAACAGCATGCGGTAGGGAAGCAACAGCAAATGTCAAATGAGCATATTAACGGAAGGTATGCTGCTGCAGTAACATGTGGAAAGGAGCAAGGCTTAGCTTTTTCAGGGTAACAAATCCTTAGAATCTTTATATTCTGATAAGTAGTGATAAAACCTTTGAAGAGAACCGGTGGCTGTAAGACTATTTTCCACTTGTGAACAAACTGGATTTATTTCGCCGGAAAGTGGATTTAGCTCTGCTTGCCGGGATATGCCAGAGCAAACAGAATTTATGCTTATGCTCAAAGCAGGGGGATTCATATTCCCTGGGATGGCATTCATATAGGTGGGGGGATGCAAATGCGAAGATGGTGGATGTATGGTATCGGCTTTGCCAGAAGAAAAAGAAGCAAAATTATAAAGACAGACATTCCGGCACAACTTCCTGAGGGAATAAAAAGCAGCGAAAGATTTGCCGCAAAAAGCGAAGGCAGCAAAAATAATACGATATTGAACACAGCTAGCAGAAAAACCATCAGTGCAAACAGGGATAAAATAAAGTCTTCTACAGTAAGTAAAGGTGAAGTTTTACGTAATCCGGGAGATGCAGAAGCTGCAAGACCTTCGGTGATTCCGGTAGACATAGAAACCGCAAAAGCCACAGTGATTCCGGGATATATTGAGACAGCAAAAGCTACAAGAAATTCAGTAATTCCAGGATATATAGAAACTACAAAAGCCGCAGGAAATTTGGAAGCCTTGGAAAGTATAGATACTTCAGGGCATATGGAAACTGCAAGGATTGAGTTTGCAAAGCACATGCGCCGATATATAGGAGAAACGGTAACCGTTTTTGTAAGAGCTGGAGGAGCATCCGGCCGAAGCTTTACCGGAGTTCTTATGAATGTAACGAATGAGTACATACGATTGGTTTCACAAATCGGACCGGTGCCTTCATGCGGATTGGCAAGGGTATGCAAGGTCGCTTGCTGCCGTTGCTATTATAAAGCTAGAGCACCGTACACCTTGGGCAGAAGTACGCCGGTCGGCATATTGGGTAGAGCAGGGTCAATTGTAAATATACCGGTTAAAAAAATTGTCTCCTTTATACATAACCCGATTTAAATGGATACAAGTAAAAACCGATCGTTTTACGGCTGAAAAAGCTTATAAACAATAATTAATTTATGTAAATGTCACATTTTTTTGATATACATAATACTGTAGTATTAGGAATAGTCTAAGCGATTTGGTATAAAGGGGATGAAAAAATGGCAGAAGACGGCATATTAGCTAGCGAGGATATCAGGAAATCCGAAGAAAGTTTTGCTGCTTTACTGGCAAAGCATATAGGAGAAACCGTAACCATATTTACATCCAGCGGAGGCCAGTCAGGATCAGGATTTACCGGTGTAATTCTGGCTGTGAACTCCTGCTTTGTGAGACTTCTGACCAGAATAGGGCCGCCTCCGGGTTGCTCTTTAGGCAATGCTTGTACGAACTTTGATATAGGTTATGGATACAGGGATGGAGGGAAATATGCCTTTGGCGGACATGATGGATGGCCGAGCGGACTGGTGCTTCCTGCAAATAAGGTAGGAGCTATTACTGCCGGTGGATGGAATGGTTATCCGGTATACACGGTTGGCTCTGTTGCGGATATACCGATTGATTCCATTGTATCTTTTGTGCATAATGCCGTATAATTCAGCTAAAAAAAGAGAAGTCAGGCGGTTTGCTTTTGCTGGCTGTCCGGCTTCTTTTTTTGCGGCCAAAGGGGGAAATCCCTTTGAACTATTCAAGGTCCGGAGAACTTCATTTCAACTGCTTTAGTTCCAAGGGTGAATTTAAACGATTTGACGTTATCTCTGTAAAATTTGGCTGATTTGATTGCATTATGTTTAATTTTATGAAACTTTTATTGAATTATTACGTCTATATTATTGTTATTATGTGTTAAAATTTGACGTTTCCGAAGTAAGCTGAACTTAAATGGCAATTGTGATTTTGCTATAAAGGTTTGCTGCCGGTATCATATAAACAGATGAAGGAGAGATACTTCGTGAAGGATTACAGTTATTCAGAACTTGGAATGCTTATAGGAGCCGCAGTAGGTGGTATACTTTCCATATTGGGATTTTCTGCTACAAAAAAACCTTTGTTTTTTTTGCTTGCCGCTGTAGGAATTTTTACAGGTGTAATCATAGGTAAAAACATGGACAGAAACAGTTCTTATGCGAAAAGTGATAAGAATGATGCAAATCATAAATTTTTCTAGCGCTTTTTAGAGTATTATTTTTTGCTTAATTTCAGAAAATAATTATTGCAGATGACAAACAAGCAATTGAGATATGAAGAGGTGATTCACATAGCTAAAAATGGTACTATGAATATGGTGGAACTGATAGAGAGTCTTGAAAATATAGAGAAGGACAAAAAAAACGTACCTTTAGTTTTTGCAGAAATCTTCAAAGACGAGATAAACGCCAACGATGAACAAAAATTATTCAATGGGATAAAAAAATTAATAAAGAAATATGCCGACGACAAAAATTTCGCTACAGCCATAAATGAGTTCACCAAGGTTATTTCAGGAGGGGCTTCTTTGGCTCAGATATTGCAGATAACTATGGATGAAGTCCTGAATCCCTCCGCAGAATCAGAACTGATGGTTGAAGGAGTGGAGTTGCCGGAGGGAGATTTACAGTAGTTGGAGCTTATTATAATACCTGAATGTCAAATGTGATTTATGTTGTCACTTGAAAAACAGTTGCACCGGCATATAATAATTTGCTTGACAGAACTCATTCCAAACCTGTTTTTTTTATGATAATATTAAGCATAATATTTGTGAGCATACCGAATGGAGTGAGAGAATTTTAAAATGGGGAAAATACATCTGATAGCAACTGCAGCTTTTGGAATTGAGTCTGTTGTGGGAAGGGAACTGAAAAGACTGGGTTATGACGACCAGTTCGTTGAAAACGGAAAGGTTACCTTTGCCGGTGATGAAAGAGCGATATGCCGTACAAATCTCTGGCTGAGGTCTGCAGACCGTGTGCTGGTAAAAATAGGTGAGTTTAAAGCTGTTACTTTTGAAGAATTATTTGAGAAGACAAAGGCTCTTCCGTGGGATGAATGGATACCTGAAAACGCTGAATTTCCCGTGGAAGGGAAGTCAATAGATTCGAACCTGGCCAGTGTGCCTGACTGCCAGGCAATCGTAAAAAAGGCAGTGGTGGAAAAACTGAAAAAGAAATATAAACGGGAATGGTTTGATGAAAATGGTCCCAGGTATAGGATTGAGGTGGCTCTTTTAAAAGATGTTGCCACCCTGACTATCGACACCAGCGGTGCCGGCTTGCACAAGAGGGGCTATAGGAAGCTTGTGGGCGGAGCTCCCTTGAAAGAAACGCTGGCATCTGCGATGATAATGATAAGCCGGTGGAACAAGGATCGTGTACTTATAGATCCTTTTTGCGGTTCAGGCACCATACCTATAGAAGCCGCAATGATTGCATGCAATATCGCCCCGGGAATAAAAAGGAGCTTTGCAGCCGAATCATGGCCAAACATACCTTCAGGATTGTGGAAGGAAGCCCGGGAAGAGGCCAATGACCTTGCGGAGTACGGAAAGGATCTGCGAATTCATGGCTCGGATATAAGCGAAGAGGCAATGAGCCTGGCCAGGTACCATGCAAGAGAGGCTGGGGTAGAGGCATCTATTCATCTTCAGAGGATGCCGATGGCTGATATAAGATCGAGGTACAAGTATGGATTTATCATATGCAATCCGCCCTATGGCGAAAGATTGGGCGAGATGAGGGAAGTTGAAAAGCTCTACAGGCAGATGGGGACTGTGTTCAGGTCCTTTGACACATGGTCTTATTACATCATCACTTCCCATCCCGAGTTTGAAAAATTCTTTGGCCGCAAGGCGGATAAAAAGAGAAAGCTGTATAACGGGCGGATTATGTGCAACTATTATCAGTATTTCGGGCCGCCTCCGCCAAAGAGCATCATTTCGGAAGACTGAACCGGCTGGCAGTTTAAAACAATGGAAGAAATTGCGCAGCAATTTCAACACACCGTTTCAACGAGGCGGGAGATTTCAACTCACCGTCTGTTGTAAAATTATGTACCCGCCACCTTTGAGAGGTGGGGGACATCTTTAGCCTCGTTATATTTTGAAATTTTCCGGACGTAAATAATAAGCATACAAAATCAAGCATTTCCTTTTTGGCAGGTTTGCTTGATTTTATTATGTCCGGCTTTTACCGTAATTGCCCTTATCTATTTTATCTTGATTTATCCTGCACTGATGATGAGGCTTTCAGGGCAATACGCCTTATAAGGGCAAAAAACATGACAATTGCTGCAGCAATAAATACATATGCTGTGTAAAAAAACCATGGAACAAATTGTGAACTGCTGCCGGCAATATCAAGTATGCCCTTTTGCAGCATTCCGGTTATCAATACGGCAATTCCCGAATTGTAGGTGTTGAAAAAAAGCCGGTAACCTTTTTGCGTCACAATATCAGGGACAAATATCTTAAACAGCAAAAATACCAGTACGCCCAGCCCAAGCAAATAAAGGTACATATTTGACATCCATGGGGAAGAAACTCCATGGGCGAATAATGAATAGGTCCTGTCAAAAAGGAGCGCTCCAATTGTCAGTATAATATAAGTAATAATAGTCCTGTTCAGTTTCATTGCCATCCCCCTATTTC
>ENA-OWPA01000571-OWPA01000571.1-bioreactor-metagenome-genome-assembly--contig:-NODE-571-length-45363-cov-9.054763_pt1 | contig 45363 bp, 51 predicted proteins | sample MGYA00238139_ERZ651803 | MGnify/ENA primary metagenome ERZ651803 (study PRJEB26909, sample SAMN07631231) | bioreactor metagenome | isolation source: Switchgrass digestor | place: USA: Dartmouth...
GAGCGGGCAAATATTGACAGGGCTCTAAGAATCGTGCTGGAAAACAACATACCTATAGCAAGAGGCCTGGGAAGCAGTGCTGCGTGCATTGCAGGAGGCTTAATGGCTGCAAACCAATTGGCTGGAGAGATTTTGGATACAAGTGAATTAGTGCAAATCGGCACAGAAATGGAGGGTCATCCTGACAATATAGTGCCTGCCATGTTTGGCGGCTTTTGCCTTTCTATGGTTCATGAAAAAAAAGTTATATATAAGACCTTTCCAGTGCCCTTTTGGCTTCGCTTCGTTGTGTGCATACCTGACTTTGAAATAAAGACAGAGGATGCCCGAAAGGTTCTACCCAAGACTGTAAAATATGAAGATGCAGTTCATAATGCCAGCCATACAGCGATGTTGGTTGCTGCCATGGCCCAAGGAGACCTATCAAACATGAATATTTTTTGCCAGGATAGGTTGCATCAGCCATACAGGAGTCACTTAGTTCCCGGTATGGATAAAGTGCTGCAAAGCGTAACAGAAAAGGGTGCTTTTGCGGGATTTTTAAGCGGTTCCGGTCCAACGATAGTTTGTTTAACGTTAAAAGAAAGAGCAGACGCACTTGGACAGCATATGGTGGATATTTTTGCTCAGGAAGGTATAAAATCCCATTACAAGGTGCTCCTATCAGATTCAAAAGGTGTAAGATTTTTATGAAAATGATTTTGAGGCTTGAAATTAATTAAGCCATGCATTATAATATAGATGAAAGTTGAAGGTGTCTGGGTGTGGCGCAGTTTGGTAGCGCGCTTGAATGGGGTTCAAGAGGTCGGGAGTTCAAGTCTCCCCACTCAGACCATTATAAAAGAAAACTAATAAGAGAGCCTATAGGGCTCTTATTTTTTTATACTTTTATAAATGTAAAAAAGAGGATTATTCCCATTTTTGGAGAAAATATAATTAATTAATAGATTTACAGTAAGTTCTAAGGAGTTTAGTAACGTGTGCTGCACTTGAAAAGGTGAAATTTATGCGCCAACATTATAATAAAAAGGTGGTATATTTAAGGCCCAAGAAAAAGTCGCTAAAGCTACCCATATTTATAGCTTTATTATTTATTGTTATTTTGCTTTTATATTTTTATAAAGCTTTGTTCATGAATACTTATACAGTTATAAATGGTGAAATTAGCGAGAGTTTCTCAGCAGATGCGATTATAATAAAAAATGAGATACCAGTTTTATCGCCGGTAGATGGTAAAGTACAGCTGCTGGTTAAATCAGGTGAGAGGGTTAGAGTTGGAACTCCGCTTTTTATTGTTACTACCGATGAAAAACAAAAGCAGCATTATCAAAAAGAGATGGCAGAAATCGAAGAAAAGATTGAAACTTTAGAAGACAGCGCGGGAAGTTCTTTAATTGCTTTGAATTTAATTAATAAATCTATAGAAAATACCACTGAAAAATTAAAAGAGGCTACAGAAAGTGGCGAATTTGACAAAGTAAAACTATTAAAAGATGAGCTGGAACGATTGACCAATGAAAGAAAAAAACTCCTTGAGTCAAATGAAGCCAACATAAATCTATTGAAAAAACAATTAAATCAAATACAAGAAGATTTAAGCAAAATAGAAATTGTAACCTATGCATCGGATTCAGGAATAGTGAGTTTATTTGTTGATGGCTTTGAAGACATCTTAGTTCCCAATAGAGCAGAAAAAATTTCACATGCTCAATTGCAGGCCGTATCTGAGAGTGCAAGTAAACCTGCTATAGGTAAAAACGTCAGAGCAAATCAACCGGTTCTTAAAATTATTGACAATTTTTCCTGGTATATTGCCTTAAAACCCGAAAAAACGTTAAAAGAAGGCCGAGAGTACTATATTAAAATAAATGATGATGAAAAAATAAAGGCAAGATTAATTAAGATCAATGAAGAGGGCATAGGCTTTTTTTTAGTTAATACAGATTTAGACAGCTTGTTGGATTCTAGAAAAGTTAAAGTTGAAATTATACTAGGAACATATTCGGGTGCTATGATACCCAAAAATGCCATATTTACAGATGATGGTGGTGAAAAAGGAGTATATATCATAGAGCGCGGCAAAAGGCGCTTTAAGCCTGTTGAGCCCGTAATTGAGGATGAATACAATGTGATAGTAGAAGGATTGAAACAAGGAGATAAAATTTTACTTAAATAAGAGGGGATTACGTTGGAGTATTTAAAGCAAAACATTCAACAAATAAAATCTAAAATTAAAGCTGCAGCGGAGCGGTCAGGAAGAAACTGGGAAGATATTCATTTAGTCGCCGTTACTAAGAATTTTTCCGCTGAAGTAGTTCAGGCGGCTGTTGACTGTGGAATTGTTTTATTGGGAGAAAACAGAGTACAAGAAGCCAAAAGTAAAATCGAACTGGTAAAGGGTGATGTAAAGTGGCATTTAATAGGCCATCTGCAAAGAAATAAGGTAAAAACAGCAATTGGCATGTTTTCTATGATTCAGTCCCTTGACAGTTTTCGTTTAGCTGAAGAAATACAAAAAAGGGCTGAGCAAGCTGAGCGAGTAGTTGATGTCCTGGTGCAGGTAAACATAGGCAGAGAAATAACAAAATACGGTATTGATCCTGATAATACCGAAAGTTTTATAGAAAAGGTATCATCATTTCCAAATATAAAAATAAGGGGCTTAATGGCAATTGCTCCGTTTAAGGAAAATCCAGAAGATGTGAGATCGTACTTTAGGCATTTATATAATATTTTTGAGAGTTTAAAACAAAAATCAATTAGAAATGTAAATATGGAGTACTTGTCTATGGGGATGAGTCATGACTTTGAAGTGGCAATAGAAGAAGGGGCAAATATGGTCAGAATAGGTACTGGTATTTTTGGAACTAGACAATAAACTTAAGAGGGAGATAAGAGATGAGCAATAAAAATTTTTTCAAGAAAATATTATATTTTTTAGGTATTGAAGATGAAATACCGCAAGAAACTGAAAAAGACGATTTTGAACCTTATAATATTGCCCGACCTGAACCAAAACCTATTGGAAGAGTCATCAATATCCACCAAACAAACAGGAACAAAGTAGTAATATATAAGCCCGATTCCTTTGAAGAGGTTAGGGAGATAACAGATGAAGTTAAAAATAGGAAATCCGTAATTGTAAATTTAGAAAAGTTAGATAAAGAAAATGCAAAGCGCATTTTGGATTTTATGGCCGGCAGCATTTATGCTTTAGACGGCACTGTAAGGAAAATAGGCCCGGGAATATTTTTATTTGCCCCCGAAAATGTGGATGTGGCAGGCTTGGAACCAGAAGAAGAAAATCAAGATAAATCACCACTTAATATCAAAATAAGGGGGTAAAGTTTTGCTATATCTGATAAATTTATTTTTTCAATTTCTGGACTTAATGATATTATTACGAGTTATTTTATCGTTTTTCCCAAGACCCATCAATCCCACTATTTCTAGGTTCATATATGATTTCACAGAGCCAATATTGGCTCCTTTTAGAAATCTTTTAAACAGATTTATGCCAAAAGGGCCAGGACCTTATTTGGATTTTTCGCCATTATTGGCGCTGCTTTTTTTAGATATTGTTAGAAATACTATTATTAGAATCCTGTGGGGGATTCTTTGGTAAGGAGATGAACAAGTTAATATGGACATTTCACCTTTAGAAATTCAAAAGAAAGAATTTAGCAAAGCTTTAAGAGGCTATAACACCGATGAAGTGGATGAGTTTATAGATAGAATGCTGGAAAACTACGAAAGGATTTATAAAGAAAATAGAGATTTAAAAGAACAAATTCAATTGCTGCAAGAAAAACTTCAAAACTATAGAGATATTGAAGCAACTTTAAAGAACACCCTTGTGCTTGCAGAAAAGACAGCCGAAGAAGTAAAAAGCAATGCTGAAAAGGAAAGAGAAGCTATCCTAAAAGAGGCTTCACTGCGGGCAGAGGGCATATTGCAAAGTGCCAAACAACAGTTTAATAAAATAAATGATCAAAATGAACAATTAAAACAGCAGTTTTATTTATATAAAATACGTTTTAAAAATTTTCTTCAATCTCAGTTAGATTATTTAGATTCTTTGGAGCTGGATATATTTCCCGATACCAATAGCGACTTGCAAAGTGATGCTGTATTAGAAGCTGCAACTGCAAATGAGGAGGAAGTTGAAAACTTAGTAACAGATGAAGAATTACAGGAATAAAAATAGCCCAGTTGGATAAAGTACTTTTGAGGGAATCCATATGGCTGATGACAAAACTTATGAAAAGCTTAGCCAAAAAATTGATGAACTATCCTTAAATATTGAAAGGCTTAACTTAGCTGAATATGTTGAGCTCTTGAGAAACCCAAAAAGATTATTGTACCTAAATTTCATAGGTGGTATTGCCAGAGGCTTTGGCACAGCTGTAGGTTTTACTCTTTTAGGCGCCTTAGTTATTTATATTCTCCAGCGCATTGTGATTTTAAGATTGCCAATAATAGGTACATTTATTGCCGATATAATTAAGATAGTTCAAAAACAGCTTTAAAATATCATTATAGAAACTAAGGAGGCCCAACTTGAACCTAGAATATTATAAAAAGCAGCTAGAGAGTTTAAAAAGTCGGCTTGAAAAACAGATGGAGTCTTTATCAAAGCGCGGTTCAGAGCCTTTAAAGGATTCTATAGGTGAACTATCAGGTTATGACAATCATCCGGCAGATTTAGGGGCAGAGACCTTTGAAAGAGCTAAAGATTTAGGCTTAAAAGATAATTCAAAGGTTCTGCTTATGAAAGTAAACCATGCTTTAGACAGAATCAGTGAAGGGACTTATGGGATATGTGAAAATTGCGGAAAGCCTATATCAGAGGAGAGACTAAAGGCTTTGCCTTATACCACCCTTTGCATTGATTGTAAAAAATCAGCGGAAAATCAAGAGGAAAATAGCAGAAGGCCGCTAGAAGAGGAAGTCTTAGGATTTCCCTTTGGAAGAAGTTTTCGCGATGGAACTGATGAAGTGGGATATGATGGTGAAGATGCCTGGCAGGATGTTGCAAGATACGGCACATCTAGCGGGCCCCAGGACATACCTGGAGCTGTAGATTACACTGAAACTTATGAGGATGGCAACGAAGAGCTGGGAATAGTTGAAGAAATTGATGCTATTTTAGATAATGAAGTAGATACGGCTGAAGATGATAAAAATGAACTGGAAAAGTAAATGCCCTTATAGGGCATTTTTGCATTGAAGTTTAAAGTGGGGTATTATATAATTTGGATAAAATCATAAGACCTGGAGGTAGTTTATTTGCATTTTATTGTTAGTTTTTTAATTTTAGCTTTGGATTTGTTTACAAAATATCTGGTGCAAAAGCACATGAAGCCATATCAGACAATCCCCGTTATAAACGACATCTTTCATATTACATATGTTCAAAATCCGGGAGCAGCTTTTGGCATTTTTAATGGCAAAACTTTTTTTATAACGGCGATTTCACTGGCGGTTATTTTAATAATCGCATTTGTTTTAATAAAATATCCAATAAAACACAACGTTTTAAAAATTGTATTGGCATTGATTTTAGGTGGGGCTATAGGGAATCTAGTAGATAGATTGAGATATGGATATGTAGTTGATTTTTTGGACTTTCGGATTTGGCCGGTTTTTAATATATCTGACTGTGCCATAGTTGTTGGTGTAATAATCTTAGTCTATCTTATTATGTTTCACCCGGATTTTCAAAAGCAAATCAAGTAACAGGAGGTAGAGCTTGAGCCATAAACACGAATTTACGATTGCAAAAGAAGATGCTAGAAAAAGATTGGACGTCTTTTTAGCTGAAAACTTACAAGAATCCAGAAGTTTTTTGCAAAAAGGCATATTGGAAGGCTGGGTGAAGGTAAATGGAGCTGTAGTCAAGCCAAACTATAAGCTAAAGGAAAAAGATCATATATCAGTTGATGTTCCACCACCGCCTGAACCCTCCATAACTCCTGAGAATATTCCATTAGATATAATCTATGAAGATAAAGATATTTTAGTTGTCAACAAACCTAGGGGTATGGTAGTATATCCCGCTCCAGGAAATTATTCCGGCACACTTATAAATGCTGTGCTTTTCCACACTAAGGATTTATCGGCAAGAAGCGGCCTAATGCGCCCAGGTATAGTCCACCGATTAGATAAAGATACGTCAGGTGCCATAGTTTTGGCAAAAACCGATAATGCGCATATGAGCCTATCGAGGCAGTTTAAAAACCGTCAGGTCACTAAAGTTTACTATACTTTAGTATGGGGAAATGTTAAAGAAGATAAGGCTACCATAAATGCTCCTATTGGAAGACATGATGTAAAACGGACAAAGATGCAAGTTGCATCAAAGAGTTCTCGAGAAGCTGTTACACATTTTAAAGTAATCGAGAGATTTAATGATTTTACCTTTCTTGAAGTTACCATTGAAACTGGCAGAACCCATCAAATACGAGTTCATATGCAATTTATAGGCCATCCGGTTGTAGCAGACCCTGTTTATTCCAGAAAAAAGCCGCCTTTTAATATAAAAGGGCAAGCACTTCATGCGTATAAGCTTGGTTTTTGTCATCCGAGCACAGGGAAATATATGGAGTTTACGGCACCGATACCAGATGATATGAACTCTATATTAGAAATTTTAAGAAAAGAAAAAATGGGGGAGTGAAATGGAAGAGAAAGCGCGTATAATGGACGAAAAGGCAATAAATCGTGCGCTAATCAGGATTAGCCATGAAATCATAGAAAAAAATAAAGGTGTAGCGGATTTGGCGCTGGTAGGTATACGACGGAGGGGGGTACCCCTTGCCAGGAGATTGGCTGATTATATTTATTCAATTGAAGGTGTGGAGATCCCCGTTGGCATTTTAGATATAACTTTGTATCGTGACGATTTATCAAGCCTTGCGCCATCGCCGCTAGTGCAAAAAACCGAAATACCATTTAAAATTACTGATAAAAAAATAATTTTGGTAGATGATGTTATATACACAGGCAGAACAGTAAGAGCTGCCCTTGATGCCCTGGCAGATTTAGGGCGTGCCAGGACCATACAATTGGCAGTGTTGATAGACAGAGGGCATCGCGAACTGCCAATAAGACCAGATTATGTGGGGAAAAATGTCCCCACATCCCGGGAAGAAATAATAGAAGTTAGGTTAACCGAAGTAGACGGAGAGAACAGCGTGGTAATATTAAAACGATAGTTTATTTATAATGCTTTCCTCTGGTGTTACATACAAAGTCTTTTGATGATAATATATGACAAAACCGGGTTTGGCCCCCGATGGCTTTTTGACATGTCGAACAAGTGTATAATCTACAGGAACATTGCTGCTGTTACGACCGTTGCTAAAGTATGCAGCCACAATGGCAGCTTCTGTTAATGTTTGTTCACTTACATCTCTTCCTTGTGTTTCAATTATTACATGTGAGCCTGGTGTATTTTTGGCGTGCAGCCATATATCATCAGGCTTTGCTTTTTTAAAAGTAAGAATATCGTTTTGATGGTTGTTTTTGCCTACGTAGATTGTGTTACCATCAGAAGATTTAAATTGTAAGGGCTTTGACACTTCAGGTTTACCCTTTTTTTGCTTATCTGTTTTAATATAATTTTGTGATTCCAATTCCTGTTGGATCTCTGACAGGTCTTGCATATTCTGGCTGTATTCAATGTTGAGAAGAGTACTTTCCAGATATTCTAATTCCATTAAAGCATCTTCTATTCTTGCTTCCACAATTCGTTTAGTGGCTTTTAATTTTTTATACCTGTCAAAAAAAATTTGGGCATTATGTGATGGTGATAGCTTTTCATTTAAAGGTATTACTATCTCTTCATTTAAATCATAAAAATTTGGCAACACAACTTGGCTTTGACCGGGTTTTATTCGATATAAATTGGCTGACAAAAGTTCGCCCCACAGTTTATACTTATCTAAATCCGATGTTTTGTTTAACTTTTCCTGGAGATACCGTAGATTTTGCTTTAGTTTTTTAATGTGTTTTATAACGTGCGATTTTAAAATATGTTTTAAATTATTAACTTCCAGGAGAGATTTTTTTTGCATAAAGAAAAAGTCAATAGCTTCGTTGACGTTAAAATTTGATGTCTTATGTTCTTTTTGGTAGAGATCCATGGGGAAAATCCAAAAATCAATAGGTTCTTTAGACTTTGGATCCAAATAAACATGGGGCTTGAAATTATGTTCTAGCAAGCTTTGCCTGAGCTCGGAAAAGACCTCTGTGATTTGTTCAATTTGTGGGATACTTAGTTCACTAACAGGAATTTCGTGGAAAACACCTGCTCTTATAGCAACTTCTTGAGCCGAAAGCCCCGAAAATCCAGCAAAGCTATTTAAAATCCATTTACTCAAGGTTTTTTGAATTTGTGAGTCGGTTGCTTTTTTAATTGAATGAAAAATGTCTTTATCATCTACCGACAGTAAATTTATCTTTTCTTCCAAAGGAGGACTTAAATAAGTTTTTCCAGGCAGAATTTCTCTATATCTGTTTACTTCAAAACTTATTCGCTTTATAGAGTCTATTATTGTGTTTTGACGGTCTGTTAATATTATGTTGCTATGTTTTCCCATTATCTCAACAATTAACATATATTCCTTAGGTTGCATGAATTCGTCGGTATTGCATACTGTTATTTCAACAATGCGTTCTAAACCCCGTTGTAAAATAGATTTAATTTTTCCTCCTAAAAGATACTTTCTAAGCAGCATGCAAAACATTGGAGGAGATGATGGGTTTTGGTTTACAGTTTTTGCAATATGAATTCTGCAGTTTATAGAATCAGCTGACAATAGCAGTTTATATTCTTTTCTCTTGTGAGCAATAAAAAAAACAAGTTCAAGTTTGTTTGGTTGATAGATTTTGGTTATAATGCTTCCTTCAAGTAACTGTCTTAGTTCATAGATTGTTCCGTAAAGTGCAATTCCGTCAAAAGGCATAAAAAAACCTCCTTATTGGAATTTAGTATAACATTAAAGCCAGGCTTTTTGAAGGGTCAATATTTGTTGTTTTAAACATAATTAAATGATATAATAATTTGGACGATTATTGAGAAAACCAGGGCTAATCCCTGGTTTAATGGATTTATTATTTTATTGTTTACATAAAGGGAGTTTGACATGATTAAAAGTATGACCGGCTACGGCCGTGGTGAAAATCAAGGCAAATTTCATTTCGTTGTAGAAATACGTTCAGTAAATCATAGATTTTTGGAGGTGTTTGTAAGATTACCAAAACCATGGCTTTTTTTGGAGGATAAGATAAAAAATTATATAAAGGGGAAAATAATACGAGGCAGACTTGACGTCTACGTTAATTTGTATGGTGAAGACCTTCCAGTTAATATAAAAATTGACAAATGTCTTGCTAGCAATTACTATAAAAAATTGATAGAATTAAAAGATGAAATAGGTTTTGAAGGACCTGTTTCGTTGTCACTCCTTTCATTAATGCCACATGTATTAAAACTGGAAGAAGATTCTGTAGCAGAAGAAGAACTGTGGGAATCTTTAATGCCTGCCTTGGATGAAGCTCTAAAAGGTCTTATTAAAATGCGGACAAAGGAGGGCGAAAACCTCTGGAACGATTTAAGTGCAAGGCTTGAACTTATAAAAAGTAAAGTAAAGCAAATCGAAGAGCGAGCAGAATTGGTCCCTCTGGAGTATAAAGAGAGGTTGATGGCTAATATCCAAAGATTGTATACAGATGTATCATTGGATGAATCTAGAATAGAAACAGAAGTTGCTATATTTGCAGAGAAATCCAATATCACTGAAGAAATTGTCAGACTCAAAAGCCATATTGCTCAAATGCAAGAATTGTCGAGTTCCGATGAAGCAGTAGGTAAAAAAATGGATTTTATCGCTCAAGAGATGTTTCGCGAGGCAAATACAATCTCCGTAAAGGCATCGGATTATAGTATTTCAAGGGAAATTATAGATATAAAAAGCGAACTCGAGAAAATAAGAGAGCAAATTCAAAACATAGAATGAAGATTCAGGAGGTATTAGTGTGGATATTAAACTTGTTAACATAGGATTTGGTAATATAGTATCGGCAAACCGCATCATTGCTATAGTGAGTCCGGAATCTGCTCCTATAAAGCGAATTATTCAAGAGGCTAGAGATCGAGGTATGCTAATTGACGCTACATATGGTCGAAGGACACGCGCAGTTATTATAACTGACAGTGATCATGTGGTCTTATCTGCAGTTCAGCCCGAAACGGTAGCCCATCGTTTAAGCAATGATAAAAACTCAATGGAAGATGAAGATGAAAATGAAAGCGAGCAAATGGATGAGTAATTTGGAGTCAATTACAAGTCCGGGTATGTTAATTGTTGTATCTGGTCCTTCTGGTGTAGGCAAAGGGACATTGTGCAATATGCTTATTGATAGCGTAGAAAATCTTTTTCTATCTATTTCTGCTACAACAAGGCCGCCGAGGGCTGGTGAGATAGATGGTCAAAATTATTATTTTATGAGCACTGAAGTTTTTGAGGATAAAATAAAAAAAGGCGAATTTTTAGAATGGGCCAAGGTTTATAATAATTACTACGGTACTCCAAAGGATAAAGTCTTTAAGCAGCTTCGCGAGGGCAAAGATGTTATTCTTGAAATAGATATTCAGGGTGCTGCTCAAGTTAAGAGAAATTATCCGGAGGGAGTTTTTATTTTCATATCTCCACCTAGCATAGATGAGCTAAAAAAACGAATTACAAAGCGGGGCACTGATAGTGCGGACTCAATTGAGCTTAGAGTTAAATGCGCTGCTGAGGAGATAAAAGCTGCACTAGAATATGATTATATCGTCTTAAATGACGACCTAAACCAAGCAGCTTTGCGGTTACAATCAATAATCTTAGCGGAAAGGTGTAAAGTATTAAGAAACACAAAGCTATTACAAAAGTTAAGGGAGGAATGCGGCGATGATGCAGCCGTCCATAGACTCACTTATTGAAAAATATGATAGTAAATATACCCTTGCTGTAGCTGCAGCAAAAAGAGCTCGTCAATTGGTAGACGGGGCAAAAGCAATGGTTGATGTAAAAACGAAAAAACCGGTTTCATTAGCTTTATTTGAATTGGATGCACAAAAAATTGCCATCTACAGAGACAAGACCAGAAAAAGCAGTTGAGGTGAAATATGCTCAAGGGTAAATTTGTGGTACTGGGTGTTACAGGCAGTATAGCAGCATACAAGGCAGTGGAACTGGTGCGGCTTTTAAAGAAAGCAGGCTGTGAAGTTCAAGTTATCATGACAAAATCAGGATGTGAATTTGTAAAACCACTGACTTTCCAGGTGGTGTCCCAAAACCCGGTAATCATTGATATGTTTAAAGAGCCATCTCGCTGGGAAGTAGAACATGTGGCTCTGGCTGATAAAGCGGATGTATTTTTGGTGGCACCTGCTACAGCAAATATCATTGCTAAAATGGCAGCGGGAATAGCTGATGATATGCTCACATCAACCCTACTTGCAACTAAAGCCAAGATAATTGTCGTGCCAGCCATGAATGTAAATATGTACGAAAATCCTATAACACAGCGAAATATCGCTGCATTAAAAGCGCTGGGAATTACTGTCTTGGATCCTGAAGAAGGTGACTTGGCCTGCGGATACAGTGGGAAGGGCAGATTCCCCGAACCCACAGACATAGTTGAACATATAAAAGTTATCTTAGGCAAAGACGGTGATTTGAAAGACAAAAGGTTTTTAATAACTGCAGGTCCTACCAGAGAACCTATAGACCCCGTAAGATTTATTACAAATCATTCTTCCGGAAAGATGGGCTATGCTCTTGCTGAAAAGGCGGTTCAGCGGGGGGCAAGAGTAACTTTGATATCAGGCCCAACAAATCTCACCCCTCCCTTAGGCTTGGAGAGATTTATACGTGTTGATACTGCAGAAGAAATGTACAGTGCCGTTATGAAGCATTATGCAGATGTTGATGTAGTTATAAAGTCGGCAGCTGTAGCTGATTATGCACCAAAGAATATAAAAGGTGAAAAAATAAAAAAACAAGATTCAAATATGACTTTAGAGCTTAAAAAGAATCCAGATATCCTACAAGAACTAGGAAATAAAAAATCCAATCAAGTTCTCATAGGTTTTGCGGCAGAAACCAACAATACAATAGTTAATGCTCAAGATAAGCTTAAAAGAAAGAATTTGGATTTTATTGTATTAAATGATCTTACTGAAGCCGGTGCAGGATTCGCTAAAGATACCAACATTGTTACGATTTTGCATAGTGACGGACGAATCGAAAAACTGCCTAAGATGCTAAAACGAGATTTAGCAGATGAGATTTTAAATAGGGTGCTCTTATATTTGCAAAACCGGATGTCTTAGGTTTTTTGTTTTTTAAGGGGGAGGTTTTTTGATTATAACCGCTTCTGTAGCTGTTGATGTAAAACATCCACGAGCCAAAAAAGAATATTCTTATCTTGTTCCAGAGCATCTGACCTCCTCGATAAATGTAGGTGACTTAGTATGCGTTCCCTTTAACAACGTAAGAGTATCTGGTGTGGTGACACAACTTACAGAGTTAAACCAGGTTCCAAAGTTTAAGCTCAAAGAAATTATCAGCAAAGAAACTGTATCTTTGCCGAACTCTCTTGTGCATTTATCAAGGGAACTTGCTAAATATTACGGCACAGCCCTTATTGATTTTTTAAAACTGATGCTGCCTCCGAAAGCAAGCACAAAAAATTTAACTGTCTATTTTATTAGCTCTGTCGATAAAGCCATATCAAATAAAGCATTTATCCAAAAACAAGTGTGTGAGTTTATTGTAAAAAATGGTCCTTCTACAGCCCAAAATATATCGGAACAACTTGAGATTTCCATTTCATCAGTTAGGTCAGCGTTGACGGCTCTCATTGAAAAAGGAATTGTAAAAAAAGAGTATATAGCTGTTAGAAGAAAACCTATTGTATTAAGTGCTGAAGACAGCTCAAAGGACATCAAATTAACAGAGCAACAGATAAGCGCTATAGAAACAATAAATAATATCTTTTCCAGCTCGAAAAAGACAACACTTATTTATGGTGTCACCGGAAGCGGAAAGACTGAAGTATATATTAGAGCTATACAAAATGTATTAAGTCAAGGAAAAAGAGCTCTTGTTTTAGTACCTGAGATTTCATTGACACCGCAAATGCTTTCCATATTCCATCAAAGATTTCCCGGGAAAACAGCTGTTATTCACAGCAGGCTTTCACCAGGAGAGCGATTTGACGAATGGCAAAGGATTTATTCGGGCAGTGCTTCAGTGGTTATTGGGGCAAGGTCCGCAGTCTTTGCTCCCATACAGGATTTGGGCATGATTATCATTGATGAAGAGCATGAGGCATCATATAAAAATGGAGAGCATCCTTATTATGATGCAAGGCTGGTGGCTCAATTTCGTGCAAAACATGAAAATGCAATGCTGCTTTTGGGAAGCGCTACACCTTCAGTTGAATCCTTTTATAAGGCAGCCAAAGGAGAATACGCCCTTGTTAAACTGACAAAAAGGGTTTCGGGAAGGCCGTTGCCCAAAATGGAAATTATCGATATGAAAGCAGAGCTAAAATCAGGCAATTGTCATATTTTTAGCCGCAAGTTATTAGCAGGGATTAAAGCAACATTAGAAGCTGATAAACAGGTGATCCTTTTTTTAAATCGAAGAGGTCATTCTACTTTTATCATTTGTCGGGATTGTGGTTTTGTACTGAAATGTAGGCACTGTGATATCTCGCTTACATATCATTTTAATGAAAAAAGTGCTAAATGTCATTATTGCGGCTATACTGTAAAAGCACCGGATTTATGTCCTAAGTGCAACAGTGAAAATATACGATATTTTGGAGCTGGCACAGAAAAGATAGAGCAGGAAATCAGGAGGTTTTTCCCGGACTGCAGGACACTTAGAATCGATTCTGACTCTACGTCTAAAAAGGGCTCAATGGAAAAAATGCTGTTTGACTTTAAAAAGGGGGCTGCTCAAATCCTAATAGGCACTCAGGCCGTGGCTAAAGGCCTTGATTTTCCCAATGTTGCACTTGTCGGGATCATAAGTGCCGATACCGCACTGAACATGCCGGATTTTAGGTGTGGTGAGCGCACTTTTCAGCTTATAACTCAAGTAGCTGGAAGAGCTGGCAGAGGTGATACTCCTGGTAGAGTTTATGTACAAACGTATGCGCCAGAATCTTTTGCCATAAAGGCGGCTTGCAATCTGAATATTTCAGGTTTTTATCAAGATGAGCTTAAAATGCGATACAAAGCACTATATCCGCCTTTTTGCCATATACTAAACATAAGATTTAAAGGCCGTCATGAGGAGGAAGTTAAGAGAGAAGCCGAGAATATAAGAGCAATTTTATATCAAAAGTATGATAAAGAAGCTGAAATATACGGTCCAGTTCCGGCACCCAAATCAAAGATCAAAGAAAATTACAGATATAATATTTTATTAAAGAGCATAAAAATACAAGTCTTAACTGAAATTTGCAATGAGCTGCAGACTATAAACGACAACAGCCGCGTAGATATTGCCTGGGACATGGACCCGCAGGATTTGCTATAGGAGGGAATCTTTTGGCATTAAGAAAAATTAGAAAATATGGCGATGAAGTTTTACGAAAAAAGTCGAAAAAAGTAGAGGTATTTGATAAACGACTGCATACTCTTATTGAAGATATGCTTGAAACTATGGCTGAGGCAGAGGGTGTAGGCCTTGCTGCGCCGCAAATAGGCATATTAAAAAGGGTAGTCGTAATAGATGTAGGAGAGGGACCTATTGAGCTGATAAATCCTGAGATCATAGAAAGTGAGGGGGAAATAACACAGCCTGAAGCATGTCTTAGTATACCCGGTGTATTAGGTGAAGTACCCAGGCCTAAGCGCGTAAAGGTAAGAGCACAGGACAGATGGGGGAATTTTTTTGAAATTGAGGGAGAAGACCTGCTTGCCCGCGCTTTTTGCCACGAGATAGATCATTTAGATGGGATACTTTTTGTTGATAAAGTTACAAAATTTCTTGAACCTGATAGCGAGGGATAAAAATGAGAGTTGTTTTTATGGGTACTCCTGAATTTGCAGCAACACCCCTTGAAAATATGATAAAAGAAAATATTGACGTTATAGCAGTTGTTACGCAGCCGGATCGGCCTGTTGGCAGAAAGAGGATAATTACTCCTCCGCCCGTAAAGGAAGTGGCAATGAAATACGATATTCCCGTATACCAGCCAGAGAAAGTTAGAAATGAAGATTTTATAAAAGTTTTAGATTCTTTAAAGCCTGATTTAATCACAGTGGTTGCTTTCGGACAAATACTTCCACGTAAGGTTTTGGAAATACCAAAAATAGGCTGTATAAATGTACACGCTTCGCTTTTGCCTAAATACCGAGGAGCAGCTCCGGTTCAGTGGGCAATTATTAATGGGGAAAAAGTTACCGGTGTAACAACAATGTGGATGGATGAAGGTTTGGATACGGGAGATATTTTTCTACAGGAATCAATAGAGATAAGAGACGATTGGACATCGCTGGATCTTTTTAAAGAATTATCAGTTTTAGGGGGGCAATTGCTGCTTACGACTCTTGATTACATAAAATCCGGCAACATAATTCGGCTACCCCAGGACCATGAAAAAGCAACCTATGCCCCGATGCTGAAAAAAGAAATTGGGGAAATTGATTGGTCCAAAAGCGCTGAGGATATTTTCAATCTCATTAGGGGTACGTATCCTTGGCCTTGTGCATATACAACCTGCAATGGCAAGGTAATTAAAATATTTAAGGCGAGGCTTTATGACTCCGGCAAAGACCCAGCTCCCGGCAAGTTTAGAGGTTTGATAAAAAACGAAGGCTTTCTTGTAGGCACTGGCACATGCGACCTTCTTATAACAGAACTTCAGGAAGCTGGCGGCAAACCCATGAAAGCCACGGAGTATTTAGCAGGTCACCATTTTAAAGAGGGAGATTTCTTTGCAGACATTTGTTCAAAATAGAGAAACTACAAAAATAAAAAAGAGAGTTTTTATAGGCTTGCTTTCGGTCAGCGTGCTGCTGATTTTTGGCATGATACTGTCAGGAATTTTAATCTATTATAATAGATTTGGTTCCTGGTATCGTTATGTATTACTTGCCATAATTGCAGTACTTAGTTTGTTTATTCTAATAGTAAGCATTGGCCTTGCTGGTGTTGTGATGACTTTATTGAGCGTTAAGCGATTCTTTGGTTTAGAAGGTTTAATGAATGCATCTATTAACATGCTATTCCCCTTAGCTTTGGCTGTAGGGAGAATGCTGCGCATACCTAATGATGTTATCAAAAGTTCTTACATTGAAGTAAACAACAAATTGCTTCAAAGCCGCAATTATAGTTTAAAACCTGAAGACATACTTATTCTGGCACCTCACTGCTTGCAGAAGTGGGACTGTCCACACAAAATTACCACCGATGCATCAAACTGTCGTCATTGCGGCAAATGCGATATAGACAAACTGCTCATGATAAGTAAAAAGTATGGTGTAAATCTTGCGGTGGTTACTGGAGGGACATTGGCTCGAAAAAAAGTTAAGGATACCAAACCTAAAGCAATTATTGCAATTGCTTGTGAAAGGGATTTAACAGAGGGTATAATTGACACAAATCCTTTGCCGGTAATGGGAATATTAAATATAAGACCTGAAGGACCATGTAAAAATACACGGGTTGATTTGGCTAAAGTAACAGAAGCAATAGATTTTTTTATAAAAGGGAAGGAGCAAACATAAATTGAAAAGTCCTAGGGAACTGGCCATATCTATACTTGTAAAAACCCAAGCCGGCTCATACAGCAACCTGCTATTAAGTCAATATTTAACAGATGACCTTTCTCAAAAAGACAAAGCACTGGTTACCCAATTGGTTAACGGAGTTATACAAAATAGGCTTTTATTGGATCATATAATATCGCAATTTTCCAAAATAAAATTATCTAAGATGACTTCCTTTGTCAAAAATGCCATAAGATTGGGTATATATCAGACATATTTTCTGGACAAGGTGCCGGATTTTGCTGCAGTTAATGAATCAGTGGATTTAGTAAAAAAATATGAAGGGCAAAGAGCTGCCAATTTTACTAACGCTGTCTTAAGAAATGCTGTTAGAAACAGAGAGCGGGTATCCTATCCAAGTAAAGATAAAGACATAGTAGAGTATTTATCTATTTACTATTCTTTCCCTAAGTGGCTTATAACTAGATGGCTTTATTTATTTGGTGCAGATTTTACCGAAAGATTGTGTAAAGCTTTTAATGAGCCACCAAGATTGTGCATCAGGGTAAATACCCTTTTAACAACCAAGGAAGAATTATTAATGCGTTTAAACGAGGAAGGTGCTGATGCTGTTCCCGGACACCTTGCACAAGAAGCTTTATATATTGTAAAGTCGCCGCCTGTTTACCAGTTAAAAAGCTTTAAGGACGGCCTTTTTACTGTCCAGGACGAAAGTTCAATAATTGCATCACTTGCAGTGGGTTCAAAAGCCAATGACAAAGTTCTTGATGTGGCTGCTGCTCCAGGAGGCAAAACCACACACATGGCGGCTCTGATGCAAAATCGGGGAGAAATTGTTTCATGGGATATCCATCCACATAGAGTGAAGCTCATAGAGGAGAACGCTAAACGATTAAAAGCTACCATTGTTAAGGCGCAAGTAAAAGATGCAAAAATTCTTGATGAGGCAATGCTAGAGAGGTTTGATAAGGTTTTGATCGATGCGCCATGTTCTGGATTGGGAGTTATCCGCAGGAAACCTGACATAAAGTGGTCAAAAAAGCCTGAAGACATAAGTGCCTTAAAAAAAGAGCAGGAGAGAATCCTTGCAGTCTCTTCAAAATATGTAAAGCCTGGCGGATTTTTAGTTTACAGCACATGTAGCATAGAGCCGGAAGAAAACGAGAAAATTGTAGAGGATTTTCTTGCAAAAAACAAAGATTTTGCTTATGATGATTTAAGACCGTATTTGCCCAAACCGCTTCATAAAGATCTAAAAGAGCCTTACAGTTATATTACTCTGTACCCCCATATTCACGGGACAGATGGCTTCTTTGTAGCCCGATTAAAAAAGTCAAGGTTTGAGGGATGATAATTGAGCAAAATCGATTTAAAAAGACTTACGCTTACTCAATTAGAAGAATTTCTAAGACAAATAGGTGAGCCTGCATATAGAGCAAGACAAATTTTTAAGTGGATCTATAAAGGGCAAACTCAATTTGAAAAAATGACAGATTTACCTAAAACTTTAATAGGTAAACTCAATGATCATGCTTATATAAGCATGATCGATGTTTACAAAAAATACGAATCGGCACTGGATGAAACTGTAAAGTATGTGTTTTTGCTTGAAGATGCAAATTTGGTGGAGAGCGTTAAAATGAAATACTCATTTGGTGTTACTGCATGTATTTCCAGCCAAGTAGGATGTTCAATGGGGTGTGCCTTTTGCGCTTCAACAGAAGGAGGCATGGTGAGAAATTTATTGTGGTCAGAAATGGCAGATGAAGTGCTTGCTATTGAGAAAGATTCCGGGGAAAAAGTGAGCAGAGTCGTTGTAATGGGTAGTGGAGAGCCCCTCTTAAATTATGATGAGCTAATACAGTTTTTGAAGGTTTTGAATATGTCTATTGCATTTAATATAAGTTTTAGAAGAGTAACCGTATCTACCTGTGGGATAGTGCCAGAAATTTTTCGCCTAGCAGATGAAGGCATTCCCATTACACTTGCAGTTTCACTTCACGCTCCCAATGATGAGATTAGAAACTGCTTGATGCCGATAAATCGGCGATATCCTATTTCACAATTGTTAGATGCTTGTAAATATTATATAATGAAGACAAAAAGGCGAATTACTTTTGAATATGCACTAATTTCTCAGGTGAACGATAGTGATGAATGTGCCTATGAGCTTTCAAACTTGTTGAAAGATATGTTGTGTCATGTTAATTTAATACCTCTTAATCCGGTGGAAGGGAAAATTTATAAAAGAAGCACTCCTTCTCAGGTCCATAGATTTGAAAAAATACTTTCTTCCAGCGGCATATCCACAACAGTTCGCAGAGAATTGGGCAGTGACATACAGGCCGCCTGTGGTCAGCTCCGGCGAAGTTTATTAAAGAGGTGAAAAGATGATAGGGGTAATAAAAAGTGACGTGGGGAAAGTTCGACAGAACAATGAAGATGCATTTTATTTTCCCGAAAAAAATAGCAACTTTCCCGAATTATATATAGTAGCCGATGGAATGGGAGGTCACCAAGGCGGAGAAATAGCAAGTGGAATTGCTGTTAATGAAGTCTCCTCATATATTAATAGCAATTTATCTAAAGACTGTGACGCCCAGAAAGTAAAAAGAATATTGGAATCTTCTATAATTACTGCCAATAAAAAAATACATTCCTTGTCATTACAGCATAGTGAGTTTTCAGGCATGGGTACGACAATAACAATAGCTCTGTTTCATAACGGCAATTTATATATAGGCCATGTGGGTGACAGCAGGGCATACAGAATAAGGGATAATAATATAGAACAGTTGACTAAGGACCACTCCCTGGTGTGGCAGTTGGTGGAAGAAGGTCGTATAACCATGACAGAAGCTAAAAACCATCCAATGAACCACATAATTACAAAAGCGTTGGGCACCGATGAAATTATAGAACCGGATATTATGGAGTTTGATTTGAAAGATAATGATATTATCGTCTTGTGCAGTGACGGTTTAACAAATATGCTGGATAATGACAGTATTAAAAACATTGTCTGCAGTTTCGAACCTGAGGAGGCAGCTCTGAAGCTTATTGAAAAGGCAAATTCTAAAGGTGGCCATGATAATATTACCGTTGGAATAATTAAAGCAGGCAAAGTGGGGATGTGGAAATCATGATAGGAAAAATTTTGGGAAACAGGTATAAGATTTTAGAGAAAATCAGCGGCGGGGGCATGGCTTTTGTTTACAAGGCTCAATGTACTTTGCTCAATCGAATTGTAGCCATAAAGATTTTAAAACCGGAATTTGCTGAGGACGTAGACTTCGTTAGGCGTTTTAGAAGAGAAGCTCAAGCCGCAGCCAGCCTATCTCATCCGAACATTGTGGGTATTTATGATGTTGGAGAGGAAGATGGTCTTTATTACATAGTTATGGAATATGTGGAAGGCCACACCTTGAAGGATTTAATAAAGGAAAAAGCACCTTTACCTGTCAAGGAAGTTATTGAAATTGGAATTCAAATATGTGATGCATTGGAATGTGCTCACAAAAATAAGATAGTTCACAGGGATATAAAATCCCAAAACATAATGATAACATCTGATGGCAGAGTCAAAGTGACAGATTTCGGCATTGCTAGAGCAACAGGTGGCTCTACCATCACCAATACTGGCAACGTATTTGGTTCCGTTCAATATTTCTCACCCGAACAAGCACGAAGTGATACTGTTGATGAGCGTTCTGATTTATACTCTGCTGGCATAGTGTTGTATGAAGCTTTTACAGGCAAATTGCCCTTTAATGGGGAAACTCCTGTATCTATAGCCTTAAAACAAATTCAGGAACAACCTGAGCTGATTTCCAATATAATTCCGGGATTTCCGAGGCAACTTGAAGCTATAGTGCAAAAATGTCTTGCCAAATCCCCTGATGATAGATATCAAAGTGCTGAAGATTTGAAGGCTGATTTAAGGCGAGCACTATTGAGTCCGGAAGTAGCCAATTTCAAACCTGGCAATATAGAACATACTTTGATTATGGACAATATAACAAACAATCCATTTCCTACTGGTACAACTACTAACTCCACTTCTAAAAGAAAAAGGCCAAGGAACATTTTAAGAGGTATAGGCATCGCAGCCCTTTTTGTTTTGCTGTTTGGAATATTTTCATATCTTGGAGCAAATTTAGCGAGAAAATATTTAGAGGTACCAGAAACTACAGTTCCAGATGTCATAGGTATGTTTGAAGAAGAGGCTATACAAAAGCTAAAAGAGCACCATCTAGATTATAATATAGCGGATAGAGTTTTCGATACCGCTCCAGCAGGGCAGGTAATAGACCAGGATCCAAAGGGCGGTCAGAGGGTAAAGACAAATCGACCTCCAATTGATTTAATAATAAGTAAAGGGCCAAAAGCCAGCACTGTTCCCAATATAATTGGCAGGACAGAGCAAGAAGGTATTGCTCTGCTAGAAAATAGTGGCTTTGAACCAGGTCGGATCATTCGGCAGTATTCTAATGAAGTACCGGAGGGAGTAATAATTGACCAAAATCCTAGAGCCGGCCTTACTCTTTCAGAAGGAGAGATGATTAATTTTACTGTAAGTTTAGGGCCTGAGCTTGTAGAAGTACCGAACCTGGTTGGAAAAACGTTAGAGGAAGCAGAAAAAATATTAAAAAACCAGAATATAGCATATAGTGTTTCAAAGAAGACCGATGATGCTCCGAAAAATACGGTAATTGAACAAAGTCCTAGACCATATGAGCTGATGGAACCTGGAACTTCGATTACACTAGTAGTGAGCAATGGTCCAGCTGAAACAAAGAGAATAATAGTTGAGCCTATACTTTTGCCTTCTGAGCCTTCGGAGATAACTGTTAAAGTAATTGTATCAGATGATTTGGGCAAAAACCGCACCGTATATCTTGAAAAGCATTCTCCCGAAGATAGCCCGTTAAGTATTCCCGTAGAAGGTGTCGGGAATATGGAAATAGAAGTATGGCTAAATGACATACTCTATTTTAAAGGAAATGGATAATATCAAAATTATAAAAGAAAGAGGTTATGTTTGTGGTTAAAGTAGCTCCTTCAATTTTATCTGCGGATTTTAGTTGCCTGGCAGAAGAAGTGAAGCGAGTGGAACAAGGTGGTGCTGATCTTTTACACATAGATGTGATGGATGGTCATTTTGTGCCAAATATCACTTTGGGTCCACCGGTTATATCCTGCCTAAAAGGAAAGACTAGCCTACCATTTGATGTTCATCTAATGATTGACAATCCGGAAAAGTATGTTGATGAATTTATTGAGGCGGGTGCTGATATAGTTACGGTTCATGTGGAATCTACCGTTCATTTACATAGATTAGTGACGCATATTAAGGATAAAGGTATTAAGCCGGGGGTTGCTTTAAACCCCTCCACCCCTTTAGATACCATAAAATATATTCTCGATGATATATACTTAGTACTTATTATGAGTGTCAATCCAGGTTTTGGTGGGCAAAAATTCATCCCCCGAATGCTCCATAAGATATCGGAGCTGAGAGCAATTTTAAGTCAAAGCAATTCGGAGATTTTAATTGAAGTAGATGGAGGCATTAATGAAAATAACGCATCAAAAATAATAGATGCTGGAGCGGATATATTAGTAGCAGGTTCTGCTATATATAACTCCAGTAATCCTGAAAAGGTAATAAAAAAATTAAAAGAGTGCATTTAATCATTTTTGGTATCACAAAATGCGTTGTTTGAATATAATAAAATAACCGGGGATTTTTGCCAGCGGGGGGTGGCAAAGTGTGGAGGCACCTTAACATAAAGCAAATACTAGGCATATGTGCTGCAATTACCGGTATAGCAGTATTGATAGTAGGGCTCCCATCTTGGATCTGGATGTTAGCTACAGGAGGTTTTTTGATTTGGTTTGGATGGTTATTATTTACCACTAAATGGTGAAAGGGGTGGGTTGATGCGGATATATGTTGTAAAACTCCCAAGAGCCCTTAGCAAATTTGTTAAAACTTTACTTGGTCTGTTCGGTCATGGGGATTAAAAAAGCGTGCTACCTGGCACGCTGATTTTTATTGAGCTCTCTTTACTTTACCGGAGCGTAAACACCCGGTGCATACTTTGATACGCTTTATGTGACCATCCACATCGGCTTTAACTCTGTGGATGTTTGGAGCCCATGTACGCTTAGATCTTATATGGGAATGGCTTAGTTTAAAGCCTCTCCTGGGCAACTTACCACAAATTTCGCACTTTGCCATTATTGCACCTCCTCTTATGTATGACAAAAGTATTTTATCATATAAGTAAGTCAACTGCAACCAAGAAAAATCAATTAATAAATATGAAAAACACAAAAAATATATTATAATGGTTATAAAGATTCAGCTTGAAGGGAGGAAACCTGTTGAAGAATATAATCAAAAACGCTTTAGGTGAAATTCATATATCTAAAGAAGTTATAGCTATAATTGCCGGAAATGCTGCTATGGACTGCTATGGTTTAGTGGGAATGGCCTCCAGGAAAATGAGTGATGGGATAACTGAGCTTTTAGGCCGGGAAAACTTAGGCAAAGGCGTTGAGGTAAAAATCAGTGAAGATGTGCTTACAGTTGACCTTTATATCGTAGTGCAGTATGGTACTAAGATACACGAAGTAGCCCACAATGTAATTGAAAAAGTCGACTTCGTATTAAAAAACACACTGGGTTTTAGCCCCGATAAAATAAATGTAATAGTTCACGGAGTAAGGACAAAGTAAGAAATGGGGAGGTATTCTGGATTGGTGATGGAAAGAATTGACGCTAATTTGCTCAAAAAGGCAATAACTTATGCTGCCTTTGTTTTGAGACAAAATAAAAAAGTAGTAGATTCTTTAAACGTGTTTCCAGTGCCTGACGGTGATACTGGTACAAACATGTCACTCACAATGGACCAGGCTGTAAAGGAATTGGAGCAAGTATCTTCTGCTGATTTAAAAAAGGTCGCCGACAAAGCTGCCTGGGGTTCGCTGATGGGCGCCAGAGGCAATTCGGGAGTTATATTATCACAGCTTTTTAGAGGCTTTGCACAAGGCATTCCTGCCAATAAGAGCAGTTTAAGCTCCATGGAGCTGGCTTTAGCATATAAAAGCGGTGTAGATGCTGCTTACCGTGCAGTAATGAGGCCGGTGGAAGGCACTATACTTACGGTGGCCAGGGAAACTGCTGATAAAATGATTTCCGAGGCAAAGCGCACAAATGACTTATCAATTATTCTTGAAAACACATTAAAATATGGTGAAAAGGTATTGGCTAAAACCCCTGAGATGTTAAAAGCATTAAAAGAGGCAAATGTCGTAGACGCTGGCGGAAAAGGCTTGCTTTTTTTAATGATGGGGTTTCTTGAAGTTATAAAAAATCCTGAGCTGGATATTTCTACTGCATATCAATCTTCTGTTGTTGATTCTGCTGGAGACATTAGCTACAGTAAGACTTATCAAGAAATAAAATACATGTATTGTACTGAACTTTTCATAACGGGAAATGCAATAGACATGGAGGCATTAAAAAAAGAACTGTCAAGTTTAGGAGATTCAATGATTGTCACAGGTACGGCAGAATTGGCGAAAATCCACATACATACCAACAGGCCTGATTTAGTACTTGGCAGCTCTTTAAAATGGGGCGAACTCTCAAATATAAAGATCGATAACATGAAAATTCAACATAAAGAAATGATAGGTAATTCAGTAGAAAGTAATGAAAACTACGATAAGCTTTATGATAATAAAAGCGATAATAAAAAGATAGGTGTAATTTCTGTATCATCCGGTCAAGGTTTAAATGAGATTTTTTCAAGTTTAGGTGCGGATATCATTGAAGGTGGCCAATCAATGAATCCAAGCACAGAAAGTATTTTGTCTGTGGTAGAAAAGACAGGCTATAATGATATTATTATTTTGCCAAATAACAAAAATATAATTTTGACGGCAGAGCAAGTTAAGTCTATATCAAAAAAGAATATTCACGTTTTACCTACAAAATCCATACCGCAAGGAATTTCAGCTTTACTTGCCTTTAATCCAGACGTTTCTATAGAAGAAAATATTTTAAATATGAGTGAAAACATTAAAACCGTGGTTTCGGGCGAAGTAACTTATGCAGTTAGGGATACTCAGTATAATGGCACTCAAATAAAAACAGGCGATATTTTAGGCATAATAGATGGCAAACTGCAGATTGTAGGTAAAGATATAGAGGAAGTCATTATTAAACTTGTTGAGCTTATGACAGAAGGTAAAGAGGAAGGTATGATTACAATTTATTACGGCTCTGACATTGAAGAGTCAGCGGTGGAGAAGACCGTTGATATATTGACACAAAGATATGATGAATTTGATATAGAATATTATTCAGGAGGTCAAAGCCTGTATTATTATATTGTTTCTGTGGAATAAGGGTGTGATTTAGTGGACCTATCGGCAGATATAACAAATATTAAAGGTATTGGACCGGCAAAAGCCAAACTGCTTTCAAAACTAGGAATTTGCTCAATTAGGGATGCCCTATTTTATTTTCCCAGAGACTATCAAGACCTGTCGCCATTAACATTTAAACAGGGTAGAGAAGATCAAATTGCAGCTTTTCCATGTATCGTTACAGGCAATGCAGTAAGCAAAAAAGCACTTTCGGGGTTATACATAACTAAGGTACCTGTTTTTGATGGACAGAACAATGGCTATGCGGTTTTTTTTAATCAACCTTACTTACAACAAAGATTCTACCCCCGTCAGAAGCTTTTATTGATTGGAAAAGTAAAAAAGAATTTTGGGACTTTTGAAATTTCAAGCTCTGAGTGGGTTAAGTTAGACAAAAACAAACCAATAAAACTGGAAAGAATCCGACCTATATATCCCTTGACTAAAGGAGTTTCACAAAATCTTGTTAGAAATACAGTTAAAAGTGCCCTTGAACTTATATCCAATCTGAAAGAAACATTGCCGCAGAGTATATTGAAACAGCATAACCTTTTATCATTGGAAGACGCAATTAAAAATATCCATTTTCCTAAAAACTTTACGATACTGGAAAAAGCCCGGGAAAGGTTAATTTTCGAGGAATTGTTGCTGTTTAACTTAAGCATTGGTTTGTCAAAAATTTATCTTAAAGGCCAAAAGCGCAAAAACATTTACAATTGTTTAGATTTAAAGCCATTTTTATCTAAATTGCCATTTTCTCCAACTTCTGGGCAGGTAAAGGTTATAAATGACATTATTAAAGACCTTAAAAGTGAGTATATTATGAACAGGCTCGTTCAGGGAGACGTTGGTTCCGGAAAAACTCTTGTGGCCTGTGCTGCACTGTATTTAGCAGCAAAGAATGGTTTGCAAGGAGTTATGATGGCTCCAACTGAGATTTTGGCCGAGCAGCATTTTCAAACTCTACAACGGTTCTTAAAATCTCATGGTATCAAAATTGACATACTAAAAGGCGGGCTTAGTAAAAAAGATAGGCAAAACCGCCTTGATAAGTTAAAAAAGGGAGATATAGATGTTTTAGTAGGAACACATGCTGTAATCCAAGAAGATGTGGAATTTAAACGATTAGGCATGGTTATAACTGATGAACAACATCGATTTGGGGTAAAACAACGAGAAAATCTTGTTAATAAAGGTCAGTATCCCGATGTCCTTGTTATGAGTGCAACACCTATACCGAGAACTTTAGCCATGGTGCTGTACAGCGATTTAGATATATCAATAATCGATACCTTGCCGTCAGGCCGACAGAAAGTAGAAACATATGTTGTACAAGACTATATGAGAAAAAGAGTTTATGATTTTATGGCAGCCGAAGTGAAAAAAGGTCATCTTGCGTATGTGGTATGCCCCGCCGTTGAAGAAAATGAATTGGATATCATTAATGTGCAAGAGCATAAAGAATATCTGCAGCGGGAATATCCCAATTTAAAAATTGAAATGCTTCACGGCAAATTAAAACAAGAAGAAAAAGACAGGATACTAAAACAATTTTTGGCAAAAGAAATTCAAGTCCTTGTGGCAACGACCGTTGTAGAGGTGGGAGTAGATGTACCCTTTGCCACCTTGATGATAATTGAAAGTGCTGAAAGGTTTGGCCTTGCTCAACTTCACCAATTAAGGGGCAGAGTCGGCCGAAGTGCCTTAAAGTCATACTGTATTTTAATATCAAGTTCCAATCAGGGAATTGCAAGGGAAAGATTAAATTATTTAATGAATTGTCATAACGGATTTGAAATTTCACAAAAGGACTTAGAATTAAGAGGCCCTGGCGAATTCTTAGGAGTTAAACAGCATGGCTTTTTCGAATTTAAGTTTGCAAGTTTTACAAAAGATATGGGGACTCTCAAGACAACTCAAAAATTGGCACAGGAGATATTAGATAAGGGATATCTTGCTTTGCCTGAATATGCAAATCTAAAAAATTCGCTTGATTTAAAAATCAATATATAAATGTAAATAAACGATACATATGTGCCTAAGGCTACTTGTATGGTCGTTTATTTTTTTTGTAAAAAACATTTAAAGCATCGATTGGACAGCTAGGCAGATTGTGCTAGTATATAGACTTTTTCTTGGGTTATATTAAGAATACAGAAACAAAGGAGGTGAAATTAAAAATGGCATTAGGTCAAAAAAGAAATAAACTAGTTGTTCCTGAAGCTTATAAAGCTATGGAACAATTTAAAAATGAAGTAGCAAAAGAAGTTGGAATTCAGGCCCCTGCAGATGGCTACTGGGGTAACTACTCCTCAAGAGATTGTGGTGCTGTCGGTGGCCATATGGTAAGAAAGATGATTGAAGATTATCAAAGACGTGCAGCTGGCGGAACGACAACTCAATAAATAAATAAAAAGAACAGGCTCAGTTTTTGAGTCTGTTCTTTTTTGTCAATATAATATGCCGGCGAAAATGCCGGCATTGGGAGAGGAGAAACCGGAGGAAGAGCTTATGGGGAAAGTTTATTACAGTCATAGTATAAACATTCTTTAACAAAAATATTCAAGATTTGTAGCAAAAGCAACAAAAAAACCAAGTTTTTGTTTTAAAGTTGACCTTAATATGTTAGAATATTGCTTGAACAAGGTGGTATATTATGAGAATTATAGGTGGCACTCATAGAGGAAGAAAAATCAAATCAGTAAAAGGCATAGATACGCGTCCTACAAGTGACTTCGTAAGAGAAGCTTTATTTAATATAATTGGAGATAGAGTACCGGGCAGCAACTTTCTAGACTTATTTGCAGGTACTGGTGCCGTAGGCATTGAAGCGTTAAGCCGGGGAGCCAATAAGGCGGTATTTGTTGAAAAAAATCCAGCGGCTTGTGCAGTAATTAATCAGAACCTTCAAGCTTTAAATTTTGTCGACAAAGGCCTAGTTATTAAAGATGATATTATTCATGGTATTGAAAAAATAGCTTTAGAAGGAAACATTTTTGACATAATTTTTTTAGACCCCCCTTATTATAAAAATCACATAGAAAAAACTTTGAACATTTTAAAAGCCAGTAGCATCGCTGCTTCAATAGTAATAGTTCAGCATCCAAGGGATGAGTCATTTACATTTGATGGATTTTCATGTTACAAGAACAAAAATTATGGCCGAACTGCATTAACGTTTTTGGTGAAGGAGTGACTGACATTTGAATATTGGAATATATCCTGGAAGTTTCGATCCGATTACTTACGGTCATTTGGATATTATCGCGAGAAGTGCAAAACTATTTGATAAGTTAATTGTAGCAGTCCTTTCAAACCCTCAAAAAAAGCCGCTGTTTACTGTAGAAGAGAGATTGGAGATGATAAAAGAGTCTGCAAAAGATATCAAAAATATTGAGGTAGATAGTTTCTCAGGCCTACTCGTTGATTTTGCTCGATTAAAACAGGCTAGAGTTATAGTTAAAGGTTTAAGGGCTGTGTCTGATTTTGAATATGAGCTTCAAATGGCCCTTATGAATAATAAGCTAGATAATAAGATCGAAACCATTTTTATAATGACCAGTACAAAATATTCATATTTAAGCTCCAGCATAGTGAAAGAAGTGTCTCGATTTGGAGGTTGCGTCAAAGACTTGGTTCCACCAATTGTAGAAAAACGGTTAAGGCAAAAATTTAACATTAAGTGATTTTGGAAAAAGGTTAAAGGGGGTTTTCTAAGTGAAATGTATTAAAATTATTGAGGATCTTCAAAGTTTAATAATTAACAGTTCGAAGATTCCGCTTTCAAATAAAGTGGTTGTTGATCAAGAACAGGTTTTAAATTTACTTGATGAACTTTTAAGAGAATTGCCTGAGGATTTAAAGGAGGCCGAAAAGATCATTCAGAACAGGCAAAAGATATTAATTGAGGCCCAACAAGAGAGCGAATTGATACTTAAAGAAGCTCAAGCTAACATTGAAAAGATGGTAAACCAGAATGAAATTACTAAGCTTGCTAGAGATAAGTCGGATCAAATATTGGCCTTTGCCAAACAAACAGCCCGAGAGCTGCGGGCTGGTGCAAATGCATATGCTGATGAAATTTTAGAAGATGCTCAAAATTGCCTGGAAAAATTATTGGAGACCTTAAAAAAGAGCAGAGAGGAACTAAAACAAGCTAACTAAATCATTTCTTTACAACCTTAAACCCAATAATATTGAGACTTTTGATCAAATGAGTTATTATAGCTGCAAAAAGCACCAAGATAAGCAGTAGGACGAAAACCTGTGTAGAAATTTTAAAAATATACATCCAGCTTTCAGATGTGGTTGATGGAGACATGGCAAAAGCAGGTATTACTAGCGATTCAAAACTGCCGACTGGCATTGTTATCATTATATATGTTATGAGACCTGCGAGAAAGGCATGAATTACTCTAGCAATGACATAAGGTGCCATTTTTATATCTGTATCACTTACCATACTCATAACCTGAAAATGGACAGATAAACCGCTCCAAGCAATTATGCTGCTTACCATTATGACTCGTTGTGAAAGTGGAGCACTAGCATTACTTGCTAACTGACAGCCAATAGTCGTTTCGAAAAATCCACTGACAACAGCAGGTGCTAAGCTGCTATCGAAGCCGAAAACTTTAAGAATGGTTTCCACAAAAGGGCTTACTATATTTATTAATCCTGCTACGGTTACAATTCTTATGACAACTGAAAACAACATTATAAATCCAAGTATTAATAGCAATGAGTTAACGGAATCTTTAATACAATCGCCCAAAAGTTTACCAAAGGGTCTATTGTCTTCTTTGCGCGCCCTAATGAGCTCTCGAGTAGCTTTTAATATAATTCCTTGTTGAGGGCCGTATGTTGCCGGAGGAGGAGTAATTTCCTTGTTTCGTGCATAAAGACGCATTAAAAATCCCAATATTAAAGTAGAGATATAATGTGCAAGAGCAATAATAGTGCCCAGTCGTACGTCTTTTAGCATTCCCACTGCAACAGCTCCTACCATAAAAAGGGGATCTGCTGTATTTGAAAATGACATGAGACGTTCTGCTTCCCAAGTGTTGCATAATTTTCTTTTAACCAATTTTCCTGTAAGCATAGCACCAACAGGATATCCGCTGGCAAGGCCCATGGCCATGACAAAGGAGCCCGCACCTGGCACGTTAAACAGGGGGCGCATAAAGGGTTCCAACAGTACCCCCATAAAGTGAACTACGCCAAGGCCCATTAAAAGTTGTGAACCTATAAAAAAAGGCAGCAGAGCGGGTAATACTATTGTAAACCATACATCAAGGCCATTTACTGCGGCATTAAAAGCTTCATCGGGAAATCGAACAATAGAAATAGTAATAACAACTGCTAAAGCAGGTAAAAATAACTGATTTATTTTTGATAAATTATGATATTTATTTTTTATGTTCATTCTCGGGCCTCCCAAGTGTAATTTTGATAATGTCAATATAATATATATTGCTTGGGAGTATTTATTATTCTTATCTTATTTCAGAAAGAGGAGACAGGAGAGATGTTCAATAGACTGAGAAAAAAATCTTTACAGTTAATTGTTTTAACTTTAATCTTGTTGTTTGGCTTAAACTTCTATTTAGCTCAAAAGTATACGATAATGGCTCCTGGTATTGCCGTAGATTTAAAAGAAATAGTGACAGTTGAAAATGGGTCAAAAGATAAGGGGTCTTTTTTTTTGACGACGGTATCAAGTCATACGTTAAATCTTCCTTTGTTGATATATGCTGCTATAGATCCCAATGTTGAAATTAAGCCAAAAGAACAAGTGATACCACCGGGCTGGGACTTGAAACAGTATATGGATTATATGAAAAAATGGATGCAGGAAAGCCAAAAAATAGCTGAAGTGGTTGCTCTAAAAAAGGCAGGGTATGATCCACAGATACTAGGTGATGGGGCACAGGTAGTTGAGATCATGCCGGATAGCCCTGCAAAGGGGAAATTGATGCCTGGTGATATAATAAAAAAGGTGGATAATGAGCAGGTTAATATAGCGGAAGAGGTAGTTAATAAAGTTGCAAGTCGTGGCATAGGAAATATGGTAGAATTGGAATTTGAGAGAGAAAACAAGACAATGACTGTGACATTACCAACTATCGAAAGCAAAACTGAACCGGGCAGATCTATAATAGGAATATATATAACTACGCTTAATTGGAAACCAATACTGCCTTTAAAAATCGAGATAAATACCGGTGAAATAGGTGGGCCCTCTGCAGGAAGTATGTTTGTAATGGAAATTTTAAATCAACTTACTCCAGAGGATTTGACAAAGGGTCGAAAAATCGCTGGAACCGGAACCATCAGTATAGATGAACAAATAGGGGAGATAGGTGGTGTAGAACAAAAAGTTGTGGCAGCGGTTAGGGCAGGTGCCGAAATATTTTTTGTGCCCGAAAAAAATGCAGAAGCTGCTATGAAAGCAGCTGAAAGGTTTGACATAGAAGTTGTTTCAGTGAAGACCTTGGATGATATCTTAAATTACTTAGAAAAACTATAGCAAATAACTTTCCTCCTAAAATCTGATGCCCCTGTTCTTAAATTTGGATCCTCATATGCAAGGCTATAGATATCAGAGGAAAACAAATCTCTTTCAAACATGGATTTTGCCCGTTGGTCAAGTTTTTTAAAGTGTGAAGTTTTGGTGATTATAGGGATACTGGCATTTTTACTTATTTGTTTTAGTAGTAAAGCTCCCTTTTCGGAAAAACCCAAAACCCTAATATAGTATGGTGACCTGCTTTCAACCATTTCTTTCGGTATATCCAGTAATATCTGTATTAGTATCCTTTGAATTCTTGTGGCTGGGTACCTTTTTGATTTTATCTGTGAAATTAACTGATCAAGATTGCTGCAAGTTTGAGCTGCTTTCTTTATTCGATTTTCGAGACCTTCTCGCACATCAAAAAATTTTTTGAGTTCATGGGTTTTGATGTGGCGCAGTATATACAAAATAACAGTTTCAAAATCCTGCAAAAAAACCGGATTGTGATGATGTTTGATTTCTTTGGCAATTACTTGAAGGGTTAAAGTTGGCAGGTGGCTAGCAATCTTATCCATAAAATCCTGTCGATTTGTAATTATTGTTTGTCTTATGGCAGATGCGCTAACGTAATCTTCTGTAAGTGTCTTATCGTGGTACTGGTGGCCCTTTCGGATTACAGGAAATATGGTAAAGCTGGCGCCTAATTTGTTTATTGCTTTAACATATTCAGTGGCTAAAATGAAGTTTGGCTTATTCAGCAATTTTGATATAAGTTCCACATTCAAATTTAAATTATTTAAGGTAATGTACTTTGCTATTGCCATTTCCCTGGCTTTAGGGAAAGACAGACCTTTTTGCAAAAACTCATTTAAAATAGATTTAAACGAGGAAGGCTCCTCTGACAATAATTTTCCTAAAAAGATAAGTTCGTGTTCGTGATATTCTTCAACTCCAAAACTTAAAGTGTTGACTACCCCAGTTTTTAATAACAATTTTATGGCACTTTCTGCAAAAATTTCTGCGGTCGCAGTGGAAAAACAGACAGGCAGTTCTACGACCAAATCAACACCTGCTCGGAGGGCCATTTCTGCCCTGGCCCATTTGTTAAAAATTGCCGGTTCTCCCCTTTGAACAAAATTACCGCTTAAAGCTACAACAATTGCATCAGGCTTTAATACTTTTTTTACGGTATTTATTTGGTACAGATGACCTTTATGAAAAGGGTTGTATTCTGCGATAATACCAACTACATTCAAAAATTGCACCTCCCGATGGGCTTTTGACTATTATATAACAAAAAGCAAAAAATATTAAGGAGGAATTTTTTTGTGTTATATAGAAGATAAAATTTGCTAAACAAAAAAACCCAGTTGACAAGAATATCGATAAATTTACATTAAAGCCAAATATATTTAAAAATTTATGGTATAATTGTTAAGGTGCTTGCAAACTAAAAAAATAAGTTTAATTAATTTAAAAATAAAATTTTGATATAAGAGGAAGGAGTAATTAAAATGGAATTTATCCAGAAAATAAGGCAGCGCGCTAAAGAATCACCGAAAACCATAGTGCTGCCGGAGGCAACGGATGAAAGAGTTCTAAAAGCCACAGAAATCATTGTTAAGGAAAAATTAGCAAAACCAGTATTGTTAGGAAACAAACAAGAGATTTATAACATTGCAGATGGACTTGACCTTTCCAATGTCGAGATAATAGACCCTGCTACAGATTCAAAAGCAAAAGATTATACCGAACTTTTGTACGAGCTTCGCAAACATAAAGGTATGACCATGGAGAAGGCTGAAGAACTAGTAAAAAATCCAATATGGTTTGGTACTTTGATGGTAAAAAATAAAGATGTAGACGGGATGGTGGCTGGTGCAGCAACTGCAACAGGTGATGTATTTAGACCTGCTTTTCAAATTGTAAAGACAGCACCGGGCATAGGAGTAGTTTCCAGTGCATTTATGATGATTGTGCCCAATTGCGAATTGGGTTCAAAAGGGCATTTGCTCTTTGCGGACTGTGCTATAAATCCAAATCCTGATGCTAAACAACTGGCGGAAATTGCTATAGCCACTGCCAAGACATGGAAAGCATTAATGGACGACGAGCCAAAAGTTGCAATGCTGTCTTTTTCAACTAAAGGAAGTGCTCAACACGAAATGGTAGATAAAGTAGTAGAAGCTACCAAATTATTAAAACAACAGGCTCCAGAGCTGTTAGCTGATGGAGAGTTGCAGGCGGATGCAGCTTTGATTCCAAAAGTCGGCAGTTCCAAAGCACCAGGCAGTCCAGTTGCTGGACAAGCCAATATCTTAGTATTTCCTGATCTTAACGCTGGTAATATCGGCTACAAGCTCGTTCAGAGGCTTGCAAAGGCTGAAGCTGTAGGTCCAATAAGCCAAGGCTTAGCCGCTCCAATAAATGATCTATCTAGAGGGTGCAGTGTTGACGACATTGTGAATGTGGTCGCAATTACAGCTTTACAAGCAAATTAAGAATAGTAGATCAACAATAATTTAGGAGGTTAGTGTCTTGAAAGTTCTCGTTATTAATTGCGGAAGCTCATCTTTGAAATATCAGTTATTTGACATGAATGACAAATCAGTCTTGGCCAAAGGTTTGGTGGAAAGGATAGGCCTTGAAGAAGGGACGCTAAAACATACGCCAAAAGGTATGGAGAAAGTTGTAATATCAGAAAAAATTCCGAACCATAAAGTTGCTGTAAAAATGATGCTGGATGCGCTTTTAGATGAAAATTACGGAGTACTTAAAAGTATCTCGGAAATTTCTGCGGTAGGCCATCGAGTTGTTCATGGTGGAGAAAAATTCTCCGGTTCAGTTAAAATTACTGATGAAGTAATGGCAGTTCTGAAAGAATGTGTTGATTTAGCACCTTTGCACAATCCTCCAAATATTATTGGTATTGAAGCAACTAAGGAGCTGCTGCCGGATGTTCCCATGGTTGGAGTATTTGACACAGCTTTTCATCAGACGATGCCTGAATATGCATATATTTACGGCGTGCCATATGAATTGTATAAAAAATATGGTGTTAGAAGATACGGTTTTCACGGAACATCACACCGTTTCGTGTCTGCTGAAGCCGCAAAAATGTTAAATAAACCTATTGAAGAGCTTAAGTTGGTTACATTGCATCTCGGCAATGGTTCAAGTATATCAGCCGTGAAAAACGGCAAGTCAATTGACAACAGCATGGGCTTTACACCCCTTGAAGGAATTTTGATGGGAACCCGTTGCGGTAATATTGACCCTGCTATAGTTCCTTTTATTATGGAAAAGGAAGGTCTATCTCTAGATGAGATCAGCAATTATCTTAATAAAAAATGCGGCGTATATGGAGTATCAGGTGTAAGCAGCGATTTTAGAGATTTAGAAGAAGCAGCTATAAATGGAAATCCTCGTGCTCAACTGGCATTACAAATTTTTGCTTACCAGGCCAAGAAGTTTATCGGTTCATATGCGGCTGCGATGAATGGCCTCGATGCCATCGTGTTTACCGGAGGAATTGGAGAAAATTCATACGTAGTAAGAAATATGATATGCGAAGATATGGAATACTTTGGCATAAAAATAGATGAAGAGAAAAATAAAGTTCGAGGAAAACAGGCAGATATTTCTTCTGAAGATGCCAAAACAAAGGTACTTGTCATCCCCACAAACGAAGAATTGATGATTGCACTGGATACTGTTGCTTTAGTCTAAGATTACTTGACACAAGTTTTTTATGAATATATAATAAGATGTGACTTTCTTGAGGTGACTTTTTGTGAAACTTAATTTGTCCGGAATAAGGGACACAGCGGGCGGTATTTCTGAATTTGATTTTGAGGAGCGGACTGTAGACTTTGATTTTGACCGGGAAGATATAAAAAATCTTGGTCCGGTGAGGGTAAAAGGTCAAATAGAAAATTTGGGAGGCGGGTTATTTCAAGTTACAGGGCAGATAGAAGCAACTGCAGATACCCTGTGTTCTAGATGCCTTACAGCAACCCAAATCAGTTTAAAGATAGATTTTTTATCGAAGTTTAAAGACATGGTTTCTGAATCTAAAGAAGATGAAGAAGATGAAGAAGATGAAGACATTCTTGAGCTTCATGGCGATGATGTAGATTTATATCCGTTGATATTAGAAGAAATTATCCTCAATTGGCCAAGCCAAATTTTTTGCAAAGATGATTGCAAGGGCTTATGTCCAAATTGCGGTGTAAATTTAAACACGACTACCTGTAAATGCGAAACAAATAATATAGATCCGCGCCTTGCAGTGTTGAAGCAATTGTTAAAGAGTGATTAGTTGGAGGAGGTGTTGTAATGGCCAATCCAAAACATAAATCTTCTAAATCAAGGACCCGCTCAAGAAAAAGTAACTGGAAGCTAAGGTTGCCGTCAATTTCAGAATGCCCCCAGTGCCACGAGCCCAAACTGCCCCATAGGGCATGCCCAAGCTGCGGGTACTATAAAAATCGCGAAGTAATTGAAGTTAATGCCAATTAAAAAATTAGACTAAAAAAATACCTTCGCTTTTGAAGGTATTTTTTTGTTTTTATGTTCCTGAAATCGACAAAATTTTTTATTAGGCTGTTGGGTGGGTTTTTATTTTTTGTTAAAAATTACACTAAGTATTGATTTTTTATAAGTTTTAAGATATACTTTTAGCATCTGATACTAAAAGCAACTACTATTGAGGTGATATAATGCCGAAGAAGTGGCTTACCAAAAGAGAAAGGCAGAAAGTACTACTTGACACGATTGAAAGGGACCCTTTTTTAAATGATGAGGAACTGGCAGAGAAGTTTGGTGTAAGCATTCAAACTATTCGCCTCGATAGAATGGAGCTTAAAATACCGGAGTTAAGAGAAAGAATAAAGGCAGTAGCAGAACAAAATTATGCTAAAGTCCGTTCTATAGATGTTGCGGAAATTGTGGGAGAATTAGTTGACCTTGAACTGGATAAGAGAGGAATATCTATTTTAGAAACAACAAGTAATATGACATTTGGCAAGACCAAGGTAGTGAGAGGAGATATTATTTTTGCTCAAGCCAATTCCCTGGCAATCGCTACTATCGATGCAAAAGCGGCGCTAACTGGTGTAGCCAATATCAAATACAAATTGCCTGTGTTTGCAGGCCAAAAACTAGTGGCAAAGGCTGAAGTTACAAGGATACGGGGCGATAAGAAATTTGTTTTTGTAAGGACATATGTCAAGCAACAAGAAGTTTTCAGAGCCAAATTTATTCTGGTATCCCTTGATGATGAAGGCAAACATGCAATTATATAAAGTTGAAAGGAGGTTGGCGGCAAAAAGCCGCAAAGAACATGAGAATATTGGTAGATGCCATGGGTGGAGATAGAGCCCCTGAAGAAATTGTCAAGGGAGCTGTTGCAGCTTCAAAGGAACTGAGTTCGGAGATTGTTTTGATAGGCAACAGGGATAAAATAGAACCACATATGGAAAAAACCGGTAGCTCCTTAGAAATTATTCATGCCGAAGATGTAATAACTAATGATGAACAGCCGGTAAATGCCATTAGAAAGAAAAAGGAATCGTCTATAGTAAAAGGCTTGAGACTTTTAAAAGAAGGCAAAGTTCAAGCAATGGTATCTGCAGGCAGCACAGGGGCTTTAATGGCTGGAGGGCTGTTTGTTGTTGGAAGGATAGAAGGTATTGACAGGCCAGCTATTGCTACGGTCTTTCCTACACAAAAAGATCCTGTGGTGCTTTTAGATATTGGGGCAAACAGCGAAGTTAAACCGAAAAATCTCGTTCAATTTGCCATAATGGGCAGTATTTACGCGGAAGAGATTATAGATATACAAAACCCAACTGTCGGACTTATGAATATCGGTGTTGAAGAAGAAAAAGGGAATTCTACTATAAAAGCGGCATATGCTGCTCTAAAGCAAGTCGAAACCATCAATTTTGTTGGTAACATAGAAGCTCGAGATATTTTTGACGGTAAAGTAAACGTGGTTGTAAGTGACGGATTTACTGGAAATATTTTTTTAAAAACCCTCGAAGGGTTTGGCACTTATATTTTTAATCGATTAAAAGCAGAAGTAAAGAGCAATATTACATATTCATTAGGTGCTATGCTTTTAAAACCAGCGTTACATAAAATTAAAGCGACCCTGGATTATTCTGAATATGGTGGAGCCATGTTTTTGGGAATTGACGGGGTTCTAGTTAAATGCCACGGATCCTCTGATAGTAAAGCTATTGCAAATGGTATAAAAGCTGCTTTTAAGTTCGCAAAAGCAAATGTAAGTGAAAAATTAAAGCAAAACATAAAACTCATTGAAAAGGAGAATTAACTAGATGAGGGCAGGAATAATAGGAATTGGTTCATACTTGCCGGATAACGTTGTAACAAATACTGAACTGGAGAAAATAGTTGATACTTCCAATGAATGGATTGTAGAAAGAACTGGAATTTTAAGCAGGAGAACTGCAGAAAAACATATAGGTTCATCAGATTTGGGAGCGGAAGCTGCTAAACTTGCCATAAAGAATGCAAATCTTAAACCCGAAGATATCGACATGATTATTTCTGCATCTTCTACACCGGACCATACTTTTCCGGCTACTGCCTGTATAATACAAGATAAAATAAAAGCTACAAATGCTGCGGCTTTTGATATTCAAGCTGCATGCACCGGTTTTGTGTATGGATTGATTACAGCCGCACAATATATAATGACTGGCCTGTATAAAAATATTCTCGTGGTGGGAAGTGAAGTGCTTTCTAAGATGGTAGATTGGCAAGATAGAAATACATGTGTGCTTTTTGGAGATGGGGCCGGTGCTGTTGTTGTAAGTCAGGTTGAAACCGGTGGTGTTTTATCAAGTGTTTTAGGTGCTGATGGCAGCGGCGCAAGTCTCCTTGAATTGCCTGCCGGAGGCACCAGAGAACCTGCCAGCTTTGAAACAGTTGAGAATCGAAGGCATTATATAAAAATGAATGGCAATGAAGTTTTTAAGTTTGCAGTTAAGGTCTTCGAAGATTGCACAAGGCAAGTTGTGGAAAAAGCCAACTTGACACTAAATGACATAGATTTTATCATTCCTCATCAGGCAAATGTAAGGATTATAGATGCTGCTTTAAAAAGGTTAAACTTTCCCAAAGACCGCGTTGTGATAAACCTTGATAAGTATGGCAACATGTCTTCTGCTTCCATTCCTGTAGCTATGCATGAAGCTCTATATTCTGGGAAAATCGAAAAAGGGCACAAGGTTGTTTTAGTTGGCTTTGGAGCAGGGTTAACTTGGGGCGCAGTCCTGCTCGAGTGGAGCTAAGGATTTGATATTAAGGAGGAGATCATGTTTTACACTAAAATATGCGAGCTGCTAAATATAAAATATCCTATAATTCAAGGCGGCATGGCTTGGGTAGCTACAGCAGAACTGGCGGCTGCAGTGTCAAACGCCGGTGGGCTTGGCATAATTGGTGCCGGCAACGCCCCTGAAGATGTGGTGAGAGATGAGATAAGAAAAGCCAAAAGCCTTACTGATAAACCCTTTGGAGTAAACATCTATTTTATGTCTCCATATGCAGATAAGATTATCGATGTAGTCTTAGAAGAGAAAGTGCCTGTAGTTACAACTGGTGCCGGAAATCCGGGAAAGTATATACCTAAACTTAAACAGGAAGGTATAAAGGTGATACCGGTTGTCTCTTCGGTAGCATTAGCTAAAAGGCTTGAGAGAGCAGGTGCAGATGCGTTAATTGCCGAGGGCATGGAATGTGGCGGCCATATAGGAGAGTTGACCACAATCGCATTGGTCCCTCAGGTGGTTGATGCTGTCAAAATACCTGTAATTGCTGCAGGCGGTATAGCTGACTTTAGAGGTTTTGTTGCAGCTTTGGCTTTGGGAGCAAAAGGAGTTCAAATGGGCACACGTTTTGTTTGTGCCAAAGAATGTACTGCACATGATAAATACAAAGAAGCAATTATCAAGGCAAAGGACAGAAGTACAGTTGTAACTGGAAAAACTACAGGCCATCCAGTAAGGGTTTTAAAAAACAAACTGTCGGTTATGTTTGAAGAGTTGGAGCAAAAACATGCCTCTGTTGACGAATTGGAAGAATTGGGGAAAGGTAGGTTGCGCCTTGCAGTTGTGGACGGAGATATAGATAACGGTTCTTTAATGGCAGGCCAGGTTTCCGGTATTGTTGATGAAGTGAAATCTGCCAAAGAAATTATAGAAGATATAATCATAAACGCTGAAAATTTATTAAAAAACCTGTCTAAATTAAAGTAACGGAGGTGCCAGCATGGGAAAAACAGCGTTCATATTTTCTGGTCAGGGTGCACAATACGTAGGAATGGGCAAAGATCTTTACGATAATTTTCCTGCAGCTCGAAAGGTTTTTGACGAAGCTGATGAGGTTACTGATGGCAGAATTTCTAAAATGTGCTTTGAAGGGCCTAAAGAGATATTACAAGAAACTGTCAACACGCAACCGGCTATCTTAACCCACAGTGTTGCTTGTTACTCAGTGCTGAAGGAAAATGGCATCCTTCCTGATGTGGTTGCAGGTTTAAGTCTTGGTGAATATTCAGCCCTAGTTGCATCAGAGGCATTGGAGTTTCGCCAGGCAGTGCCACTAGTTCAAAAACGAGGTAAATTTATGCAGGAAGCTGTTCCTATAGGTAAGGGAACTATGGCTGCAATAATAGGCCTTGAAAGGGAACAGGTTCTAGAAATTTGTAAAATGGCTTCCGCAGAGGGCGTAGTTGAAGCTGCTAATTTTAATTGTCCAGGGCAAATAGTAGTGGCAGGCGAGGTTGAAGCAGTAAACAAGGCAATTAATTTAGCTAAAGCTAAAGGCGCCAAAAAGGCAGTTTTACTGGCGGTTAGCGCGCCCTTCCATTGCAGTTTGCTAAAACCAGCGGCCGATAATTTGGCAAAAGAACTGGAAAAGGTAGTAATAAAAGATACCAAAATTCCCGTTGTGTCAAATGTAAATGCAGATTTTGCAAGGGAAGGAAAGCAAGTCAAAGAGCTTTTGGTTAAACAGGTAAACTCTCCGGTGCTATGGGAAGATTGTATTAAAAAGATGATAGACAGTGGTGTTGACACATTTGTTGAAGTAGGCCCAGGCAAAGTATTAAGCGGTTTCGTAAAAAAAATCGACAAAACCTTGAAAGTTACAAATGTTGAAGACACCGAGTCACTATACAACACTATTAAAAATTTAGGAGGTTGAAAAGATGAGCCTTGCTGGTAAAGTGTGCTTAGTGACGGGTGGTTCTAGAGGCATAGGGAGAGGAATATGTTTGCAATTAGCCAAGGAAAATGCATGTGTTATTGTTAACTACTCATCTAACGAAAACATGGCAGCACAAGTTGTAAGTGAAATAGAAACTATGGGACAAAAAGCAGTAATGTACAAAGCAGATGTATCTGATTTCGATAAGGTATGTAAAATGGTTGATGATATAGTAGATAAATTCGGCAGGATTGATGTATTAGTAAACAATGCGGGTATCACGAGAGATGCGCTGATTCTTCGAATGAAAGAAGAAGATTGGGACAAGGTTATTGATATAAATTTAAAAGGCATATTTAATACCTCAAAGGCTTGCGTTAAATACATGATAAAACAAAAGCAGGGTAAAATAATCAATATATCCTCTGTTGTAGGTATTTATGGCAATGCAGGTCAGGTCAATTATGCAGCTTCTAAAGCAGGTATAATAGGATTTACCAAATCTCTAGCCAAGGAGCTGGGTAGTAGGGGAATTACCGTAAATGCAGTCGCTCCAGGATTTATTGAAACGGATATGACTTCATCGTTGCTTGAAAAACAAGAGGATATGATTTCAAAAATACCCTTAAAAAGATTTGGCAGCCCCCAAGATGTTGCGAATTTGGTAGCTTTTTTAGCATCTGAAAAAGCTGATTATATAACGGGACAATTAATCGTTGTTGACGGTGGTATGAGTTTATAATATCTTAAATATGGAATAAATTGAGCAAAACTAATCATAATATGCATTGAGGAAGGGGGTGAAGAATGTGGAGATATTGGATAGGGTAAAACAGATTATTGCTGACCAGCTGAGCATTGATGAGGATCAGATTGTTCCGGAAGCCTCATTTATTGATGATTTAGGTGCTGATTCATTAGATATTGTTGAGTTAATTATGGCCTTTGAGGAAGAGTTTGATATGGAAATACCAGATGAAGATGCGGAAAAAATCAAGACTGTGCAAGATGTTCTTGATTACATAAAAAATCATTCTGCATAATCGAAATATGTCCCGTAGCTGCATCTACGGGACTTTGTTTATATTTGGACGCCATTTCGGGGTATCCCGTTTAATATAGATATATTTATAGACTCAATAAAATTAGTTGTGGAAAAAGGAGGTTTATAATGGAAAAAAGACGTATCGTAATTACTGGAATGGGTGTTATTTCGCCGGTGGGCACCGGTTTAAATAAATTTTGGACCTCGCTTATAAATGGTCAATCTGGTATAGATAAAATTACCCGCTTTGATACCAGTAACCTGCCTACTAAGATAGCAGGTGAAGTGAAGGACTTTAACCCGGAAAATTATATCGAAAAAAAAGAATTAAGAAGATTGGACAGGTTTACCCAATTTGCAATATCAGCAACTAAGATGGCCTTAGAGGATTCAGCTCTGGATCTTTCTGCTGTTGATAGGACAAGGGTAGGCGTCATATTAGGTTCCGGTATCGGAGGAACCATAACTTGGGAAGAGCAGCATAAAAACCTTTTAAATAAAGGTGCAGGCCGAGTCAGCCCATTCTTTATACCTATGATGATAGTAAATATGGCTTCAGGACAGGTATCTATGGCTTTTGAATTAAAAGGCCCTAATTTTACAGTAGTAACTGCCTGTGCTTCAGGCACAAATGCCGTTGGAGAGGCTTTTCGGACTTTACAAAGAGGGGACGCTGATATTATAATATCGGGTGGTACAGAAGCACCCATAACTGAACTTTCTTTGGCGGGATTTTCTTCTATGAAAGCATTATCTACTAGAAACAATGAGCCAAGCCGAGCCAGCCGACCTTTTGACAGAGATAGAGACGGTTTTGTAATGGGTGAAGGTGCAGGGATTCTGGTTATGGAAACTCTGGACAGCGCTTTAAAGAGAAATGCAAAAATTTACGCTGAGGTTATAGGTTATGGCACTACAGCTGACGCATATCATCTAACACAGCCTGCACCGGAAGGCGAAGGTGCGTCACGGGCAATGAAAGCTGCAATTTCCGATGCTGGAATTTCGGCAAATGATGTTGATTATATAAATGCTCATGGTACTTCTACACCTTTGAACGATAAATTTGAGACTTTGGCAATAAAGCATACTTTTGGTGAGCATGCGTATCAGCTTGCAGTAAGTTCTACTAAATCCATGACAGGTCATTTGTTGGGAGCTGCAGGCGCAGTAGAAACAATAGCCTCAGTTTTAGCAACATATAATGACGAAATTCCGCCTACAATAAACTATGAAAATGAGGATCCTGAGTGCGATTTAAATTATGTGCCCAATAAAGCCATAAAACGCACAGTAAATGTTGCTTTATCTAATTCCATGGGCTTTGGAGGCCATAATGCATGCATAATAGTAAAGAAATACAAATGAGGTATAGTACATGTATATAAGTAAAGAAAGGTTATTGCAACTTGAAAAGTTGCAAGAAAAAATAAAGATTCAATTTAGTGATGTAAATATACTGAATCAAGCCTTCATACATCCCTCTTTGACTAATGAAAAGGACTGTCCACATCAAGACAACAATCAAAGATTAGAATTTTTAGGTGATGCTGTACTTGAATTAGTTATAAGTGAATATCTTTATAAAAACTATAATTTTTTAAATGAAGGCCAGATGACCAAAATTCGTGCTTTAACCGTGTGCGAACCAAGCCTTGCCAAAGCAGCAAGGCAATTGGGTTTAGGTGATTATCTGATTTTAGGCAAGGGTGAGGAAAATACAGGAGGCCGGCAAAAAAGCTCAATTCTTGCAGATACATTAGAAGCTCTGATTGGTGCAATTTATGTTGATAAAAATTACGGCACTGCTTATGACTTTATAATTAGTATTTTAGAAATGGTGATTTTAAAATCTGTGGAAGGTGAATGGGATACAGATTATAAAACAGCTCTACAGGAATTTTTGCAAAAATCAGATGCCGACAGAGTATTATACAGAGTAACAAAGGAGACGGGTCCGGACCATGATAAAGTCTTTTACGTAGATGTAGTGTGGAAAAACGAGGTTTTGGGCACGGGTGTAGGAAAGAGTAAGAAGCAAGCGGAACAGCAGGCTGCTAAAGCTGCACTAGAGAAAATAAAGGGCCAATAGAAAAATATAATATTGCAAAAAGAAGGAATTTTGTAACCTCTATAGAATATATATCTCATATATAATAAAACAATATGCATGATTAAGGGGGATATATGAGAATGGAAGTACTAAAAGTGTCAGCTCAATCTAAGCCTAAATCTGTGGCAGGGGCTTTAGCAGCGGTGCTGAGAGAGAATGGTGTGGCAGAGCTTCAAGCTGTAGGAGCCGGAGCCGTAAATCAGGCTGTGAAGGCCATAGCAATTACAAGGGGTTTTGTTGCACCAAATGGTATTGACTTAATAACAGTTCCAGCTTTTGCAGAGATTGATATTGATGGCGAAGAAAGAACAGCCATAAAATTCATCGTAGAACCCCGATAATATTTATTTAAAATACCTGTCTTAAACGACAGGTATTTTTATGTTATACATGTATTGTATCGAATATTTTAGGGAGAATTGTCATGAAAAACAATTATCTTGTTGCAATCAATAAAGGTTGGGAGGATTTGTCTAAAAAGAAGCCGGAAGAAGTGGCTGAATGTATGAAGGTCTCGTATATAAGAGACAGAGGACAATTTGTTGTGCCACATTTAAATGAGGAATATATTGTAGACTGCAGATGTAAAACTGTGAGAAATAGACAAAACGGCAGTCTGGCGAGTTCGGAACTTACAATACTGATTCTACACTACCTGACTTTTTTTACTCAAAAACGGGATTTAGAAAGAAAGTGGATAAGTCTTAAAGAAGTCCCAAATGGAGGCATTTTATTTTATCCGGCCTTTTTCAGGGAGTCAATTCAGAGGCTTATAAAAACCTTTGGATACGATTCACAACTTTTCCTGTCGTGTGCCGGTAAACTTGGCGGATTTCCTGGGATTTTGGGTACTGCCTCCGCTATATTTTATGTATTTCCAAAGGTTTGCACGTATGTAGTTATCTGGGAAGGCGATGAAGAAATTCCGGCTAATGCCACATTGCTGTTTGATAAATCAATTGAGCATTTTTTGCATATTGAAAGCATCATAGGTGTTGGAGGTTATCTTGTAAAAAGATTGATACTTGCAGCAAACAGTAATTAGTCAGTTCTTTTTTTTAATGGCTTGTGTTAGAATTGGAAAGGTAGGGAGGGATGCCTTTGTATCTAAAACGAATCGAACTTCATGGCTTTAAATCTTTTGCCAATCGAGTAGAACTAGAATTTCAGCCTGGGATTAATGTAATAGTGGGACCAAATGGCAC
>ENA-OWPA01000573-OWPA01000573.1-bioreactor-metagenome-genome-assembly--contig:-NODE-573-length-45342-cov-4.568718_pt1 | contig 45342 bp, 39 predicted proteins | sample MGYA00238139_ERZ651803 | MGnify/ENA primary metagenome ERZ651803 (study PRJEB26909, sample SAMN07631231) | bioreactor metagenome | isolation source: Switchgrass digestor | place: USA: Dartmouth...
GCCGGTATCAGTTGGATTGCCGCCGTGTTCAGCACCAGAAACATGCACATGGAATCAGTGGCAGTATCCTTGTGCCGGTTAAGCTTCTGCAGTTCGCTCATGGCCTTTAGTCCCAGCGGTGTTGCAGCATTGCCCAACCCCAGGAAATTAGCCGCAAGATTCATCACTATCGCACCCATTGCAGGATGCTTTTCGGGGATGTCGGGAAAAAGAAACTTCAGTACGGGCTTCAAGGCCCTGGATATATACTGCATCATTCCGCTTTTTTCTGCTATATTCATCAATCCCGTCCAGAGGCACATTATGCCCAAAAGACCAATGCCCAGCTCTACCGCCTTACCCGCTGAATTTATGGCAGCTTTGGTGACCTCTTCCACCCTTCCGTTCAATATCCCTACAAAAAAACCTATTACCAACATTCCCATCCAGACATAATTTAGCATGGCAATGATTATCCCCATTTCACAAAAGCTTTGTTCTATGTATATGAAAGGCAGCATTCAACTATACCGCTTGTTTCCACGAGGTGTGGCAAACTTTTCTCAAAAGCTGAATTGATCTCTGCATTCTAACGGTTACTACTGTCCTTTCCAAGTCAAGTCAGTCTTAATTACTCTAACTTTCTGAACTTGATAAGCATCTAACTTGATACACTTCTTACTTGATATACTACTGACTTGATATGCCTCTGACACGCTATCTAGTTCTGCTTTGTTGTTAAAGGTTTAAATCTTTCTGTAAAGCTAAGGATATGCGATATGTCGAAATTGTTCGAAATTCAGCAATTCTTTACGCGATTATATCCTGCATTAACCATAGGATAGTCTATAGTATCTTCCCAATTCTGACAGTCTCGCAGGGATATTTTACTTTAAGTCCGATTTCTGTGGCATTTGGGCGCATTACGTCATTTTTCGAAATTTATGTTAATAACATTATTTTGAATTTTTTTTAAAATATTGTTGACGTTTATTGGAATATATGGTACTATATTTATAGAAAGCTTGTCGAATACTGTTACAAATTAGGAGGAGATATTTATGAAATCTACTGGTATAGTTAGAAAAGTTGATGAATTAGGCAGAGTTGTACTTCCCATTGAGTTGAGGAGAACTCTTGATATTGCTGAAAAGGATGCATTGGAAATATACGTTGATGGTTCTACCATTATCCTTAAGAAATATGAACCCGCATGTATATTCTGCGGTGACGCTAAAGACGTAACCGTTTACAAAGGAAAGAACATTTGCCCTAACTGCATGAAAGAATTGAAGAAATAAGACAGAAAGAAAGATAGAAAAAAAGATAGAAAAAGACAGATAGAGAGATATATATTCAGGGGTCTGGTTTCCAGATCCCTTTTCAATTTGCCCAAATATGGGCTCACCCTGTGATAAAGACCTGGTTTCCGGCCTTTGGGTCACAATAGGCTGTTATATATATCCCTTTTGCTTATACCCCTGTCCTCAGCAGCTTTTTTCATAGCTTCCTTTTTGCTCATGCCCTGTTCCATATACATCTCAACATGTTCTGCGATGCCCATGTCCTCCCATTTGTTGCGTTGCTGCTGCTTTAGCTCTTCCTCGGAAGCTCCTTCCAATATCAAAACGAATTCACCCTTGGGAGATTCCTCCTCATATTTTCGTATTGCTTCCTCAAGGGTCATCCGCAGCTTTTCCTCAAATCTTTTGGTGAGTTCCCGGGCCAGAACAATCCTACGGTTCCCCAGCACCTCATAAAGATCCTTAAGGGTGTAAATCAGCTTATGGGGAGCCTCGTAAAAAATAATTGTCCTTGTCTCACCCACCAGGTTTTTAAGATGTTCCTTCCTCACCCTTTTGTTCATAGGAAGAAATCCCTCAAAAACAAAACGCCCTGTAGGCAGTCCCGATGTGATCAAACCGGTCACCGCAGCCACCGGTCCGGGAACGGCAGTTACTTCAATACCATTTTCAATCGCCAGCCTGACAAGGTCCTCACCCGGGTCCGAAATACCCGGGGTGCCGGCATCGGATACCAGCGCAATATTTTTTCCTTCCAACATCTGCCGGATCAATTGGTTTCCCTTTTCAATCTTGTTATGCTCATAATAGCTTACCAGCGGCTTTTTTATTTCAAAATGATTCAGGAGCTTCAGCGTCTGTCTTGTATCCTCTGCGGCCACCAGGTCAACTTCCTTCAGTATCCGCAGGGCTCTTAAGGTTATATCCTCAAGATTTCCTATAGGCGTAGATACAAGATACAGCATGCCTTTTTCCGCCGAATCCGTTTTAATTTCCATGCTTTCCATCTCCCCATGAGTTCTCCATACCCCTGCAGTAAATTCTGTTTATCTCTTCGGAGTAATTCCCCTTTTCATCATAAATATACAGGGGATCCATCATTTTAAGCTGTGGCCTTCCGCCTTTTGAACCTTTAATTAGAAGCAGGTTTGCCTTTTTATAAGGTGAAGGATGAACAAACCTTATGTATTTAGGCTCGATTTTATAATTTCGCATAAGGCAAAGGATATCCACCAGGCGTTCAGGCCTGTGAACCATAGCCATCTGCCCTCCGGGCTTTAAAAGCTTGCTTGCTGCGCTTATCACATCCTCCAGGGTGCACAAAATCTCATGCCTTGCAATGGCCTTGGTATCCGACAAATTTATAAGACCACCACCCTGGTTCATATATGGAGGGTTGGTCACCACAACATCGAAAGTAGAAGATCCAAAGAGCCTGGAGTGGTTTTTGATATCCCCGCATACAATTTTCACCCTTTCCTCCAGCCCGTTCATGGATACGCTTCTGGATGCCATTTCGGCCATCTCTTCCTGTATTTCCAAGCCTGTTACATGGCGGGCTTCGGTCTTGCCGGCTATCAATATCGGTATTATTCCTGTGCCTGTCCCAAGGTCAATGACTTCCGCACCCCTTTTCACGTCGGCAAAGTTTGCCAGAAGAACTGCATCCACACCAAAACAAAAGCCGTCCTTCTTCTGTATGAGTTTCAAACCCTTGTACTGCAGGTCGTCAACCCTCTCATTGTCATATATCCGTACTTGCAATTTATCCTCTCCATCGGTAAAATTCAGATCGCAGGCTGCCAGCCATTTTGGCGGTTTCGCAATCCGACTGCCCGCGCAATATAAAAAGACCAAGCAAGAAAATTACCTCACCTGGCCATTTTATTATTCAAAATTACTTCTGCTGTGGAGCATCTACAGGGCATACATTTGCGCATGCGCCACATTCTATACAAGCATCTTCATCTATAACGTATTTGGAATCTCCTGCTGATATGCATGATACAGGGCATTCTGCTTCGCAAGCGCCGCAGCTGATGCAATCGTCAGTTATAAAATATGCCATTATTAGCACCTCCCAACTTAAATATATTGGTAATCAGCATATTAATAATTAATCACAAGATGGTTTCTTATGATATTATTACCGTAGTCTATTCTACCACCAAAGTTAAAGAAAGGAAACACTTTTCAAGCAAAAATAATTCTAAACTGATAAAGATATGCATCCCTTTTGGACAAATACGCATGGATAACATAACCGGAAGTTTGTTCGAAAAGCCTTCCTTAAGTCTTAATTAAATGGAACACATCTTTCTTTATTAAGATTTATATTTAAGATTTAAGGCCTGCTAATCCTCCAGTTCTTTCAAGTCCTCCAGATCTATGTCCAAATCATCAGTATCATCATTTGTTGCGGACGCTTCCTTTATTACCTTGACTTCGCTGGCTTTGTATATCTTGAGCTCAGTTTCGTTCACTTTATCAAGCTTTACTTTTACCTCTTCTTTCAACAGGCTGACTTCCTCCACCGTTCCCTGTCCCTCCGGGGTATCGACAATAGCTCCTACCTTCGGAACCCTGGTCAGCAGATCCTCATAAGCTTCCTGCTCGTATTTAAGGCAGCACATAAGCCTTCCGCATGCCCCGGATATTTTAGCCGGATTGAGGGATAACCCTTGCTCCTTGGCCATTTTGATTGAGACAGGCTGAAATTCGCCAAGGAAACTTTTACAGCAAAGCACCCTTCCGCAAATACCCAGGCCGCCCATCATTTTTGACTCATCGCGGACTCCTATCTGCCGAAGTTCTATCCTTGTCTTGAAAACTGAAGCCAGGTCCTTCACCAGTTCCCTGAAATCGACCCTTCCTTCGGCAGTAAAGTAAAACAATATTTTGTTATTGTCAAAAGTATACTCCACATCAATGAGCTTCATATCCAGGTTGTGGGCGCGGATTTTCTGAAGGCATATTTCAAAAGCTTCCTTTTCCTTTTCATCATTTCTGGCAGCATGCTGCTTATCTTCTTCCGTAGCTATCCGTATAACTTTCTTAAGGGGTGCAACTATTTCTTCCTCCGGTACCTCTCTGTTGGCAACAACCACCTGGCCAAACTCAATTCCCCTCGCTGTCTCGACTATAACATTGGAGTACAATTCTATTTCCAGGTCTCCCGGATCGAAATAATATACCTTTCCCGCCTCCTTAAACCGTACTCCTACCACCTTTACCATCTATCCTAATCCTCCTGAAGTTTCATAAGCATTGCTTCGATTGAAAGCTGAAAATTTGCATTATATTTAAGATTCCTATAAGTCTGCTCCACCAGTTCAATGTTGCGTATAAGCTTCTGAACTGTGAAAGCATCAGCATTTGATAATATGATATCCTTTTTATCATAATTAATCAACATATTTTCCTTTTGGTTGGTTTTCAGCAGCATGATATCCCTGTAAACCATCTGCATGATATCCAACACCGTATTTATATTGTCCTTGTTTTCATCAAAAAAATCATATATATCAAATATTGCATCAAGACCTGAGTTTGCAATCCTGAAAACCATATCTATCGTCCTGTCCCTGAGGGATATAAACTCCTCCGATTCAGCCAGTTTCAATGCTGTACCTATTATGCCGCCGGAATAGGCCGCAATAAAGTCAATGCCCTTCAGGCTGCTTCCGAATCTCTCCCGCAGCAGGCCGGTAACTTCTTCTATGCTGTTCCTTTTGAAATTGTATCTTATGGTTCTTGAACGAATAGTCTCCAGCAAAGCATTATAGTTTGAGACAGTTAAAATTATGACTGCGTAACGGGGTGGCTCCTCAAGAATCTTTAAAAGACAGTTTTGCGCCTGAACCGTCATGAGATCCGCATTGACTATGACATAAACCTTTCGCCTGGAATACAGCGGTTTGATGATGATATCACTCTGAATACCCCGGATTTCATCTATTCCAATGCTGCTTCCACTAGGTCGTATCACAATGAAATCAGGATTCGTACCTTCATCCAGCAGTCTGCAGGCTGTGCACCCTTCGCAGCGTTCCGGGGCATCCGCTTCAAGACAAAGAAGCTGCCTCGCAAAGGCTTCTGCCATCATTCCTTTGCCAATCCCCTCCGGACCGCTGAACACATAGGCATGTCCTACATGATCGTTCTTTACAGCTCTTTTTAAAGTGGTCACAATCTCCGTCTGGCCTATTATATCGTCAAAACCCATCTCTTCACCTTTTTCCTTCATTAAAGGGACACATCCCAAGCCCTAAAGAAATACATCTTGTAGGGACGTGTCCCTTTTCCTGTCACAGACACATCCCAAATCCTAAAGCAGTACATCTTGTGGGAGGTGTGTCCTTTTTTCCTTTCTCTGGCATTTCCCAAACCTTATTGGGATATCTCATGCAGGAATGTGTCCCTTTCCCATCCCGGACATATCCCTAGCTATATAAAAATATTTTTTACAGGGCTGAATCCCTTTTATAATATCCCTGGTCATACAGAATACTTTCAAGCAGGGTTATGCCCTTACATCATAATGTCCAATATCATTCCTCTTATGTCATCCAGTCTTTGCAATATCCTGATGTTGTCCTTTTCTTCTTTTAGGACATCCTTTGTAAGCTCATCCAGCTCGTGGTTGATTTTCTTTATTGTGGCAAAAACCTTATACCTTCCTCTCCTGTCCAGGAAGCTTTCCTTTGAAAATTTATGGGAACCGCCTACTGCTTCCCTTAAGAATTCGGAAACCAGCCTTTTATACACTTTAAGCTCCCTTATATCTATTCTTTCCCCGAGTTTCTCTCCTTGGGCGAAAATTTGGTCGGCAAGAGTCCTAAGCTTTTCATCATAGTTTTTTTCTTCTATGCTCAAAAGCCTGCTTTGGAACTCAGATACCTTATTCCCGGTTATTCTCCTGTCATCTCTGCCCTGAGCAGATGCAACTCCCGTCGGGTTGTTCAACATATCCGCAATTTTCATATCTTATCAAACCTCTTCCGATTAATTGGTTAATGGTAATCGGTTAAAAGCCAATGTATGACATCTATCAGTACTTGATTATTAATTAACTCATTGTGCAAATAATCAATTGTTAATTACCACCCGTTAGTTTTCTGAGGGCAACTAAACTATCTCGTCCAGCCACCTTCTGACATCTTCCGCGATTTCCATAACTCCCCTGGTGGCATCTATGGTCTTGATTCTTTCGGGAAATCTGGATGCCAGGCTTTTATACCCTTCATACACCTTCATATGAAAGGCCATTTTTTCGTTTTCTATCCTGTCAGCTTCTGTGGAAGCAAATCTCCGCTTTAAAGCAATCTCCGGGCTTATATCGAAGAAAAACGTAATATCGGGAATTACGCCGTCCATTGCCACCCGGTTTACATCTTCAATGGTTTTTAAGCTTATTCCCCGGCCGTATCCCTGGTATACATAGCTGGAATCTACAAACCTGTCGCAGATGACCACCTTTCCGCTCTCTACTGCAGGCTTTATTACCTCGGACACAAGCTGGGCTCTGGCTGATGCATACAGCAGCATTTCAGTCACTTTTGCCATTTCTCCGTTTCCGGGGTCCAATATTATCTCTCGTATCTTCTCACTGATATCCGTACCTCCGGGATCCCGGGCGATCACCACATCGTATCCTTTTTCCCTGAGATATTCTTCCATGAGGCGGATTTGCGTGGTCTTACCCGAACCGTCGGTCCCTTCTACCGTTATAAAAATGCCCCGATCCATTCTGTACCTCCATATCCGGTCATTTTCCCCGGAAAACTGCTTCCGGTGATTTTTGCGGGTCTCTTCCCCTATTGTCTTTCATATTCTACCCCAATTATTATACCACATATCTCAAGCAACCACACTTATGCGGCCGTTGCCGTCCAGTCCGTTAACCGTTCCTCCGGATTCCAAAATACTCAGAAGATAATCCACAATATCATCGCTGATGACTTCCCCGGGACATACCACTGGTATCCCCGGAGGATATGGAGTGAGCATGTCGAGACTGATTTTCCCTGAAGCTTCCTTTAAGTTCACTTTAACCTTTTCACATCTTGAAATTTGGCTAAGTGGAATTTTCATCTCCGGTATGCCGGGCTGCTTCTTAATTTTTATATCGGATTCTGCCTCGATTTGCCTTAGCTGATTATCCATTCCGTCAAGAGCCTCCATAAGTCTCGTAAAATCTTCCTCCCTGTCGGCTACCGTAGCTATGCAAACCACATTATACAGGTCGGACATTTCCACCTGGATGCCATATTCAGCCCTTAGCTTCCTTTCCGCCTCAAAACCTGAGCATCCCAGCCCTTCCACATTCAGCACCACTCTGGTCCAATCCTGTGCCATTTCCCGGCCAAAATGGGTAATTTGCGGCATTTTTATGCCGTGCATCCTGTCCACCGAATGCCTTAACCTTTCTACATACTGCCTTAATCTTCCCAGAATACGGCATCCTTCATATTGCATCAATGCCCTTGCCATATCCAGAGAAGCCATTATGAGATACGATGGGCTTGAAGTCTGCAGCATCCTCAGGTAGAACTTCAATTTTTCGATATCTATCCTATCCTTCCTCACATGCAAATATGAACCCTGGGTCAAAGCCGGAAGGGTCTTATGGGCGCTTTGCACGCAAATGTCCGCTCCTACATCCATAGCAGCCTTCGGAAGGCTTCCCTCAAAAGCCAGATGGGCACCGTGGGCTTCATCCACAGCCAATACCTTTCCATAGGCATGAACCACCGACGCGATACTTTCAATATCTGCGCAGACGCCATAATAGTTTGGTCTTGTTAAAAGGACTCCTACCGCATCCGGATTGTCCCTTATGGCGTCTTCCACCTCTTTGGCCAGCACCCCCGTTGGTATTCCAAATTTGCTGTCAAAATGAGGCTTTATATATACGGGCATCACCCCAGCCAGCATCATACCGTTTATGACCGATTTGTGGCAGTCCCTGGAAACTATAAGTTTGTCTCCGGGATTGCATATGGTAAGAATCATGGCATGTATGCCTGTAGTGGAGCCGTTTACCAGAAAAAAAGTCTCTTCTGCACCGAACGCCTCGGCTGCCAGCTTCTGTGCTTCCAATATTGGGCCTTCCGGAAAATGAAGGTTATCGGTTCCCGGAATTTCTGTAACATCAAATAAAGGCATTGACTCTGCAAAGCCGGAAGGTATGCCCTTGCCCATTTTGTGTCCCGGCATGTGGAAGGGAAGAGGGCTAGATGCTGCATATTCTTTAAGTGCCTTGTAAATAGGGATGTTCCAGTTATCTATATTGCTTATGTCTTATCCCTCCAAAAATTTTGCGTTTTTATGATGAATGTACTTTCTATTTTGCTGCCTATGCTGCACTATATTGTTATATAAACAACTTTTCATACATGAGGCTTGCATCCTTCATATATGGGACTTGCATCTCTTTATTTAATTTTAGCACATCATGGAAGAAACTATCAACTCACGGGAAAAGCCAGGCTGTCTGGCATGACTACTCATGCTTGCAAAGAGCTACCAATAGTAAACATACCATTTTATTTTCATGTTAACAATGTAAATCAAACAATGGCTTTAAGCTTCTGAAAAAGCAATATTCAACCCCTGGCATTTCATATTTTTTGATTCTAAATACCATAAAAAAACAGACAGACGGCACAGCTTTCAGCTGTACCATCTGCCTGCGGAATTAAAGCTTCTTTATGACACGCTTTATTTAACTGAATGCCACGTTATATATCAGCCGTTCTTTTTTGTCAGCTTAATACGTTATACATACAGCTTATATTTTTGAAGATTTTAATCCTTATATCCTTGCAACGCCTGTATCCCTTGCTGCCTGTGCAACTGCCGCAGCAACTGCCTTAGCTACTCTCGGATCGAACGGAGCAGGAATTACATATTCAGGATTCAATTCTTCATCAGAGATGAGGGATGCTATAGCCTTTGCAGCCGCTATCTTCATCTCATCATTTATATCGCTGGCCCTTACATCCAAAGCTCCTCTGAATATTCCAGGGAATGCCAGCACGTTGTTTATCTGATTTGCAAAGTCGGAGCGGCCTGTACCAACCACCAGAGCACCGGCTTCCTTAGCTTCATCCGGCATTATTTCAGGAACCGGGTTAGCCATTGCAAATATCATAGGATCCTTTGCCATCGACTTAACCATTTCCTTTGTGAGCACTCCAGGACCAGAAACTCCGATGAATACATCAGCACCAACAATAACATCCTTCAGTGTTCCTTTTTTCTTTTCCAGGTTGGATATCTTGGCCATCTCTTCTTTTATGGGGTTAAGACCTTCTCTACCCTCATAAATTGCGCCCTTGGTGTCGCAAAGGATGACTTTCTTGAGTCCCATGGACATGAGCAGCTTTGTGATAGCTATACCGGCAGCACCGGAGCCATTAACCACAACTTCTATATCTTCAATATTCTTTTTAGCCAGCTTCAATGCGTTGAGCATCGCAGCCAGGGTAACTACCGCTGTACCATGCTGGTCATCATGGAAAATCGGAATATCACATTCTTCTTTCAGCCTTTTTTCGATTTCAAAGCACCTTGGAGCTGAGATATCCTCCAGGTTTACTCCACCAAAGCTTCCTGAGATAAGCTTTATAGTTTTGACGATTTCATCTACATCCTTTGACTTGATGCACAGAGGGAAAGCGTCAACATCGCCGAAGCTCTTAAAAAGAACGCATTTTCCTTCCATGACAGGCATTCCTGCTTCCGGGCCTATATCTCCCAGCCCTAAAACTGCGGTACCATCGGTAACAACAGCTACGAGGTTCCATCTTCTTGTCAGTTCATAAGAACGGTTTACATCCTTGCTTATCGCAAGACATGGCTCCGCAACTCCAGGCGTATATGCTAAAGAGAGGTCCCTTTTATTCTCAACGGGAACCTTGCTTATAACTTCAATTTTGCCCTTCCATTCGCCATGACATTTTAGTGATTCTTCACGAATATCCATAATCAAATCCTCCTGTTGTTCTGTGAAGGCCTTTTAAAATCAGGCTTTCTAACAGTTATTTAATGGTTGGTTATTAAGATCTATATAGGAAATCTTAATTGTCAAAAAAAACACAATGTTATTATAGCATAACAATTGAGGATTTCAAGCAATATTTTATTCAAAATCCGGCATACAGATAATCGGTTAACTAATACCTCTCCCGGTTTCTTTCATAGATAATCCTTAATCCCTCCAGCGTAAGGAAGCCATTTACTTCATCTATGGTCCTGGACTCGCCGGCGATAAGCCTGGCCATGCCTCCTGTAGCTATCACCTTGATGTTATCTTCATTTAATTCCGCTTTCAGCTTTTCAACTATGTAGTCCACCTGTCCCACATAACCATAGTAGATTCCCGACTGCATGCTGCTTACGATGTTGCGCCCCAAAACGCTTTCCGGCTTAACAAGCTCTATTTTCGTCAATTTTGCAGCCTTCTGGAAAAGGGCCTCCGATGAAATCTTTATGCCCGGACAGATGACTCCGCCAAGATATTCCCCTTTTGAAGACAATGCACAGAAGGTGGTTGCCGTGCCAAAATCAACAATTATAGCCGGTCCGCCATATAATTCATAGACGGCGACAGCATTGGCAATCTTGTCGGCTCCGACTTCTCTTGGATTTTCATATTTGATGTTTATGCCGGTTTTAGTGCCCGGTCCGACCACCATCGCCTTCTTTTTAAGGTATTTCCTTATGGCATGCTCCAGGGAATACATCATCGGAGGCACAACGGATGCTATGATTACAGCCTCTATCTGTTCATAATCAAGTTTAGCGATATTGAACAGGCTTATCATCATCATGCCGATCTCATCGGAAGTTCTATTCCTGTCGGCAGCAAATCTCCAGTGATGAAGCAGCTTGCGGCCTTGATAAACTCCCAGGGCAATATTTGTATTTCCTACGTCTATTCCAAGAATCATATCTACCTCAACTCCGCCTGCGCGAAATAAATCTGTCTTATCGTATGTTTACCTAAAGCAACGGAAGAAATTGCGCAGCAATTTCAACACACCGTTTCAACAAGGCGGGAGATTCTAACTCACCGTCTATTGTGAAATCAGGTACCCGCCACCTATAAGAGGTAAGGATATCTTTAGCCTCGTTATATCCCAAGCCTCAGACTCCTTATTTCTTTTATCTCCAGTTCTATTTCCTTCTCTATACGCCCAATATCCATCCTTATATCGTCAATTGTCTCCACAGCTTTGGCTTTAGCCGTATGTTTTGCCGGAGGGGCCTGGTATTGGTGGTTGTTCCTTCCAGGGTAAGCATTGTCCCTTGTATGGTTTTTGCCAAAACTGCGTTCCCTGTTAGTCGGCTGCTCCGATCCGTTCTTTCGCGGCTGGTTGCCTCCCTGCAGCGTCTGCAAATTGTTAACACGGCTCTTGTGCCTTTTCTGGAAATCTTCCTTCCTGCTCCTCGTATCTTCCTTTTTGCTCTGAACTTCTTTGTTCTGAATTTCTTCCTTTTGGTTGTTCACTACTTCTCCCCCTTTGTAGAGCGCTAACTGTTTTTATGACAACGGGAGCGATTGCTCCCCATCGCAACACACATTTATGGAATCTTTACCTCAATAAATACTACAATAACAAAACCAAACTATCCGGCGAAATCATACATAGCCCATCAAACCTCTTACCGACACTTCTCCTGATACAACCTCCCGTGTTATGCCGTCGGTACAGTCCACCACCAGTTTGCCGTCTCTGGTGACATCTTTTGCTGTTCCCTCATATTCGCCGTCTCTGCCTGTAATTTTAACCTTTCGGCCTAAAGTGGCTGAATAACTCCTCCACTCATCTATAATCTCATCCGTAAAGCCTTTATTTATTTTACTATACATCTCCTCAAGTTCCAACAGTATTCTCCCTATTATTTGACTTCTGGGAAAAACGCTTCCATGCCCTTCCTTTTTTGAAGTCTCTCTGCCGGAATCGGCATAGCATTTTAATGAAGTGGCTCTATCCTTGATTTCATCGGGGAAATCACCCTCCTCATGGTTTACATTTATTCCTATGCCGAGTACGAGGAAATTTACCCGTTCCATTTCGGAGTTCATCTCCGTCAGGATACCGCAAACCTTCTTTCCGTCCAGCACAATATCATTAGGCCACTTTATTCCGGTGCGTATTCCGCATGTCCCGGCAATAGCCCTGGCAACAGCAACGGAAGCCGCCAGGGTGATGATCTGCACATTTTCAGGAGCGATGGATGGTTTTAAAACAACAGACATCCATATTCCCTTGCCGCCTGCGGAGTCCCAGGCACGGCCAAGCCTTCCCCTTCCGGCCGTCTGACAGTCAGCCACTACCACCGTGCCTTCATCGCATCCTTCATACGCAATTTTTTTCGCATAATTGTTAGTAGAATCTATCGCGTTAAAGTACCGTATATCTCTTCCTATTATTTTGGTTTTCAAGCCCCAGCGGATTTCGTACTCATTAAGCATATCGTAAACCGGCATTATTCTGTATCCCTTTTTGGGTGAAGATTCGATAACATATCCTTCCTTTTTCAGTTCACTGATATACTTCCATACGGCAGTCCGCGAAACACCCATTAACTCACTCAAAGCTTCCCCGGATACATATTCCTGAGTATTCTCTTTAAGCGCCTGCAGCACTTTTTCCTTCATATCGCTCATCTTTTCTACCTCATCGTCTTTTTTGATTATTTTATCCGTGCCCGGCTTCAATTCATGCCATATATGGCAACATATTGTCCTTTCTCACGGGTGGCTTTCCGCGGAATATATCGGCAGTCTCCAATGCCCATCGCTTTTTATCAGGTATCCTGACGGTGCAGGTACTGCTTTCATCCTTGTTAATAAATACAGCAACACCGGCATCCCTGTCTTCTATTTTTGCAACCTTGCCGTCATCAGCGAGGCTGCACAAAAAACAGTACAGCAGCATATCATAAAAATCATCATTTATCTCCCTGTTGTTTTCGATGATGCTGCTTACATATAGTTCCTCCGAATTGTTGAACAGGACAGGGGAATCTATTCGTTTGTCCATAATGCTTATCTGCTCCGACATTATGGTGCTGGTGATAAGGCATACGGGCAGACGGTACAACCCGAAGGTGTAATCTTCCAAAGGCATAATAGACCTTTCATAAAGAGATAGCATCTCCGGGAATTTTTGTCCTATATCATACAGATATCCGTCAGAAACAAGACTGTATCCGGGTTGGACTTCAATTTTCAGGCACCGGAATTCCGACGACATAAATTTGATCATATCATCTTTTGGATTTAGCAGGGCAGATATGCATTTTTTATTTTCTCCACCTATGTTAACCACCCTGTCATGCCATTGGGAAAGCTTTAATCCGCATTCAACCGCCTTGTCAGCCTCGTTTGCAGGTATGTAAAAGTATACCTCAGCCACAAAATCCCACCCCATTGTCCATTTTCTTATACAGCTTTACCCCATCCTTGTCACCGCATTCTTGGATCATGTCTTCCAGAGTTTTTTCACCCACCATAAAGCCGGGGTTCACATCCTTAAGCGGTATCAGCACAAAAGCCCGCTCAAGCATCCGCGGATGGGGTATTACAAGCCTTGGATCATCTAATTTTATATCATCGTAAAGCAATATGTCCGCATCCAGGGTCCTTGGACCCCAGCGGATTTCGCGGGACCTTTTAAACTCCTGTTCCATTTTCTGCAATTCATCCAGAAGCCTGAGAGGAGACAAGCTTGTCCCGACCAAAACCACCATATTGAGAAATTTGCCCTGCTCGGTATATCCGACGGGATCAGTCTCGTAAATATTTGAAATCGAAAGAATGCGCGTACCGGTTATCCCGGATATATATTGCAGTGCACCGGTCAGATGTCCTTCCCTGTCCCCCAGGTTGGATCCCAGGGCTATATATGCCTTATGCGCCATGGGCAGACCTCTCCACTTCAACTTCGGCCCAGTCCAGCACACCGCCTATAGGAGCCTGTGGTTTTCGGACCCGTACCTTAACTGTTTCTATACGGGTAAAAGTGGACAATATTTCCCCGGAAATACTCTCGGCCAACTTCTCAATTAGCTTGAAACTATTGCCCTGCGTGATTTTTTGTACAAGTTTGTAAACATCGGAATAGTTTATCGTATCTTCAAGATTGTCCGTAACCCCAGGCTTTCTTAAATCCAAGTACATTTCCACATCTATGAAAAAATTCTGACCTTCCAGCCGTTCCTTTTCATAGACCCCATGATAAGCAAAAAACTTCATATTTTTCAGTGTAATTTTATCTATAGCCATTGCCTCCTCACTATTTATGGTTATTTTCTCTACCGGCAACAGTAGTGGCATAATTCGGCCATCTATACTCTCACCATGGCATCGGTCATTCTGACCACTCTGGACATTTCCCTGACATCATGCACACGCACTATATCAGCTCCGTTTGCTATTCCGAGGGTGACGGTTGCCGCCGTACCCTCCAGCCTTTCATTGACAGGCAGCTCCAATACGTTGCCTATGAGGGATTTTCTTGAGGTCCCCAGCAGCACTGGCAGATTCAGCGAATTCAGCTCCTTTAGCCTTCTCATTGTCTCCAGGTTTTGCTCCAGAGTCTTGGCAAACCCTATTCCTGGGTCCACGCATAAGCACTCCCTGCTTATCCCTGCTTTTTCGGCTATTTCGATGCTCTTACGGAGAAATCTCAGAATTTCTTCCATAACGTCTCCACGGACCACTTCATTCCCATTGTGCATTAATATCACTCCGGCTCCAAATCTCGATGCCACCTCCGCCATAGCCGGATCCCTCTGCAGTCCCCATACATCGTTTATGATATGTGCACCAGCCTTCAGAGCCTTCTCCGCCGTAGCCGCCTTGGAGGTATCCACCGATATGGGTACGTTCAGCTCTTTAGACAAAATATCGATAACCGGCACAACCCGGTTAATTTCTTCAGAAGCATCTACGGGTGTATATCCGGGCCTTGTAGACTCCCCACCAACATCAATTATCTCAGCTCCATCCTCTACCATTTCCTTAGCTCTGCGCACTGCTGCCTCTATACTGTTATATTTACCTCCATCAGAAAAGGAATCGGGAGTTACATTCAATATGCCCATGATATATGTTTTTTCACCTATTTCCAGCTTATGCTTTCCGCATTCAAAATACTTCGGCTTTCCCTGATCCACAGCGCTTATCACCTGCCGGATCTCCTCGCCTATCCCCTTCAAGCCGGCAGAATGCAGACTGAGCTTGTACACAAGCCTGCTGATCTGACTGTAAGTTCCCATCAGCAGCACGCCGGTTTTCTCAACACTGCAGTCGGCACATCCTTTGTTTACTGCTGCATCGCCGCCTAATCCAAGCATCTCCTGTTTGATGATATTTGCTGCAAAGGAGCTCACGTTCTCCAGCTTTATTGTCATATGCACCGCTTTTGGCGCAAGCCATGATATGGATGCTGCATCTGCACCGATCTTTCTGACTTCTTCCTTTGCTTCGCCTATTTTTTCTATATATAAAAGTCTTGCATTTACCAAAGCAGCCACTCCTTTCTCAAAATACGGGTGCACACCGGTGCCTCCGGCAAATTACGGGCTATAGCAAAGCTTTACCTGAAGGTTTGCCGCATGTCCGCGCCAAGCAAAGGCCCGATGTTGTATTTGAGTTTTTTAGGAAAAATCCCGAATAGGAATATAGAATTTTACTCTCTTCAAAGCCGCGTTCATTGCGGACATGCCGTATCATCCTTATTATTGCTCTTATTATATAATAAATATCCATTTTTTAAAAGCAATAATGCTTCTTTGTATTTTATCAGTACAGGGTATTTTAGCGGTACAGGCAATGGCCATTTAACCGCTGGTTTTCTGTAGTAATTCATTTTGCTAAATTCCCTATATATTGTTGAAAAGTTTGTAGAAAATTCATATTGAAAGCTGAATTATAAAAGTACTAATATATTGATATCAACCAATTACTTTACTAAAATACAGGGAAGGAATCATCAAGGCTAATGGTAAATTTGTTTAAACTAAGCACAGATGAGCTAAAGGCTCTGGTTGAGTATAAGGAAGTGCTCGAAAACGAAGACAAAAGATTTCCAAAAAACACCTGGTACTATGAAAAATACCAGCTTAGCGGCATTAAGACAAAATGCAGGATATATACCCGTTATTGCCTTGAAAACCTAGCACATATTGAAGTCACCGACCTTCCAAAGTATAACCTGAAAGAGATAAAAAACATACTTATTGAGCATAAGCTCTTTGGAATGGTACAGCAGGTTTTTAACCATGACATCCTGGCTCTGTTAAAGAACGCTTACCCCGAGGAGTTCAAGAACAGGACTCTCCGGGAATGGATGTGGAGCAAGCATGGAATCTGGAATGATGACAATGCTGTTATCGAAGCTGTACAGTATATGGTAAGGAATGAGGGCATCCGCAGGGTTGAGGATATTCCTACTCTGGATTGGAAAAAGAGGCTGTTGAAGTACGGCATATACAATGTGCTTTCCCGCTTCAACTGGTCTATTTTCGCCCTTTTTGACTTTGTTTACCCTGGCAGGTTTCACCCTACCGACTTCAAGTACAAGGTGAAATGGGCTGCATCCGAATCTCTTGATAATGCATTTTATCACATGCACACAACTTTCAAAAAAAAGAGATATACATTGGATGATATCCTGCTGTTAAATTCTTCGGATTTCAGAAAGCTGGGACTAGCGGGGATGCTGGCGGCTCTGTTCGATTCGTCGGTGCTAAAGGCAAAGGAATATTATTTGTATAAGACAATAGATGATCCTGAGCATAAAAGTGAGCTTATAAAAGACATAAAAAATCTGGCAGACAAAAAGCGTGACCAGAAAATAGCCGAACGCCTGAAACAGGTGGCTAAAGGCAAGTATATATATAATTTACGCACTCATATTACATTATACAATTTTATCAAACGTCACGCAAAAAGCAAAAATATGTCGATTAGTGATTTTGTAGCCAGTTATGGGTTCATCTATAAAACCGCGAAAAAGGATGCCGGCGAAATCGATAAGGACGAGGTATACAGGCTGCGCAAGCAGGGTTTAACTTATGTCCAGATAGCCCAAAAGCTCTGCAGCAATCCTACTACAATAACGAAACTATGCAACAAGTACTTCGGAGGCGACCCCTTGATACCAAGGCCGCTGGAGGACTACATCACCGTTCAGGAATTGATGAACAAGTACCATGTGGACCATAAGACCGTCATGAAGCTGGTATATGAGAACGGTTTTGAAAATCATACCACAATCCGTTTTCGTTACCTGAAAAAGTCAGAAATTGAACCGGCGTTAAAGCAATACATATCCAGCAGCAAGCACCATCAGTTCATGGTGAACAGATACGCCAACTAATATTTTAAAAAGACCTTGGCAATAAGCCAGGGTCTTTTTTTCTAACTTTTCATTTCTCTTCATATAAGTTTTTTTGCATATAATTTTTTATTTTGCAAATAAGTTTTTGCATATAATTTTTGTATATAATTTTTGCATGTAAAAAGAGCTATCTCCAATTCTTTTTAAGCTATTACCCCAAAGTATCTGTTATAATTTTATGCTTAATCATATTTTTAAAAAAATACTTATCTACCGTCCGTTAATAAGGGACATGGTCTCAGCTCGCGTTCTTGCATCCGTTTTCATTATTCCTCTGAGGGCAGATGTAACCGTTTTGGCTCCAGGCTTCTTTATCCCCCTCATGGTCATGCACAGGTGCTCTGCCTCAATCACCACCGCCACACCGAGGGGTTCGAGGGTCTCCATGATGGTGTCTGCCACCTGGCTTCCCAACCTTTCCTGAAGCTGAGGCTTCTTTGCTATGATATCCACTATTCTTGCCAGCTTGCTCAGGCCCATTACTCTGCCTTTCCTGGGGATATAGGCGACATGGGCGACACCTATGAAAGGAAGAAGGTGATGCTCACAGACTGAATAAACCGGTATATCCTTTACCAGCACCATCTCCTCATGGTTTTCCTCCTGAAAAATTTTTACCACATCTTTGGGATTCATGTACATCCCGGCAAATATCTCCTCGCACATCCTCGCCACCCTGTCCGGTGTTTCCCTCAAGCCTTCCCGGTCAGGATCATCTCCAATAGCTGCCAGCAGTTCCCTCACTGCCTTTTTAATCCTCTCCTTGTCCATATCCTTCGCAACCTCATTTCAAAATCTCGTCCTTGTCAAATCTGTACTATATTTGCTTTGGTAATAATTTAACTTACTGTTCCAACGTTTTCGACAGCACAATGAGCTTTAACTTAAATATTGCCTTTGCTGTTAAAAGCATCCCTCGTAATACCACAATGAATGACAAAGAAAATTTACTTTGATACAGGTTTAATTATACTTCACTGCCGGCTAAAGTGTCCAGAGTATGGAAGGGACAGGCATGGTTTTATGCAGGAAATTCTTTGTACAGCACATCAACAAAGAATTTACATATTTATTTGCATGAAAGAGAAAGCCTAGCCTCTCGGATAAACTCCAATAGCATCGGAAGATGAATTCTTAAGGAAAATGTCTTAAAGCAGGGGAGCCTAAAATTATTTCCTCAGAATACGTTCCTTATATATCATTGAGTTACCTTCCGGCAATTGCTTTCTCCTCATTGCCAAGTTGAATTTTATTGACTTTAGAATTACACTTTTCTTGCTATATTTTCTCGCTATATATTTCCAAGCAAACCGCAATTAAGCATAAATCGCAGCCATTTACCTACCCTACGTGCTCCTTCACCTCTAAATCGGTGCAAAGGGAGTTTTTCTCAAGTTCATGGGCAAATCTGCTGACAAGCTCCACAGCCGGTTCAAACTCCTCATAAAGCATTACTATCATGTCTCCCGGCTGTGCATCCAGCATGGCTGTCTCAAGAGCCTCCAGCTCATTCCTTATGATTTTTACATTTTCCTTTTCTATGGGAGATTTCATTACCCCCTCATATAGTATATCTGCCACTTCTCCCGGCTTTCTTCCCCTCAAGTCCCGGTCTTCCTTGATATATATGTTAGAAAACACTTTGCCGCAGATTTCCCCCACTTCCCGAATATTTCTGTCCAGCCGGTCTCCCGGAACACCGATTATCCCTACCAGTCTCTTGGCATCCATCTTTTGGAGGAATTTGATCAAAGCCTTGTATCCTGCAGGGTTATGCCCGTAATCCAGCATCACCTTGAAATTGCCCATATCAAACAGGTTGAATCTGCCGGGGTTGGATACGGTATCAGGCTTGAAGCTCCTGAGGCCTTTTCTTATGGCACTTATGGAAACATTGACAGAAAAAAGGGCAGATACCGCTGCAAGGGAGTTTTCAATGTTGCAGTCCACCATCCCGCCAAAAGTTATAGGGATGTCCTCCACGTTCATTACAAAGCTTCTCACTTTTCCATTGCAGATATATATTGAGCTGCCCTCCATATATACCGCCTTTCCACCTGAGCCAATATGGCTTACTACCAGTGGATTGTCAGGACTGCGTGAAAAAAGCACCATCCTTGAGCGCACCCTGGAAATCATATATTCGGCCATCTCATCGTCCGCATTTATGACCGCATAGCCATCCGGTTTTACTGCCTCAAGAACGAGGGATTTGGCAAAGGCAAGATCCTCCAGAGTCTCTATTCCGTCCAGGCCTAAGTGGTCATCGCTTACATTGATGACAACCCCCACATCCGCCAGGTCATACCCCAGTCCTTTCCTTACAATGCCTCCCCGGGCTGTTTCCAGGACCGCTGCCTCCACCCTGCTGTCGGATAAAACCATTCTGGCGCTTATCGGGCCAGTATTGTCACCTTTTAATATGCATTCATCACCAATATAGATACCACTGGTGGATGTCATGCCGACGACCTTCCCGGTGAGGGAGAGGGTATGCCGTATAAGCCGGGTGGTGGTCGTCTTTCCGTTTGTTCCTGTCACCGAAATTATCGGTATGGTGAAAGGTTTGCCTTCCGGAAACATCATGTCCAGGATATCCCCGGCTATATTTCGCTTCTTTCCTTCTGTAGGGTACAAATGCATTCTGAGCCCGGGCGCTGCATTCACCTCGATTATGGCTCCGTTTGTAGAGTTCAGAGGAACGGAAATATCTTCTGCCGTGATATCAATACCAGCTATGTCGAGGCCGATCAATTCAGCTGCTTTAACTGCCAGGGCGCAGTTATATGGGTGTATCAGGTCCGTGCAATCCTTCGCTGTCCCACCGGTGCTTAAATTTCCATTTTCTCTGAGCCGGACTGTCTTTCCCGGTTCAGGGACATAGTTTTCATCCATTCCGTATTTAGCCAGAACCTGCCGGGCAACCTCATCCAGCTTTATCTTTGTGAGAGGTTTTTCATGATCATCCCCCCGCAGCGGATTCATGTTTTCGATATCCACCAATTCCTTCACCGTATGCACCCCGTCCCCTGTCACCATGGGAGGTCTTCTTTCGGCTACTGCCGCCACCTTTCCCCCTACGACCAGAACACGGTAATCTTTACCGGGTATATATCTTTCCACTATCACGGTATTACAGTATTTTGCCGCTTCCCTGTATGCCCTGCGCACTTGATCCTCATTCCTGATGTCCAGGGTCACGCCTTTTCCCTGGTTTGCATTATATGGCTTCAAAACCAGCGGAAATCCTATTTCCCTGGCAGCAGCCACAGCGGATTCTTCTGTATAAACCAATTCCCCAAAGGGAACGGGGATATTGCTATCCATGAGTATCTGCTTTGTCAGATGCTTGTTTCCTGCTATATCTACGTTAATGCAGCTGGGGGCATCGCTTAAGGAAGCCTCGATAAGTCTTCGATATTTCCCATAGCCTAGCTGCAGAAGGCTTTCGTTTCCTATTCGCGTTACAGGGATTCCCCTTCTTCTGGCTTCATCATATATGGATTTTGTGCTGGGACCCATCTCCGACTCAATCGCAACTTTTTTCAGATTGTGCAGAATAGTGTCAATATCGATTTCCTTACCCTCTGCCAAGCACGTAACTATGTCAACGGCAGCTCTACCGCACTCTACTGCGCATTTCTCATTCTCATATTGGTAGACGATGTAATACAGACTTGGTTCCATGATAACTCTGGTTTTGCCATAGTTTACATTGCTGCCGGTCAGGCACTGCAGTTCCAGAATCAGATGCTCGGTGACATGTCCGATATAGGTTCCTTCCTTCAGACGTTCCAAAAATCCTCCCTCGTAGCCAAGGGAACAATGGTGTTTTCCCAGTCCTGGGAAAAGTTTAATAAGCTTTTCATTAAAGCCAGGAATATCCTTGGTAGTTGTCTTATAATAGTCTCCTATATTTAGAACCATTTTGACAACAGGTTTGTGGCTGTAAATATTCCTGCCTGAAAAGCACTGAATACTGTATATTTGCACTTTTTATCCTCCTAAAAGTCGTTAAAATATTGTCATGCCAGGAAGCCGTCATCAGACTTCCTGTGCCGCAACAATATCTATCCTTTGATTTCATCATAAGTTAGTACTTTTCTATTTTTCATATCAAATCCATATCCACGGGGGAGCACATGCAATGTAACGTTGGTTATTGCCAGGATTTCATCCGGCTTCAGCTCCGAGACATTGGAATTTTTAATTGAGGTACCGTCAATAATTGTAACGGCGTTAGTCCCCAGCACTTCCAGATGGGCATCGGGGAAAACCTGGATTGCTGTGTCCTCATCTATTCCAATCCCAAGAATATACGGATTTTCTGCCACTCCGCACAGAAGCCTTCCAATCCTTCCCCGCTGTTCAAAATGCTGGTCTATTATGGCTCCTTCCAATAAGCCCAGACCGGGCGCCATTTTTAGAGTGCATTTTCTGGCAGGCTCATTGTTGTCGCCGTCGACAATCATTGTAGCGCTCATAACCGAAGCCCCGGCACTGGTGCCTATTATTGCGGCTCCCTTCAAATGTGCATCCTGCAGGGCCTGATGAACTTTTGTGCCCCCCAGAATGCTCGTGATTCTAAGCTGGTCTCCTCCGGTAAAGAAGATACCCGTACATTTACCTATCCTTTGGGCATAATCATCTCTATCTGCTTCGGTTCTGGAGCTTATGTCCAGTATTTCTATATTTTTGACTCCCAGCCTCTCGAATACTCTTTTATATTCATTTCCCACTTCCATCGGTTTTTCCGTTGCAGTAGTCAGCACCATTATACTGGCATCGGCTCCTCCGGCAACCTCAACCACCTGTTTTAATATTTTGCTTTCACCATATTTATCTTCCGCTCCTCCTATGATAATGAGATTTCCCTTCACTTTTTCATCCATTTATATCCTCCGTTAAAAGTCAAATTATATCAATCTGCATAATCAGTACACTGACGCAACGTGCATATGCAAAAAGCAGCCGTATCCTTCCGGTGCGTCTTTTTATCCGGATGCTGTCATTTTTCCCAGGAACACAAAATCTCACCGGCTAATATTGTTTATTTTTACCTCTACTTTCAGTCTTATTCAAAATCTATCGCATGTAATTGAAAATTTGCATCGCATAATCCAGGATACTATTTCCAAACATCAGTCCAACGGCCATAAGAGCTATGCTCGCTACCACCAGCGGCAAACCGGCCTTGCTTTGATATTTGGACGCCAGTATGCCGGACACCACTCCTAAAAACCCAAAAATAAAAGGATATACGAATACCGATAATACTGCCGATACCCATCCTAACACCATCAGCATTATGCTCCTTCCCCGGACGGCTATCCTTGTTTTTTGTGAACCGTATGCCTCTTTCATAAAATCACCCTTCATACCTTCCTTTTTTTATAATGTTGCCCTGCTTGATAAAAGGTGAACCCTTTATAAACAGGGTATCCAGACTTAAATCCTTCTCATCAAGAACCAGGATGTCCGCATCGCTCCCGACCGACAATATGCCTTTTTTCGGATATAGCTTTAATATCCTTGCCACATTTGATGTAACTGTTTGCAGAACAGTCCCGACATCAAGCTTCTTTTCAACAATGCACGCTCTGACATCATTCAAAAGCTGCACCATCTTACCTACCCCGGTGCTGTCTCCCTGCCCGGAAGGCATGCTTCCGTTGCCATCCGAGGAAAGCGTTACCTTTTGCATGTCAACACCTCTGCCTATGAGCATCTCCATCGCATCCGGTATGCTGTATCCTTTTTCTGAAGACTCTCCGGCGGTAAGATCGATATTCCCTCCTTTGGCGGCATATTCCACCGCCTGCTCGAACAGCTTCTTACTCCTGTTTAGATGAGTAGGGACAAACATTTCCATCGGGAAATCGGAATCCTCCAGCATATCGGTCAGAGGTGTCAAGCCCTTAAATCCGTCTCCTACATGTATATGAACCACTCCTGCTTTTGCACCGAGCAGCCCTCCCACTCTGGCCTCATAGGCCAGACTTTTCAGCATCTGCATATCAGGATGGGACGACCGGTAATCCGAAATAGCAACCTCTCCCACTCCTATGATTTTATCTATAAGGGTAATATCTGATATGACTTTGCCTGTAAGAGTAGCGGTAGGTATGCCATAGCTGCCCGTATAAATATATGTTGAAGGGCCTTCTGCCTCAATAGCCCTTGCCTTGGCCAAAAGCCCTGCTATATTTCTCGTAATGTCATCAACTCCCAGCACGCCCACCAGTGTGGTGACACCGGCGCTTATTATGTCGCCCAGCATTATTTCAGGTATCCTGCTTACAGGGCCTTCCTCCCCACCACCTCCTACTATGTGCACATGCTGATCTATAAGCCCGGGGCAGACAATTTTCCCACTGCAATCGAACACTTCCACGTCCCATAGATTATCCTCTCCGATCCAGTCTTCCATCCTGCATATGGTTCCATAAGCCACCAATATATCTTTTTTGCCTGCGTCACCAGGCGTAAAACAGTGACCGTTTTTTAACAGCTTAAACACAAGTCCTCCTGGTCTTTATATCTATTAATACTATTTGATGTGCTAGCCAATTGGAGATAGCGTTGTGGAGAGCTAATAGAGGTATAGACAGCGTAATCTAAAGTTTCAAGCTTGTACATAGTCCAACGCTGGCTAAAATGGTAAGTCGCATTTCATTGTTTTCTATTTTTCAAAATGCGACATCCATGTTAGCCAAGTGGAGGATAAGGCAAATCACCTGAACGAAGTGAATTGCTTGGCCTTTTATCAAGCTTGTAATTCGCTAATTGAAAATTAGCGAATTATATCGATAACTACCTTAATTTACTATAAATTTATTGTTTGTTATCAATTCTAGCCCTTTAACTCGGAACTCCGCTATCGAAAATGCTAGCACAACAAGTTAAAGCTATAAATTAATATTATCCAATCGCAAAAATTTAATACCCTAAGTGATACTAATATTTTCCACCTCAACAAACCAACCACCTCCAATGCGGCGCAAAGCCGAAAAATTCAGGCATAGCGTCTCCTTTTGAGGTTTAGATTAATTTTACTATAATGTAATTAATTTATTTGAAAAATCGAATTAAGTCTGTTAAACTATTATGCGTATTATGTAAATTAATCTGTTGTGCCAGCTATTTGGAGACATCGTTACGGAGAGCGCTAGAGATATTAGACAACGCTATCAAAGCATCAGCTTTGCTGACAGCCCGGTGCTGAGCTAACATGAAAAGCCACATTTTTGGGTTCCTTTTTTAAGATGCGGCATCCATGTTAGCGCAGAAAAGGCCAAGGTAAATGTCCTGGCGCAGGGAATTGCCTGGCCTTTTTAGCAAGTCTGCTATCTCTTTAACTCGGAACTTACGCTTTAAAATGCCGACACAACAAGTTAAGCAAAAATCCGGTTCAACTAAAGAAAAAACTGAAAGGTGATTGCTATGAATTTTGATTTCAATTCATTAACCAGCAAGCAAAAGAAAGTTTATTCGGTAATAGAGGCTTTTATCCGTGAGAAGGGCATCCCTCCCACAGTAAGGGAAATTGGCGAGCTGGCAGGCGAGAAGACTCCGGGAGCCGTACAGGGCATACTTAACCGCCTGGAAAAGAAAGGCGTTATAAAAAGGGAAGTGGGAATGGCAAGGTCCATACAGTTAGCCACCAATGATTCCCATTATCTCAAGCCGACCTTCGTACCCGAAGTCAAAAAAGTAAGCAAACGCACTTTAAATGATCTTTTAAGCGTTTACAATGTTTTACATTATCATCCTCTTTCACCATCTATATTAGGAAAATATGACAACTGTATTTTGGTAGATTATAAAAACTGTATCCTGCCGGAAAGCAACCATCAGGAAGACATTATGCTGCTGGTTTGCAGGGATGCAGAAATATCTGAAGGGGATACTGTCCTTGCCGTTTATGAAAACCATGCCTTGCTGCGTAAATACTATCCTGCTGATGTTCCAGGATATATCAAGCTTGTAGCGGATTTGGACCTTCTTGGCAAAGACATCTTCTCCACCGATGAAGTCAGCATCGTCGGTAAGCTTGTTGGCATGATAATGAAATATTAATTATTTTGGGGGGCATATTCTGTCCCCCGTAAAATATCAATGTTTTTCTACTTCTTTTTCATCTTTTGCCGTTTTCTTCCCATCGCTTTTCCAACCTCTTCTATGAATATTTTTCAGCTTTTTTATGATGCTATGAAAATCCAGCCATTCCATATATACCTATTATCTGCAATAATCCAACAGCTTTCCTTCATTTTAGACCATGCTTTCCCACATTTCCCTTGGAAGTATAAAATAACCTCCAACCTCTCCTTTAAGCTGAAAGACGCATAAATCCAGCGTTTTATCCATAGCTTCCATATTGTTTACATAACTTATTTGCTAAATGTAGTTGAAATTTAGGACTAATGATGGTATAATTTTTCGAGTTTAGAGGAGCTTCCAATGCCGTATAAATATGCATTTGCAAGGATATTTATTTTTCACGGGCATGTAAGCGCATATAAAAACAGGGATGTAAGGTTTTCCCATATGCATCCGGCCCTCAATCGGTTTTAGCTCTCCAAATGCTTGATTATACTGCAATAGCTGATGTTATATTTTTTTACCATGAGCTTTAGTATATTAAAGCTTTATATGGCAAAATCGTAAATATTGCTGCTATTTTTATACATTATGTAAACTTTATAAGAGGTGTTGAAATGTACAGGTATATTTTGAAAAGGATAGCTTTCGCACTGGTTACGTTGTTTTTTATTGTTACCATAACATTTTTCCTGATGCATGCAGTTCCAGGAGGACCTTTCACAGGTGAGAAAACGCTAAAACCGGAGATTCTTGAAAATCTTAATAAAAAGTATGGCCTTGACAAGCCGCTGGTTGTGCAATATGGAAATTATCTTTTAAGTCTCATAAAGCTGGATCTCGGACCTTCATACAGCCAGATAGGCACATCTGTCAACGAGATAATATCCAGATCTTTCCCGACTTCTGCCAAGCTTGGCGGCGCTGCGGTTATACTCGCCCTTCTTATGGGAATACCCATGGGAGTGCTGGCAGCTCTTAAAAGAGGACATTGGCAGGACAGGGTAATCATGCTCATAGCTACGATTGGAATTGCCGTACCAGGCTTTGTGATCGCCACCGTAGGCATGATAATTTTCGGTGTCAACCTTCGCTGGCTGCCGATAGTTGGCTTAAAATCGATAAAGCATTATATATTGCCGTCTATTTCTCTGGCTTTCTTCCCTGCAGCTTTCATTGCAAGGATGATGAGAACCAGCATGCTGGAAGTCATAAATCAAGATTATATACGCACGGCAAGAGCCAAAGGGCTGTCAAGTTTTCTGGTGGTTTTCAAGCATGCGCTGAAAAATTCGATACTGCCCATTGTTACCTACATCGGACCTCTTATGGCAGGAATAATGACCGGTAGCTTCGTTGTAGAAAAAATATTCACAATCCCGGGACTGGGAAGATACTTCATAAACAGCATCACCAACAGGGACTACTCGGTTATTATGGGTGTCACCATCTTCTATGGAGCACTTCTGATTTTGATGACTCTTGTTGTTGATATTATTTATGTATTTATTGATCCGAGAATAAAACTGCAAAAATAGGAGGAATAGAAGTGAACTCAGATATAAATAAGGTTGAACTGAATATCAAGGAAGAGCTTTTCAAGCCGGCAAGCAAAGAAGAGAGAACCCAACTGGTGGTGATGAGGGAATCCACTACTTACTGGAAAGATGTTTGGAAAAAGCTGAAAAGCAACAAGGTAGCCATTATATCATTATATGTGATCATATTGATCACCTTGCTGGCGATAGTAGGACCAATGCTCTCTCCCTACTCCTATTCGGACCAGTTCAGGGGCGAAGAACATCAGACTCCCAACGCGCAGCACTGGTTCGGCACCGATTATCTCGGAAGAGACCTCTTTGTAAGAGTGTTGTATGGTACCAGGATATCCCTTTCCATCGGTATTGTTGCCAGCATAATGGTCCTGGTCATCGGTACCGTATATGGAGCAATTGCAGGATACTTCGGAGGCAAAGTCGATAACATAATGATGCGTTTTGCTGAGGTATTAAGTGCAGTCCCTTCAACTCTCATGGTTATTTTGCTGTCAGTCGTGTTAAAAGAGCCTCTTAAGGAAGCTTTCAACACCAGTGGCGTGCTTAAGCATCTCAGCACTATAGGACCCGGTCTCATAAGCATATTTATAACCTTTGCACTGCTGTACTGGGTTGACATGGCCCGAATTGTGAGGGGTCAGGTGCTCAGCCTGAAGGAACAGGAATATGTCACTGCGGCAAAAGCCTTGGGAGGCAGCAGCCGCCGGATAATATTCAAACACCTGATACCTAACAGCATAGGTCAGATAACAGTTACCGCCACATTGGAGATACCCAGTGCCATATTTACCGAATCGTTCCTAAGCTTCATAGGCTTGGGCGTTGATGCTCCCATGGCCAGCCTCGGTTCTCTGACGGCCAGCGCCATGAACGGTATATATTCTTATCCGTACCAATTGATTTTTCCGGCATTATTTATCAGCATTATAATATTGGCCTTCAACCTGCTGGGAGACGGTCTGAGGGATGCCCTCGATCCAAGAATGAAAAAGTAATTAGAAAGGTTAAGGAGAAGCGAAATGACGAAAAATACCAAAAAATTGCTTGATATAGATAATTTAAAAGTTTCGTTTTTCACCCCGGCCGGTGAGGTTAAGGCTGTCAACGGAGTATCCTTCAGTCTTAACCAGGGTGAGGTTATGGGAATAGTCGGCGAGTCCGGCAGTGGCAAGAGTGTATCCTCTTATGCCATTATGCGGCTTATCAGCCCTCCCGGAAAAATCATCGGCGGCACCATCACTTTTGATGGCAAAAACCTCCTTGAATTGGATGAGAAAGAAATGCAGTCAATCCGGGGCAATGAAATCAGTATGATATTCCAGGATCCCATGACTTCTCTTAATCCGGTGTTCAAGATTGGGAACCAATTGATGGAAGCCATCATGAAGCACCAAAAGGTATCAAAAAAGGAAGCCCGGGAAAAAGCCATAGAGATGCTTTCCCTGGTAGGGATACCCAGTCCTGAAAAGAGGCTTGACCAATATCCTCATGAGTTTAGTGGAGGTATGAGGCAGAGGGCAATGATAGCCATGGCTCTTTCCTGCAATCCAAAGCTGCTCATTGCCGATGAGCCTACTACTGCTCTTGATGTAACCATACAGGCCCAAATTCTTGAATTGATTAAAGAACTGAAAAACAAAATCAACATGTCGGTTATACTGATAACCCATGACCTCGGCATCATATCCGACATCTGTGACAAGGTAATAGTCATGTATGCGGGAAGGATAGTCGAACAGGCCTCGATAAACGACATCTTCTACAAGCCTAAGCACCCTTATACCTGGGGGCTTTTGAAGTCTATTCCAAAGCTTAACGCCGATAAATATGAAAAGCTTGTGCCCATAGAAGGATCGCCTGTGGATCTTTTGAATCCTCCTGCCGGATGTCCGTTTGCTCCGAGATGCTCTCACTGCATGAAGATATGTCTTACGGAAAATCCTCCCTATTTTGAGGCTTCCGGCGATCATAAGGCCGCCTGCTGGCTGTTGCATAAAGATGCTCAAAAAGCAGAAAAGGTTCAGGAAGAGGGTGCTGGTGTAAAATGAACAAAATATCAGACAACAAAGATTTGCTGGTAGTTAAAGATTTAAAAAAGCACTTCGTCGCTAGAAAAGGCTTCATAAGCAAAAATTCAGTATATCTTAAAGCCGTTGACGGAGTAAGCTTCACATTAAAAAAAGGCGAAACCCTTGGCCTTGTGGGTGAAAGCGGATGTGGAAAGACTACCTTGGGAAGAACTGTGCTGAGGCTTTATGAACCTACCTCCGGCCAGATTTTTTTCGACGGTGAGGATATAACCAAAGTTGACATGAAGCCCTATCGTCGAAAGATGCAGATAATTTTCCAGGATCCCTTTGCATCGCTGGATCCCAGGATGACTGTCGGCGATATTTTAGGCGAACCAATAGATATACACAATCTGGCTTCAGGAAAGCAGGACAGAAAAGACAAAATTGCAAAGCTTATGGAACTGGTGGGCTTAAACTCAGAGCATGCAAACCGCTATCCTCATGAATTCAGTGGCGGTCAGCGCCAAAGAATAGGTATTGCCCGGGCTCTTGCCGTGGAACCGGAATTTATAGTATGTGATGAGCCCATATCCGCCCTGGACGTATCCATCCAGGCGCAGGTCATCAACATGCTGGAGGATCTTCAGCAGGATTTAGGACTCACATACTTGTTTATCGCCCATGACCTGGCTGTTGTCAAGCATATAAGCGACAGAGTAGGAGTTATGTACCTTGGAAAAATGGTTGAAATGGCATCCAGCGATGAGCTGTATAAAAATCCATTGCATCCTTATACTCAGGCGCTGCTGTCGGCAATACCGATAGCCGACCCCGACACAAGCCGAAGCCGCAAGAGGATAATCCTGAATGGCGACGTGCCAAGCCCGATAAATCCTCCGTCCGGATGCAAGTTCAGAACGCGGTGCCCATATGCTACAAAGAAATGTGCCGAAATAGAGCCTGAACTTAAAGAAGTAGCACCAGGTCATATGTCCGCATGCCATCTTATGGATAAAAAATAATATCGCTTTTTTAAAGCCAATAAAATGCTTTTTTGCGAAGGATGCCTGAAAATCCATGTGCATCGTCGGAGAATATAGATTATGTATATCGTCAAATAATATCGGTAAGGATTAAAATTCTGTTTTCTATGTTTTTTAAAAGATGTTTGTGCGAAAACAGTCATAATTTTCACTCTTATTGGTATTATGTATACTTAACCATTATTGTGCAAATAAATGACTGAAGTCATTTATTAATAAATAAAAATCCCAAAGTTAAAAGGAGGAGTATAAATGGCAAAAAAAGTTATTGCCTTATTCATGGCAATGATACTGCTGGCCGGAGTCATGGCAGGCTGTGGAAATACAAAAAACCAAAGCGCCGGAGATGGTAACAAAGGCGGCCAGGAGATAGTTGTTACCATAGGATCAGAACCTAAAACCATCGATCCCACTCTCAACAATGCAGTGGATGGTGCTACAATGATAATCCATGCCTTTGAAGGACTTACCAAGCTGGATGAGAATGGCCAGGTAGTCAAAGGTGTGGCTGAAAAATGGGACATGTCAGAAGACGGAACCAAATTCACTTTCTACATCAGGGAGGACGCTAAATGGTCCGACGGGCAACCGGTAAAGGCCCAGGATTTCGTATATTCCTGGAGGAGAGCCCTCGACCCTGCAACTGGAGCTGAATATGCTTACCAGCTGTACTACATCAAGAATGGACAGGCTATAAATGAAGGCAAAATGCCGGCAGAAGAACTGGGCGTAGTTGCCAAAGACGACAAAACCCTCGAAGTCACTCTGGAATCTGCCACATCCTATTTCCTTGAGCTGACTGCATTCCCTACATTATTCCCATTAAGGGAGGATGCGGTTTCAAAGGATCCTGATGGTTGGGCAACCAAACCGGAAACTTATATAGGCAATGGTCCTTTCGTATTGGCATCCTGGGAACATGACTCTGAGATAGTATTCAAAAAGAATGAAAATTACTATGCCGCAGATACGATCAAGCCCTCATCCATCAAGTTCATGCTTATAGCTGATGACAATGCGGCACTGGCTGCTTACAGAAACGATGAAATAATGCTGGCAGATAGCATTCCTACGGAAGAAATCCCTGCTCTGCAGCAAAGCGGAGATATAAAAATAGATCCCCAGCTGGGAACCTACTTCTATGTATTGAATGTGGAGAAGGCACCTTTTGACAATGTAAAAGTTAGAAAGGCACTCTCCTTGGCAATAGACAGGCAGTATATAATCGACAATATAGCCCAAGGTAATCAGATACCTGCCGGTGCATTTGTTCCTTTTGCAGTGCCGGATGTGGAAGCTAATCCTGATTTCAGAACTGTAGGCAAAGACTACTATGATCCGTCAGCAGAAGCTTATGAGAACAATATAAAGGAAGCACAGAAGCTTCTTGCTGAAGCAGGCTATCCTAACGGAGAAGGCTTCCCGCAGGTAGAGCTCGCATATAATACCGAAGGCGGCCATCTGGCGATTGCCGAAGCAGTACAGGAAATGTGGAAGAAGAACCTGGGAATTTCAATAAAACTCACAGGACAGGAATGGAAAGTATTCCAGGATACAAGACAGACCGGCAATTACCAGATTGCAAGACATGGTTGGTTGGGAGACTACAACGATCCTATGACCTTCCTTGACATGTGGACATCCTACAGCGGTCAGAATGATGCAAGATGGAAGAACGCAGATTATGACAAGCTCATTGAAACTGCAAAGGTATCCGGTGACAGGGCTGAAAGAATGAAAGCAATGCACCAGGCGGAAGACCTTCTCATGGGAGAAGCTCCTATCATTCCTGTTTACTATTACACTGATGTATATGTAGTAAAGGATTACCTTAAAAACTACTATAATTCACCTCTCGGATTCAAGTACTTCATGTACGCAACAGTTGAAAAATAAACCGATAGGTTTACAGGATTATTAATATTCTATAAAATAACTGCAAAGTTGAGACAGATTCATGATATAACCGGCTGCAAAGCCGGTTATATTTTTTATATAGTGTTTTCTGCAGAGGATGCTGATAGTTTTAGTTTAGAAAGGACATGGCATAACATATGACTCAGTAAGGCATAGCTTATATTTTTAGTTTTTCACTGTCATATGCGTCTCAGCTTAAAGAGCCGTATTTTAACAAAATGCCGGGAAAACTCCCGCATATGAAAGCGGAATATTCCCCGGCATATTATACTTTATATATGGCAGCTATTTACAGCAGAATTAAAAGACCATGTCCCGCTAAAATCTCACAAAAGGTGAATTTGCTCATAAGGCTATTTACCTGCCAGTTGGTCCCTTATCAGCTTGCCCATCTCCTTCGTGCCTACTATCCTGCTGCCCTCCGATGCTATGTCCCCTGTCCTGTAGCCTTTATCTAAGACTGCTTCTACAGCGTTCTCAATATCCTTTGCCGCAGCATCAAGGCCCAGGGAGTACTTTAAGAGCATGCCCGCGGACAGGATAGCTGCTATGGGATTGGCCTTGTCCTGGCCTGCTATATCCGGAGCCGAGCCATGAACAGGCTCATAAAGCCCAAGTGTACCTTTACCCAGGCTGGCGGAAGGGAGCATTCCTATAGAACCGGTTATCATTGAAGCCTCGTCGGAGAGTATATCGCCGAACATATTGGAGGTCACTATGACATCAAATTGTGCAGGATTTCTTACCAGCTGCATAGCCGCATTATCCACATACATGTGGTTTAGCTCCACTTCCGGGTATTCCCCGGCCACCTTCTGCACAACCTCTCTCCACAGTCTCGAGCTTTCAAGCACATTGGCTTTATCCACCGATGTCACCTTGCCGCGCCTTTTTTGCGCCGCTTCAAATGCAATTCTTGCAATCCTCTCAACTTCAGCAGTGCTGTATGTTTCGGTATCAAAAGCCGCTTCTCCTGCTTCTGTCTGGAACCGGCCTTTTTTTCCGAAATACATGCCCCCTGTAAGCTCACGAACCACCATGATGTCGATACCTGTACCTACAACCTCTTTTTTTAACGGTGAAGCATCCTGGAGAGCTGGATAAATCACTGCCGGCCTTAAATTAGCGTATAGTCCCAGACCTGCCCGGATTCTAAGCAATCCGGCTTCAGGCCTCTTATCCCCAGGAAGCAAGTCCCATTTTGCTCCTCCTACGGCGCCCAAAAGAACAGCATCACTTTTCTTGCAGGCTTGCAGAGTATTTTCCGGCAAAGGGTCACCGCAAGCATCTATTGCACATCCGCCTATCAATTCTTCATTAAAATCAAACTCATATCCATATTTGCTTCCTACGGTTTTCAGGACCTCGACAGCCTGCTCCGTAACCTCCGGCCCTATCCCGTCACCGGGAAGCACTGTAATTCTATATCTCATAAGACCATTCTCCTCTTTTGCCCACTGCGTCCATCAACCAACCGACAATTGGTTTTTTACATATCCCATCAAGCCATCGGAGGCTATTATCTTTTTTATAAACTCCGGGAACGGGTTTGAAAGATATTCCTTACCCGTCGTGAGATTGATTATCTTTCCGGTGTCAAAATCGACACTTACTTGGTCGCCGTCTGAAATATCCCTTGCCGCCTCCGGACACTCGAGGATCGGCAGTCCAATATTTATTGAATTTCTGTAAAATATTCTCGCAAAGGTCTCAGCTATGACGCAGGATATACCGGAAGCCTTTATTGCGATAGGAGCATGCTCCCTCGAGGAGCCACATCCGAAATTCTTTCCTGCAACCATTATGCTGCCCTTTTCCACCTTGTTCACAAAATCCTTGTCAATATCCTCCATGCAGTGCTTTGCCAGCTCCGCAGGGTCAGACGTATTCAGATACCTCGCCGGGATTATGACATCGGTATCCACGTTGTTGCCATATTTGATCACTTTTCCCTGTGCTTTCATCTACCTCAAACCTCCTTATCGCAGTTGATGATACGAAATCTTCTTATACGAACCATTTATATCTCACTAAAGGGAATTTCCTAACGGATACCTTTAAGGCAAGTACCTCAGTAAAAATGACTTCATAAGGCATCTTGCCGGTAAGCATATCTCTATATAATATAATGAATATTTTGATTTGATCCTTAACTTTACTTATAAATATATCCAGAAATACTTGCCAAACACTGCATATCGATTATTGGCTGATTATAACTCTTCCGGTCCTGCTATTCTTCCGGCTACTGCCGATGCAGCCGCTACTGCAGGACTTGCCAGGTACACTTCGCTTTCAGGGTGCCCCATTCTGCCTACGAAGTTCCTGTTGGTAGTCGCTACGGCTCTTTCGCCCTTTGCCAGTATGCCCATATGGCCGCCAAGGCATGGTCCGCATGTAGGCGTACTTACTGCCGCTCCAGCATCAACAAATATATCAAACAGGCCTTCATTCATAGCTTGCTTCCATATCTTCTGGGTGGCAGGTATGATGATGCATCTCACGTCAGGATGTATTTTCCTGCCTTTAAGAATTTCCGCCGCAACCCTCAGATCCTCAATCCTTCCATTGGTGCATGAACCAATCACCACTTGGTGTATTTTTACATCTCCCACCTCGTCAATTGTCCTGGTGTTTTCAGGAAGATGAGGAAACGCAACCGTGGGCTTTATGCTGGAAAGGTCTATCTCATAAGTTTTCTCATACTCTGCATCTTCATCTGCCTTATACACCTTGTAAGGCTTTGTTGAATGCTCCCGCACATATTCGAGGGTTTTCTCATCCACTTCGAAAATACCGTTTTTACCGCCGGCCTCAATAGCCATATTTGCCATGGCAAACCTGTCGTCCATCGACAAATGCTTCAGGCCTTCTCCGGTAAACTCCATTGATTTATACAGCGCACCATCTACTCCTATCATGCCTATTATGTGAAGTATGACGTCTTTACCGCTTACCCATTTTGAAGGCTTGCCCTTCAGAACAAATCTTATTGCTTCCGGAACTTTGAACCATGCTTCGCCGCTTGCCATACCTGCCGCCATGTCGGTGCTTCCCACACCTGTGGAAAAGGCTCCCAATGCTCCATAGGTACATGTATGGGAATCAGCTCCTATAACCACATCTCCCGGTACAACCAGGCCTTTTTCCGGAAGAAGCGCATGCTCCACTCCCATCTGGCCTATCTCGAAGAAATTAACAATACCCATTTCCCTGGCGAACTCCCGGATAAACTTAACCTGCTCGGCAGATTTGATATCCTTGTTCGGAGTAAAATGGTCCGGTACTATAGCGATTTTATTTATATCAAAAACCTTGTTAAGCCCTGCTTTCCTGAACTCTTTGACTGCCACAGGAGTTGTGACATCATTGCCCAGCACCATATCCAGCTTGGCGCTTATCAACTGACCTGCCTTGACGCTTTTCTGTCCGGAATGGTCAGCCAGTATTTTTTGTGTCATCGTCATGCCCATAATAAAACCCTCCTTATTGTTAAATAGATTATACATGCTTATCACTCTGTCTTCTTCCCGATACTTATTGACAATTGAACGGTTTTTTCACGTTTTTTGATATATGCGCCATCATAAGCATATATAACAGTCTACGGACATAGAAGACCTGTTTCCTCAATTTTTGCTGCATCCCGGTGGTAACCGAGCACATTTTCCGCCCGGTAGGAATAAACTTACATCAGGATTATTTTTGACGGAGCAGAAATGATAGTTATGAGTACGGTGATGAATACAGTGATGCCGCCGGTCATGGTGTTCACCCGCAGGCTTTTGATGCCGAATATGAACCTCTTTTATCCTGTTGTGTCAGGACTTCCAAACATGGCAGTGCAGCAGAGCATAAACAACAGGATTTATAACCTTGTCATTCAACTTATAGCTCAACAGGGATATTATGAGAACCCACAAACCCAAGTTACAGGCTGGTACGAGCTAAAGTCCAATTTAAGGGGTATACTAAGCCTAAATATCGGCAATTATTCTTACCCACCCATGGCTGCCCATGGATTGACAGTGATCAAGTCCCTCACTTTTGACATTCAGACAGGAAGGGAATATCAATTAAGTGATCTGTTTAAGCCGGGCAGTGATTATGTAAGCCTGATTTCGGAGAACATAAGAAAGCAGATTGCGGAAAGGGATATACCTCTGCTGGACAACTTTAAAGGTATAAGCCCCAACCAGGACTACTATATCGCCGACAAAGCTCTGGTGGTATATTTTCAGACGTATGAAATCACCCCTTATGTGGTGGGACTTCCCATGTTTCCCATTTCAGTTTTTGAGCTTCAGGAAATTGCGGCAGACAACGGCCCCATTGACAGAATGGCTACCAATGACTAGAAAAAAAGCCCGGGTTTCTCCAGGGCTTTTTTCTATATCCTTATCCGAACTTTGTATCTTGATTTGTTTTTTACCTTTCCGAACAGCTTTTTAAATGCTTTCAAAGTTTTCGATGACTTCAAGTCCTTTGGTGCTTTTAGGATCTTCGGGATAATAATTTCCGGACGCCTGTCGATCGCTATATCCGCCATCTTCATTATGCTTTCGAAGGACTTCGCTCCGGCAATGAATCTTGCGCGGTTTTTGTAAGCCTCAATCACTTTGCTTCTCGCTTTTATGATTGAAAATTGCTGATTGATAGTATTGTCAAGAACCATTGATGCCAGGCTCACTGCTTCATGAAAAGCATCATCCTCGTCCTTGTGCGAATACCATGGCGGATTGAAGCCTGAAATGATGGTTGATATGCACATGGTGGGAATAATGGTTTCACTGGTCTTCACTCCGTTATCGTTGGCATCCACCCCTTCCATCAAGACCGCATCAATTTGCTTGAAGACCCAGTCTATATCAGATTCCGTCAGGGAACTATCCCTGGCTCTTATCACATCTCTCCCGAACTTCCTCCATATTAAGCCGCAAGCTGCGTAGGGGGTGCCGCTTTCCCGATAAATTTTATCATTGTCATGATGGTCGAACTCTCCGCCTCCCACGTCATATACCAGCTCCAGACTGCTTAACACCTCCGGGTCTCTGCTTCTGACTACCTCTATGTCATATATTTCTTTAAGAATTGCAGTCGCCAACACCTCGTCGGCATGGAACTTTCCATTGTGGGTTCCGACTCTTTTAAAAGGTTTCTTGTTATCTATAATATCATCCTCCCATCCAAAAAGGAAATCCATGAATGCCAATCAAATTGCTAAATTTCATCGCACAGGAAGGCTGTGTAATTATGTTGCCCATCATTAGCGGCGATCATCCGGTGTTGGTTCGCTTTTTTATTTACTTTATCTGCTATGGAAAAGATTCAATATTAATAGAAATAAAAGCTCAAAGACATGATGCTGTCGGACATGGAAAAAGCCGCAGGCTTGCTTTACCTTGCGACTTCCGTACTATCAGCTGATTTATAACTAATTGATTTAATTGACAATTTCCTCTTATTTTCCTCATAAAAGCAACCTTCTAAAGCTGTAAACTGTTTCATGAGATCAAGACAGGCCTTCATCCCAGTGACTAAAGTCACAGGCTTTCGGCTAAGTATTATGTTAACTTGATCCCTCCCCTGATCTGCTTAAGAATCTTCTCCTTTATCCTCGCCGGTTCAGAATCTTTTCCTTTTCCTGCTTTCTGTACTGAAGAGGTGTCTGCTTAACATATTTTTTAAAAATCTCATTAAACCTCTGTTGATTTGAAAATCCTACGCTCAGTGCGATATCGCTTATTTTAAGGTTTGTCTCAACAAGCAGCTCCTCCGCCCTGGCAATCCTCACCTTGAGCAAGTAATTTATAGGGCTTATGCCCACCTCTTCCTTGAAAGCCCTTGTAAAATAGCTCGGACTCAGAAACACGAACCTTGCTATATCTCCCAGGGAAATATCCCTCTCAAAGTTGTTGTTTATATAATTTACCGCAATCCGGATCAGTTCCTTAAGCTTGGGGCTCTTGTCCTTTATGCTGTTCTCCCATTCCATTTTCAGCGCTCTTGAAATGAGCACAAACAATTCCAGCACAAGGAGGTAATTTAAAAATTCACTGCCTATTTCCTGGCTTTCCCTTTCCTTCAAAATCCTGTTTAGCAACAATATTATATCATTCTTCTGGCTTACCTTGAGGGAAATAAAAGGTCCGGATTCCCGTCCGCTTACAAAGTTAAGGAAATCCCCCAGGGATACCTCCGAATAATCGCTGTGCATCTGACCGGCAAACTTGAAACTCAAAACGATGAATTCGCATCCCGGTTCCGATTTTACAATGAATTTATGCGGTTGATTCGGTTTTATAATGATTATGTCATTGGGTCCTATAGGCGCAGGCTGGCCGGAAATTTCAAAAACGGCTTTTCCCTTTTTCATATATACCATTTCATAAAAGTCATGGATATTCGGCTCCATAGACCAGCTGGTATCATGCACCCTCTCAATGCTCTTGACTATCACTGGCAGATAATCCGAAGATTTGAGCAAGCTTTCCCAAGCCTTTGGAAGAACAGACACATCTTTATCCATGTCCATACAACCGATCCCCCTATTCTCAAACATTACATTTATTATAATATATTTAGCTACATTTTACTACAGCATGCATTATTGTCTCCAATTCACATTATAAATTTATGTCAACTGAGCGTGTGGTTATGAAAGATAGTTTAAAAGATGGTTAAAAGATAGTTTAAAAAGATAGTCTAAAAATTAGTTTGAAAGATAGCTTCAAAAGATGTCATGTATGTAAATGAACACCAAGAATTCTGAGCTTTTCATTATTGCATGCAATTTAGCACTACATAAGAGTTTCTAAGATGTTATAAGCATGGATTTGACGAATCTACAAAAAATCTATTGTATCGCAATAGCAGGTTTATACATGGATGAAAGCCTGTTAACATCAAAGATGCAAAAGTTATAACATACGCCGTAATACAGATGGGTACCGGGAATGAAATGCCTGGAGAAAGCATCATTAAAAGCTTTAAAGAAAAAAACGATGGATATAAAAATCTTTACTATAATAATTACTATTTACCGTGGGAAATGAATTTCCCCCAAAAAGAATCCCACAGGGGATGGAGTATAGCCATTTAGTCCACCGGCTGTATGTATATCAAATCATATACATTGCCGGTTATATTTATATCTGTGATCATATAAGTGTCGGAGGAACTTCCCTTGTATGCCGTTACTTTCATCCAGTACGGGCTCCTCAACACATTGTTGTCCCAGTCTTTGGTACTTGGAGCCAGCGGCAGGATGTATTCCCACACTGCCTTATTGTCATTAACAGCAGGCTGGTAGGGAAATCCCACATAATAGCCCACCATCTCCCTGTAATCATATCTGTTGCCCTTAGGATCAACATACATCATAGCTTCCAGTTCAGGGCTGAATCTCACTTCTATCCTTTCAGGATTGCCTATCGTCGTTACCTCTATTCTGACCTTTTCAAGGCTCAGGAACCTGTGAGGCTCATTGGTCATGCGTTTTCCCAATAGGTCTGTCTGCCCGCGCCAGTGATTCCAATAGCCGGATATGGTTACACTGGTGATTTTTACAGGATTATATATATACGGTCCGAAAACTCTGTAAGTCGAATTGCCGGCGTTATCGAAAGCTTCAACATGCAGGTAATGTGCAACATTTTCTATAGTAAGGGAAGTAGTAAAACTGCCGGCAGTTGATGTTGACCATCCGCTTGTGGGTTTTGCAGTAGTAGTTGACCACCTGTAGTTAGTCTGTTTTAATCCGCTTCCTCCAGTATCAACAGATGTCACCGCCACGGTGACCGGATTGGTGCTTTCCAATGTTGCCGGGTTTGCATTTATTGTAGGGGCTATCTTGTCTATGTAATAGGTTCCTGATGTTACATAGCCAATATTACCGGCATTGTCCTGGATCTCTGCCTGTATCTTGTTAAGGCCGGTAGTATCAACGACTACAGTCCAGTTTGTGTCCCCTGTTACATAATTGCTCCATTCCCCATAGGTGCTGCCGTTATCGGTGGACTTCCTGTACCTCCATTGTTTAACACCGCTGCCGCCTGTATCCGAAGGATCGATAACCACATTTACATTAGTGTTTCTCCAGGAAGCAGAATTGGGGTTAAACACTGCCGAAGGCGGTGTCTTATCTATTTTATATGGCCCTCTCATGCGGTAAAATCTGTTTCCGCCGTAATCGAACGCTTCCATATGCAGATACCATACACCTTGCGTTGACTGTGTTACATTAAATGTGCCGGCGGTATTCATTGTCCAGCCGGAAGTCGGCTTTGTGGTTGATGTGCTCCACATATAGTTAGTGTAGGCATAATCCCCCGAAGGATCGCTGGCCGTGATAGTACAGGTTACATTGGCATTTGTCCAATCTACACTTGTAGGGGTTGCGTCAACTGTCGGCGCTGGATTGGTCAAAAGTGTAAAGCTCATTTTAAAGGGATCAGACCATACCCCTTCTACGTCTTTGACATAGTACTCAAGCTCATAATTACCCGGAGAAAGCTTTGCCGGGATGTAATAGTTCCAGTCGGCGCCTACTTGACGGAACTTGATTCTCCTTTCCACTATACCCTTATCCGCCCTGCTGTATTGATGATCCAAATCATAAGACTTGTCCACCCAGGTGGTATTGTATGTTGTTGTGGTTTTGTCAAATGTCCATTGCAGTTCTGCCAGGGCTATAGGCTTCCTGTGGGCATAGATCGTAATATACGGTGTTCCGGAATAATAGCTGTAACCGGCAAACCTCGGATCAGTGGAAGGCTGGTCTTTTATCCTCCTGTAAATATTGTATTTGCCCACTTTATTGAGCTTTGTGGCCTTTGTTGTTGTCCATCCACTGGTTTGGCTGAACTCCGGCACTGCAAAGCTATCCAAGCCCTGAGTATTGTCAAAGTAGTTGGCATCCTGGACATACAGGAATTTTGCCTCAACTATCGGGTCATTCTCCTGGTCGAAATCATCAACCTTAAAGTCTATAGTGTCAACCCCTGCCAGAACATAGTACCCATCTTTTTTCGGAATGGTTTCAACTATGAAGTTGAGAGCATTGTTTATATCTGCGCTTATGTCCCCTGTAACCGGTATATATTTGACCGATGAAACCTGGGATGCAGCAGCAGAGCTGCCTATCAATATGAGCTTTGCTCCGGACTTGCTCAATACACTTTGAAGATCCGGCATATCATTAATTTTTCCATCGCTTATATATATCACATACTTTTCCGATGTTGCCCGGAAAGGATCGATATAGGGCGCCTTTACATATTTGTAAATAGTTCCGCTATAAAAGCCTGTATAGTTAGGAACCCATTGCCAATCCGATACCCAGTACTGCACCTTTCTTGTAACAGTACCGGAATAATATGCGGTATAATATCTAACCCTTGTATATGTAGCACCTTCCTCAGCCTCTCCCGAAGGTACTCCGCTATCATATGTCTTTTCGACATTCCTTTTTTCTAAAGTTCCGGTAAATCCATCGGCATCACTATAGCTTATGGTAGGGGTATCGGAGCCGCTAGAACCAGTCTCGACCCAACTACCATTTGTGTATTTGTAATAATTATAGTTGTATCCACCAGCTGTACTTGTTGCGGTTTTTGATTCTTCCCTTTCCTCATAGTGGCCGAAATCCTGGTAACTTCCGTTATCACTGACGCTTGTCCTGGACAATGTTCCGGAATAGCCACCGCTTGAGTAGTATACGCTGGAAGGAGGATAGTCTGTACCAGTATTCCTGGTAGTGCTTGCTGACTGGGAATAGGTGTATGTCTTTAAGTCCCAATGCTCAACTACAGGATTAAAATTATACATTCTCAGGTAGTTGTTGAGATCCATCCTTCCGTTTTTTACATGGTCAATTTTCTGCTGTGCCAGCTGAGAATCAGTCAGGATATATACATCTACTTGTGCCCTCTCCATTGGAACATCGGTATATATATCCGTCTGAGGTACATAGTTGTCGACCCAGAAATCCCTTTCGATTACTTTTACCTGGGCATCGGCAGCTGTAACATGTCCGTCGATAAAGCTTCCATGCATCTTTTCCTTAGAAGTAATCTTAAACCTGTACATGCCCAGCTTTGAAACGGTATATTCGGGGAATTCCCCATTAGAAACGTTGTTCCAAGTTTTCAACAGGGTTTCCGGCTCACCGTCATTGTCGGCATCATGGTAAAGCTGTACTGTTGTACTCTCAATGCTGTCGCCGTCAGTACTTACCGATTCAAAGAAATATGATTTTATAGTTTCGCCCCTGGCAACGGATACATTGTTAAGTTCACATATAACTGCCGGCGGCGTATCCGGTAAAATTTCAAAATCCAATACATAGGGATCGGATACTCGTCCCAGGGTATTAGTTCCTACCAGGGTTATTCTGTATGAACCCGGCTCTTTGAAGGTAAACTCCCGGTACATGTCGGTAAGAGTTCCGCTTTTTATGGCTGTGTTGGAAGCTCCTCCCCCAACTGCTTCCACCGTCCATTCATATTTTACTATGGGGTATGTTTCAATGACCTCTTTTGTGTTGGCCAGCGGTGATGTGTTTTCGACAGACTGCTTCCTGTTCTGCTTGTAATCACCGGAGAAGATAAATTGCACCCTGGGCTTGGTGTTCAATACCCTTATCCATCTTGAGGTATAGGATACCGAACCATCCGATGCCGTATATACAACTATTATGTTTGCCAGCCGGTCATATCCGCACTCTCCGAACACAAATTCACCACTGAAAAATTCATCATAGCTTACCGGATCACCGTCCACATAAACCTTTTTGCTTACTATATCTACAGCCCCGCCCTTAGCATCCTTATATTCAGTCCTGTCCTCTGGCTTATATGGCACTATGTCAAAAGCCGGTTCAGGAAGGTATACATCGGGGTTTATAAAATCCGGCGGATCCACTTCCTCTTCTATTTCTTCCTTAGGAGGAGGTGGAGGAGGGGGAGGAGGGCCTTCTTTCACCTCAAATGGTATATGGTAGGTATAAACACTGCTGCTTATTTCAGTAGGCTCCGACTTATTTTCTTTGCTGTAAAACCTTGCAGTTGCCTTATAGGATACCTCTATCCCGGTTTTTCCTTCCTTATATGCCCTTATTATATCCGATACTTTCATGGTTATTGTGAAGGTAGCCCGGCCATGAGCATTGCCATCGCCCTGCCAGTCCACATAATATGGGGATTTTTTGTCCCAGCTGGCATTAGGCACACCGCCAAGGTTGGTTTTATCCGTAAGATTAATCCTCCATGCGTCCTCCCCTGCCACCATGTCATTTCTGTTGAAGTATATGGTCTTTTTTATCGGGTCGTTGAATATGTCTTTATCGGGAAGGGTGCTTATGACCTTCAATTCAATTGTTTTCGTTTCATCCAGATACTTTTTATAATCGTCGGAATCGTCCCAATCCCTTATTTTGATTTTTTCCTTTTCCAACTCATTTTTCAGTACTTCGATTTCTGCAAATACACTGCCTTTTTTATTTGGATTTCCTATTTCACCAATTGTGTATGGTCTCTTATCACCAAAAGCCGGTATAAAAGCCGTTCTATAGCGATATGTGCCATCCTGGGCCTTTATCCACATTTTTGCTTCGCCAGGATATAGAGGAGTTGGAGCCGACATCACATTGGCGTAATTGTATGCCAACCTTCCGTTATAGCTGGAAACAGCTCCGGATAAATCGTTAGGTGCTTCGGCATTGCTCCAGTCCAGGGTAGTTATGGGCTGCTTGGTTTTGGTATCGGCTTCGTCTTTATAAAAGCCTTTGGAGATCCATTCAGCCAGTGTTTGCGCTTCTTCCGAAGGCTGCTTACCTTGACGAATAGCCATATCATAATACTTCAACGCATAATCATTCCAGTCGCTTAGTTTTACAATCCTACTATCCCAAGGCTTATATATCCACTTGTATTCATTCATGTTCTTGCCTATCCCGTCTATGGGGAAGGAGGTATTGGAATAAAGGTTTCCTGAGGCATCATAACCATGATACCTGTATTCTCCCCTTTCGCTCCCCCTAAGGTAATATTCGCCGCAGGTAGGATCATCCTTTTTTGTCTTCCAGTCCTTGTAACCGTTAACTGCTGTCAACCTGGGATTTACCCCCACATCGGTGGCCTTGCCGTACACAACGATATGCTTGTCGTTCCAAAGCTTGAAATTAAAGCCATACTTTTTCCCTCCGACTTGAACGTAAGGAGAAGTTACAAATTCCGGCAGCTGCCCAGAGGATTTAAGGATATCCCATGCCTTGGCGCTGGTATCGGCATTCGGGTTTGAAACATTGTATATCTCTGGGGCATAGACCCCCATTATTCCATTGGAAACTCTTATCTTGTCCATCCCTATTTCATATTTAGGCTCTTCTTTAGGCTCTTCTGCTGCTAAAACTTCAATACCTCCGGTATAGTCTGCAATAATTTGAAGGGAAGCTATTATAGACAGAATCAGCAGCAGCGCTATTGGCTGCTTAATTCGCTTCATAAGAGACCTCACCCACTTTACCACTCCGGATATTTCTTTTTGAAGTCTTCAAAGGACAAGCCGCCCCTGCATGTTATGGCTATTGTATAGCCATCTCCTCCTATACTGCCTCCGCCCCAAATGCGAATATATCTATCGCCCAGCTTTACTTCCTTCTTTATTTCCTTTCCGTCGGCTGAAAACACGGCATTTAATTCTTTAATAGCATCCTCATACTTATCTTCAAACAGATATCTAAATAATTCCTTCAAAAACTCCATATGGTTCTGCTTTGTTTCAACTGTTTCAGATATGTCTAGTTCGTATACCCAGTTTGAGGGATATATATTAACATCATTATGAATTTCAAGGGTACAATCCACGCTTGTTACTGGATCTGTTATTCTTTCCTCTTCATTTTTATAGAATCTATATCCAGCCACATTAGAAAGCAAGACTGCTTTGTACACATAACCTTTAGACTTATCTATAATTTTCTCTACAAAATTTATAGCCTTGACTGC
>ENA-OWPA01000574-OWPA01000574.1-bioreactor-metagenome-genome-assembly--contig:-NODE-574-length-45253-cov-5.094652_pt1 | contig 45253 bp, 33 predicted proteins | sample MGYA00238139_ERZ651803 | MGnify/ENA primary metagenome ERZ651803 (study PRJEB26909, sample SAMN07631231) | bioreactor metagenome | isolation source: Switchgrass digestor | place: USA: Dartmouth...
GCGGACAACCCGGCCTTCGACTTTTCGGACTTGGAACTGCGCCGGGAAGGGCCGTCCTATTCGTCAGACACCTTGCAGGCGGTTCGTTCCCAGCATCCGGATTGGCAGATCGCGTTTTTGATTGGCGCGGACAGCCTGCTGGAGCTGCACACCTGGCACGAGTACCGCAGGCTGCTGACCCTGGCTGAGGTGGTGGCTGTGCACCGCCCCGGCTACGACGCGGGTGCGGTGGAGGAAGCAGCCCGGCGGCTGTCCGCCGAGGTGCCGGAAGCCCGCATTCGGGTGCTGAGCGTGCCGGGGGTGGACGTGGCCGCGTCGGACCTCCGGCAGCGGGCGGCCCAGGGCTATCCGCTGCGGTATTTGGTTCCGGATGCGGTGGAGGCCTACATTCGGCAGCAGGGGCTCTACCGCAAATTGGGATAAGCGCAGAAGGTGAACGGCGATGGTGGACTGGGAAAGGTTGGAGGCAGCTCTGGGACAGCAGCTGCAGGGCCCGCGGCTGGAGCATGTGCGCCGGGTGCGTTTGACAGCCCGCAGCCTGGCAGAGCGATACGGTGCGCCGGTGGAGGCGGCTGAGGTAGCCGGTTTGATGCACGACTATGCCCGATCGCTGCCCGGCGAGACGCTTCTGGCCGAAGCCCGGAAGCGCCAGTTGGTAATAGACCCCAGCGAAGAGCAGGAGCCCGGCCTGCTGCACGGGCCCGTGGCGGCGGCCCTCCTGGAAGAGCAGGGGTTGGTGACGGACCCCGCAACCCTGGAGGCCATCCGCTGGCATACCACCGGGCGGCCGGGTATGGGTCTTCTGGAGAAGGTGGTCTGGCTGGCCGACTACATCGAACCGGGCCGCACGTTTCCAGGAGCCGCAAAGGTTCGGGCGGAAGCCGAGAAGGATCTGGATGGGGCCCTCATCATGGCCATGGATAACTGCCTGCAGTTCCTGATCAACAAGGGCTACCTCATTCACCTTTACACCGTAAAGGCCCGGAACTGGCTCCTCACAAGGCGTCCTTCGTAAGGTTCCGGCGGTAGAATCTGGACTGGCCCAGACACTTGGCAACTTTACGCCTTCGCTATACCATTGACAGGACAGGCCCTTTCCCTGCACCCAAGCTTACTGCAGCAGGAGGAACCAGCCTGTGCAGATGGAATACGGTACATTACACGAGGTTAACTTGGCTCTAAGAAAGGAGAATGCCGGATTGGTAGAATCCGACCAGAAGGCCCGGTTGGCTGCCCTGTCCGCAGATGACAAGAAGGCCAGGGAAGTCAAGATTCTGGATATCCGCTCCATCACCACCGTGGCAGATTACTTCGTGATCTGTTCCGGAACCAGTCCGACGCATGTCAGGGCGATTGCGGACAACGTGGAGGAGAAGCTCCTGGAGTGCGGCTATCCTCTGCATCATGTGGAGGGCTACCAGAACGGCCGGTGGGTTCTGCTGGATTTCGGCGATGTGGTTGTACACGTCATGCTGGAAGAAGAACGCCAGTTCTACAATTTGGAACGCCTCTGGGGCGATGCCCGAGAGGTCTCCATTCCCATCAGCAACGCTGGCTAGCGCAGCTTCCGTATCTCGTTTGACGGGATGGCCCGTGTGTGAACGTTGGCACCAACGCATATAGGCACGCAGTCAACGACCGGGGAGGTTGAACCCCGGTCTCCTTTTGGTAATGTTCCGGCTGAGCGGCATGCGAAAGTCAAACCAAAGTATGTATCCTTTCCGGGTCATCAACCGTTAATTACGTAGGCGGTCTGGTGACCCTAAGGCCGCAGGAAGAGATCTGCAGATAACCCACACGGGGGTGAGTTGTGTGAACACCGACGCAAGACAGGGTACGAAGCGACCCAGGCGCGGCCGAACGGGCAGCGGCAAGCGCCCAGGTTCGGGCCGGCGGCTGGTCATTCGGATCCTGCTGTTGGTGGCAGGCCTGGCGGTTCTGGGAGCAGTGGCCCTCGGCTGCAGCGTGGCGCTTTCTGCTCCACGGGTGACAGAACTGAACTGGCAGGCCACTACGGTGTTTTATGATCGCGAGGGCAACGAGTTCTACCGCTTCCACGGCGGAGAGAACCGTACGCCGGTGAAGCTGGAGGAGATCCCCGACCACGTCGTCGACGCCTTCCTGGCCATCGAAGACCCCCACTTCTACGAGCACTTCGGCATCAGCATCCGGGGTACAGCCCGGGCTGTTTGGCGGACGGGCCTCTACCTTTTGGGGCTTCCGGGTGGCCGCATCGAGGGCGGCAGCACCATTACACAGCAGCTGGCCCGCGACGGATGGCTGACCCAGGAGGTCACCCTTGGGCGCAAGCTGCAGGAAGCATGGGTGGCCATTCAGCTGGAGCGCACCTATACCAAAGACGAGATCCTGGAGATGTACCTCAACCAGATCTACTACGGCCACGGCGCTTACGGCATTGAAGCTGCGGCCAAGACCTTCTTCGGCAAGGATGTCGGTTCCCTGACCCTGGCCGAGGGCGCCCAGCTGGCCGGCATGATCAACGGCCCCAGCATTTACGATCCGTACATCGATCCGGAAGCTTCCCTCGAGCGCCGGAATCTGGTGCTGGACATGATGGTGAAGGAAGGGATGATCTCGAAGGCTGAGGCCGAGGAAGCCAAGGCCGAGGTCCCCGTGCTGAGCAACAAGGCGGATGCCGATATTGAGGGCAGCGCCTTCACCGACTATGTCATCAACATCCTGCAGGATGCCCAGCCCGGCCTTGCCGAGAAGTACGGCATCCGCCTCGGCGATCCGGCCACGGTGGCCACATCGGGGCTGAGGGTCTACACCACCCTCGACAGCCGCCTGCAGAAGCTGGCGGAGCAGGCGGTGGCCGAGCAGATGGCTGCTGCAGACCAGCAGTACGGCCTGACCGGCGACGAAAAGAAGCCGGAGGCCGCCATGGTCGTAATGGATCCCACCAACGGACACGTGCTGGCGATGGTGGGCGGCCGCTCCCACGAGGCGATGCTGCAGTTCAACAGGGCCACGGACGCCCTGCGGCAGCCGGGTTCGGCCATCAAGCCGCTGGTGGCCTACGCGCCGGCCATCGAGGAGGCGGGTCTTTCGCCCGCTACGATCCTGGACGACGCACCCGTGATGCTCTCGCAAGACAAGACCACTGTGTGGCCCCAGAACTACAACTACGTCTATGAGGGCCTCAAGCCGGCCCGGTATGGCGTTGAGCAGTCCCTGAACCCCATGGCGGTGCGGGCGCTGCAGATGGCTGGCGGGCCTGAGAAGGGCGTTGAGTATGCCCGCCGGTTCGGCCTGAACACCATCGATGAGAACGACAACCACCTGGCCCTGGCCCTGGGCGGCATCGCCAAGGGCGTTACAGTCCTCGACATGGCCACCGCCTATTCGGCCATCGCCAACATGGGCATCAAGGTAGAGCCGGTGGTCATCACCAAGATCGAGGATGCCCAGGGGCGGGTCCTGTTCGAGGCCACGGAGCGCAAGAGCCTGGCCATCAAGCCCTCTACCGCCTACCTGCTGATCGACATGATGAAGGACGTCATCACAAAGGGTACGGCCTACGGCTTCACCGGCGGCTTTAAGGGCTGGCCGGCGGCCGGGAAGACCGGTACGACGGAGTTCAACCGCGACGGCTGGTTCATCGGCTTTACGACCAACATGGTGGCCGCTGTCTGGAACGGCTACGACGACCCGGACCACAGCCTGCCCTGGACCGGCGCCTTTGTGCCGGTGAAGATCTGGAACCAGTTCATGACCCAGGCCGTGACGGAGAAGCCGGCGGACTGGAGCCGTCCCAGCGATGTGGTGGACGTGAAGATCTGCCGCCTGACGGGTGCACTGCCCAACAGCCTGTGTCCCAAGGATCAGATCACCACAGACCTCTTTGTGCGGGGCACTGAGCCCACGGATGCCGGCAACATTCTGGTGGAGGCCCGGGTGGTGAAAGTCACTACCAAGGGTGCAGACGGCAAGACCAAGACGGAGTGGCAGCTCTGGCAGCCCGGATGCGGCCTGCCCACCAAGCGCACCTTCATCCAGCGGCCACAGCCCAGGGCGGTCCATCCTACGGATCCCTATAACCCGAAGTACGTGCCCCTGGATGCCGGCGACGAACTGCCCACCACGATGTGTACCCCCGACGAAAAAACAGGCAGCAGCATCGGCGACTGGTGGGACGAGCTCTTCAACGGCGAGGACTCTGGCCGGAAGAACGACAGCTCCGGCAGCAGCAGTGAACGGAACAACAACAGCAGCAGCAGCGGCCGAGACAACAGCGGCGGGCAGAACGCTGGCGGCCGGGAAGGCCGAAACGATGATGACGGCCGGGATGAGGAAGGCGCCTGGATCGACGAAGTCTTCCCGGCGCCTGTCCTGCCCGTGCTGAGCGAGCCCGAAGGCGGTCAGGCCGGCCTGGAGTAGTGCGGGTGCCCTTGACTTCCAGGCGGATTTCCTCCATAGTATTAGGTACGATTGCATACTTATGGCGATGAAGGGGTTCAGTACGTTGTGCAGCCTTCAGAGAGCCGCCGGTTGGTGCGAGGCGGCAGCGGGCATGGCGGAAACTCGCCCCTGAGCTGCGTGGGTGAACGCGGCCCTGCCGCCAGTAGTCCATGCCGGCCGCCGGTCCGTTATCGCTGGCTTGAGTTGGGTCATGATCGGCCAATCAGGGTGGTACCGCGGGAGTATCGGCTCTCGTCCCTCTTGGGGGCGGGGGCCGTTGTCCTTTTTCTGAGTTGTCTCCAAGGAGGTTTGCCATCGGATGGCAGAGGAGAGGTTCAACTTTCGGGAATTGGAGCCCAAGTGGCAGCAGCGCTGGGCCGAAGAGCAGATCTACAAGGTGGAGTGGGACGATTCCAAGCCGAAGTACTATGCGCTGGAGATGTTCCCCTATCCCTCTGGCAAGCTTCACATGGGCCATGTCCGCAACTACTCGATTGTAGACGCCATTGCCCGGTATCGCAGAATGGCAGGCTACAACGTCCTGCACCCCATCGGGTTCGACTCCTTCGGCATGCCGGCGGAGAACGCCGCCATTCAGCACGGGGCGGATCCCAAGGTCTGGACCACTTCCAATATCGCCGAGATGGAGAAGCAGCTCCGTCAGCTGGGTTTCAGCTACGACTGGGACCGTACGGTCTACACCTACCGCGAGGACTACTACAAGTGGACCCAGTGGATCTTCCTCCAGTTCTACAAGCATGGGCTGGCCTATAAGAAGACCGCCCCGGTGAACTGGTGCCCCACCTGTCAGACGGTGCTGGCCAACGAGCAGGTGGAGGATGGGCGCTGCTGGCGCTGCGACAGCGTGGTGACCAAGCACAACCTCTCCCAGTGGTTCTTCCGGATCACCAAGTACGCGGATGAGCTCCTGGAGGACCTGAAGCTGCTGGAGGCGGGCTGGCCGGAGCGGGTCCGCACCATGCAGGCCAACTGGATCGGCCGCTCCGAAGGTGCGCAGATCGAGTTCACCCTGGAGCCCACTGGCGATAAGATTCCAGTCTTCACCACTCGCCCGGACACCATCTACGGCGTCACCTTCATGGTGGTCGCACCGGAGCATCCCATCGTGGAGAAGATCTGCACCTCCGGGCTGATCGACGAAGATCGGGTGAAGCAGATCCGGGCCTTCCAGGAAAAGATGAAGACCCTGAACGAGATCACCCGCACCTCCACGGAGACGGAGAAAGAGGGCCTCTACCTGGGAGTCAACGTAGTCAACCCCTTCAACGGGCAGACGGCCCAGCTCTGGATCGCCAACTACGTCCTCATGGAGTACGGCACCGGCGCCGTCATGGGCGTGCCGGCCCATGACCAGCGTGACTTCGAGTTTGCCAAGAAGTACGGCATTCCCATTAAGGTGGTCATCCAGAACCCCGACCACAGCCTGAAGGCCGAGGAGATGACCGAGGCCTATGTGGAGCCGGGCATTATGGTCAACTCCGGCCCCTTCGACGGCACGCCCAACCTGGAGGGCATCGCCAAGGTGGCAGCCTATGCCGAGGAGCAGGGCTTCGGCAAGCGGACCGTCAACTACCGCCTGCGCGACTGGCTGATCAGCCGGCAGCGGGCCTGGGGCGCTCCCATTCCCGTGGTCTACTGCGACCACTGCGGTACCGTCCCGGTTCCTGAAGATCAGCTGCCGGTGCTGATTCCGGAAGACCTGGTTTTCACCGGCGAGGGGGGCAGCCCGCTGGCCCGTCACGAGGGGTTCGTCAATACGACCTGTCCGCAGTGCGGCGGCCCGGCCCGTCGTGAGACCGACACCATGGACACCTTCGTGGACTCCTCCTGGTACTTCCTCCGTTATTGCGACGCCCACAACGACAAGGCCCCCTGGGATCCGGAACTGGTCAACAAGTGGATGCCCGTGGACCAGTACGTGGGCGGCATCGAGCATGCGGTGCTCCATCTGCTCTACTCCCGCTTCGTCACCAAGGCCCTGCGGGATATGGGCTACGTCAAGGCGGACGAGCCCTTCACGGCCCTGCTTACCCAGGGCATGGTCATCAAGGACGGCTCCAAGATGTCCAAGTCCAAGGGCAACGTCGTCTCCCCGGAAGAGATGATCGCCAAGTACGGGGCTGACTCCTGCCGCCTGTTCATCCTCTTCGCGTCGCCGGCCGAGCGTGACCTGGACTGGTCCGACGCCGGTATCGAAGGCGCCTACCGCTTTGTCAACCGGTTCTACCGGATGGTGATCAACGCGGTACCCATCTGGCAGCATGCCCGGTCGCTGCTGCCTGTGAAGTGCGGCAACATCGCCGGCCTCACCGGCGGCCTGACGGAGGAGGAACTGTCTGAGGGCATCGCCCGCATGGGGGCCAACCTCACCCCAGCAGACAAGGAACTGCGGCGGATGGTCCACAGCACCGTGAAACGGGTGACGGCAGACCTCCACGAGCGGTTCGCGTTCAACACCGCCATCTCCGGCCTCATGGAACTGACCAACGCCATCTACGCCTACCGGGAGCGGGTGCCGGAGGAGAAGCAGAATGCACTGGTGCTGGCCGAGGCGATTCAGAAGGCGGTGCTGATGATTGCGCCCTTCTGTCCGCACCTGGCGGATGAGCTCTGGTCCAAGCTGGGCTACACCAGCTCCATCCACCTGGCCTCCTGGCCCACCTACGACGAGGCGACCACCAAGGCGGACACCGTGGAGATCGCGGTCCAGATCAACGGCAGGGTCCGCGACCGGCTGGACGTGCCCGCCGGGATCGGCGCCGACGAGATGAAGGAGATCGCCCTGGCATCCGATAAGGTCCAGGCGCTCATCGCCGGCAAGCAGGTGGTCAAGGTGATTCCGGTGCCGGGCAAGCTGGTCAACATTGTGGTGAAGGGGTAGCAGAACGCCTGCCTCACGTGATAAACCCCCTGGCTCCGCACTGCGGATGCCAGGGGGTTTCTGTATGCGGTTCTCGGCTTATCCCGCGGCTGCTTCGCTGCCAACGAACTGGCTGTTGAACAGGTCGGCGTAGAATCCGCCTCTGGCCAGCAGTTCCTGGTGAGTTCCCTGCTCGATGATCCGGCCGTGGTTGATCACCAAGATCAGGTCCGCCTCCTGGATGGTGGAGAGGCGGTGTGCGATGACGAAGCTGGTTCGTCCCTGCATGAGGGTTTTCATGGCCCGCTGGATCTGCAGCTCCGTCCGGGTGTCGACGCTGCTGGTGGCCTCGTCAAGGATCAGGATGGGAGGATCGGCCAGAAGCGCCCGGGCGATGGTGAGCAGCTGCCGCTGCCCCTGCGAGATGTTGGAGGCCTCCTCATTCAGCACCGTATCGTAGCCGTTGGGCAGCGCCCGAATGAAGTGGTGGGCCCGGGCTGCCTTTGCTGCCTGGATGATCTCTTCTTCAGTGGCGTCAGGGCGCCCATAGGCGATGTTGTCCCGGATCGTGCCGTTGAAGAGCCAGGTATCCTGCAGGACCATTCCGAACATCCGGCGCAGTTCTTCACGGCTGAGGCGCCGGGTGTCGACGCCGTCCACCAGGATGCGGCCGCTGTCGATCTCGTAAAACCGCATAAGGAGATTGACCAGGGTCGTCTTGCCGGCGCCGGTGGGGCCGACGATGGCAATCAGCTGGCCGGGTTTCGCCGTCAGGTTCAGATCCTGAATCAGGGGTGCATCGGGAGTGTAGCTGAAGTTCACATGCTCGAAAACCACTTCACCCCTGGGCTGGGTGATCTTGACGGAGTCGACCGGATCCGGCACCATCTCCTGCTCGTCCAGCAGTTCGAAGACTCGCTCTGCTGCGGCAACGGTGGCCTGAATGATGTTGGCAATGTCAGCGGTTTGGGTAATCGGCTGGGTGAACTGCCGGGAGTACTGCATGAAGGCCTGCACATCGCCGATGGCCATGGTGCCGCGGGCGACGCGAATGCCGCCAACCACGCAGATGATCACGTAGTTGAGGTTGTTGATCACGTTCATCAGCGGCATGATGATGCCGGAGATGAACTGGGCTCGCCAGGCGGCGTCGTACAGGGAAGCGTTAATCTCCTCAAACCGGGCGATGGAAGCCTTCTCTCTCCCGTAGGCCTTCACCACTTTGTGTCCGGTGTACATCTCCTCTACGTGGCCGTTCAGCTCGCCCAGGGCCTCCTGCTGCCGTTTGAACTGAGGCTGTGAACGGCGGGCTACTTTTGCGGTGATCAGGGCAGAGACCGGCAGCGTGATGAGGGCGACCAGGGTCAGCAGTGGGCTGATTGTCAGCATCATCACGATGATCCCGACCAGCGTCACGATGGCGGTGATCAGCTGGGTGAGGCTCTGCTGGAGGGTGTTGCTGACCATGTCCACGTCATTCGTTACCCGGCTGAGGATCTCACCGTGAGTTCGGCTGTCGAAGAAGCGGAGGGGCAGGCGGGCCAGCTTTTCGTTGACATCGTTGCGCAGGTCGAACACCGTACGCTGAGCCACACTGGCCATGATGAACTGCTGCGCATAGCCGAAGCCGGCGCTGATCACATACAGGCCCGCCAGCAGAATCAGGATGCGGGTCAGGTAGGCAAAGTCCACGCCAGCGCCTGGCACGCCCTGGTACTTGGCCACCATTCCTTCATAAAGTTTGGTGGTGGCCATGCCCAGCACCTTGGGGCTGAGGATGCTGAAGACGGTGCTCAGAATGGCCATGAGCACCACCACCGCCAGGCGCCACCGGTGGGGACGCAGGTACCCCAAGAGCCGGCGCAGGGTGCCTTTAAAGTCCTTGGGCTTTTCCACGGGCATCCCCGCGGCGTGTGGGCCGCCGGGCCCTCTCCGGGGACGTGGTCCGCGACCAGGCATGCTCATGCCGGCACCTCCCCTCTCAGCTGCGAAGCCACAATTTCCTGATAGACGCTGCACGTGCGGAGCAGCTCCTCATGGGTGCCGATGCCGGCCACCTTGCCTTCATCCAGGACGATGATCCGGTCGGCGTTCAGCACCGTGCTGACCCGCTGGGCCACGATGAAGACCGTGGCATTCGTGGTTTCCCGCAGCAGCGCCCTCCGCAACTTGGATTCGGTTTTAAAGTCCAGGGCGGAGAAGTTGTCGTCGAAGATGTAGATCTCAGGCCGCCGCACCAGCGCTCGGGCAATGGTCAGCCGCTGCTTCTGGCCGCCGGAGACGTTGGTGCCGCCCTGCGCGATTTCCGAATGGATTCCCTGGGGCATCTGTGATACGAAAGAGGCTGCCTGCGCCGTTTCCAGGGCGTGCTCGATCTCCTGGTCGGAGGCGTCCTCCTTGCCGTAGCGGATATTCTCGGCAACCGACCCGCTGAAGAGGAGGGCCGCCTGCGGCACATAGCCAATTCTGACCCGCAGTGCTTCCTGGCTCATGCTCCGCACGTCGACGCCATCCACCAGGACAGCGCCCTCTTCCACGTCGTAGAACCGGGGGATCAGGTTAACCAGGGTGGACTTGCCGGAACCAGTGCTTCCCACGATGGCCGTGACTTCGCCCGGCCGGGCGATAAAGGAGACGCCCGAGAGCGCCGGCTCTGCCGCACCGGGGTAGCGGAACGTGACGTTCCTGAACTCTACGGTGCCCCTGGCGACTGGCTGCGCCGGCTTCTCCGGATCGGTGATCCGCGGCTCCACCGCCAGGACCTCCTGAATGCGTTCCGCAGAGGCGGCTGCCCGGGGCAGCATGACGAACATCATGGAGAAGACGACCAGGGAGAAGAGGATGTGCATGACGTACTGGAGGAACGCCATCAAGTCGCCCACCTCGATCAGCCCCTGATCCACCCGGACGCCGCCGAACCAGAGGACTGCCACGGTGCCCAAGTTCATCACCAGCTGGACGGCGGGCATCATGGCGGCCATGATCTGGTTTACCCGAATGGCGTTCTGCATCAAATCGGTGTTGGCTCCACGGAACCGTTCCTTCTCATGCTCCGTTCGGTTGAAGGCCCGGATGACGCGGATGCCCGTGAGCCCTTCCCGTACCACAAGGTTCAGCCTGTCCACCAGGCGCTGCATCCGTTTGAACAGCGGCACGACCCGGAACCCAACGGAGGCGATGGTGGCCACCAGGATGGGGATCACCGCCAAGACCACCAGGGAGAGGGGAGGGTCTTTGGCCAGCGCCAGGATCAGGCTGCCAACGAACATCAGGGGAGCGAAAGACATCATGCGGAGCATGATGATGATCACTTGCTGCACCTGCATGACGTCGTTGGTGGTGCGGGTGATCAGGGTCGCGGTGCCGAACTGGTCAAATTCGTGAAGGGAAAAGCCCTCCACCTTCCGGAAGATTTGGGACCGCAGATCTCGTCCGAAGCCGGCAGCCACCCGGGAGGAAAAGTAGCCGCCCAGGATGCCCACCACGCCGACAACCGCCGTCACCAGCAGCATGACGCCGCCGATCTTGAGAATATAGGCGGTGTCGCCGTTGACGATCCCGTTGTCGACGATGTCTGACATCAATGTGGGCAGGTACAGTTCGCCCAGTGCTCGCAGGAGCGTGCAGATCAGTGCCGCTGCAACGGACCAGACATAGGGTTTCAGGTACCTCGCAAGCTGCATACTCGTTGCTCCTCAGTTTTGTCTAGATTTTGTACGCCTCAGGGCGGTGAGCAGGGTGCGCAGGCCGTTGATCACTGACACAACCTCCGCAGGGCTGAGACCTGCCGTGACCTCAGCCCAGGATGCTGCCAGCCGGTCGTCCAGCTCCTTCTGGCGGCGCACAGCCTGGGCCGTAGGGAACACCCGCACCAGCCGCTGATCCTGCGGATCGGACTCCTTGGTCAGACAGCCCTTGGCCGCCATTGTGTCCACCATGCGGGACACATGACTCTTGGCGATGCCGGTGCGGCGGGCCAGTGCGCTCACAGTGATGCCGGGCTCCTCGCAGATCTCCTTGAGGAGGATGGGCGCCAGGGGCGGCAGCATCAGCTCTTGAAAGATCGGGCGGAACCGCTCGTGCATCTCCTGGCTCACCTGGCGCCAGAGTTCCATCAGTTCGGCTGGATGATCGGTCAAGGGACTCACCTCGTTCCTTAGGGAACGTTCTGCACGCAACTAATCTACTCGCATTTGACCGGCTCTGCAAGAGGAGAGTGGTGGGAGAGGCAGAATCAGCTGCAGAAAAAGACCAGGAAGCCGGGGAAGCTTCCTGGTCTTTTTTGAATCGAGACGGGATCGGACTCGAAACGGGATCGGAATGGTAAAGGTGGAAACAGGTTGACGGGTTTACGCCTTGACCGAGGTCTCGAACTGCTCCTCTTCAGTGGAGCCCTTCAGGGCGAGGGTGGAGGCGTTACCGCCGGCGATCACCTGAGAGACCTCGTCGAAGTAGCCGGCGCCCACCTCACGCTGATGCTTGGTGGCGGTGTAGCCCTGGGCTTCCATGCCAAACTCCTTCTGCTGCAGCCGCACGTAGGCGGTCATGCCCTCCTTGGCGTAGCCCTGGGCCAGTTCGAACATGGAGGCGTTCAGGGCGTGGAAGCCGGCCAGGGTGATGAACTGGAACTTGTAGCCCATGGCACCCAACTCCCGCTGGAACCGGGCGATCTCCTCATCGCTCAGGTACCGCTTCCAGTTGAAGGACGGCGAGCAGTTGTAGGCCAGGAGCTTATCCGGGTACTCGGAGAGAATCGCCTCGGCGAACCGGCGAGCCTCGTCCATATCCGGCGTGGCGGTTTCGCACCAGATCAGGTCGGCATACGGGGCGTAGGCCAGGCCCCGGGCGATGGCTGCCTCGATGCCCGGCTTCACCCGGAAGTAGCCCTCGGGGGTCCGCTCGCCGGTGCAGAACTGCTGGTCACGGGGATCGATGTCGCTGGTGAGCAGGCTGGCGCCCAGCGAGTCGGTACGAGCAACGACGATGGTGGGAACGCCCATCACGTCGGCAGCCAGGCGGGCAGCGGTCAGGGTCCGGATGTGCTGGCTGGTGGGAACCAGCACCTTGCCGCCCATGTGGCCGCACTTCTTCTCGGAAGCCAGCTGGTCTTCCCAGTGGACGCCGGCTGCACCGGCCTCGATCATCGCCTTCATCAGTTCGAAGGCGTTCAGGGGGCCGCCAAAGCCGGCCTCGGCGTCGGCCACGATGGGAGCGAACCAGTAAATGTCGTTGTTGCCCTCCGCCCAGGCGATCTGATCTGCCCGCTTGAAGGCGTTGTTGATGCGGCGCACCACAGCGGGAACACTATTGGCGGGGTAGAGGCTCTGGTCGGGATACATGTTTTCCGCCAGGTTGTTGTCGGCTGCCACCTGCCAGCCGCTCAGGTAGATGGCCTTCAAGCCGGCCTTTACCATCTGAACCGCCTGGTTGCCGGTGAGGGCGCCCAGGGCGGGCACATAATCTTCTGTGTGCAGGAGGTTCCACAACCGCTCGGCGCCCATGCGGGCCAGCGTGTACTCAACCTTAATGGACCCCCGCAGCCGCACCACATCTTCGGCCTTGTAATCCCGGCGAACACCCTTCCACCGCGGATTGGTAGCCCACTCCTGCTCCAGCGCAGCGGCTTCCTTCTGCAGGCGCTCCTGAACTTCGCTCATCCTCGTCGTTCCCCTTTCTTTCTGTCAGTCGAGGTATTCGTAAGCCGGGATGGTGAGGAACTCGGCAAAGTTCTCACCAAGGGCCATCTGTTCAAACAGCGCAGCGGCCTCACGGTACCGGCCGGCGGTGAAGGTGGCCTCGCCCACCATGCGGCGGATCTCCTCCAGTTCCTCGGTGATCAGGAGGCGCACCAGGGACGGGGTGATCTGTGCACCGCTGCCGTCGATGCGGGCGCCGTGCCGGACCCACTGCCAGACCTGCGACCGGGAGATCTCTGCCGTGGCGGCGTCTTCCATCAGATTGTAGATGCCCACGGCGCCGGTGCCCCGCAGCCAGGACTCAAGGTACTGGATAGCCACGTTGATGTTGTTCCGGAGTCCCGCCTCGGTGATCTTGCCTCGGGAGATGCGGAAGTTTAACAGATCCTGGGCGGTGACGTTTACGTCATCCCGCTGCCGGTCCACTTGATTGGGCTTGCTGCCCAGCACCTCGTCGAAGACCGCGGTGGCTACCGGTACCAGGTCGGGATGGGCCACCCAGGTGCCGTCGAAGCCGTCGCCCGCTTCACGGACCTTGTCTTCCCGGACCTTGGCCAGGGCGATTTCATTTACCTTCGGATCCTTCCGGCTGGGGATGAAGGCCGCCATGCCGCCGATGGCGTGGGCGCCCCGCCGGTGACAGGTCTTAACCAGCAGCTCGGTATAGGCCCGCATGAAGGGCACCGTCATGGTGACCTGAGAGCGGTCCGGGAACAGGACGTTGGGGTTGTTCCGGAACTTCTTAATGCAGCTGAAGATATAATCCCAACGCCCGGCGTTCAGCCCAGCGGAGTGCTCCCGCAGTTCATAGAGGATCTCATCCATTTCAAAGGCTGCCAGGATGGTCTCCACCAGCACCGTGGCCCGAATGCTGCCCCGTGCAATCCCCAGGGTGTCTTCCGCAAAGTTGAAGACGTCGTTCCACAGCCGGGCCTCCAGGTGGCTTTCCATCTTCGGCAGATAGAAGTAGGGACCGGTGCCCTTGGCCAGCAGTCGCTTGGCGTTGTGGAAGAAGTAGAGGCCGAAGTCGAACAGGCTGGCGGAAACGGGTTTGCCGTCCACCAGGACGTGCCGCTCCTCCAAGTGCCATCCCCGGGGGCGGACCAGCAGTACCGCCACCTTCTCGTTCAGGCGATACTCCTTGCCTTCAGGACTCCGGTAGTAGATGGTCCCTTCCACCGCGTCCCGCAGGTTGATCTGGCCTTCTACCACGTTGGCCCATGTAGGCGAATTGGAGTCCTCAAAGTCGGCCATGAAGACCCGGGCACCGGAGTTGAGGGCGTTGATCATCATCTTCCGGTCCACCGGACCGGTGATCTCTACCCGCCGGTCCTGCAGGTCCTGGGGAGGCGGCGCTACCTTCCAATCTCCTTCCCGAATGTGACGGGTTTCCGGGAGAAAGTCGGGCAGTTCCCCTGCGTCCAGGCGGGCCTGCCGCTCTGCACGGCGCTTGAGCAGTGCCTCACGGGTCGGATTGAACCTCCGCTGCAGCTCGACCACGAAGGCCATCGCCTCAGGCGTGAGGATTTCTGCGTACTGATCCGTGACTGGGCCGCGGATCTCTGCACCCTCCAGCAATCTCATCCTCTTCCCCCCATGCTCTGCGAACGTTGCGGGCAACACTTCTGCGCCCCTGCGCAACGCGTTCTGTTCTCTGATATACCGGGTTTGCCCGAGGGCGTCTGGCCTTTTCTGGCGAATAAACAGAAAGAACGGGCAAAACGCAATCTTTCCCTTTACATGTGCAATCACGCACGAGTGACTTGCACGCCACCGCGGCTTACCAGCCGTTTTCCGCAACTCGCCAGGAGAGCCGCACCAAAGAGGTGGGAAAACTAGTTGGGCGACGACCCAGCGGGAGGGAAGAGGATGGCCGAGCAAGAGAAGACCCGTGAGCACCAGACGGATGATGCACATCTGGTGGAAAGGGTAAAGGACGCGCTGCTCTCCGATACGGAATCGGCCGGCATCGACGTGCAGGTATCAGGGGGAGACGGTACCATCCGGCTGTACGGTGTGGTGGACGCCCTTTCCCACAAGCGGGCGGCTGAGGAGATTGCCCGCCGGGTTCCCGGTGTGAGCCGCGTGGACAACGACATCGCCGTGGCCAACGAGGAGACCTATGGCGACAAGGACATCGAAGAGGCGCTCACCAGGAAACTGGAGGGGCGAGAAGAGACCCGCGCCATCGGCTGTCAGGTGCGGCGGGGCGTCGTTACGCTGGTGGGCCACGCACCCCGCCAGGAGGACGTCGAAGCCGCCGTGCGCCTGGCGGAGGACACGGCTGGGGTCAAAGAGGTGCGGGTGGAGCGGATCAAGGTGGGCGAAGACAGGGACGAGGATGACGCCGATGTTTCGCGGGAGGCGATCCGCCATCTGCGGAAAATGGGCTATGATCCGCAGCAGTTTCAGGTGTACTGCGATGCCGGGGTTCTCTACTTGAAGGGTTTTGTACCCACCAGGCGCGACCGCAGCCGCATCAAGACGGCCATGCACCGCATTCCCGGGGTACAGAAGGTGGATGCCCTGCTGGTGACGGACGACCAGATGGGCGGGGAGGTCCACTGAGGAGGAAAATACTGGCAAGTAGCGAATACCCCCTACGGCAAGTAGGGGGTGTGCGTATGGAGCGAATTGAAATGAGTCCGCCGGTGCGCTATGCGGTTTGGGCGCTGGTGGCAGTATTGGGGGCCGGGTTGCTCTGGCTCGGGGTGATGCGGTATCAGGAAGAGCAGCGGGCGGTGGCGGCTCCAACTGCTGGGATGAGCTCTGCTCAGGCGAAAGCCGGGCTGGAACCGGCTTCTGACGTGACGCTGTCCGAACCTGAACCGGCACCGGTCCTGGCGGTGCACGTGGCCGGGGCGGTGGCGCAGCCGGGGGTCTATCATCTGGCAGAGGGCGCCCGGGTTGCCGACGCACTGGCAGCGGCTGGTGGAGCGCAGCCGGAGGGCGTGCCCGATACGCTCAACCTGGCGGCCCGGCTGATGGATGGCGACAAGATCTACGTGCCCACCAAGGCGGAACTGGAGGCCAGTGCCGAACCGCTGCCGGCAGCCCGCGGGGCCACCCAGGGCCCTGCAGGGGTGGTTGGGGCAGGCAGCGGAAGTTCGGCCAGGATCAGCGTCAACCGGGCCTCTGCGGAAGAACTGGAGCTGGTAAACGGTATCGGCCCGGCCATCGCCCGCCGCATCGTGGAGTACCGGGCGCAGCACGGGCCGTTTGAGCGGTTGGAGGATCTGGAAGCGGTGCCGGGCATCGGCCCGCACACGCTGGAGAAAATCAAACCATACCTTACGTTGTAAAACCTATGCTACAGAACCAGCCGCAGCAGGGCCATGGCCGCAATGCCGGCCACCACAGTGCCCATTAGGCTGCGGGTGGTGGCAGCCACCAGGAAGGCCGGCACCGCCGCCAGCAGTTGGGGGTGTTCGGGCGGCAGGGCCAGGCCCGCATCGCTGATGAGCAGTTCCTTGGCCAGCAGGGCGGCCAGCACAGAGACTGGCACGTATCCTAACCATTTGAGGACCAGGGTAGGCAGCTTTACGTGGCTCAGCGCCACCAGCGGCAGCATCCGCGGCAGGTACGTCACCAGGGCCATGCCGAGGATGATCAGGAGGATGGCCGGTCGGATGGTCACTTCAGCAGCACCCCCACGGTGGCGCCTGCCAGGGTGGCACCGATTATCGCCCATCCGGAGCCCGGATACAGGAGCAGGGCGCCGAGGGCAAAGGCAGCAGCCGTGAGGGCGCTCACGGCCTTTTTGGCCCGTTCTGCACCGCTGAAGTGGGGCACCAGCAGGCCGATGAACATGGCAGGCAGGGCGAAATCGAGCCCCAGCGCTTCTGTATTTACGGCCAGCTGCCCTGCTAGGGCCCCTGCCATCGAGGCCAGAACCCACGCCGACTGGGAAGCCACATGCACGCCGGCCACGAAAGCCGGGCTGGCCGGGCGCCCCTGCAGGAGGGAGCTGTTCAGGGCGAAGGTTTCGTCTGTAATCCCGTAGGCCAGCAGGCAGTTCTGCCACGGAGGGTTCTGCTTCAGCGACGGCACCAGTGCGGTGCTCATCAGCAGGTGGCGGAGGTTGACCAGAAATGTGGTAGAGATGATGGCGGGTGCCGCGGCGCCTGCTCCAATCATAGCCGCACCGATAAACTGGGCGGAGCCGGCGTAAACCAGGAGAGACATCAGCGCGATTTCGGCAATTGTCAGTCCGGTTGTTCGGGCCAGCACCCCGAAGGCAAAGCCGATGGGCAGGTAGCCCAACACCACAGGCCCCGCCGACCGCACGCCGTCCAGGAAGGAGGTGGGGGTGCGGCTGAGGGCCGTCTCCAGGGTTGCCAAGGGCGAACACTCCTTACCGCGTAAAGATTCCCTTCATATTCCGCCTCCAGGGCGGCATTTCCTTCAAACTGTTACCGGAAAAGGTGACGGAGGGGCTCTCAGCTGGCCCCTCCGTTTCTTTATGCCATGAGCGACCTGGCATAAGCCATCTCGGGCATGTACTCCTCTTCTTTAGCCACTGGCGTTTCCAGGATCACCGGCAACCCTTCGAAGGCGCCAGAGCGGAGAATCGCCGCGAGGCCCGCCTCGCCGATGAAGCCCTTGCCCAGGTTGGCGTGCCGGTCCTTGTGCTGGCCGTACCCGGCCTTGCTGTCGTTGAGATGGACGGCCCGGAGCAGCTCCCAGTAGCCTGTGGCCCGGGCCCGCTCGAGGAAGTCCATCCATTCTTCCGGCCGGTAAGTGCCTGCCGCAAAGCCGTGGCAGGTGTCGAAGCAGAAGGCGATCCGCTCCGGCTGCTCGACCCGAGACCGCACCTCCAGGCACTGTTCCAGGGTGGTGCCGAGCTCTGACCCCTGGCCGGCGGTATTCTCCAGGAGAAGTGGACAGGGTCCGGTGTAGGCCTCCAGCAGTCGGTTGAGGGTTTCCACCATCCGGCTCATGCCGTAAGCCTCGCCCATCTCCACGTGCTTGCCCATGTGGCAGACGCAGCCCACCGCCCCATAGGCTTCAGCGTTTTCCAAGTCCTGCTTCAGAGATTGAATCGAGATCTCTTGCAGTTCGGGATCAGGCGTGGACAGGTTTGTGATGTAGGGGGCATGGGCCACCGCCACGAGGCCGTACTCAGCCATGAGGGCCCGACCTCTTTCAGCCTGCTCGGGATCGGCCGCTTTGCCCCGAAACGCGCGGGGATTCTTGGTAAAGAACTGGAAGGACTGGCATCCCAACCGGTGTGCATTCTCCACTGCCTGGGGAAATCCCTTGGCGATGCTGATGTGGCATCCCAGCAGCATTCTGTTCACCTCTCCTTGAGTATAGCCCGGAACAACCAAGAAAAGCAGTCTGAGTTGACCCTCCCCACGCGCCGGTAGGATCAGGGGTCGTCCGAAAGGAGGATAAAGGTCAATCTATGGACGGGGAAAGTCTACAATTTCAGTCAATTCCGAGTGGGTGGGGGAGGGTACTCTACTGCCTAACGCGCCCGAAACCCGTGTGCAATAAGATTGAACCTTTCTGCCTCTATCAGGTCTATGGGGGTCGCGGCTATGATGAGGCTAGAAGATAACAGAACCGAGGGTGCATCCCGCAGAGGGCTGTGGAGTCAGATACACATCTATCTGTGGCGGTGCTTGTGAAGGAGGGAACCATCTATGGCGACGCTGATGGTTGAGCGCCCCCAAATGGAAGAGCTGGAGGATGAACTGGCGGTGCTGAAGCGGGAAAGCGATGAGCTGGCTCGACTGCCGTTCCCTCTGTTCGGGAAGCTGCCCGAAGGTTACCGGAAGCAGGAGGATCCGCTGGACCCTGCAGGCACTGCTGACTAACCAAATACATAGCAATAGCCCCCCGAGTGCAAACTCGGGGGCTTTTTCCTTTTCTGGGTCTGTCTACACATGGCCATGATAAACGTTTACATGAGAATGGGCATCCAGAATCATCCTGCCGCGGGGATTTGTATAGTTATTTTGCCTGTAATACAGTTGCCCCTTCGGGAAGATTGACACAAATGGGTTTCGGTCGTAGCATGGCAATGTAACCGGTTACATAAATGCATCAGCGCAAGCACCGCTCCGCTGAGGGAGGAACACCAGATGCGATACCACGCCGGGCTGGTTGGTAACGGCCACACCGCCGCCCTGGTAGAACCCGATCTCTCCCTGTCGTGGCTTTGCATTCCCCGCTTTGACAGCGAACCGCTCTTTGCTTCGGCGCTGGACCCCCGCCGGGGCGGCTGTCTCACCATGCAGTTGGAAATCGACGGGCAGCCTGTGGCGCTGACACCCACGGACCAGCGCTACGTCGGGCACTCTGCCGTTTTACAGACTACGTTGACCGGGCCGGGCGTGCGAATCACGGCCACGGACTTCATGCCCTGGGGTATGCACGGCCTGGTGCGGCGGTTTGAGGTGGAGGGTGCCCGGGGGACTGCCCGACTGCGCTTCACAGCCTCTCCCGTGCAGTCGGCATACCTGCCGGTGGAACAGTGGGAAGGCGGCTGCCGCACGGCGGACGGGGTGGCCCTTTTTCACGGCGTCAACCTCGCACTGCAGGGCGGCACAGCCTGGCTTTATGTGGCCTGGGGGCCTTCGCAGGCGGCCGCCGAGGCAGCGCTGGCAGACCTGCAGCAGGCATCGGAAAAGGAGGAGATCCGCCAGTGGCACGACTGGCTCAGCGTCGCACGCCAGCCTGAAGGGGTGGATCCCGCCTGGAAAGAGGTCTACTGGCGCAGCCTGGCGGTCATTCGACTGCTCACCTACGAACCCAGCGGGGCCCTTCTGGCGGCTCCTACCGCATCTCTCCCGGCCATTCCCGGGGGTGACCACCAGTGGGACTACCGGTTCCTCTGGCTGCGGGATGGTTACTACACGGCCATGACGCTTGACGCCGCCGGGCTTCATCGGGAAGCCCGCCGCTTCTACGATTTCTGCTTTGGCCTGCAGGGGCCCGACGGGCACTGGGTCCAGCCGCTCTACACCGTGGACGGGAAAGATCCCCGTGAGCGGCTGATCGATGACCTGCAGGGGCCCGGCGGAGAGACCCCGGTGCGGCTGGGCAACGCGGCCTCCGGGCAGCTGCAGCTGGACAACGAGGGGAGTATCCTCCACGGCCTCTGGTTCCACTACCGGACCTCAGGAAACCGGGAAGCCCTGGAGACCCACTGGGAGGGTGTGCGGCGCGCCGCCAACTGGACCATGGTCAACTGGCAGCGGCCTGAGTCGGGCATGTGGGAGGCGCGGGACTACCTCTCCCACTGGGTTCACGGGAAGGCCATGTGCTTTGCGGCACTGACGGCCGCCGCCCGGATCGCACGGGCGCTGGGGCATGAGGAGGATGCGCGGCGCTGGCGGAGCGCGGCCCAGAACATTGCAGAGGTGACGTTGCAGCGCGGCTGGGACCCCGAGCGACAGGCCTATGTCCGGCACTGGGGGGCGATCCCTGAGACCCGGGCGCCCATGGATATCTCTGTGCTGGCTCTCGTCTTTTACGGGCTCCTGCCCGCGGATGATCCGCGCATCAGGCAGACGGTGAAGCGGATGTACCGCCCCGCCGATGACGGCGGGCTGCTGCTGTACGGCGGCGTCTGCCGGTGGGAGAACGCGGCGGTGCCCTTCTACCTGCCCACCCTCTGGATGGCCCGCTATCACTTGATGGCCGGTGAAATCGAACGCTGCGACCAGTGGATCGACGCATGTCTCGAGGCTGCCACCAGCCTCGGGCTGATGGCAGAGCACTTCGATGGGCGCGACGGCTCCCAGTGGGGCAATTTCCCCCAGGCCTTCAGCCACGAAGAGTTCGCCCGGCTGGTGCTGGAGCGGGGGCAGGGCTGGTCGTTCTTTGACTGGGAGTTTGAAGGCGAAGGCTAATCTGTCTGGATCGAGGTGATGCCGTTGGCAGGACCCACTATTCGTGATGTGGCCGCCCGGGCCGGCGTTTCCGTGGCTACCGTTTCGCGCGTCATCTCCGGCTCTGTACCGGTTGCCCCTGCCACCCGCCAGCGGGTGGAGCAGGCGATGGCGGAACTGGGCTGGCGTCCCAACATGACTGCCCGCAGTCTGGTCCGAGGCCGCACTGGCCTGTACGGCGTCATCGTGCCAGATGTCTCCAACAGCTTTTTCGCTGAACTGGCCCAGGGAATGGCACTGGCAGCCGCTGAACTCGGCGTGCAGCTGGTGCTGCTCAACACCGACCTCTCTGAACAGCGGGACATCGCCGCAATCCACCTGTGCCGGGATCACCGCCTGGATGCCGTGATCTACACCTCCGGCACGCTGGGCCCCGGCCACAGGCGGGCCTTCCGCCAGCTGGGCCGGCCGGTGGTGCTGACCGCCACCTTCGACCCGGAAGGGAACTGGCCCGGTATCTTGATTGACTCTCTCACCGGCGGGCGGATGGCGGCCCGCCACCTGCTGGCGCTGGGCCACCGGCGCATCGCCCTGGTGGGCGGACCGGCGTCGGACCCCGTTGCTGCGGGCCCCCGCTGGGAAGGGTGGCGGAGTGAGCTGACTGCTGCCGGCTGCCTGCCGCCGGCCGAGTGGCAGATGGAGGTCGGCTGGAAACAGAGTAAGGGCTACGAAGCCGCCATTGCGCTACTCAGGGGCAAAGAGCGGCCCACCGCCATCATCTGCGGCTCCGACGTGCTGGCCCTGGGCGTACTGGCGGCCGCCGCCGATCTCGGTATCGAAGTGCCCCGGCAGCTTTCCGTCGTCGGCTTCGACAACCTGGCACTGGCCGGGTACTGGCGTCCCTCGCTTACGACCCTCAGTCAGCCCATCGGGCTCATCGGGCGTGAATCGGTGCGGCTTGCATCCCAGCTGGTTGCGGGCAATCCGGCTCCTCCTACCCGGTGGCTGACACCGGAACTTGTGGTTCGCGGCTCCACGGCCCCTCCTGTTTCTACTACGTGAGGCAGCTGTCGCTTTGGATACTGCAGTATCCAGTGGAATGTTTCACTACCGAACCACTCATCATGAGGAGGGCAGAACCATGTTGCGCAAGCATCCGCTGATTTCCATCCTGTTGGCCAGCGCCATGCTCGTGGCGGCGTGCGGTACGGCCGCACAGCCTGACAACGGCGGGCAGGCCGGTGGGGGGACTGATTCCGGCGGGAAGAAGACAATCACGATTCTGGGCGCAGTGGTCGGCGCCGAGGAGACCCAACTGAACGAAGCCTTTGCTGATTTTGAGAAGACACACCCCGACATCGATATTGTCTACACTGGCGCCAATGACTTCGCCACCTTGATTGAGGTCAAGGTGCAGGGCGGCGCCGCTCCTGACATCGCAATGTTCCCGCAGCCGGGCGGCGCCCAGCGCATGGCCGAACAGGGCCAGCTGGTTCCGCTGTGGCCGGAGATCGAAGCCAAAGTGGACGCCAACTACGAGCCCATGTGGAAGGAACTGGCCACCTTTAATGGCACGCCCTACGGCATTTTCCACCGGGTGAATGCGAAGGGCTGGTTCTGGTACAACAAGCCTGCCTTTGAGGCCGCCGGCTACAAGGTCCCCACCACGTGGGACGACCTGATGGCCTTGATTGACGACATGCGCGCGAGCGGCATCGCCCCGCTCTGCGAAGGCATCGCTGCCGGTGACGCCACTGGCTGGAAGGGCACCGACTGGATCGAGTCGATCATGCTGCGCATCGCATCCCCCGAGGATTATGACAAGTGGGTCGCCGGCGAGCTGAAGTTCTCTTCGCCGACGGTCAAAAAGGCCTTTGAACTGCTGGGCGACCTCTGGCTCACCGACGGCAACGTCTACGGCGGTCAGGCCACCATCGCTACGCAGGATGTGGCCGAGGCGGCCAAGGGCCTCTTCACGGATCCCCCGCAGTGCTGGCTCCACTTCCAGGGCAGCTTTGTGACGAGCTTCTTCCAGGAAGACATCCAGAAGAACCTGGACGAGAACGTCGGCGTCTTCATCATGCCGCCCATCGACCCGAACGTTGAGCCTGGCCTCGCCGTTGGCGGCGACATGTTCGTGGTCTTCAAGGGCCATGATCGCCCCGAGGTTAAGGAGTTCATGGAGTGGCTGACTACCGTGGATGCCACCACCACATGGGCCGCAGCGGGCAACGCCCTCTTCCCGCACAAGGGGCAGGATCTGAGCGTCTACAAGACCGAACTGGAGCGCACCATGGCCGAGACCATCGTGAACGCCAAGGCTGGCCGCTTTGACGGTTCCGACGCCATGCCGGCCGAGCTGAACCGGGCCTTCTGGACCGGCATCACCGCTTGGGCCAGCGGCAGCAGCGACCTGGATACGGCGCTGCAGGAGATCGACGCGGCGCTTCAGTAGCATTCGTCCACTTAAGGGCAGCGGGCGGGTACACGCCGTGTACCCGCCCGGTCTCGACCCTGTAACCCGGAGCGTGTCCCACAACGACCTGCGTGTGGAGGAGATGCCTGATGCAGCACGCACGTGAACCGCGCGGTCCCCGCCGCTCGAGGTCGGAGAGCTCTGCCGGGCGGGGACTGCTGATCGCTTTCGCTACGGTGGTGGCGTTCTTGCTCCTCTGGCAGAGCTTCCTGTTCTTGCGCGACGCTCCGCTTCCCCAGTACCTCAGGGCACTTCTCGCCGTCATATGGGGCGTTGGCGGGGTCATCCTGCTGTTCAGCCTTTTTGCAAATCTTGTGGAGCAGTTCCCGCAGGTCTGGCGGCGGCGCCTGGTTCCTTTGGTCTTTGTGGGACCGGCCGTGCTGGTGGTATGTGGGTATCTGGCCGTGCCGGCGTTGCGGACGCTGGTCTCCAGCTTCTACGATGCCAACGGTCAGAACTTCGTCGGCCTGGCCAACTACGCGTACGCGTTTACCAGCCGTGAGATGCTGATCTCGTTCCGCAACAACTTCCTCTTCTGGCTCGTCTTCGGCACCGGGTTTAGCGTCATTTTCGGCCTCATCGTCGCAGTGATGGCCGACCGCACGCACCCGCTGTTCGAGAAAATTGTGAAAGCGATCATCTTCATGCCCATGGCCATTTCCATGGTCGGGGCCTCTGTTATCTGGAAATTCGTCTTCGAGTACCGGCCGCCCGGTGCGCAGCAGGTGGGCCTCCTGAACGCGGTGCTTACCGCATTCGGGGGTTCCCCCAAGCCCTGGCTGCTGCAGCAGCCCTGGAACAACCTCTTCCTGGTTGCTATCTTCATCTGGCTGCAGACGGGCTTTGCCATGGTGGTCTTTTCGGCTGCCATCAAGGCCGTGCCGGAAGAGCTGCTGGAGGCGGCCCGCATCGACGGCGCCAACGAGCTTCAGGTATTCTTTCACATCACGCTGCCGAACATTAAGGGTACGGTTGTTACCGTTTCGACCACCATAATTCTTGGAGCCCTCAAGATCTTCGATATTGTCCAGTCCATGACCGGCGGGAATTACGGCACACAGGTGATCGCCAACGTACAGTACACGCAGATGTTCCGGCAGTTCAACTATGGGCGGGCCGCGGCGGTGGCCATCGTGCTGTTTGTGGTCGTGCTGCCGATCATGATTTACAACTTACGGGACTTCAGCAAACGGACGGAGGCGTTCTGATGAGCGTGAGTACGCTGACCAGCCCGCGCCAGCGCGCGGGGCACCATCGCCGGGTGAAGCCTGGGCTCGTCCTGGTCTACGCCGTGCTGATCTTCCTGGCCGTCGTCTGGATTACGCCGACGCTGGGCCTGCTCGTCAGTTCGTTCCGCCCGGCTGAGGATGTGGCGGCGACGGGCTGGTGGACGGCCGTGGCCCACCCTGGCGAGGCAGAGTTCACACTCCGCAACTACCGGGCGGTGCTGGGCATGCCTGAGCCCGGTGAAAACCCGCGGTTCAAGAACATCAACCTGCAGACAGGGGTGATCAACTCCCTGGCAGTTGCGGTGCCTGCCACCGCCATCCCGATTTTCATCGCGGCGGTTGCGGCCTACGGGTTTGCCTGGATCAAGTTTCCGGGGCGAAGGTGGCTCTTCGTCTTCATCGTCGGGTTGATGAGCGTGCCCCTGCAGGTATCGCTCATCCCAGTCCTCCAAGACTACATGAAGATCGGCCTGAACGGTACGTATCTGGGCGTATGGCTGGCCCATGCCGGCTTTGGCCTGCCGCTGGCAGTCTACCTCTTGTATAACTACATCAGCTCGCTGCCGCGGGATATTTTTGAGTCTGCCTTTATTGACGGTGCAACGCACTTTACGATCTTTACCCGACTGATTCTGCCGCTATCCACGCCCGCCCTGGCCTCCTTCGCCACCTTCCAGTTCCTCTGGACCTGGAATGACCTGCTGGTGGCCCTGGTCTTCCTCAGTGCCGATGCGGGCAACCAGGTCCTCACCCAAAAGCTGCTGGGCATGATGGGGGCCTTCGGTCAGGACTGGCACATGCTGACGGCAGGCGCGTTTGTCTCGATGATCATCCCGCTGATCGTCTTCTTCCTGCTGCAGCGCTACTTCGTGCGAGGGCTCACGGCGGGATCAGTCAAGCAGTAGCATCTGGCCTTCTGCTCCTCCAGCTGCCGTCGAACCCCGGTGCCGACTTCCACGTATTGGAAATCGGCGGCAGTTCCGGACGGAGGAGCGTGAGGCCATGCGCCCGGCACTTCTGACGGGCGGCGCCCTGGCCCTGGGCATCGCAGCCGCAGGGTGGGCCCGTCCGCACCCCGCCCTTCCGCTGGCGGGAATGGTGATCTGCCTGATTTGGGCGGCCCGGTCGCAGCGGCGCACCATGGCGGCGCTGCTGGCGGCGGTGGCCGCCCTTGGCTGTTTTCGCTACAGCTATGAGCAGACGGCTGGGCGGGGCAGCCTGGGCGCCTGGGAAGGGCAGAAGGTCTGGATTACGGCAACAGTGGTGACCGAACCGGAGGTGCTGCCCTCCGGCAGCACCGTCTATGTGGCGGCGGTGGAGTTGGTGGACGATCAGCCGGCCCGGGGCCGGGTGCAGGTGGCCCAATGGGCGGGTGAACTGCCGGGATATGGGGAGCGGGTTCGGCTGCAGGGGCGGCTGGAGCAGCCGCCGGGCCCCCGCCGCCCCGGTGGTTTCGACGAGGCAGCCCACCTGGCAAGGCAGGGCGTCTACCTTACCATGGATGGCCGGTCTGCCACCGTGCTGGGTCCCGGACGCCTGGATCCCTTCCGCCGGGCAGCCGTGGCGCTGCGGCAGAAGATGGAGGAGGTACTTAAGGCCACACTCCCGAGGGCGGATGCCGCTTTGCTGGCTGGCCTGCTTTTGGGCAGCCGCGAGGACCTGCCCGAGGAGATCAGCCGGGCCTTCCGGGAAAGCGGCGTCTTCCACCTGCTGGCGGTCTCCGGCGGCAACGTGGCCATGATTCTGGTGCCGTTCCTGGCGATGCTGCGCTGGGCGGGGTTTCGCCGCCGCTGGGCGGCGGCAGCCGGTATTCCGCTTGTGGCATTCTTCGTGCTGCTTACGGGAGCCACCCCCTCGGTGCTGCGGGCCGGGCTGATGGCCGTGCTGGTGCTGCTGGGGGACCTGCTGGGGCGGGAACGGGATGGGTTGAACACGCTGGGTGCGGCTGTGCTTCTCCTGCTGGTGGCGAAGCCCAGCCTGCTGTTTGACGTGGGGTTTCAGCTCTCGGCGGCTGCCACCTTGGGCATCCTGCTCTTTACCCGGCCCATCGAGCACTGGCTTTCTCCCCGGCTTCAGTCTCTGTTCGGCCCCCGGGCGGGGCGCTGGATCGCCGCAGGGCTGGCTGTCACCCTGGGTGCCCAGGCCATGGTGGAGCCCATCAGCCTCCACTACTTCGGCGCCCTCTCTGTGATCGCCCCCGTGGCAAACCTGCTGGTTGCTCTCTGCCAGGCGCCGGTGGTCTACACGGGAACAGTCAGCCTTCTGGCAGGCCTGGTCTTTCTTCCCCTGGCCCGCCTGCTGGGCTTTTTTGTACAGGGCGGCCTCTGGGTGCTGGTCTTCCTGGTAAAGGCCGCGGCGGCGGTGCCGGGCGGCTTTCTGGAGGTAGGGCGGCTGCCTTTTTCGGGTGTGATCTGCTGGTATGCTGCCCTCTGGCTCGCGGTGCGGCGCGAAGAGGCCTGGCGACTGCTCCGTGCGGGAGTGCAGCACTGGCAGCGCTGGGCGTCCGTGGGCCGGCGGCAGTGGCAGGGTGCGGTCCTGGGCCTTGGGCTCGGGGCCGCTGCACTGCTCACCTGGCAGCGGGTTCTGGCGGGGCCGGGCGACCTGCTCACGGTGACATTTCTGGATGTAGGGCAGGGGGATGCCATCTTGATCCAGGCGCCTGGCGGCGAGGCCATGCTGGTGGACGCGGGGCCGGCCTTTCCGCCCCACCCGGAAAAGGGCTGGGCCGGGTGGGACGCGGGTGCATCGGTGGTGGTGCCCTACCTGCGCCGGCAGGGGGTTCACCGGCTGGACGGAATGGTGATCACCCATGCAGACCAGGATCACGCCGGCGGCGCCGCGGCTGTGCTGCGTTCCCTTCCGGTGGCCATGCTGCTGCACAGCGGTGTTGATCATCCGGAGCAGCACTACCAGGAGGCGCTGCGGCTGGCGAAGGAGGCGGGCGTTCCGATGGTGGCGCCGCGGGCCGGCCACCGCTTTACACTGGGGAACGAAGTGGCGGTCGAGGTGATCAACCCGCCGGCTGAAGAGCGAGCGGCTGCTTCCGGTTCGGCGGACAACAACGGCTGCGTAGCCCTGCGCCTCGCCTACCGGGAGGTTTCCTTCCTTCTGACCTGCGATTTGGAGGAGGCGGCAGAGGCCAGGTTGATGGCCCAGCGGGCACCCCTCAAGGCGGATGTTTTGAAGGTGGCGCACCACGGCGCCCAGGGCAGCAGCTCCGGGCCGTTCCTGGAAGCGGTAAGCCCCACATGGGCCGTGATCTCTGTGGGCGCAGGCAATGCCTACGGCCACCCGCATCAGGCCACACTGGAGCGCCTTTCGGCGCAGGGGGTGCAGCTGTTTCGCACCGACCGGCACGGGGTGGTCACCTTCCGCACAGACGGGTACCGCATCTGGGCCAGAGGCAGCCGGGGCTGGCCGGAAGCCCCCGGCAGCCGTCCTGTGGGGCTCTTGGGCCGGCGCTGGCTGCTGGCCTGGTAGGGTGGGATAGGGAAAGGCCCTCCTGGGGAGCCAGGAGGGCCTGTACGCGTCAGCGCCCGGTGCGGGCATGCCGCCGGACATTCTTGAGCCGGATGATGTTGTCCGCATTGCGGACCGGATCGCCGATTTCGGGCAGCGGCCACAGCCTGAGCGAGAGCCGGGCGGCACTTACGGTGAGTACCAGCCAGAGCGGGCTCAGGTAGCCGATGACCACTACCTGGAAAGCGGCTGCCAGGAACCAGGCCACGAGCCCCGGAGCGGGCAGGCCGGCCGGAAACTCCCAGCCGGCCACGGCCAGGAGGATGATGGCGGGAATGGCTGTGACTGCCGCGGTGGCCAGGGCTGTGTGGAGGGATGCCGCTCCCACGAAGTTCTTACGCCGGACCCGCTGCCGGGAGAGCAGGAAGCCGTTTACCAGGCACCCCAGGGCCATGGGCAGCGCCACCTTCAGCCCCTGCAGCAGCAGGCTGATGGTGGTGATTTCCGTGATGCCGGCCACCGTTCCCAGGTAGCCGCCGCCTGTAGGCAAGAGCAGAAGGTGGAAGCCCGCCAGATAGGTAAGGATGCTGAGGAAAGCCGGTCCGCCAAACCGGCGGGTCAGGACCACGGCCAGGTAGAGCAGGAGCACCAGCAGCGCCCCGCCCAGGTAAGGCAGACGCTTCGGAGCCAGCGCTTTCCAGAACCCCACCCGGGCATCACGGAGGCTGCTGCTTACGAGCTGCAGGTACGAATCCGCCTCGGCCTGCGAATCCGGCGGTTCCGGCAGTTCCACAGTGCTGAACAGGGCCTGCAGGACCGAATTGGCGAAGGAGCGGCGTGCCGCCAGGTACTGCCGGATAATAACATCGGCGGGGCGACCTTCTGCGGTCAGGGCGCTGAGCAGCGGCTCCCCCTGGCAGAGCACCGGCGTCGGCACTCCCAGCAGGGCCGCTGCCGTAGGCGCCACGTCCATGAGCGAGGCGTTTCCCCAGATGCCTTTCCGGATGCCGGCCCCGGCCATTACCAGAGGAACGTCGCTGCTTTTCAGCGGAGCTGCGGCGTCGCGGGCATCGGGCAGCCCCACCACCATGACTGCGGTGGTCTCCAGGTCCAGCGGGTCCAGGATTTGTACGAGGAGGCTGTCCAGCATCGCCAGGGAGAGTTCAGGGTCCGGCGGTGCGTTTTCGGCTGCACCGGCCGGCGGCGTGGGCATCTGCATTTGAATGACGGCGAGTTGGGGGCCAGTGGGCGCCATGAACGCCTGGGCCGCCTTCACCAAGTCTTCGGACGCGGCAGGCACCGGCCAGCTGCCGCCGGTCAGGCTCCTGAGGGATCCTGCCCCAAAGCCGCCGAAGGAGCGCTGCACCCGGGCAGCTGCCTCGGGCAGGCTATCCACCTGTAGGGTGTGGTGGATGGCGGGAAAAAGATAGCCATGAAGGTCCGGCGGCGCACCGGTCAGCAGCGTGGCCGCGGCTGCGTCCGGCGCTGCCGGCAGCGGCACCGTGAGCCGGTAGCTGGCGCCCTGCCGCCGGATCCAGTCCAGGGAAGGCAGTCGTGTTACGTCGTCAGGCTCGAGCCCGTCCACGGCGATCAGCACCAGGCGATGGGCCAGGGGGGTCGGGCCAGTATCCGGCCGGGCCGATCGGAAATAGGGGGGAGAGTAATCGGCGAGGAGATTCCACCCTGTAAGCAGGGCTCGCTGCGCGCCATAAGCACTGGCAAAGAGGAGGACGATGATGAAAAAAAGGGCGGGACCCCGGCGCACGCTTCCACTTCCTCTCTGCCGGGTTGTATCGGTATCGAAGGAGGAATTCGGGCTGGAGACCCGGAGTCCTGCAGGAGTCACCGTACGGGAGCAGAAGCTAATTTAGGCTGGAAGGGGGGCTCCTGGTGAAACATCACGAAGCCGTCGCGGAGATTCGATCCGGCAAGCTGAGGCCGGTCTACCTCATCTATGGGAAAGAGCCCTTTCTCGTGGAAGAGCTGTTCCGGGAGATTCGGCAGGCTGCTGTGGCCCCAGAGACGGCTGACTTCAACTACACCGTGGTGCAGCCCGGGCCGGACCAGCTCGCCCAGGCCCTGGGCCTCGCCCAGACCCAGCCCTTCTTCGCGGAGCGGCGGCTGGTGGTGGTGCGCGACTGCCCCGTCTTTAACGCCCGGCGGAAACAGGAAGGCGAGGAGGAGGGGGAGGGGCAGAAGGGCGCAGCGGTGGACGAGCTGCTGCTTGCCTATTTGAAGCGGCCGGTGCCCTTCACGTGCCTGGTTTTCCTGTCCGGCGACACCGTGGACAGCCGCAAGAAAGTGACCAAAGCGGTGGCAGCGGCGGGCGCTGTGGTGGAATGCCAGCCGCTGAATGAGCAGGATGCCGCCATGTGGGCGGAACACCGGGCTCTGCTGTATGGCAAGCGGATGGGCAGTCAGGCCTCCGCAATGCTGGTGGAAAAGCTGGGGCCCAATCTGCGCATGCTGGACACGGAACTGCAGAAACTGGCCATGTATGTGGGCGACGCCCCTGGCATTACGCCGCAGGATGTGGACGCGGTGGTGGGCGGCATCGCAGAGACTGCGATCTACCATCTTACCGAAGCGGTGGTACTGAAGCAGCGGGCCAGGGCCATGGCGCTCCTGGAGCAGGTGCTGCTTGAGGTGGATCATCCCCTGCAGGTCGAAACTGCGCTGATCAACAAGTTCCGCCAGCTGCTCACGGTGAAGGCGCTGGTCTCCCGGGGTGTACCGGTGACGGAGGGGCCGGCCCTGGCGAAAATGCACCCCTATCCCTACAAGAAGTTGGCCGGCCATGTACGGTTTGTTCCCCGGGAAGAGATCGTCGGCGGCCTGCAGAAGCTCTTAGCGGCCGATCTGGCCATCAAGTCCGGTGCGGACCCGAAGCTGATGTTGGAGACCGTTGTGGTGGAGCTCATGGCATAACAGGAGGGCGCCAGGCAATTCCTGCCGGCGCCCTTTTCAAGTACGCCCGGCATGGGCGACAGCTTGTCGGTGAAAGTCCGACCCGGGTCAGGTAGTTCGGCTCGGTAGCCAGAGGCAAGGGTGTCCGTCGCGAGGCGGAATCTGAAGGAAGCCCGAGGCAAAACCACGGCCCAAGGAACACGAACTCCATACGAGGCTGTAGCCACCAGAGTGAGCTGGCATGACACAGCGAAACTCGTGACTACCAAGGGGTGGAGCAGTAGATGGAGTGGGCGCGGGGCGAAAGTTGACGCTCTTATCCGGGGAGGTCTGCCGGGAACGCCAGCAGCGCTGGTAACCCGAGTCGAGAGGCTCGGCTGAACCGGCAGAAGTCAGCAGAGGCCATAGTACCAGGCTGGGGACGCCCGGACTGGGAAGGGCCGAACGTCAGGAAAGGGGTGAACCCGTTGCGTTCGTATGACCCGCGACAAACGCAGAAAACCCCGAAAGGGGCCTGCCTGCCGGAGGTAGCGGTGAAGCCGCGAGGGACGACAGGAGGGCGGAGTGGGCCGTCGGCACAAGACGGAGCGTCACCCTGCGGTGAGCTAGGCGACCTGATGGAACAGGTGGTGGCCAGAGAGAACATGCTGGCCGCGCTGAAACGAGTGGAGCAGAACGGAGGCGCTCCCGGCGTGGACGGTGTCCCCACCGAACGGCTTCGGGACCAGATCCGCAGCGAGTGGAGCCGCATTCGGGAAGAACTGCTCCAGGGGACCTACAGACCGCAGCCAGTCCGCCGGGTCGAAATCCCGAAGCCGAGCGGCGGCACGCGGATGTTGGGCATCCCCACCGTGATGGATCGCCTGATCCAACAGGCACTCCTGCAAGTACTGACGCCGATCTTTGACCCGACATTCTCCGAGTCAAGCTTCGGCTTCCGGCCGGGGCGAAGGGGACATGATGCGGTCAGGAAAGCACGTCAGTACGTGGAGGAAGGGTGCGACTGGGTCGTGGACATGGACCTGGAGAAGTTTTTCGACCGGGTCAACCACGATGTGCTGATGGCCCGTGTGGCCCGGCGGGTGTCGGATAAACGAGTCCTGCGGCTGATCCGGCGCTGCCTGCAAGCCGGGGTCATGCTCAACGGAGTGGTAGTGGGGACAGTGGGTTGGGCAGTGCTGGTCGTCATGGGCACTTGGACCGTGGTCGCCCCCCAGCCTAGCTGCCCCACGCCTGCCGGCGGTGAGCAAGCGCGGCGATGATGAGCAAGAGTGGCGTCAGAATCAGATAAAGAACGGGAACGCCCAGCTGCAGGCTCTCCTGGTGAAGGCCCACGAAATCCAGATAAGCGACCCCCTCTACTGGCCCGAGATACCACAGAAGCAGGTAGAGGATTTGGAATGGCTTCTCGTTTCGGATGGCCGCACCCAGCGCCAGGGCGAGCGACGGAATGAAGGCGGCGCCGACCAGGCACGCGGCCAGCTCTGCCCAACTTTGCGACAGGGCGAGGCGAGCGATTGCGCCGCTGCCGGTCAGCAGCGCCACGAGGAGCCCGGCCAGCCACGCAGCGGGCAGATGGCGGCGCAGGGTGTGGGGGGTGGCCAGGATGAGATCCTCGGTGCGCGACGAGGCTTCTTTTGTCGCCAACTGGGACCACAGCCCCACCGGCCACAGCCATGCCAAGAGCCATACCCAGCGCATTGCCTGCTCCGGCACGACGTACGTGAGCAGCGTCAGGACCACTGCCCCTATGTTCCACCAGAAGCGGTTCCCTTTCAGCATTAGCCGCAGTTCCTGATACACCAGGGGGGCCAGGGCGAACGCAGCCCGCTTTTCCGGCCCTTCTTTCAGCCAGGTTGGGACCTCCGGCGCAGTTTCTGGCGGTATCGGGCCGATGGCATGCCGCTTCGGGGTTGTGCGGTGCCCATCCGGGTGGACTTCGAAACGGTCAAACAGGGGGATTGCCAGTGCAGTGATCAGCGCAGCGACGGGGATCCAGAGCAGACGGACAGCGATGAGTTGTGGCGACCAGGATATGCCTTCCCAAACGAACGTGTCAGGTGCATTCTCTCCGATGCCCAGCAAGACGAACGCTCCTGTGGGAGAAGCGTAACCGCACAGGGCGCTGCGGATGGCATCCACCAGCAGGCCCATGCCGAACACATCGAACGCCCAACCGTTGGGCGCGGACTCAGCAGCGCTCAGGCTCAGTGCAAGCATGGTGAGCCACACGAAGAAATAGAGAACGTTTCCCCGGGTGCCCTGGAGAGGACGGATGCATTCGAACAGCACGGCCAGAGCCGCTATAACGGCGAGGCCCGGCAGCGTCACCAGCAGGAACGGTGCCAGGAGTGGCCAGGGTTCGATTGCGGGCGCCTCGCCTCGGAGGATCTGCATTCCGGCTGCCACTACCGCCAGCACGCCGACCAGGGCCGACAGCAGCGCCAGGTTGCTGAGCGCTCTGCTCATAATGTACGCGGCCTTGGTCATCGGGGTGGCGGCCAGCACCTGTCCCACCCCCGTCTGCCGGTCGCGCTGGACGGCATCGCCCACCAGGTAGAACCCGAACAGGGAGAGGAAGGTGGTCGTCACAAGGGCCACGGAAGCGCCGACCCACGCGGAATTGTAGATGCCGCGGTATCCGTCCACGGTCAGCACCACGTATCCTGTCCTGCAGGGAACGAACAGCGTGCCGAGTGCGGCGGTTGCCGCCGCGGCGCGGAGGAACCGGCCCCGGCGCACCCGTTCTCGGAAGTCAAGGCGGACCAGGCGCCAGAAAATGGTCTGGCTCATGTGTGATCACTCCCCAATTCGCCCGAGAGGAGCAGCAGGTATGCATCCTCCAGGGTGGGGGTGACCGGCCGGAAATCGCCGGCCGGAGGGGCAGCGCCCACAGTTCGGATGTGAACGCCCGCAGGCCTGCGCACCGCACTGGAGATGATCCGGCTCTGCCGGAGGGCATCGTACGCCTGCGCGCTTACGGTCCCTTCCCACACCTTACCGTGTGCGGCCTGCAGGAGCCCCTCCGGCGGACTGTCAGACCGGATCTGCCCCTTGGCGATAACGACCACCCGGTCGGCCACTGCCTCAATATCGGCCACGATATGGGTGGAGAGCAGCACAATGCGGTCGCCTGCCAGGTCCACCAGAAGCCGCCTCAGGTGAACCCGCTCAGCCGGGTCCAATCCGGCGGTGGGCTCGTCCATGAGAACGACCGCCGGATTGTTGAGCAGCGCCTGTGCGATGCCCACCCGCTGCCGCATGCCGCCGGAGTACGTATGCAGCGGCCGGCGGGCCACCTGGCTCAGGTTTACCATGACGAGAAGGTCCGCGATGCGCTGGGAGAGTCCCGCTCGGGGCACACCCTTGGCGGCTGCGATGTACTCCAGGAATTCGACCGCACTCAGGTGCTGATAGATGCCGAAGTCCTGGGGCACGTACCCCAGCACCTGCCGGAGCGCATCCGGATGTTTGAGGAGATCGACCCCGTTCCACGTCAACTGCCCCTCGGTGGGGCGCATCACTGTGGCCAGGATCCGCAGCAGCGTCGACTTTCCGGCGCCGTTGGGGCCCAGGAGTCCGATCACTCCCGGGTGGAGCGTCAGGGAAACGTTGTTGAGGGCCAAGAAATCGCGGTATCGTTTACTCACGTTGCGGACCGACAGTTCCACGAACGCACCTCCCTGGAAAACGCATGACGGCTGACGAGGCGCGGCGGGGTACTGGACGGGCCGCACCGTACCTACAGGAGCCTGGCGGATTTGCTCGCCTTCGTTAACGAGAATAGTAATATCTTATTCATGTTTATAGTATACGAAACGAAGTAAAGTAGGAAAGAACAATGGAAACCAAAACGGCATTGCCTGAGCCTTGACAAGATTCCTATTCGATCTTGCGTTTGGTATTGGGAATACGGTATAGTCTATGACAACAACAGAACAGACCTCTTCATCAAGAGGTGGCTGAGGGACAGGCCCGATGACGCCACGGCAACCACTCCGGAGGGAGAACGGTGCCAATTCCTGCGGACATCTGTCCGAGAGATGAGAGTGAAGTGGACCGACACAGCCCTTCATTCGCGAAGGGCTTTTCTTTATGTCGGACCCAGTGGGAGGGAGCGGGATCATGGCCAGGTTGCTGCACCGACTGCGGCAGGGGTATTTCAGTGTGACAGTGGAGATCGATCCGCCTAAGGGTTCGGACGTGCAGAAGACGCTGGACCGGGTACGGCGCTTTGCCGACCGGGTAGACGCCATCAACGTGGCGGACTGCCCCATGGCCAACGTGCGGATGAGCCCCATTACGCTGGCTCACTTGATTCAGCGGGACGTGCAGGTGGAGGCGATCTTTCATCTTACCTGCCGGGACCGGAACGTGATTGGGCTGCAGGCGGAACTGTTGGGCGCTGCCGGATTGGGGGTCCGGAACATTCTGGCCCTGCGGGGCGATGACCCGGCACGGGGCGATCATCCGAACGCCAAGGGGGTCTTCGAGTGCGATGCCACCGGCCTCATCCGGCTCGCGGCTACCCTGAACAGAGGGGAGACGCTGTCGGGCACCCCCCTGGACCAGGGGACCGATTTTGCCATCGGCTGTGCGGCCAACCCGTGCGCTGCGGACCTGGAAGCTGAGGTCTCCCGCCTGGAGCAGAAGGTGGAAGCCGGGGCACACTTTGTCCAGACGCAGCCCATTTACGACCCCCGCCTGCTTGAGCGCTGGCTCAGCAAGGTGGAGGGCCGAATTCGGATCCCCATACTCTATGGAATTATGCCATTGAAAAACTATGCATTTGCTAAGCATTTAAATGAAAACGTGCCGGGCATTGTGGTGCCCGACTGGGTGGTGGAGCGGATGCGCACCGGCGATGAACAGGAGGGGCTGCGGCTGACTGCCGAACTCCTGAAGGAGATCGCCCCGGCCATTCCGGGAATCCACATCTTCCCCATGAACAGCCCGAAGCGGGTGGTGGCTGTGCTGGACATCATGGACGAACTGGGGCTGGGCCGGCCGAGGGCCGCAGTGCAATGATCGGCGGGGTTTCGCTCCAAATCCTGCGGCCGGATGTGAGCGAGCTGCCCCTGGACCGCAAGGAGGTGCTGCGCTACCTGGGCTACCGGCCCGGGGTCACCCGGCTTGCGGAGCGGGATCAGCACCTGGTGGACCGGGGAATCCGCCTGGCGCGGGAGGCCGCGGCGCCCGCGGTAAGCTTCAGGTACTGTGCAGTTGCCGTGGAGGACGATCGGGTAGGTACCCGGGCTCCGGGCCTCGCGTGGCGGTCCCGCTCCCTGGCCCGCCTGCTGCGGGGGGCAGCGGGCGTTACCCTGGTAGCGGCCACACTGGGCCCCGGAGTGGAAGCGCTCACCACCCGCCTCTTTGCGGAGGAAGAGTACGCCCTGGCCACGGTGGTGGATGCTGCCGGTACCGCACTGGTCCAGGGCCTTGCCCAGTGGCTGCGGGAGCATCTGGAGCCGATGGCCGGCGACCTCCACCCGACGCCGCTTTACGGGCCAGGCTACGGCGACTGGTCCCTGGAGGAGCAGCCCGGTCTGCTGGCCGCAGCCGGGGCGGAACAGATCGGCCTTTCCGCCACCCCGGCCCATTGCCTGGTGCCGCTGAAGTCGCTGGTGGGCATCATCGGCTGGACGGGCGCCAGCGCCGGCGCCGGGGGATGCAGCCTCTGCACCCTGGCGGACTGTGCGTACCGGCGGCGTGACCCTGCCAAAACAGGGAGGAACCAATCGTGAACTTGATGGAACTGTTGGGCCGCGAGGTCCTGGTTTTTGACGGAGCCATGGGAACGCTGCTGCAGTCCCGGGGTCTGCCTCCCGGCGGCTGCCCGGATGCCTGGTGTCTGGAGCGGCCGGAGGCGGTGGCCTGGGTGCACCAGCAGTATGTGGCTGCGGGCGCGCAGATCATCGAGACCAATACCTTTGGCGCCACTCCCATGCGGCTGGCCCATTACGGCCTGGCGGACAAGGTCCGGGAGATCAACCGGGCGGCGGTCCGCATCGCCCGGGAGGCGGCCGCGGGGCGGGCTCTGGTGGCCGGCTCCATGGGGCCCCTGGGTACGCTGGTGGAGCCGCTGGGGGAGCTTTCCTTCGACGAGGCATATGCGCAGTTTGCGGCCCAGGCCGCGGCCTTTGCGGAGGAGCGGCCGGACTTTATCATTATTGAGACCATCGCCGACCTGAATGAACTCCGGGCGGCGATTCTGGCCTGCAAGGACCGTGCGCCGGGGATCAAGATCATCGCGCAGATCACCCTGGATCCGTCGGGCCGGGCCTTCACCGGCACGGACCCGGAGACGGCGGGGCTGGTCCTCCAGTCTCTCGGTGCGGATGTGGTGGGCTTCAACTGCTCTGTGGGGCCTGACATCCTGGTGAAGGCTGTGGAGCGGATGGCCAAGGTGGTGCGGGTGCCCATCTCGGTGCAGCCCAACGCGGGGCTGCCGCTGCTGCAGCCGGATGGGTCGACCACCTTCCCCATGGGGCCCGAGGAGTTTGCTGCCTACGGGCCTCGCCTTGTGGAGGCCGGCGCCTCCATCGTAGGCGGCTGCTGCGGAACCACGCCGGCCCACATCGCCCTGCTGCGGAACGCCGTGGCCGGGCTGAAGCCCCGCCGGCAGCCCGGGCCGCTGAGCGGGGTGCTGGGGCTTGCATCCCGCACCAGGTCCCTCTTCTTCGTGGAGCAGAACCTGCCGGTGGTGATCGGCGAGCGGATCAACCCCACCGGCCGGAAGCTGCTGGCCCAGGATATTCGGGAAGGCGCCTTCGTCCGGGTCCGGCAGGAGGCGAAGCGGCAGGTGGCTGCCGGCGCCCAGGTGCTGGACGTGAACATGGGGGTGCCTCTGATCGATGAGGCCGCGGCCATGGCCAAGGGGATTCGGGTGGTACAGGATGCGGTGGACGTGCCCCTCTGCATCGACTCGCCGGGCGCCGCAGCGCTGGAAGCGGGCCTCAAGGCCTGTGTGGGCCGGCCCCTGGTCAACTCCTTCAGCCTGGAGGAGGGCCGGGCTGAGGCGGTGCTGCCGCTGGTGAAGCGCTATGGGGCGGCGGTGATCGGCCTGACCATCGACGAAAAGGGGATTCCCTCGTCGGCGGAAGAGCGGCTGGCCATCGCCCGCCGGTTGGTGGAGATGGCGGAATCCTGCGGCATTCCCCGCCAGGACGTGGTGATCGATCCCCTGGCTCTTACCGCCGGCGCCCAACAGGCCCAGGCCCGGGAGACGCTGCGGGCGATCCGCCTGATTCGAGAAGAGTTGGGCTGCGCCACTTCGCTGGGGGTCTCCAACATCTCCTTCGGACTTCCCCACCGGCCCTTCCTGAACGCCGTCTACCTGAACATGGCGGTCACCATGGGGCTCGACATGGCGATCATCAACCCGCTGGATGAGCGGATGATGGATACCATCCGGGCGGTGCGGGTCTTCCTGAACCGGGACCGGCATGCACGGGTCTACATGGAGCAGGTGGGGCACAAGCAGCTGGTCCACACCCAGGAGGAGGCCGTGAAGCAGCTGGCCAAAGCGGGGGCCCTGGCGGCGCAGCCGGGGGCCGCACAGGCCGCGTTCGGCCAGTCCGGCGCCGCTCTGCCGGCTGGCCCCCAGGCGGCACCGGACCAACCCGGTGCTGACGCGCTGGCTGGCTCCCAGGGGGTCTCTGGAGAGGCTGCCTCTGCCGCACCGGCCGGGTCCCAGTCGGGCAGCCAGTCCGGCAGGCCTGCTGACGGCCTTGGCCGCCGGCTCTATGACGCCGTGCTGGAGGGGGATAAGGATGGGATTCTCCCGCTGGTGGAGGAGGGGCTGGCCCAGGGGCAGGATCCCATGGAGATGCTCAGCCAGTTCCTGATCCCCGCCATCGAAGAGGTGGGGCGGCTCTTCGGCGAGGGCATCTACTTCCTGCCTCAGCTGATGCTCTCGGCCACCGCCATGAAGAAAGCCTTCGCCCGGCTGAAGCCCGAGATCCAGAAGGCCAAGGCCGGGGCGGCGGAGATCGGCACCATTGTGCTGGCCACCGTTCAGGGGGATATCCACGACATCGGCAAGAACATCGTCGCCGTGCTGCTGGAGAACTACGGCTTTAAGGTGGTGGACCTGGGCCGGGACGTGAAGAACGAGAGGGTCCTGGAGGAGGCCCGCCGGGTGGGGGCAGACATGGTGGGCCTCAGCGCCCTGATGACCACCACCATGCCCCAGATGAAGCGGGTGATTGAGCTCTTCGCCCAGGAGGGCTTTGATTGCCCTGTTCTGGTGGGCGGTGCAGCCACCACCCGGGCCTTCGCGGAAGAGATCGGCGCCCGGGGCTACGGCCGTGACGCCCAGGAGGCTGTTACCCTGGCCCTGGAGGTGCTGCATGAGCGCAGGGGGGCAGTAACGGGATGAAGTATTGGGTAGAGGCCGCTGGCCGCCGCTTTCAAGTGGCGGCCGGCACCTGTCTTTCTGAGGCCCTGGCCGCCCAGGAGGTGCCCCTGGAGACCCCCTGCGGCGGCAGGGGGCGCTGCCGGAAGTGCGTGGTGAAGATAAAGGGCGGGGCTCCCGTACCCACCGCTGCTGATCGGGAGCAGCTGACGCCGGCGGAGCTGGCCGGCGGCTTCCGGCTGGCCTGCCAGCTGAGGGTGGAGTCCGACCTCTCGGTGGCTGTGGTGGCGGCTGCAGGGGCCGACGCGCGAAAGTCTGCACTCGGGCGCCTTTCTGAGCCTGCCGAAGTGGATCCGTGGTTTCCCCTGCGCCCTGCCGGTCCCACGCTGGGCTTTGCCCTGGATGTGGGTACCACTTCGATGGCTGGTGCCCTGCTGGACCTGCACACCGGCGAGGAACTGGCTGCCCGGTCTGTGCCCAATCCCCAGGGGGTGCACGGAGCCGATCTGATGAGCCGGCTGAGCTACGCCGCCCAGGGGGAGGCCCAAGCCCGGGAACTGCAGGAACTGGTGCTGGACGCCGCCCGCAGGCTGCTGGATCAGCTCTGCCAGCGGGCTGGCGTGGAGCGGGAGTCCGTGGCAGCAGGGGCCCTGTGCGGCAACACGGCCATGCACCACCTCTTCCTGGGCCTGCCGGTGGCCGACCTGGCTCTGGCCCCGTACCGCCCCGCACAGCTGCAGGGGTGTGAGGTGGAGCTGCCCGGACTGCCCCGGCTCTACGCGCTGCCCAATGTGGCCGGTTTTGTGGGGGCAGACGCCGTGGCCATGGCCCTGGCCGCGGGGCTGGACCAGGAGGCCGCTACGGTGTTGGCGGTGGACGTGGGAACTAACGGCGAGGCTTTTCTCTGCCACAGGGGCGAGCTCTTCGCCTGCTCTGCCCCCGCAGGCCCGGCCTTTGAGGGCGGCGAGATCAGCTGCGGCATGCGGGCAGGGCCCGGGGCCGTAGAGGGCGTCGCCTACCGGGACGGCCGCCTGGAACTCAAGGTGGTGGGCGGCAAGGCGCCGCGGGGCGTCTGCGGCTCCGGTCTGCTGGACGCGGCGGCAGCCCTGCGGGCAGCGGGCGCTCTGGACCCCACGGGGCGGCTGCGGCCCGAGGGGCCGCTGGAGGAACTGGTGACGCCGGACGGCAGCGCCGTGGCCCTGGCACCGGGGTTGCTTTTGACCCAGAAGGACATCCGGGCCCTGCAGCTGGCGAAAGGCGCGGTCCGAGTGGCAGTGGACCTGCTCCTGCAGGTGGCAGGGGTTCGACCCACCGACCTGGACGCGATTCTGCTGGCAGGGGCCTTTGGCAGCTACCTGCAGCCTGAAAGCGCCCTAGCGGTGGGGCTGCTGCCCCCTGTGGCGGCGGCAAAGGTCCGATCCATCGGCAACGCGGCGGCAGCCGGCACCAAGCTGGCTCTGCTTTCCAAAGGGGCCCGGGCTCGTGCTGAGGCGCTGGCCCGGCGCACCCGTCACGTGGAGCTGGCGACCCATCCGGAGTTTGAGGAGCGCTTTATGGCTGCCCTGCAGTTTGCCGCTGAGTAAGGGGCGTACTCTGTCAGTCCTACTTTTGGATAGTGGCAAATCAGTACGGTGTGTTCATTTTCTGTGTGTTGCATAGTTAATGAACCGCACATGGGTGCACCTCGGATAGAATTGGAACCAAGGATTTTCCTGTGTCAGCTTTCACAGGCCGACTTACCAATCACTACCGGGGGTACTGACATGCGGTTGAATCTGCGGGTAAAGCTGCTGCTGGCGTTCCTCAGCGTGATGCTCTGCACGACGTTTACGGGCTTATTCGGATGGCTCTCGCTCACGCGGGTCTCATCCCTGGCATCGGACGCCATCACCAGAGTCCAGCCGGCCAACACGGAGATTTCGGACGTGCTGGCAGGTCTGTACGAGGAGCATGCCTTCCTGCGGGGATATGTCCTAACAGGCGATGTCTCTGACAGACTGCGGGCAGAGGCTGCGTCAGCCAGCCTGAATCCAATCTTGACGAGCCTTAGGGGGAGATTGAGGGACCCTGCCGACCTGGATGTGCTGGACACAGTTGTGGACTTGAAGATGCAGTACGATGATCTGATGACCACGGTGGCCGGCTACATGGCTTCCGGGGACATTGAGGAAGCTTCCCTCAAACTCCAGTCCCAGGGAACCGATTTGATTGAGCAGGCCACAGCGGTCCTGACGGGGCTGAAAGCCAACCAGCAGACCGAAACGGACGACCTCACGGCGCAGGTCGCTGAGTTGACCAGGTTTGGCATGTGGGTTGTGGCCGGTGCCACGGGCGTAGGCATTCTGCTCGGGCTGATTCTGGCTCTCATCCAGTCGGGCCGCATCTCCCGGCCGGTTCGGGCCATGGCCGCGGCTGCACGGGCGCTTTCTGCCGGCGATCTTACAGTACAATTGCCGGCCATCAAGTCCAGGGACGAAGTGGGAGAACTGGCTGCGGCCTTTGCGCAGATGGTGCAGGACCTGCGCACCCTTGTGAAGGGCATAACCGGTTCCGCGGCGAGCACTCACGATGCCTCCGAGAGGCTGGCCGCTGCTGCCGAGCAGTCGGCCCGCAGCGCCCAGGAGAGCGCCGAGGCCATGGGACGGGTGGCCGAGGGCACCTCCCAGCAGTCTGAGGACGTCGAGGCGGTCACTCAGACCGTGGCGGAACTGCAGGCCTCCATCCGCGGCGTAACAGAGGGCTCGCTGAAGATGGTGGAGCAGATGCGGGATGCCGGCTCGGTGATCGAGGCCGCCCAGGAGGAGATTGAAGCCGTATCGGACCGCACCCGTGAGATTGCATCCAAGACGGATCAGGCCAGGGCCGCCGCCCGGCAGGGGGCGCAAGTGGTGGAGAACGCCGTGGCATCGCTGGACCGGATTCAGGAAGTGGTGGGCCAGTCTGCCCGGCAGATCCGCAACCTGGCGCAGATCTCCACCAAGGTGGGCGAGATCACCGGTGTGATCTCTGAAATCGCGGAACAGACTAATCTCCTGGCGCTGAATGCCGCCATCGAAGCAGCCCGGGCCGGGCAGCACGGCCGCGGCTTTGCGGTGGTGGCGGAAGAGGTGCGCAAGCTGGCGGAGCGCTCCGCCGCCTCGGCCAGCGATATCGCACAGCTGGTGGAGAACATACAGTTGGGGACCGCAGAGGCGGTCAAGGCGATGGAGAGCGGCATGGCCGAGGTGGAGGCTGGTTCCCGCATGGCGGCCGACGCCGGTCAGGGGCTGCAGGAGATCATCACGCTGGTGGATCGGGCTGTGGATGATCTCCAGAACATCTCCGAAGCCACCGACCAGATCCGCCGGCGGACCCAGGAAGTGACTCGGGCCTTTGAGGAAGTGGTCGCCCTGACGGAGGAGAACAGCGCGGCGGCCCGGGAGATGGACGAGAGCGCTGCGCATGTGACCCAGCTGGTCACCAACGTGTCTTCCATCTCCCAGAGCAACGCAGCCGCTGCACAGCAGATCGCTGCCGCCATCGAAGAGCTGAACGCCACAGCCGAGGAGGTGGCTGCAGCGGCCCAGCAGATGTCGGTGGAGGCTCAGCAGATGCAGCAGCAGGTGGCACGCTTCAAGGTCTAGCGGCGGATGCGGCACAGGAAGTTAACCTGGCTTGCGCCAACTAAGTGAGGCGGAGGTGCTGGCTCCTATGGAGTACCGGAATCTGGGCCGGAGCGGCCTGAAGGTGTCAAAGATGGCGTTGGGCACTAACGCCTTTGGCACCCGGACGGGTGAAGCTGAGGGCATCGCCATCGTGCATGCGGCGCTGGATGCCGGCATCAACCTGGTGGATACGGCTGATATGTATGGGAACGGCGAGTCGGAGCGGATCGTCGGCAAGGCGATTCGGGACCGCCGCTCCCGGGTGGTGCTGGCCACCAAGGGCAGCTGGCGGGTGGGCGACGGCCCCAACGATGCGGGCTCTTCCCGCCAGCACATCCTGGACGCGGTGGATGCCTCGCTGAAGCGGCTGGGTACGGACTATATCGACCTGTACCAGATGCACCGCTGGGATCCGGACACGCCGCTGGAAGAGACCCTGGAGACTTTGAACGACCTGGTGCGGTGGGGCAAGGTCCGCTACATCGGCTGCTCCAACTACGCGGCGTGGCAGATCGTCAAGGCGGTGGGCATACAGGAGCGGCGGGGGTTCGCCCGGTACATCTCCCACCAGCCGGAGTATTCGCCGGCCAACCGGGCCATCGAGCGTGAGGTGATTCCCGCTTCGCTGGCTGAAGGGCTCGGGCAGATCGTCTACTTCCCCCTGGCCGGTGGGCTTTTCACTGGCAAGTACCGGCGGGGAGACGCGGCGCCGGTGGGCTCCCGGGCGGCTTTCCAGGGTGAGCGCTTCACCGGCCGCTGGTTTACCGACCGGAATTTTGACCTGGTGGAGCGGCTCACCGGCATCGCACAGGAGGCCGCTGTCAGCCTGCCGCACCTGGTGCTGGCCTGGGTGATGGCGAAGCCCGGCGTTGCGTCGGCGATCGTGGGCGCCAGTAGGGTGGAGCAGGTCCAGGCGAATGCGGCCGCCTGCGATGTGGCCCTGCCGCCGGAGATCATCCAGCGGGTGGACGAGGCCTCGGCAGATTTTGTCTGATCCTGCAGTACACGGCAAGAGCCGGCAGCACAGGCCGCCGGCTCTCGTTTTTTGCACAGGCTTTGTGGAAGGCGCCGACGGAGGCCGCGTGCCCCTCGTTTTTCCGCACACTTGCCGGCCAAGGCTACATAACATGGTGCCAGAGCCAGATGGGGGGAGTGGTGTGCGTGAACCAGATGATGCCGATGGTGCTTTGGGGCCTGCCCGTGGGAGTGCCCCGCCCCGGCATGGCCGGATCGATGGCGGCCCATCCGCGGCTCATCGCGCAGGCGACAACCTCCGGCCAGCTGCTGAACTGCCCAGTCGGCGCGAGCCCGACCTACAACCGGGGCGATCGGATGGAGGTGCTGCGGGCGCTGCGGGTGGCGCCGGACACCGTCGCCTACCTGGTCCTGCTGCCCAACGGCTGCAGCGGCTGGATTCCGGCCAGCAACACCACGTTTGGTCAGCCCATGATCGGTACCGGATTCGACACGGGAACGGCGCCCATGCGGCCGCTGGGAGAGGGCCGGATGGAGGAGCCGCAGCAGATGCAGCGGCAGGGGACGGAGATGGATGGCGCCATGGATGTGGAAATGGATAGTCAGGCGGATACGGATGCTGAGACGCCATAGTTCTAGATCCGGTACAATAGGGAACGGAAACGGTGGAGCCTATTGGGGCGCCGCCCCTGCTTGATGGGTCTACACGAACAGAGAACTGTGCGCCAAGCTGTTTTCAGGACCGCGGAGCATTCCGGGTCCTGTTTTTTTATGTGAACCGGTTGGCGGTTGCTTCGTCTTACATAGTTGAGGCCAACGGGTTTTTATGGGGGATTCCGGAGGTGAGACAGGGGTGGCAGGTTCATCGGAGTACGCGGCGGCCCCTACCTCCGTCCAGATGGAGGATGGACTGCTGGCAGGCCTTTCGGCAGGGGACCCGGCGGCCCTGACCCGCCTGGCGGAGTGCTGGGGCCCCCGGATCTACCGGTACCTGGCTGGCCGGCTGGAGGACCGGGAACTGGTGCGGGACCTGACGCAGGAGACCCTGACCCGGGCGGTGAGTGCCATCCGCCGGGGGAACCGGCCGCAAGATCTGACGCCCTGGCTCTTCCGCATCGCCACCAATCTGCTCCGGGATGAGTACCGCAGCGGCTACCGGAACCGGGTGGTGCTGACGGCGGTTCCGGAACTGCCGGACGTTGACAGCACGGAACAGGCGGTGCTTGAGCAGCTCCGCCGCGAGGCGGTGCGGCGGGAGGTGCTGGCGCTGCCGCCAGACATGCAGGAGGTGCTGTCGCTCCGCTTTTACGAAGGCTTTTCGGTGGCAGAGGTGGCTGGGATTTTGGGGATTCCGGCGGGTACGGTGA
>ENA-OWPA01000576-OWPA01000576.1-bioreactor-metagenome-genome-assembly--contig:-NODE-576-length-45159-cov-8.729604_pt1 | contig 45159 bp, 37 predicted proteins | sample MGYA00238139_ERZ651803 | MGnify/ENA primary metagenome ERZ651803 (study PRJEB26909, sample SAMN07631231) | bioreactor metagenome | isolation source: Switchgrass digestor | place: USA: Dartmouth...
GAAGCAGTTGAGACAGCTGTTCATATTAAAGACTCCTTTGAACCGAATCCGAAGGTTGCTGAAGCCTACAATGAAGCTTATCAAAGGTATGTGAATGCTTATACTGCTCTTGAAAAAGGTGGAGTATTTTAATAAATTTTAATATATAGGGAGTGACAAAAGTGATTATCAAAGGTGTTGAATACACAAAAGAAAAACTGGCAAGTATGGTGGATTATGCAATTTTAGACCCCAATACACAAGAGCATCAAATAAAAGAGGCGTGTGCTATAGCTCGCCAATATAAATTTAAAGGAGTTCACCCTAACCCCTACTGGGTACCATTAGTAGCACAAGAATTAGAAGGAACGGGTATTGAGACTGGTCTTGTGGTAAGTTTCCCCTTTGGTGCCAATCCAACTTCTTTTAAGGTAAATGAAGCTAAAGAACTCGTAAAAATGCTGAATAAAAGGCCAGGTTGCATCGATATGGTGACAAACATCGGGAGACTCAAAGATAAGGATTATGACCTATACACCAAAGATATAGCTGAAGTTGTGAAGGTGGGCCATGATGCTGGGATAGAAGTAAAGGCAATTTTAGAAGTAGCTATGCTGACAGATGATGAAGTAAGAGCAGCCTGCGAATGTGCAGTTAAAGCAGGAGTTGACTTTGTGAAATGTTCAACTGGTAGAGGTGGAAATCCTTCAATTAAACACGTAAAGATTATGCGAGAAACAGTTCCTCCTGAAGTAGGCGTTAAATTTTCGGGTTACGGAGGTTACAATCCTGCTCAGTTGACAATTATGGCTATAGCTGCAGGTGCAAATCGTCTCGGTACTAGAAGAGCTCCAATGATTATAGACGAGCTTGAAGCATACTATAAAGATTTGGTAATCGAATAGATACAAGTTACATATGTTAGCAGTTTTTAGACTTGATTGTTTTGCTAAAAATGGGCCAACTTATAATTGGTTGGCCCATTTTGTAGTATATATCCGAGTGAGTACTTTTTCTAAATTTATAGGAACTACTAATATTTGATGCCTATAGAAAGGTAAAAGGTGGTAAGTTTATGAAGGGAAAGATGAAAGCTGCAATCTTATATTCCTTGAAAAATATAAAAGTAGATTGGTGCAAAATCCCAACTTGTAATGATAATGAAGTATTAATTAAAGTAAAATACGCCGGAATATGTGGGTCTGATATTCCACGTGCTATGATTACTGGTGCTAGAAAATATCCTCTTATACTCGGGCATGAATTCTCTGGGGTAGTGGTAGAAACTGGGGCAAATGTCACAAGAGTAAAACCTAATGATAGAGTTGTAGTTGCACCATTGATACCTTGTGAAGAATGCGAGTGTTGTAAAAAGGGACTTTTTGGTATTTGTGAGCACTACAACCTTATCGGTACCGGCAGCAATGGAGCATTTGCGGAATATGTGATTGCGCCGCAGAATAATGTTTTAAAAATACCTGACAGTCTTGATTTTGTATCAGCAGCCGGTATTGAACCAGCCACAATAGGATACCATGCTTTGGAGAAAGTGAATATACGACCAGGTGAAACGGTAGTGATCATGGGGTGTGGTGCAATAGGACAGTTAACTTTGCAATGGGCTAAAATTTTTGGAGCTTCAACGGTCTTTGCAGTTGATATCGATGATGCAAAATTAGATTTAGCTCGAAAACTAGGTGCCGATATAACAATTAATTCAAGTAAAATTGATGCAGTAAAGAGAATTAACGAAATTACAAGTGGTGGTGCCGAAGTTGTTGCTGAAACTGCAGGCAATTCAATTACACAACAACAGGCAATTTTATCAACAAGAAAAAAAGGGCGTGTGGTATTTGTGGGAATTTCACATAGCCGTCTACATCTAGATGAAAATACTGTTGAGCATATTTTAAGAGGAGAGATTTCGATCCGGGGTTCCTGGAATTCTTATACGGCGCCTTTTCCTGGAATTGCTTGGAAAGCCACAATTGATTTTATGACAAGAGGATTAATAAACTTTAAGGAAATGGTTTCGCACGTAATTACATTAGAAGATATAGCTGACTATTTGAAAGGCATGGCTGAACAAACTATTTCCTATAACAAAATTTTGGTATCTTTCGATGACTGATAAATAAAAAAGTGCCGGATAAAATTTTTTCCGGCATTTTTTAAATGCATAAATATGTGATATAATGGCAAGAGAATTGCTTATAAAGGGTGTATAAAGTGGAGGACAAAAGAAATCTCCGAAAAAAAATTATAGAACAAAGGTTAAGTCTTTTGCAAAAAGAGGTTGAACAAAAAAGCGATACAATTATGTCGACACTTTTTTCAACTGATTATTATAAAAAAGCAAAAGTGGTTATGTTTTATGTGGATATGCGAAATGAGGTTATGACGAAAAAAGCTATCATAAAAGCCCTTAGTGAAGGGAAACGAGTTGTTGTTCCCAGAGTTAAAAAGGGCTATGGACTTCTTGCCATAGAAATTAAAAGCCTTGATGAACTAAAAACCGGAACATTTGGAGTACTTGAGCCGCCGGAAAGGGAAGAAGTAATTTTAGAGGAAATTGATTTGGTTGTAGTTCCAGGTGTAGTTTTTGACAAAAAGGGGTATCGTATAGGGTACGGTGGCGGCTATTATGATAGGTTTTTACCTAAACTAAGAAAAGATGCAAAAAAAATTGCAGTCGCCTTTGAAATGCAGATGGTTGATTTTATTCCTGCTGAATCTCATGACATAAAGATGGACGCGATTATAACTGAAAAGCGATTATATGGACCATTTGAGTGACCTTTTTGGAATATATTCTTTGAATGTGCACTTTTTAGTTATATCTGTTCATCTTGATTTTATAAAGGATACGATATTTTGGGAGGAATATACATGAATGAAGCTAGACAAACAGTAATAATACTTGATTTTGGCGGAAAATACGCACAGATGGTAGCTCGACAGGTAAGAGAAGCTCAAGTTTACTGTGAGATACTGCCATATCAAACACGTTGGGAAGAAATTATACGAAAAAAACCAAAGGCAATTATTTTATCCGGTGGCTCTTTGCAAACTACAGAAAATATACCTATTTGTGATGAAAGAGTGTTTAAAGCTGATGTACCCACACTTGCCATAGGTTTTGGCTTGCAGGTAATGGTAAAGAGTTTAGGAGGAGTGGTAAAGACAGGCGCAAGCCGTGAATTTGGACCTGCAGAGCTGTTTATAGATGAGGTGCAAGAATTATTTCAAGGTATAGATAATAAATTTATGGCATTTATGGATGCAAGTAGTAATATAGTTTCATTACCGGAAGGTTTCAAAGTGCTAGCTCATACTGACAAAACGCCATTTGCAGCTATTGGCAATGGTAAAAATTTATACGGAGTGCATTTTCATCCCGAAGAGCGCTATACTTTCTATGGAAATAAAATATTGAGCAACTTTTTGTTTAATATAGCAGGCTGCAGCAGAACATGGACTACTAAGGCCTTTATACAAGAGCAGGTAAACCTCATAAAAGAGAAGGTTGGAAATAAAAGGGCTATATGTGCTTTAAGCGGTGGAGTGGACTCATCGGTTGCTGCTCTTTTAGTGCACAAAGCCATAGGCGATAATTTGACGTGTATCTTTGTAAATCATGGCCTCCTTCGCAAAAACGAACCTGAAAGTGTTATACAAACATTTAAAAATAAATTTAACATGAACCTGATAGCTGTAGACGCATCTGAACGTTTCTTAAATAAATTAAGAGGTATAATCGATCCTGAAAAAAAGCGCAAGATAATAGGTGAGGAGTTTATAAGAGTTTTTGAAGAAGAGGCTTCAAAACTTGGCAAAATCGACTTTTTAGTTCAAGGTACCGTCTATCCTGATGTAATTGAGAGCGGCACATCATCATCGGGACTTGTCAAAAGCCATCACAATGTAGGAGGGCTTCCCGAAGACTTGGCTTTTGAATTAATAGAGCCTCTTCGGGAGTTGTTTAAAGATGAAGTGCGAAAAATCGGCCTAGAGTTAGGCCTGTCGGAAGAACTTGTGTATCGTCATCCGTTCCCAGGCCCGGGTCTTGCTGTAAGGGTATTAGGTGAGGTTACAAAGGAAAAACTTGAGATATTAAGGGAAGCAGACTTTATAGTAACCGATGAAATAAAAAAGGCTGGAATCTATAGAGACTTGTGGCAGGCATTTGCTATTCTCCCTGGAATACAAAGTGTGGGCGTTAAAGGGGATACAAGAACATATAAACATACTGTTGCTATTAGGGCAATATTAAGCGAGGACGGCATGACTGGCGATTGGGCAAAACTACCTTACGACTTATTGGATGTCATCTCAACTCGAATTACAAGTGAGGTAGAAGGAGTCAACCGTGTCGTATATGACATCACACCTAAACCACCTGCTACTATTGAGTGGGAGTGAAGCGGGGTATGGAAGAAGTTATAAAAGTGGCCACTCTTGAAAATGAGATTGAGGCAAAACTCTTAGCTTCTTTGCTAAAAGAGCGTGGAATACCACATTTTGTTGGAACGTATCATGATCCAGTATACGATGGTATCTTTCAGACCCAAAAAGGCTGGGGATTTGTCAGTGCACCTGTTTCATATAAAGATGAAATTTTAGAAATCCTTGTTGATATTAGAAAAGGCAGCAACACCCCTATTGTTGAAATAGATTAATAAAAAAATAAAAGAGTATGGTAAACCATTAATAGTAGATTACCATACTCTTTTTTTTATGGCGAAAATATATCATAATTTACAAATTCAGGACTACTTTTTAAAAGAAGGAATGTTAAATAATATATCGAATATATATATAGTGTAGCATAATTAATTAATTTATTAGATATTGTACAACATAATTATATTATCAGGAGGAAAATGTAATGAATTCTAGAGTGACTCTTTCCGTGTTTAAAGCTGATGTTGGCGGATATGTTGGTCATGGAAGCGTACATCCGGATATGCTTCAAAAAGCCCGGGAGACTTTGGAGCAAAATGGAAAAGATATATTAATTGACTTTTTTGTGACTCATGTAGGAGACGACATTAATATTGTCCTCACTCACAGACAAGGCGTTGATGCAGAGCCTATACATACTTTAGTTTGGAATACTTTTCTAAACTGTACTGAAGTTGCCCAAAAAATAAAACTTTATGGGGCTGGCCAAGATCTGTTATCAGATGCATTTTCCGGCAACATAAAGGGCATGGGGCCGGGTATAGCAGAAATGGAATTTGAAGAGCGACCCAGTGAGCCTATCATAATCTTTATGGCAGATAAAACCGAACCTGGAGCATGGAATTTCCCCCTTTACAAAATATTTGCAGATCCTTTTAACACCATAGGCCTTGTAATCGATCCCAAAATGCATTCAGGATTTTGCTTTGAAGTTTTGGACCTTATAGAGGATAAACGGGTTACTTTTTCTTGCCCGGAGGAGCTCTATGATTTGCTGGTATTTTTAGGGGCACCGAATCGCTTTGTGGTTAAAGGTGTTTTTACTAAAGCGGGGGAAATTGCGGCCATTTCTTCAACGCAAAAAATGAATCAATTGGCAGGACGTTATGTTGGTAAAGATGATCCGGTTATGATAGTTAGATGCCAAAATGGCCTTCCGGCTGTAGGAGAAGTGTTAGAACCCTTTGCAAATCCTCACCTTGTAACAGGCTGGATGCGAGGCTCTCATTATGGGCCTTTGATTCCCGTATCCCAAAAAGATGCTGTTCCTACACGCTTTGACGGACCGCCGAGGGTAATTGCTTTAGGTTTTCAATTAGCGAATGGAAAACTCATTGGCCCGCAAGACCTTTTTGCTGATATGGCTTTTGACAAAGCTCGACAAAAGGCACTTGAAATTGCAGATTATATAAGACAATTAGGTCCCTTTGAACCACACCGGTTGCCTTTAGATGAAATGGAATATACAACAATGCCAAAGGTAATGGAAAAATTAAAAGACCGCTTTAAATAATACTTTAATAAATATAAGGTGACAGATTCTTTTTCTGTCACCTTTTTTATTTAAATTCATATAAAATATAATTTTATGATAATATATATAATATATATTAAATACGAACATAAAGGTCTTTACTGCTTTTGTAAGTTCTGATAATATATATAGGATCAACTTCAAAAACAGTTGTTACATTGCGAAAAAGAATGTATTATAATATAATAAACGAAGTGGTCTTATTTTTGAGCAATGCAGTGAAAGGAGCAGGCAATGCAGAAGAAAATTAAGGAAAAAGCCGCTAAAGTCGATTACCGACTTTTACATAAAAAACAGATCTTAGATTATTTAGAGTCCATGAAAAACAAAGACCATTCAATTGGCCAAATGGACGAAGCAATGAAGAGGTTATTTCGCATCAGTGATCAGGTTGTGCCTATCTGCTTGTCGAAACTGAAAGAAAATGACGAAGAGTTAGCTCCAGTTATTTGTTACGCATTAGAATTTGCCGATGATTATAGTGTAGTTGAGCCACTATTGGATATACTAATAATGCCTACTGTGTCTGACCGAATTAAAGCGCGTATACTTGCAGTTTTGAATCATTACGGGATAGATGCTGGAGAACTTCCTCTTGACATAATAATGAACGATTTTGATAAAATGGCTTCTATTTCTTTGACAGAAATGCTGGTTGACATCGATAAAGACCCCTTTTTAATTCCTTACATCCTGGAAGACTTAGAAGAGTTTGATGTTGAAATGAAACTGGCTTACATAATGGATTTGGCAGCCCAAAAGGACGAAAGGGCCATATTGTTTTTTGAAATTTTAGCTTGTACAGATGAGCCGTTAGTGGCCCAAGAAGCTATAAAAGCCCTTGGGCAAATAAAGTCGGGGAAAGCCCTTTACGTTTTAAGCAAATTAGAAAACAAGATTTCAGATGAAGAGAGACGAAAACTTGCTTATCGTGAGTGCCAAAGATTGAAATTTAACGGTATTACTATGGAAGTTTTTGAGCCTTGGAAAAAGCTAAAAAGTCCTTCAAAGGTTTATCTCTCTTCCATAGATGGCTTAGGCAACCGTGTTTTGTGGATAGCTTGGAAAAATCCCTATAAAAACCGGAAACTGAGCTTTATGAATTTACTCATGGGTATTGACACAGGAATTAAAGACTGTTGGGGAATTTCTAATATATCTACTATAGAACTTAACTCTTCCATAAAAGATTTTTCTAAAAATATGTTTGTTAAACAGTGCGATTTAGAGTACACCACTTTATTAATGAATGATGCTTTATTTTTAAATGAAACAAAAAAGAATTCAATCCCCTATCAGTTTTATTTTTGGAAAAATATACTGGAACAAGATTGGAAAGTAGAGCCTAAGCCATATACCCCCAAATTTACAAATTATGATTTGGATTTCATAAAACAAGACAAAGAGTGTCTTGAGAACACATTTGATTTATTTAATAGCAGCTTTTTTAATGATTGGTTTATAACTCATCCTCGAGTTTATGATTTTGCAGAAGAATGCAAATCCTCAAGAGGTTATTTATTCAAGAAGATGTCTTATCAAAAAATGGAAAATATTTTTTCCAGATTTAGTGAAGAACTCATAGAACCTTTTGAGGACAAAGTAAAGCGTATGCTTGAACTTACAGCTGATTTTTTAGTTAAAATAGGGCAAACGGAGCTTGCTAGAACTACCCTTTGTGCTTATTTGAATATGGATATAAAACCGCTCTACAATCACCCCTTTATACAAAGGATGATTATAGATAGCATTAAAGCGGCCCTAAAAAATATGAAAAATGGCTTTGACATGCGGCAAAGTCCCCGCGATTTTTAATAATAGAGAATGTAATAATTTGTAAATAAAGAGGAGGTAAAAAATGGGGAAAAATTTTCTATTTACTTCAGAATCAGTTACTGAAGGCCATCCAGATAAAATATGTGACCAAGTAGCCGATGCCATACTGGATTCTATTTTGGCGAAGGACCCTGCTGCCAGGGTTGCATGTGAAGTAGCTGTTACTACAGGTCTGGTGCTAGTAATGGGTGAGATTACCACTGATTGTTATGTAGACATTCCCCACGTCACCAGAGAGACAATAAGAGAAATAGGGTATACTCGAGCTAAATTCGGTTTTGATTGTGATACTTGTGCTGTAATAACAAGTATTAATGAACAGTCGCCGGATATTGCCATGGGTGTTGACAAAGCCTATGAAGTTAGAGAAGTCTCTAATAACGTAGATATAGTTGATAGAATTGGCGCCGGTGACCAGGGCATGATGTTTGGGTATGCTGTAAATGAAACACCGGAACTAATGCCTATGCCAATTTCCCTTGCTCATAAACTTGCAAGAAGGCTTGCACAAGTAAGAAAAACCCGAGTGCTTCCATTTTTAAGACCAGATGGGAAAACTCAGGTTACAGTCCAGTATGAGGATTCGAAACCAGTAAGAGTGGACAAGATTGTAGTATCTGCGCAACATAAATCATCAGTGAATCTAACAACATTAAAAGAGGGTATTATAGAAGAGGTTATTAAAAAGATAATACCAGAGCACCTTTTGGATAAGAATACACAGATCTTTGTAAACCCAACAGGAAGGTTTGTAATAGGTGGTCCTCATGGCGATTCAGGTGTAACAGGCCGCAAGATTATCGTAGATACTTACGGTGGATTCGGTCGTCATGGTGGAGGAGCCTTATCTGGAAAAGATCCCACAAAAGTGGACCGCTCGGCTGCCTATGCGGCACGGTATGTAGCGAAAAATATCGTTGCAGCAGGTCTTGCTTCAAGGTGTGAGGTTCAGGTAGCATATGCTATTGGTGTGGCCAAGCCCGTTTCTATAATGGTTGATACTTTTGGGACCGGCATACTGCCTGATGAAAAAATTGAGCAGCTTGTAATAGAGAATTTTGATCTCCGTCCAGGTGCTATTATACGCGATCTTGATTTACAGAGGCCTATTTATAGATTGGTAGCTTGCTACGGCCATTTTGGAAGAGAAGAATTAGCATTGCCATGGGAAAGAGTCGATAAAGCAGAAACATTAAAAAAACAAGCTAGCAGCCTTTAATAGGCTGCCTGCTTTTTAAGCGGGGGTTTATATGCTTAGAAAGAGCCGCATGGATATCGAGTATTTAAATGAAGTGATAAAACATACTATTGATGCAATAGAAACAGGGCAAAAAGAGATTTTTTATATTTTTGAGCACTCAAGGCAGGAATGTGAGCGCATAGAAAGAGAACTGCAAGATTTAAAGGTTCAGGTTAAAGCAACCATAGAGAAAGTTGATGATCTTAGAAAGCAGGAAAAGGCTGCAAAGTATAAGCTAATGGTAGTAAGTCGAGATTTCGAAAAGTACTCAGAGAAAGATATAAAGGATGCTTACGAAGAGACGAAGAACATACAAATACAACTTTCCTTGGAATGTCAAAAGGAACTTCAACTTAGAGAAAAACGAGACGATTTAGAGCGCAGTTTAAGAAGTATGCAAAATATCCTGAAACAATCGGAACATTTGATGATGCAATTGGGAGTAGCATTAGGCTTTTTAAAGGGCGATCTTAAGGACGTTTCAGGGCATATTTCTGATATAAATGAGAAGCGCAATCTTGCGGCTCAGGTGATAAAAGCCCAGGAAGAAGAGCGTCGGCGTGTAGCGCGCGATATTCATGACGGTCCTGCTCAGACCCTGGCAAATATAGTTATTCAAACGGAGATTTGTGAAAGGCTCCTTGAAATAGATTTAAATGAAGCTAAAAAAGAGCTTTATCAACTAAAATACATTGTGAGGTCATGCCTTCAGGAACTTAGGAAGATTATTTTTAACTTAAGGCCATCATCTCTTGATGATTTAGGCCTACTTGCAGTCGCAAAGCGGCTCTGTGAAGAATTTCAGGAAGACACAGGCATTAAGACGGACTTTCTATTTTTCGGGGACATAAAAAGGCTTGATTCTGATATAGAGGTGACGCTTTATAGAATAATTCAGGAAGCCCTTAACAATGTGCGTAAGCACTCAAGAGCAAAGAACTGTACTGTAAAAATTGAGTATGGCAACCAAAAAATTAACCTTATTATTGCTGATAATGGTGTAGGGTTTAACATATATAAAAATATTGACAACAGCGATGAAGAGCACTTTGGTATAATGACAATAAGAGAGAGAATTGCCCTTATAAATGGCACTTTTTATATTGAATCAACGCCTGGGCATGGCACTAAAATTTTTGTTAGCGTTCCTTTAGTTTGAAAGGAGGATTGAGTTTTGGGTAAAATTACTGTTGTTCTGGCTGATGATCATGTGCTGATGAGAAAAGGAGTAAGAAAAATTCTAGAAATGGAGGAAGACATTGAAGTAATTGGCGAAGCTTCTGATGGAGATGAAGCTATACGGGTGGTCATGGACAAAAAGCCTAATGTGCTTCTCCTCGATATAAATATGCCTAAATTAAACGGTATTGAAGTTACAAAGGCACTAAAAAATAAAAATATTGATTCAAAGATAGTAATTTTAACTGTTTACGATGACAGAGAATATCTTTTAGAGTTAATAAAATTAGGAATATCCGGCTACATATTGAAAGATATTGAGCCTCATGGTCTCATAGAAGCAGTTAGAAGTGCAAGTCGCGGGGAAACCTATATTCAACCAAATTTAACACGGGCTTTAGTTGCTGAATACACTCGTTTAACACAGCCTGTATCCGGTCAGGGCATGAAAAAAAACCTTACGGTTAGAGAAAAAGAGGTTATCAAGTACATAGCTGAAGGCATGAGTAATGGAGAGATTTCTCAAAAATTAGGTATTAGTGATAAAACCGTAAAAAACCATGTCAGCAGTATTTTGCGCAAACTAGGCTTGATGGATCGAACTCAAGTAGCAGTTTTTGCTATTAAAAATAAACTTGTTTAGTCACAAAAACATATCCTCCTGAATATTATAGTTTTGAATATATTTATGTAATTTATAATTTGGGGGGATATGGGTGAATGATTTTCTGTTCATTGAACCTGTTGCAATTATGATGATTGTTGTCGTCTTTATAATTATTTATTTTTGCCGCAGCTATTTTTTGTCGCATTATAATGGCGAAAAATGGCGAGGGATAGAAACTGTTATTTTTGTTAAAAATGCCCAAGATGAAATAGAAGGAATTGTTAAGAGTTATTACAGCAGACAAATTAGACCGGCGGAACTTATGATAGTTGATTGTGGTTCCAGTGATCAAACGCCTCAGATACTTGAAAGGTTATCAATGCAATATATGGGTCTTAAACTGCTACTGCTTTCAGACTTGCCTTTTCAATTATGCGCTCAAGAGGCTTTAAAGCATACGAGTGGACCGGCTATGCTGTTGGTAAACGGCACAGCCTTAAACTATAAAGAAGTAATAAAATTAATAGATCCTGCTTTTAAAAAAAATGTCGGAATAGGTCTAAAATCCTACGAAAAATAGGACAACCGAGGTATACCAAGTTTTACTATTTTGTCGTATAATCTGATTTGTAAAAGCCCTATTTCTTCTAAAATGATTTACCCCTTAGTCCTTTTTAAGCCCCCCTTTCTTTCGTGGTTAGACCCTGAAAGAAGGGTCTTTTTTTATTTTTTTGAAGATAAAGGAATTTATTATATTTGCGTAGAATATATAAATTAATTAAATAGAGACACTAGACTATTGGGGGCTTATAGATGGTGTCGTACAAAAAATATATGTATTTGATTGGGGCTTTGGGGTTTGGGCTTTTATTTTTGTGCATTCCAAAATTTGGGCCAGGTGAAATACTGAATGCAAAATACACAATCTTCCTACTATTAATGACAATTGCTGAGCTTCAAACTTTAAAGGTAAACAACGATCATTTTAACATTGAATTTTGTTTCGTGTACTCGGCTATTTTTATATTTGGCGTTGTACCGACGGCATTGATGAAGGCAATTTGCACTTTAGGCTGTCAAATCTATATTAGATTCAAAAATGGCTATGATGATGCCGCAGAAAGGATAATTTTTAATGTAGGGCAATACATAATCAGCTTTTTTTCTGCTGTAGGCATTTATTTTTATGCTAAGCAAAGATACGCTTGGGGACATCCCTTATATGAGATGACACTTCAAGGTGCAGCTATTATAATATATTTTATGATAAATAATCTTTTGGTTCAGTGTTTATTTGCCTTAAAATATCATAGACCTGTGTTTAAAAACTTTTATAAGTTTTTGGCACAGAATTTTCCTTCTTACCTGTTGTCGGTGCCCTTTGGCGTGACAGCAGTTATTATGTACAGAAATGACGGCTTTCTGCAAACTCTATTAGTTCTTTCTGTTTATATTGCTGTAGTTTATATATATATCTTATATCTTAATGTAACCAACACCAACCGTGAATTAGCAGCCTTATATAATATGTCAGTCACCATTACATCAATTTTAGATGTAGAAAAGGTAATGGATATTGTACTTGACTCTATCGGGAACATTGCTCCCTGGGATTCTGCATGTCTTTATGTTTATCAAAATGGCTGGTTGGTTCCAGCCATTTATGAAGGTTATTCTGATGAATATTTTAACAAGTTAAAGCTAAAACCGGGCCAAGAAGTAGCTGGATTTAGTTTTTTTACAAAAGGACAAATTATCAACAATTGCCACAAATACCCAAAACTTAGAGAGATGTCCATTTGCCCTCCTAATGCCAAGTCACTAATAGCGGTGCCCTTTGTAATCAATAAAGAGCTAATAGGGGGCATTGTGCTCACTTGTAGGAAAAATAATGTCTATCGCCAAAAACATCTGACATTGTTGTGGATTTTGGCAAGTCAAGCAGCCGTTGCCATGAAAAATGCACAGCTCTTTAGCCGAACCACTCAAAGGGCTATATGTGACGGCCTAACAGGGCTTTATAACTATGCGTATTTATACTCGGAACTTGAGAGGCAGATGGAAAGTGTCAAAACGACAGGTGGATTTTTCAGCCTTATTATGATCGATGTTGACCGCTTTAAAACATACAATGATATGTATGGCCATATTATAGGCGATACTATACTTAAAAATTTAGCAGGTATCTTAAAGAAAAACGTAAGGGATAAGGATATAATAGGTCGATACGGTGGCGAAGAGTTTTTGATAATACTGCCGGGTATCCAAGCTTTTGATGCCGTGAAAATAGCTGAACGCATTAGAGGAGTTATAGAAAACACGCCTTTGGCTAGGGTCGGCAATAAAAACATTTATATAACAATAAGTGCAGGTATCGCATCATACCCAACTGATGCTCAAACAGTAGAAGATTTAGTCAATAAAGCTGATAGAGCTATGATATTTGGCGCAAAGCAGAAAGGGCGAAACAAAGTCGTGATGTTTCGCCCAAATATGAACCTGGACAATTAAATTTTAGACGGCAGTTTTAATTCGTTATACAGCACTTCCCATATGACTGGTTCTTCAAAGCCCTTACGCCAGGCTGCGGTTCCGGCTAAATCATATTTTTTTACAAGGGCAGTTTTTAGCTGGATAGATTTTTCATCTTCCAGCCATATTTTAAAGACCGAATCTCCTTTTGTATAATAGGCAAAATTTTGCCCTGCTTTTTCATCCCAGCTCATGCGGGTGTCATTTTCCTTGAGAATTTGTTTTACTTGAGACATGGATAATGCTCGAGATTTTACAGCAATGCTCCCGTTTGCTGTAGGTGTTTCTTCCCATTCGCGAGTGTAAAAAGGCAAACCCAGTATGACCTTTTCGGCAGGCACATCTTCTAAAAGGGTCACAATACCCCGCTCCACCCAGCCTATGGAGGCTACAGAGCCGCTGACGGGACTTGTAGCCCAATGTTCATCATAAGCCATTAAAATAATATAATCTACAACTTTACCCAATTCTTTTCTGTCATAGCACATTGACCAATTGGGACTAGTAGATTTTACTGTGACATCCATGGAGACTGCAATTCCCGCTTCGTGAAGTATGGGTGTAAGTTCACGAACAAACTGGACCAAAAGGTCCTTATCTTTTAGGTATACATTTTCAAAATCTATATTTATGCCGTCCAGTTGAAATAGTTCTGCATACATCAAAATCTGTCGAATGATTTTGTCCCGCGTTTCTGAACTAGATAAAAATTCATGGGTGATATCCGGGTCAAAATTGTTGTTAATCAGTGCCCAAACAGCCAAGTTGTTGTTGTGGGCCCACTTGACATAAGATATATCAGCCTTACTCTCTATGGTGCCCTGGCCATCAACTATTGAGAACCATGTAGGAGATATGATGTCAAGGCCGGCTGGCGGTTTTTCCATACTCATATCTGGTGTTACTCTGTGGATATAATCCCACACCATGTTAAGCTTTCCGAGGCCGGAAACGTGTCGCTTTGGCCTTGGATCATTATCGGGTTTTGTCGGCATTTCAAAAACCTCCAGTTTTTGATCAGGGACGTAGCCTATCAAACCCTCATCAGTTCTGACCTGAAACCAGCCATCTTCAAGAGAATATACTGTAACGGTATCGCTTTTTGTTAGTTTAGCTACAGCAGCTGAAAACCATGAAGGCGAAAGCTTCACAGTTATTTCCTTTGATGTTATTGTACCCATTTTGCGGCCTGAAAGTTTCTTATCGATAATTACTCGATTTTTATCGCTGATTGCCTTGACTTGTATGTCATACAGATCCTCTAAAAAATCAATGGGTATGTAGGGCTGTGTAGTTATATTTTTTGCGGGAAAAGATATTTCCACCGGTTTATTATTTATCATAGCGGTTAAACTTTCCGTTGCAAGCCGCACTGTTTTATCAACTGTTGTAATGGTAATCTTATTTTCGGCCACATCCCAAAAAATGTAAGGATCTAGATATTCTTTTATAATATTGTATGATAATAAAACCTGATCGTTCTCTATTATAAAAGGTGTTTCTTCAGCAATTACTGTATTTTCAATAATCAAAACAGGCACATCTTCTGGCAATGGTGACACTGTGTAGAAGTTTATAAAAAAGAAAAGACAGGAGATGAGAATTATAAAGAACAGGATAAAAATTGCCGTATATGTAGCAGATTTTGCACTCATAATTTCCTCCACATCGTTTAGTAGGGATTGTCCACATAATGCTCGAACTAATATAATTCTACATAAAAGCCCCAGTTCCTTTATTTTTAAAAATCCAATATATGTCGACAAATATAAGTTTTAGAAAGGTACAAGTTGCAGGTATATTTAAAAAATGTTAGAATAAACCGAAAGACAACGCAACTAGAGGTGCTTTATATGGTAGAACTGGAGGGCACCGTTGAGAAAATTACATATTATAACCAAGAAAACGGCTTTGCGGTAGTAAAGCTCTTGGTAAAAGACCATGAAGATTTGGTAACGGCGGTGGGTTACTTTCATTCCCTTGAAGTTGGAGAGGTTGTAAAGCTTAAGGGAATTTGGACAATGCACAAGGAGTACGGTTATCAGTTTAAAGTAGACTGCTATGAGACGCTGATGCCGGCTACAGTAAAAGAAATAGAAAATTACTTGGCTTCTGGGGTAATTCGCGGCATAGGGCCTGCAACTGCAAAAAAGATTATAGAGTTGTTTGGCGACAAATCCCTGGAAGTTTTGGCTACTTCACCTGAGGAGCTTTTAAAGATTCCCGGCATCGGAAATAAAAAACTCGAAATGATAACGGAATCCTTCAGCCAGCAGCAGGCAACACGAGAAATCATGCTGTTTCTCCAGCAATATGGCATTGGTCCAAGTGTTGCGGTTAAAATATACAAGAATTACAAAGATAAATCTATTGAAGTTTTAAAGGAAAATCCCTATCGGTTAGCTGACGAGGTGTACGGTATTGGCTTTAAGACGGCTGACCGCATTGCTCAAAGTATGGGGATAGCAAGGGACTCTATTGAGCGACTTTGTGCCGGCTTAAAATATACCATGTATAAATCAGCTGATGAAGGCCATGTTTACCTTCCTGCCGAGGAGCTGTTGTATAAAGCCTCACAGCTTTTAAATGTAAAAAAAGAGCCTTTGGAGCAAGCTTTTTTAGCCCTTGAAGAAAAAGAGGACATAGTAGTTGATAGGGCATGGGGCAGGGAAGATGTGTATTTGGCTGCCTTTTACTACTCGGAAAATGCAGTGGCTCGCAGGCTATTTTTATTGGCGGCTATGGTAGACAAACCTTTAGACATTTCCGAGGAAGACATAGATAAAATTGAAGAACGCTGCAATATAAAACTTGCTAAACGTCAAAGGGAGGCCCTGGAAAAAGCCGCCGAACATGGTGTGCTGATAATTACAGGGGGACCGGGAACAGGCAAGACAACTACAATACAAAGCCTGCTGGAATTTTTTAAAGGACATGATTTAAAAGTTGCATTAGCCGCTCCTACAGGGCGCGCAGCAAAACGCATGGCGGAAGCTACAGGCATGGAAGCGAAAACCATTCACAGACTGTTGGAATATAGTGCCTATGAAGAAGGCAGTTTAGCTTTTGGTAAGGACAAGGATAATCCCCTAGCCGAAGATGTGATTATCATAGATGAGGTATCTATGGTTGATATCATACTTATGTACCACCTGGTTTCTGCGGTAAGACTGGGAGCCAGGCTAATTTTAGTAGGTGATAAAGATCAACTGCCTTCAGTTGGGCCCGGCAGTGTGTTGAGGGAAATTATCGAAAGTGAGCAACTGCCGGTAGTTGTCCTAGATGAGATATTCAGGCAGGCTAAGGAGAGCATGATTGTAGTAAATGCCCACAGAATAAACAAAGGCTATTTTCCATATCTAAACGTGAAAAATAAAGACTTCTTTTTTGAACAAGTCCTTTTACCAAAAGATATTTTGCAGACGGTTTTAGACCTGGTGAAAACTCGACTGCCCCGGTATCAAAATCTTGATCCCATAGAGGATATACAGGTATTGACACCGATGAAAAAGGGCTTACTTGGTGTATACAATCTGAATGAAAGCTTACAAGCTTTGCTAAATCCTCTTGAGCCCCATAAAAAAGAACTACACTTTCGCTCTCATATTTTTCGTGAAGGCGATAAAGTCATGCAGGTTAAGAACAATTATGAAAAAGAAGTGTTTAACGGTGATTTAGGCCGCATTACCAAAATTGATGAGGAAGGTCGAGTTTTGGTAACATTTGCTGATGCTTGGCAGGAGCGGGAAGTAGTTTATCAGGCTCAGGAAATGGAGGAACTCAGTCTTGCTTATGCGATATCGGTGCATAAGAGCCAAGGCAGTGAGTTTCCAATAGTAATAATGCCGATTACAACACAGCACTACGTGATGCTGCAGCGAAATCTCTTGTACACTGCAGTAACACGAGCCAAAAAATTGATGGTGTTGGTTGGCACAAAAGAAGCGTTGACAATTGCTATACAAAACAATAAATCCCTTAGGCGGTATGGCCACTTAAGGGACAGGCTTGTTCAAGAATTTTCACAGGCAATAAGCATCTAACAAATTTGAGGCTTTACATTGAGCGCATATTTTTTTATTTTGAGGTGAGTCTATGTTAGAACAAAAACTTTCTAATCTTAAGCAAAATATCAAGTCATTAAAGAAGGTAGTTGTTGCTTTTTCAGGAGGAGTTGACAGCACATTTTTGCTGAAAGTTTGTATTGATGAGCTTGGCACAGATAACGTTTTAGCAGTAACTGCTCGTTCCCAAGCCATTACTGAAAGAGAATTTGAAGAATCACAGAGCTTGGCAAATTTTTTAAATGCAAGGCAAATTATAATAGAATTAAATGAACTGGATGACCCTTATATTTCAGACAACCCGCCAGAAAGGTGTTACTTTTGCAAAAAACAAATATTCAACAAGTTTATTGCCATTGCAAAAGAAAATGGCTACAATTTTGTGCTGGAAGGGGCTAATTTCAGCGATAAAGATGATTTTAGACCCGGTATGAGGGCCGTAAGAGAACTTGGCGTTTTAAGTCCGTTAAAAGATGCGGGCTTGACTAAAGATGAAATACGGGAGCTTTCAAAAGAAATGGGCCTTCCTACATGGAATAAGCCTTCATATGCATGTCTTTTTTCAAGATTTCCCTATGGAGAAAAAATTACTTCTGAAAAGCTAAAAAGAGTATCTCAAGCTGAGGATATTTTGAGGCAAAATGGTTTTTACCAATTTCGAGTGAGAAGCCATGGGGACCTAGCCAGAATAGAGGTTTTGCCACAAGAAATAGATAAATTTTTCGACGAGACCTTTCGCAATGAAATAACACAAAAATTTAAGAATATAGGCTTTACATACATAACTTTAGATTTATCAGGATACAGGACCGGCAGCATGAATGAGCAGTTAAAAGAGGAGGAAATGGCGTCTTGGAAAGACTAAGACTATTGCTTGAAAAACTAAAATCTGGAGAAGTTACAGTAGATGAAGTTTTAAACCAACTAAAAAACTTACCATATGAAGACTTAGGCTTTGCTCGTATAGACAACCATAGAAGTCTAAGGCGAGGCGTGCCTGAAGTGATATACTGCGAAGGTAAGACACCATCTCAGGTAGTAGAAATAACAAAACACATGCTCAAAAACGGCAGCAATGTAATGGGTACACGGGTAGATTTAGATACCTTTAACAAAGTGAAAGAAATTGCACCTGATGCAGTATACTATGATACTGCAAGAATCTTTGCGGTTCAGAGAGAAAAAGTGCAAAAAAACAAAGGCACAATTGCAGTAGTAACTGCTGGCACCTCTGACATACCGGTGGCAGAAGAAGCTGCTGTAACGGCAGAACTATTCGGAAATCCCGTAGAAAGGCTTTATGACGTAGGAGTTGCGGGAATTCATCGATTACTTATGAACATGAAAGTATTGCAGCAGGCAAGAGTCATCATTGTTGTTGCCGGCATGGAGGGGGCCCTTGCCAGCGTAGTTGGAGGCTTAGTAGACAAACCCGTCATAGCAGTGCCTACCAGCGTTGGATACGGCGCAAACTTTAAAGGCCTCGCTGCCTTACTATCAATGTTAAACAGTTGTGCCGGCGGTATATCGGTGGTAAACATAGACAACGGTTTTGGTGCTGCTTATGTAGCCCATCTGATAAACCGGCTATAACCAAGTAAAGGGAGTGAGCATCATAAATACATCTACAGAAAAAACCATTTTATACCTGGACTGCTTTTCCGGTATAAGCGGAGACATGTTTCTAGGTGCCATGATTGACCTGGGATTAGACCAGGAAGAATTCCTAAAACAGCTTAGACTACTTCCCTTAACAGACTACGAAATAAAAATCCAAAAATCCATAAAAAACGGCATAACAGGAACCGATGTTACCGTAAACACCCATGAACACCATCCTCACAGAGGCTTAAAAGAAATCTATGAAATAATAGACAAGAGCGAGCTTGCCCAAAACGTAAAACAAAAGAGCAAAGAGGCCTTCTACAAATTGGCAGAAGCAGAAGGCAAAATTCACGGCAAATCTCCCTATGAAATCCACTTTCACGAAGTAGGTGCAGTAGATTCAATAGTAGATATAGTAGGAGCATGTATACTTATGGACATGCTAAAACCATGTCGTGTATTTGCGTCTTCTATTAACGTAGGATATGGGACGGTAAAATGTGCCCACGGCACATTGCCTGTTCCTGCACCGGCTGCTTTAGAACTTTTAAAAGGCATACCGATATACTCGGGAGATGAACCTGGAGAATTCACCACACCTACCGGAGCGCTGATATTAAATACATTTGTAGAAAAATTTGGCACAATGCCTGCCGGAATTCCGGAAAAAATCGGTTACGGTTTGGGCAAAGCACAGCGAAAGTCTCCAAATGTCTTAAGAACTGTTTTAATAAAATCCAGCGATATAAGTGAAGATACACATAAGGCTGGTTTAGACCATGATAAAGTGGCAATTTTGGAAGCCAATGTGGACGACATGAATCCGGAGCTCTATGATCATGTCATGGAAAGGCTTTTTCACAAAGGTGCTTTAGATGTTTTTTTTACGCCTGTTATAATGAAAAAGAGCAGACCAGCGGTAAAAATAACCTGTCTTTGTCCACCTGATAAAAAGCAATATTTAATAGAGACCTTGCTGAGAGAAACTACAACATTAGGTGTCAGAGAATTGGAGGCAGGTCGCGTAAAACTTTTTAGGGCAATAGAAAAGGTAACTACGCCCTTTGGAGATATTAGAGTTAAAGTGGCCAAAATCGGCAATGAGGTGGTAAGAGTCACGCCAGAATACGAAGATATGAAAATGCTTGCTAATAAAAACAATATTTCATTGTTGAAAGCCTATGATCTTGTAAAGCATTTTTGGACAAAATAGTTTTGGCTTGTAAAGCAGAATTCTTAGTGCTATACTAAATTCAGGTTTTATTTACATAATTTAAAGCATAGGAGTGTTTTTTGGATGTCAGAGAAGGTTCGAGTAAGATTTGCACCAAGTCCTACGGGCAGTCTTCATATCGGTGGTGCGCGAACAGCCCTTTTTAACTTGCTTTTTGCCAGACACAATAATGGAACATTTGTTTTAAGAATAGAAGATACTGATACTGAGCGATCTACTGAAGAATCTGCAGCTCAGATAGTACGGTCGTTGAAGTGGTTGGGCATCGACTGGGACGAAGGTCCAGAAAAAGGAGGAGATTTTGGACCGTATTTTCAGTCTCAAAGACTTGAGCTCTACAAAAAGGAAGTAGATAGGCTTTTAGCTGAAGGAAAAGCTTACTACTGTTACTGTACTCCAGAAGAGCTTGCACAGCGCAGAGAAGCGGCTTTGAAAGCCGGCAAGCCTCCAAAGTACGATGGCTGTTGTCGAAACCTTACACCGGAGCAAAGGGAAAAATTTGAAGCAGAGGGCAGAAAGCCTACCATAAGGCTTAAAATGCCTGAAGAAGGTTACACAGAAGTAGATGACTTAATTCGTGGCAAGGTGGTTTTTGAAAACTCTGTATTAGATGATTTTATAATTGTAAAATCAAACGGAATTCCCACTTACAATTTTGCCTGCGTGGTAGATGACAATGCCATGAAGATTACTCATATTATCCGCGCAGAAGAACATCTTTCAAACACACCTAAACAGATTCAGGCATATAGAGCTTTAGGCTATGACATACCTAAATTTGCTCATGTGCCCATGATACTTGCACCTGACCGCAGCAAGCTTAGCAAGCGCCATGGCGCCACATCGGTGGAGGAGTTTAAAGATCAGGGTTACCTTGCAAAGGCTATAATCAATTACCTGACTTTACTTGGATGGTCACCGGAAGGCACTGAAGAAATTTTTGAAATTGACAAGGCCATAAAAGAGTTTACCTTAGAACGGGTAAACAAAACTGCAGCAATATATGATGTAAAAAAACTAACATGGATAAATGGTCACTATATGCGAGAATTAGACGTGAATTTTGTTACGGAAGAGACAATACCTTTTATGATTAAAAAAGGAATTGTTACAGAAGAAGAGGCTAAAGAAAAATTTGACTATATCAGGGAAATTGTTGATATTTCAAGGGATAGATCTAAAACCTTGGACGAGCTGGCAGATAGCATAGCCTTTTTCTTTAAAGATGTGACGGAATATGAAGAAAAAGGTGTCAGAAAACATTTCGCCAAAGAAAATGCTGCAAAACTTTTGACACTAGGGGCAGATGCGCTGGAGAAGTTAGGAGATTTCACTCTCGAAACAACCGAAGCTACCTTTAGGAATATTACAGAAGAGCTAGGTTTAAAAGCAGCGGAAATAATTCATCCTACTCGACTTGCTATCACCGGCAGGACAATAGGCCCTGGTTTGTTCCATATCATTGTATTGCTGGGCCGTGAAAAAACCGTGGAGCGTATGAGAAAAGCGGTTAAGTGGATAAATGACAACGTGCACGCCGAGGAATAGGTATATTGATAAGGGCTTTGTAGACAAAATCTGCAAAGCCTTTTATATTGATGACATATGGTTTGGATTTGATAGATTAAATAGCACTTTGTATTGAGCAGATTATTGCTATATCTGGGCAAATTTTATAGAATAGAAAAAGAGTTTTTATTTCGTTTAGGAGGGTGTTTGCGTGTTTGGCGATATGGCCGGTGTGATTATATCTATCTTTTTTGTTGCAATTGTGCTCGTTATTTCAGAACTAATTAGAAAACTGGGAAGTTTTAATACAGAATTTACTCGAAAGTTTGTACATATTGGGGTATCCCATTGGTGGCTAGTGGCTATGCTTTTAATTAAAGATATGCGCTACGCCCTTGTCCCACCAATTATTTTCGTTTTCTTAAATTATTATTCTTATAAAAAAGATTTGATAAAAAGTATTGAAAGGGGTAAAGACAGTTCCGATTTAGGTACCGTTTATTTCCCTATTTCACTTATTGTTTTGATTTTGCTTACTTGGAAAGGTGGCTTTCTTGGACAAGATTTAAGACATCTGGGATTACTTGGTACTTTAATAATGGGCTACGGTGATGGATTTGCTGCCGTAGTTGGACAAAACTTCGGACGGAAAAAATATAAAATCTTTGGTAACGAAAAAAGCATTGAAGGTTCTGTTGCGATGTTTTGCTTTGCTTTTGCTGTCTCGGCAACAATTTTAGGAATTTTCATTGGTTTTGAAGTCAATACTCTGCGAATGAGCTTTATAATTGCAGTTCTGTCGGCTTTAACTGAGGCTTTTACACCTTTCGGTTTTGATAATCTGACAGTTCCCATATTTTCTACTTTGATTGCCTATTTTCTTTTAAAAGACAGCCCCGTATTTTTGTTTGCTTATATGGCCTGTATTGGATTTGTCATAAGTTTTTTTATCGCATATGCTGCCTATCGGAAGGAATCTCTCACACTAGACGGCTCTGTTGGCGCTACTTTAATGGGTACCCTGATGTATGCCACTTCAGGCATTTTCGGTTCCCTAATGATGGTAGTTTTTTTTCTATCTTCAAGCTTTCTTAGCCATTTTAAAAAAGACAAAAAGAAAAAGGTGGCCATTCAATTTGATAAGACAGGCCGCAGGGACATTATGCAGGTATTTGCAAATGGCGGTGTTGGCCTGATTCACTCCATTTTATATTACTTGACTAAAAATCCAGCTTATCTGGTTTTTCTGGGTATTTCTTTTGCTGCTGCCAATGCAGATACCTGGGCAACGGAATTAGGCATATTAAACAAAAAAGACCCTATTTCACTTAGAACCTTTAAGCGGGTAGAAAAGGGCACTTCAGGAGCAATAAGTCTTTTTGGAACTTTTTCTGCTTTAGCAGGTTCCATGCTGATTGGTGTATTTGCAGCTTTTGGTTTTTTCTTTTTAAACGTAGGGGAATTGGGTTTTGAGTACATACAGACCTTTCAATTGGTAACTTTGGGCGGATTTTTCGGCTCAATAATCGATTCCATTTTAGGTGCTACGGTGCAGGGCGTTTATTACTCAAAAGAACTTGAAGGGGAAACGGAAAAAAGAGAATGTAACGGCAAGCCCAATGTATTGGTAAGGGGCTTTAGCTTTGTAAACAATGATTTAGTCAACTTTTTAAGTATAGGAATCTCAAGCATATTGTTTTTGGGTATTATTTAATTTTTTAGGTTTCCAGTTAAAACTTGCTGAAAAATGTGGACAAGTATGGTATTATTTAAGTAAAGTAAAATATTTGTCCGAATTTGACAGCAAGGAGAGTTTTTGGTGAATTTCATAAAATCTGTTTTGTTTGTAGCGGTTTTAATTTTAATTTTTCCTTTACTGCCACTGGTTGCAGGAGAACAGGAGCAGGATATAAATATAATAGAAGAAAAGGTGCCGGTCAGTAATGAAATCATCGATGAGGAAAGTGCTAAACCTCAGCCTGAAAGCGAGGAGGAAGAAATGGTGTTTCCACGGAGCATGACGGTTTTAGATGTAAGTGAAATAACACCAGTAGACATTAAAGAATCACCGGCAGATGATTCCAAGAGTATCGGCATAGTGTACGGCAAGCTTATGCATGTAGATGTCATACAAAATCTCGAAAATGGCTACTCTGAGATTTCTACATGGGATTACAGGAGCATGAGGGATATAAGAGGTTTTGTGCCCACAAAGCTCTTAAAGACAGTTGAGCTTAATGAAAAGTATGGGATTGTAGTTGCTTTAAGTCAGCAAAAAGTATATATTTACGAAGATAATGCCTTAATCAAAACGTTTTTGTGCTCATCGGGTCTTGATGACAACAACTACTTTACACCTAAAGGGTTATACCGCATAGGTGAACGCGGAGAATCATTCTTTAGCCCCAAATACGGACAAGGTGCTTACTATTGGGTAAGGTTCAACAACAATTATCTTTTTCACAGCGTTCCCTTTGATGAAAATCGAAACATTATAGAAGAGGAAGCTGCCAAGCTCGGCCAGAAAGCTTCCCACGGCTGCATACGTCTTGCAATAGAAGATGCCCTTTGGCTGTACAACAACATACCTCAGGGCACTCCGGTTATAATTAAGGATTAAACCACTTGTTATAGAAGCTCTCATCGAGAGCTTCATAATTTTTGTCCTTAAGAAACTTTTTAAATTCTTCCAGGCTGACATTTTTATACATAAAAGTTTCTAAATATGACCTAAAAAAGTCGAGCAAGTTTTCTTCACCGATTCGGCTGCGCATATCTTCATAAAACAACACCCCGGATACGTAGACTTCCGCAAAGTACTCGCTGTGACTTTTAAAAAGATAAAGGGGGTCTAACATGTGCCTGGGATTATTTTTTATAAAATTTACTGTAGTATCTACCTGCCTGCTAAAATACGATTCCCTTCCAGGTTCCCCATACCGCTTTTCAAAATAGTATGCAGTGGAAAACTCCGTGATTCCTTCATCTAGCCAAGGTTCATTTATTTGGTCATTTCCCACCAAATTGTACCACCACTGATGGGCAACTTCATGGGCAGCAGACCTCTCAAGGGAAGTATTTGAGAGATTGTCTTCCTTATATTTGGCAGAGTCCATCATTATAAAAGTAGGAAACTCCATGCCTCCAGGGTAGTAGTTAGCCTCAGCGATTTTAAGTTCAGGATAAGGATATTTGCCAAAAGCCTCATTAAAAATTCCCAGTGCATATTTTGCTACGTTCAATGCCATAAAGCCACCACGCTTATCTTCAGGGTGAAAATAAGATGTAATTTTAATTCCATCTATCTCTTCACTGGCAGTTTCATAATTGTTACTGATAGCAGCAGCAAAATCCCGTATTTTGTCAATGGAGTACACATATACATAGCCTTCGCTGCTTAAATAGCTTTCTTTTAAGACTCCTGAAGCAGCTACAGTAAAGTCATCACTGGGGACTGTAAAACTTACAGTGTAATCGGCAATATCGCTGTAAGTGCAGTCACCTACAGCCTGGTGGTTATCAAGGCTCCATTTGCCATCTTTATATATAGCCAAAATAGGATACCAATTGCCAAGGGACATGGTCATCTTGTCATTGCCGAAGGTTTGGTACCCGAAACGAAACCGGGCTTTTGGAACTATAAGCTCAAACTGCATGTAGATATTTGATATTTCTTTCGGATTTACAGGATTCCCTAAGGGAACATGAAGGATTTGGTCTTCTTGAGTCATAGACCAAGCGACATCCTTACCGTCCTGTTTTACTTCCTTTATAGCTAAACCGCCTAAACTAAAGCCCTGGGGAAAGGCCCTATAAAAATCTGCCTTAAAAAAAGGGATGCGCTTTGAACTTGAAAACATGTTAGGGTAAAGGTGAAAATAAAGTTCCTGTTGAGTATCTAATGTGTTATTTACGTAAGTAAAATTCATTTCTACTTGAAACTTGTTTTGGCCGTCAAAAATTGCCTTAATATCGTAAATGTTCCGCTCAGGCGGTAAGTATTCCTGTTCCTCTTCCTTTGTTTCTACATCAGGTGCTGCCAAATCCAAAGGAGCACCAAAATAGTTTTTTAAACCCCAAAAAGCAAAAACGATTAATACAGATACTAGTATAATTACAGTAGCTTTTTTCAAAATTGATCCTCCTCAAATTCTTTAGCTTACCATATATTGTATATAAATGTTCTATATAAATATGACAAATCCTTTAATGTAATACTAAAAGAATTAGACAAGCAAAAAGCTCGCTTCAACAAGAATGCGAGCTTTAGACAATAAAATATTAAATTGTTTTTTGTGCAAGTGATTATGGGAGATTTATGCCTTTCCACTTGAGCCCAAAACATTTCGTATTTTATGTATTACCATCTGTTTTATAGCCTCTCTGGCAGGACCTAGGTATTTTCTTGGATCGAATTCTGATGGATTTTCAACCATGTACTTTCTCACTGAAGCTGTCATGGCAAGGCGTAAATCAGTATCAATGTTAATTTTACAAACTCCCATTGAAGCGGCCTTTCTTAGCATGTCTTCAGGTACACCCTGGGCATTAGGAATCTGCCCGCCATATTTGTTGCAGAGGTCTACAAATTCTCTAGGCACTGAAGAGGCACCGTGTAGCACTATGGGAAATCCGGGCAGCATATTGGATATCTTTTCTAACCGTTCGAAGTCAAGTTTTGGTTCACCTTTAAACTTATAGGCCCCATGGCTTGTCCCTATGGCAATAGCTAAAGAATCAACGCCGGTTCTCTCAACAAATTCAACTGCTTCGTCAGGATCTGTTAAGATGGCATCCTTTTCAGATACTTTTACAGCATCCTCAATACCTGCGAGACGGCCAAGTTCAGCTTCTACTACAACACCACGCTCATGGGCATAATCAACTACTTTTTTGGTAAGCTCTACGTTTTGTTCAAAGGGATATTTTGAACCGTCAATCATTACTGATGTAAAGCCGTCATCTATACAGGCTTTGCAAATTTCAAAGCTCTCACCGTGGTCTAAGTGAAGGACGATGGGTATATCGGTATCTTCTATAGCGGCTTCCACCAATTTCTTTAAATAAATGGGCCTAGCATATTTCCTGGCGCCGGCTGATACCTGTAAGATGATTGGAGACTTTTCTTCCACAGCTGCTTCTACGATGCCTTGGATAATTTCCATATTGTTGACGTTAAATGCTCCTATAGCATACTTACCTTCATATGCCTTTTTAAACATGTCTTTTGTCGTTACAAGTGGCATTAAATAAACCTCCCTACGTTAATTTTATCCATTCATATACAAGTATAATACAAATAGCGGAAAATTGAAAGATTACATGCTTTATATTATTAGAGGATATTTTAAAATCAAAGTAGAATAAATATTAAGATAAATGACTTTTAAGAGGTGTTTTTAAATGGTTAAACTTGTTGTCGGTTTAGACTTAGGCGGAACCAAGATAGCTACGTGTGTGATGAATGAAGACGGGGAAATATTAAAAAAAGTCACTTTATCCACATTGGCTCATGAAGGGCCAGATGCGGTAATCGGGCGTATAATAGAAAGTATCTATGATGTAATAAGACTAGCAAATATCAATAAAGAAGATATTCTTGCCATAGGAGTAGGGGTGCCAGGACCTTTAGATTCAGAGAAGGGATTGATAAAAAATCCGCCAAACCTCCCTGGATGGGTTGAAGTACCTTTGCGAGATATACTTTACAATGAATTTAAGGTACCGTTGGCCATTGAAAATGATGCAAATGCTGCAGCCTTGGGAGAGAATTTTTACGGCTCGGGAAAAGGCATCAAAAATTTCATGTACATTACTATCAGTACTGGCATTGGCGGCGGAGTTGTTGTAAACGGTAAGCTCCTAAAAGGTGCCAGTGGAAATGCAGCAGAGATAGGCCATACTACGATAAACTTTGAGGGACCTCTATGCGGTTGTGGCAATAGAGGTTGTTGGGAGGCGTATGCCTCAGGAACGGCACTGGCAAGGTTTGCGCGAGAAGGCATAAAAAATGGCATAAAAACTATAATCAAAGATATTGTAGATAGGGAGGGCCATATTAAAGCGGAGCATGTTTTTACTGCTGCAAAGCAAGGGGATAAATTTGCCAAAGAGTTAGTTGATATGGAAGGTTTTTATTTAGGAGTGGGCCTGGCTAATATGGCGAATTCTTTTAATCCCAATTGCATTGCCATTGGCGGTGGAATTACAAACCAGTGGGATATGTTTTATGAGCACATGATTTCTATTATGCAAGAAAGAGCATTAAAAGCTAATGTTGAAGGTTTAAAAGTAGTAAAAGCCACGCTTGGACCTGATGTAGGAGTAATCGGTGCAGCAACATTAGCCTGGAGGCTTGTGCAATAATTTTACACATGAGTGTTTCAATATGCCATAAAGCTCTGTGAAGATCAGAACAGCTTGGTTTCAAGGCAGCAACTTTTTCTGCGCGAATCCTCTCGGCATTAGATATTTTTACTACCATGTGGTAAAATATAGTCATCAAAGCCGGGAGGGTTTTATTTGTTTATAAATCAACTAAGCTCTACGTATCATCATGCCAAGCGATACAAGCAGATAATAGATATACTCATAAAATATGGGTTTGGATATATCGTAGAGAAAGTCGGCATAATTTTACCCGTGGGAACTGCCCGCCCAAGTCCCAAATCTGAAGATAAGTTGACAACGGCCCAAAAAGTAGTTATGATGCTTCAAGAATTAGGCCCCACCTTTATAAAATTGGGACAAGTTTTAAGCACAAGACCTGATATTATCCCCAGTAACTATATAAAAGAGCTAAAAAGGCTTCAGGATGATGTGGCACCTTTTGGTTTTGAAACAGTAAAGCGCCAGATAGAAGAGGAATTAGGGTGCAATCTATCAGATGTCTTTAAATCTTTTGACGAAACACCTTTAGCTTCTGCGTCTATTGGTCAAGTCCATCGTGCAGTTTTAACAAACGGCCAGGAAGTAGTAGTTAAGGTGCGTCGACCAGATATCGAAAAAATAATAACTGTAGATTTAGAAATAATCTTAAACCTTACCCGGCTAGTTGAAAAACATATCCCGGAAATGCGTGCGTATGATCTGGTGGCTAAAGTTGAAGAATTTGCAGAGGCGATGCACAAAGAGTTGGATTTCACTCGAGAAGGGTTCAATATCGACAGGTTTCGACAAAACTTTGAAGGAGACAATACCGTATATGTGCCCAAAGTTTTTTGGGAAGCTACAACTCAGAAGGTGCTTACGATTGAGTATATCCAGGGCTATAAGATCACCCAGTTAAACAAAATAGCTGAGCTGGGCCTTGATATAAGTAAAATAGCAGAAGATAGTGCTAAAGCCATATTAAAACAAATCTTCGTTCACGGATTTTTCCATGCAGATCCTCATCCGGGCAATATTTTAATTAAGACTGACGGAAAAATAGCTTTTATTGACTTTGGCTTGATGGGGCGCATAGACAAATATACCAAGTACAAACTGGCAGATTTAATAATTGGTGTTATTAATAAGGATACAGAAAAAATAGTAAAAGTATTGTTAGAACTTAGTCAATCAGATAATGACTTAAGCCCATCGGAAATTCAGCTTGATGTGGAAGATTTGATAGAACGATATTACGGAAAGACCTTAAAACACGTAAAAATATCCAAACTCCTAAATGAAGTATTGGCAATAGTTGCTAAATACAAAATCGTGTTGCCATCTAATTTCGCCATGTTATTGAAGAGCCTTATAACAATGGAAGGCGTAGTTGTTGAACTTGATCCGGATTTTAATTTCTTCGAAGTAGCAAAGCCTTTTGTGAAGAAGATGTTAAGGGATCGATATGCCCCAGAACATTTATTTAAAGAAGCATTAAACAATCTAGGAGAATTCAACAAATCTCTAACCCTTATACCAAAGCTTATAAGCGGTTTGTATAAGCGGAGTAAAACTGACAGCATAAAGCTGGATTTAGAAACTAAAGGCATTGAAAAAGTTTTGCTGGAACTTAATAAAATGATAAACCGTTTGGTTTTTAGCATGATAGTTGCAGCATTGATAATAGGTTCTTCTCTCATAATTCAAGCTGATGTTGGCCCTTTTCTATTTAATTACCCCTTTTTTGGGATTTTAGGCTTTGTAACTGCGTGTTTGCTGGGGCTTTGGCTGATCGTTTCAATTCTCAGAACCGGAAAGATATAACCTTTTACTGTAATTATAAAAAAGCTTTATACAAGGAAAATTAAAGTTCTGCGTCGAATACTTAAAAGGCTCGGAAAAAGTCTAAGGAGTGTGATGTATGAGTAAACTATTGAAGCTTTTTATGACGATATTGGCTGTGGCGGTTTTTGCTTTCTTTGCTGTAAGTGCGAATGCTGATATATCGGAACCGGGCTCAGAAAGTGATCCAATTGTTACTAAGAGCTACGTTGATAAAGTATTATACAATCTCAAGCAGTATGTGGATTCTAAATCCGGCGGCAGCTCCGCAAGCTTTGAAATAGTATATATGGAGCAGGGCCGACTACTAATTGGCGATAAGGGCACAGAGATAATTTTAAGAAGCGGAATTGCCTCCGTAGTTGACAGTGGAACTGGTGGGCTGGCAGATGTAACAGCGGGTAAGGATATTACAAATGGAGAAAAGGTAAGCCAGAATCACCTGCTAATTGTGCCCAGAGATGACGGCAGAGGCGTAAAAGCTGAAACCAACAATGTGGTACTTCTGGTTAAAGGCGGTTACACAATACAATAAATGCTGATTTATATTAGTGAGAATTAGTGGAGCTTTACTTTATTTTTGTACGATGATATACTTTTTTTAGCAAATTCTCGGAGAGAGAGGCTTTTTTAATGGAAAGACTTACAGTATTACTGGCTTTAATGGCACTTGATGCAGGCGGAGCCGAAACCCATGCTGTTTCTCTTGCTAAACAACTAAAAAAGCGCGGAGTAAATGTCATAGTGGCTTCTCACGGCGGAAAATTGACGAAAGTTTTAGAAGACAGCGGTATTTGCCATTATACGTTGCCCCTTGACAGAAAATCTCCTATACACCTGGCAAGTTCTATTAGAGGCCTTACAGATATTGTGAAAAGACACCAAGTAAATATTGTACATGCTCATGCCAGAATACCTGCCTGGATTTCCCAGTGGGTAAGTTTTATTACCGGCTGTCCTTACATAACCACATCTCATGGGATTTATTCCACTGGCTGGGGTATGAGGCATATAACTACATGGGGTCGCAAGGTTATTGCCGTCAGCGAGGATGTTAAAAATCACCTTATTAACGGATTTAAAGTAAATCCGGATAAAATTGTAGTTATTCCTAATGGTATTGACCTTGAACAATTTAACCCTCAAAATGTGGATTCATTTACCGTAAAACAAGAATTAGGATTAAAACCTGAAGATCTAAAGATAATATACATTAGCCGACTCATGGGTGCGCGAGGCGAAATTGCTTTAAGATTAATAGAAGCCATGCCGGAGATTGTAGAAGTCTTTCCTACTGCTATTTTGGTGATTGTAGGTGAAGGTGACAAGTACGAAACAATCAAACAGCAGGCAGCAGAGTACAACCTGAAATTTCAGCAAAACAAGGTTATCGTCACCGGAGCTCGTCTTGATACTCCTATATTTATGAATATGGCGGATGTAGCTGTTGGAGTAGGACGTGTAGCTTTAGAAGCAATGGCTATGGAAAAGCCTGTTATAATTGCCGGCGAGGCAGGGTTTATGGGTATATTGGGACCGGAAAACTTTAAAGTGGCTATGAAACACAACTTTAGCGGTCGGGGAGCAAATATGAAAACTGATGCGCTAAGTATAGCGGAAGCCATAAAGACTCTGCTGAGTGATGCTGAGCTAAGGAAAAAATTAGGGGCTTTCGGCCGACAAGAAGTTGCTAAGCATTTTTCCATAGAAACTATGACAGATGAAGTCTTAAGAGTATATCATCAGGTAATTGAGGAGGTTAAAAATGAGCCTAATAGATAACAAAGGCAGGGTATTTGGATTAATAAACATTATAGATTTATTGGTCATTTTATTGATTGTAGCCGTTATTGGCCGCTTTACCCTAATGCAAAAGCAGCAGTCGGCCGGGGTAGTTACGAAAAATATAGAGGTAGTAGTGCACGTCAAAGAAGTAAGAGATGCCACTTGTAATGCAGTCAAAGTGGGAGATGTTGTGAAAGAAACCAAGACCAATGCAGTTTTAGGCAAAGTAACTAATGTGGAAATTGTGCCATCAGAAACTCTTGTAGAAACTGCCGATGGGCGTGTAGTGGTATATCCTAATCCGGTATATAAAGATATGTATATTACATTACAGGGTACCGGTTCTGCCGGCGAAAATGCCATTGTGCTTGGCAGCAATGAAATACGAATCGGCACCACATTGCAGTTAAAAACAAATATGTATTCAGTGACTTCAACGGTTATGAGTATAGATGTACAATAATACCCTTTGCCGTATGAGGAGATCGTAAATGGATAACTTATGGATACAAAACAGTCTTTTTATAAGTATAATTACATTTTTGTTTAGACCTGAAATATATAAAAACAGCTTGTTTTATAAAATAATATATTCCTTTGGCCTGTTTTTTTCCAAAGCGATTAAAGGCAGTTGGATCAGAGCGCTTTTGGCATATGAGAGTTGGGAATATGGAGCAATAAAGCAGAGTCGATTGATTACAGCTTTCAGAAAGATTAACAATCCATTAATAAAGCTTCGACGCTTTTTAAATTGCATTATACAAAACAGCTTTCCATTTAAGATCGTATTAAATTTCGTCAATGCCTTTGTACAAGCTCCTATTTCAGCTGCAATTCACATTTTATTGCCTTTTATGCTGACAATAACCTTTTTGCAGGGGCTTTTTGAGAACTTCACTCCAAAAGGTTTGCTTTTTCGAGCAATATTAATTATTTTATTATTTTTTTTGTTAAATGCTGGAGCATCTTTGAAGTCTTTGTTGAACTCTAGCGGAATCTGTAAGTTTTGCCAATGGTTTTTGGGTGTAAACATATTACCGCAAAACACCTCTACCGGTGCTTTGACTTTTAAAAATAGGCCGGAATTTGGTGCAATTGGCACCATAACCGGTTTTTTATACTACTTTCTACCGCAGACTACTTTTATAAAGTTATTCGGCATTATTTTCGGATCTATGGCCATTTATATATGGCCGTGGATAGGTTTTGTACTCACGGCATTTGTGCTTCCTTTGTTGCCAACTACATATACAGTCGGAATTATAGGACTGACATTTTTATCTGTATTGCTCAATTATGATGATATTGACAAAATCATACCGGCACCAGTCATCCCGGCATTGCTGTTTATGGCGGCAGCAGGCATAGCGGCTGTGTTTTCAGTTGTCAGAGCTGAAAGCATTAAAACCCTTCCTCTTTATGTTGCATATTTTATGATATTTTACAGCGCTTCAGTTTTATTCAGAGATTCAAAAACCGTAAAGTTAGTACTAGTTTCCATAATTATTTCTACGCTAATACTTTCGATGCTGGGTATTTATCAATATTTCTTTGTTAAAATTCCTACGGCCACGGCTTGGGTTGATGCAAACCAGTTCCCCGAACTTACAACGCGTGTATATGCTACATTGGAAAACCCCAATGTGCTTGGTGAATATTTGGGTCTTGCAATTCCTCTGCTGGTGGGATTTTTATGGGCTTCAGGCAAATTCAGGCAAAAAGTGTTTTTAGTTATGGTTTTATGTATTTTGACAGCGTGCCTTATTTTGACCTTTTCCAGAGGCGCATGGTTGGGCCTGGCAGTATCCGCCTTCATCTTTGCACTAATTAAAGAACCAAGGCTGTTAGTATTATTTATCATACTAACTATTGTGGCACCCATGTTCTTACCGTCAGTAGTTATGAATCGCATAGCGAGTATCGGCAGCCTACAGGACAGTTCGAATGCCTATAGAATTACTATATGGATTGCAGCATTGAGAATGATAAAGGACTACTGGTTAACCGGTGTGGGTTTGGGACTAACGGCATTTTCTAGAGTTTACAGAGATTATATGATAGCAGGAGCCCCAGCTGTCCATGCTCATAACTTATACTTAGAAATATGTCTCGAACTTGGAGTTCTTGGACTCTTAGCTCTCTTTTGGATGGTTTTTAGAGGCTTCTCTCAGGCACTAACATGTATAGCTGGCAATAATAGAGCTTCTTATATTATAGCGGGTATTACTGCAGCCATAGTCGGCCATTTGTTCCATGGATTATTCGATTATGTGTGGTATAGCCCGAGAATTGTTATGGCTTTCTGGATGTTTTTAGGCATGATGTCTGCTCTTGCATCTAGAAGAAGTTTTGCTAATAATGAGGTAGAGGAGAAAGTATAATGATAAAGGTTCTCCATGTCCTTACAGATACAAATATAGGTGGTGCCGGCAGATACCTTTTCAATTTATTATCCTTCCAAGACAAAGACCGTTTTCAAATCATGGTAGCTTGCCCCGGTGGCGGCGAGCTAGAAAGACAGTTGAAGTGCAGAGGTATTCGTGTATTTACTTTGGACGGCGGAGAGAGTTCTACGAACCTTGGACACATACAAAAGCTCAGGCACATTATTTCCCGGGAAAAAATAGACATTGTACATACACATGCAAGCCTTGCTGGTCGGATAGCTGGAAAATTATCGGGATGTAAAGTAGTCATGACCAGGCATGGCTTAAGCAACAGTAACAATGGGCCGGTTAAGAGGTTTATTACAAAAGTTATTTCAAGGCTTTCCACTGACCGAATAATAGCCATTTCTCGGGCTGTGAAGATTAACCTTATAGACAGCGGTGTACCGGCAAATATGATTACTACGATATATAATGGTATAGATTTATCGAAATTTGAAAATGTAAAGGGCACTTTACGGGAAGAGCTAAGTTTAGCCCCTGACATACCAATAGTGGGAATAGTTGCCAGACTAGTGCCAGAGAAGGGTTACGAATACGCAATAAATGCTTTTTATCAGGTGCTGAAAGTTTTTCCTTCAGCGCTCCTTGTAATCATAGGAGAAGGCCCGCTTAGAGAATCATTGAAAGAGATGTGTGTAAGACTGGGTATAGAAAATAATGTAGTCTTTATGGGCTACAGACAAGATGTAGAAAACCTTGTGGCAGACTTCGATGTATTTGTGCTTCCCTCTGTCAGCGAAGGATTGGGTTTGGCATTACTTGAAGCAATGGCCCTTGGAAAGCCGGCAGTTGCCACTGAAACAGGTGGAATACCTGAAGTTATAAAACACGGGGTAAACGGCATTTTAGTACCTGCCGGAAATGATAAATATTTAGCTGAGGGCATAATAAAAGTTTTATCCGATAAAAATCAGGCAAAGATGCTTGGCCGTGAGGCTCAGAAGACGGTCTTCCAAAAGTTTTCTTCGAAAACAATGATTGAAAATACCGAAGAGGTTTACTTGGAGATTCTTCAACGAGTTTGAGTTATAAAGCAAGCTGTATAAAACCATGAAGGCATTGCCGAGGAATGCTGGGTTTGTACAATTAGGGGGATTTTATCTCTATGAAAAAAGGAGAAAAATTGATAAAACGAGTACTGGTTTCCGGTTATTACGGTTTTGGTAATGCCGGAGATGAAGCCATACTAATTGCTATCGTAGATTCACTTAAAAAATTAAAAAGCAATATAGAAATTACGGCCCTTTCCGCAGACCCTTTTAAAACCAAAGAGCAATATGGTATAAATGCGGTTCAGAGGACGAGCCCTCTTGCAATAATACGTGAAATTTCAAGGGCCGACCTGGTAATTAGCGGAGGAGGAGGCCTTCTTCAGGATGTTACCAGTAACCGGTCAATCCCTTATTACTTATTTATCTTGTATTTGGCAAAAAGGTTGAACAAAAAAGTAATGTTCTATGCCAATGGTGTTGGGCCGGTTTTTAGAGAGATGAACAAGCGCATGATTAAGCTTGTAGGAAATATGGTAGATCTTATTACAGTAAGGGACGAGCAATCTAAAAAAGAGCTGGAAAATCTCGGCGTGACAAAACCCCCAATTATAGTTACTGCAGATCCGGCATTCGTGCTTAAACCCATAGAAGATGATAAAGGATATGACTTGCTAAATAGACTCAACATAAGTTTTGCTGAGGATAGGCCGCGAATTGGAGTTTCTGTAAGGCCGTGGAACTTGAATAAAAGCAGGGAAGTAATTGCCAAGGCTTGTGACTACCTGGTTAAAAGTCACAATGCAGATATTATATTTTTGCCCATGCAGTATCCTAATGATTATCATGAGTCACTTGAAGTCATGAAATTAATGAGAGAAAGCGCGAGAGTTATTCCGGAAGCGCTGGACCCGCGAGAGGTCTTGTGGTTATGCGGTAAAATGGATATAATCTTTGGAATGCGTCTTCACGCTTTAATCTTTGGTGCCATGACTGGGGTACCGCTGGTAGGTCTGGTCTACGATCCAAAAGTGGAATATTTCCTCAAGCGCGTTAACCAACTTTCGGCTGGCAAACCTGGAGATTTAGATTTAATTTCCCTTTGCGATTTACTTGAAAAAGCATTAAGCAATATACCGGAGAATAAAAAGTTGCTTCAAGGGAAAAAAGAAGAGTTGAAACTATTGGCAAAAGAAAATGCAAAGCTAGCAGTATATTTGCTGGAGGACAAAAATGAAAGATGATGGCAGGGAACGAATAAATATCTTTGGCGTTTTACTTGACCGCGTCGATTATAATAAAGCTTGCGAGAGAGTAGAGCAGTTTTTGCAGTACTCTGGCAGTAACGTAATAGTTACGCCTAATGCGGAAATGATTATGGCTGCATGCAAAAACACGGATTTTATGGAAATGCTAAATACCGCAGATATGTGTCTGCCAGATGGTATAGGTGTCGTAATAGCATCACGGATATTAGGCGATCCGCTTCCGGAGAGGACTACTGGTTTTGACTTCATGATGAAGCTGATAAACATGGCAGAAAAACAGGGGTTAAGTCTATTTTTACTGGGCGGAAAACCAGGCGTAGCCCAAAAGGCAGCCGACAAAATAAAGGCAATGTTTCCGGGAGTTAATATTGCCGGAACTCACCATGGTTATTTTAAAAATGAAGGCGAATATAATATACTTAATATAATAAACGATAAAAGCCCCGATATTTTACTGGTGGCTATGGGCTTTCCCAAACAGGAAAAATTCATGATAAAAAATAAAAATAAGCTCAAATTTCGTGTGGCCATTGGTGTAGGTGGAAGTTTTGATGTGCTTTCGGGGGATGTAAGCCGTGCACCGGTTTTTATGCAAAGGGCAGGTCTGGAATGGTTATACAGGCTTATAACCCAACCTTGGCGGTTTAAAAGGATGACAGTGCTACCCCTTTTCTTAATAAAAGCTATAATACATAGATTGTTTTCAGGTAAAATAAAATCTAATAGCTAAAGAAGTGAGTCTATGAAACTGAAATCCTTTTTCCGCGATTATGGGCAGATAGTTTTAGGTTGTTTTATTGGCGCCTTAGGTCTTTCAATGTTCCTTGTGCCAAGCAAGCTGGCGGCAGGCGGTGTTAGCGGTGTGGCTATAGTCCTGCACCACCTTTTTAAGCTGCCGGTGGGTTGGACAATGCTGATGCTAAATGTGCCACTTTTTCTGGCGGCTGTTGTCCTTTTTGGAAAAAGTGTGGGTATAAAAACTTTAATTGGTGGACTGCTGTTTTCAGTTTTTACAGAAATTACTGCCGATTTTCCTGTGCCTACCCAAGACCTAATCCTTTCTACCGTATACGGTGGTATAGTGCTTGGAATAGGGCTTGGTATTGTATTTAGGGCAAGGGCATCAACGGGCGGAACTGATTTAGCTTCTATGATTTTACACCACTTTGTGCCATCTATAAGTGTTGGGCAAGGCATATTAATTATAGATTTTTTTGTAATAATTCTAAGCGGCATTGCTTTTGATTGGGAATTGGCAATGTACGCTTGGATTTCACTGTTTATCAGCAGTAAAGTTATAGATTTGATTCAAGAAGGCTTTAACTATGCGAAAGCTGTTTTTATAGTATCTGTTAAAGCAGAAGAGATATCAAATAAAATCTTGACAGAAATAGGTAGAGGGGTTACCTTATTTAGTGCTAAGGGGGGGTTCTCGCGTCAAAATAAAAATGTATTGCTATGTGTCATAACCCGATTTGAAGTGTCTAAACTTAAAAGTCTCGTTCATGAAACAGATCCGAGAGCTTTTGTAATTATTCATGATGTACACGAGGTTTTAGGTGAAGGCTTTAGTTATGAGATACATGATGATAAATTTTTAAAGGAGTGAGTTTTTAAGATGAGTGTTTCAAGGCAGACTATTGAGGAACTTCAATCAAAAGCCCGCATTATTAGGCGCCATATAGTAGAAATGATTGCCGAAGCTGGTTCCGGTCATCCAGGGGGATCGCTGTCCAGTGCAGATATTGTTACAGCACTGTATTTTCATGTAATGAATGTGGATCCTAAAAATCCTAAGTGGCCTGAAAGGGATAGATTAGTACTATCTAAGGGGCATGCAGCGCCTGTGGTTTATGCAGCTTTGGCTGAGAAAGGCTTTTTTCCTAAAGAAGAGCTGCTAAAACTAAGGAAAACTGGGGCAATGCTTCAAGGACATCCGGATATGAAAGCAACACCGGGCTTAGATATGACTACAGGTTCTTTAGGACAGGGCCTGTCTGCTGCAAATGGCATGGCACTTGCTGCAAAACTTGATAATAAAGACTACCGAGTATATGTAATAATGGGTGATGGTGAGATACAGGAAGGCCAGATTTGGGAAGCGGCTATGACCGCAGCTCATTACAAACTGGATAATTTAACAGCATTTGTAGACCACAATGGCTTGCAAATCGATGGTCCTATAACTAAGGTAATGTCACCAGAAAGTATACAGGAAAAGTTTAAAGCCTTTGGCTGGAATGTAATAGATATAGATGGTCATGACATACAGCAAATACTGGAAGCTGTTGAAGAGGCTAAAACCGTAAAAGGCAAACCAACCGTTATAGTATCAAAAACCGTAAAAGGTAAAGGCGTACCTTTTATGGAAAATCAGGTAGGATGGCATGGAAAAGCGCCAACATTAGATCAGGCAAAAGAAGCCCTCGAGATTTTATAATAGATTGGAGGAGATAGGGATGACAAAGATTGCAACCCGTGAAGCTTATGGAGAGGCTTTAGCTGAAATTGGAGCAGATATAAAGGATATTGTAGTCTTAGATGCGGACCTTTCAGGATCTACTAAGACGGCAGTTTTTGCTAAAAAATTCCCTGAGCGGTTTTTTAATATAGGTATAGCAGAGCAAGACCTAATGGGAACTGCAGCAGGTCTTGCAACCTGTGGTAAAATCCCTTTTGCAAGCACCTTCGCCGTTTTCGCTACAGGCAGGGCTTTTGAGCAGATTAGAAATTCAATTTGTTATCCCAATTTAAATGTAAAAATTGCTGCTACCCATGCGGGGCTCACCGTAGGAGAGGATGGCGCTACACATCAGTCAATTGAAGATTTAGCTCTTATGAGAGCATTACCCAATATGACTGTTATAAGTCCTGCTGATGCTGTAGAGGCTAAAAAGGCCGTAAAAGCTGCAGCACTTCATGAAGGGCCGGTATACCTTAGATTCGGACGCATGGCAGTGGAAACAATTTTTGATGAAGATTATGAATTTAAGATAGGCAAAGGCAAAATATTAAGAGAAGGCAAAGATGTGGCAATTATTGCCACCGGAATTATGGTTGGCGAAGCCTTAAAAGCTGCCCATATTTTAGAAAAAGACGGCTTAAATGCAATGGTTGTTAACATACATACAATAAAGCCTATCGATGAAGAGGTAATATTACAAGCAGCCGAATGCGGCGCTATTGTCACCGCCGAAGAACATACAATCATAGGCGGACTTGGCAGTGCCGTTGCAGAAGTTTTAGCAGAGAAAAAACCTACGCCTATGCGGAGAATAGGCGTGAGAGATAAATTCGGCCAATCAGGCAAACCTGATGAACTATTAAAACTATATAACTTAACAGCTGAGGATATAGCGAATGCTGCAAGAGAAATGAAAAGATAAGTAATAGGCCCCAGAAATGGGGCTCTTTAGTTAAGTAACTCTCCATTTCAAGCTTTTTGGAGGGAGGTGAAATCTGAAGCATGTCTTCCAAGATAGCCATCGTTGCTCCTTATCCTGAGCTGTCGAAGATCGCCAAACAGGTATGCAATGAGCTGGAGGTTGATGCTACAATTGTAGTAGGTGATCTGGAGGAAGGTGTTAAAGCTGCAAAGAAACTTATAGACGAAGGTGTTGAAGTTATAATTAGCCGCGGTGGAACTGCAACAGCTATATCCAGGCAACTGGATGAACCCATTGTGGAGATCGTTGTTAGCCCTTATGATATAATGCGTGCAGTAGCAAGTGCTAAAAAATATGGCAATCATATAGGGGTAGTAGGATTTCGAAATGTTATATATGGTAGTAAGAGCTTGGAGGAAATACTTGATGTAAAAATTGAAGAACTTGAAGTTAAAGATGAAAAAGATGTATTAAACGTTATTAATATGGCAAAGCAAAAAGGCATACAGGTTATAGTGGGGGATGCTGTATCTGTCAGATACAGCAAAAAATCCGGTCTCCAGGCAATGCTTGTTACATCAGGAAAAGAATCTATAAGCATGGCACTTAGAGAAGCTAAAGAGCTAGTTGCGGTTAGACGGAGGGAAAAAGCAAAAGCAGAACAATTTAAAGCAATACTGGATTTTACATATGAGGGAATTATTGCTACTGATGCCGATGGCAAGATATCATTAGTAAATCCTGCGGCAGAAAAAATATTAGGCAAACCTAAAACATCTCTTATAAATCAACCTGCAGGTGAAGTCTTGCCAAGTCTTGCAATAAAAAGAGTTCAGGAAAAGGCAAAACCGCTTTTAGGTGAACTTCATAGAGTTGGAAATTCCATGCTGGTTCATAATTTAGTGCCGGTAGTAACTAATGGCGAAACAACAGGTATTGTAATAACATTTCAGGGAGTAGGGCATATTCAAGAAGTTGAGAATAAAGTGCGAAGGCAGCTTTATCTAAAAGGGCATGTGGCTCGATATACCTTTGGAGATATTATTACATGTTCGACAGCACTGAAAAAGGTCATTAATCAGGCACAGCAATTTGCCCAGGCTGAGGCGTCTGTGGTCATTACTGGAGAGACTGGAACGGGTAAAGAGATGTTTGCCCAAAGTATACATAACGCAAGTCTTAGAAAGGATAGTCCCTTTGTTGCAATTAATTGTGCGGCAGTTCCTGAGAATCTTTTGGAAAGTGAGCTTTTCGGTTATGAAGAAGGGGCTTTTACCGGTGCTCGTCGTGGAGGCAAAAAGGGACTTTTTGAACTTGCTCACAATGGCACTATATTCCTGGACGAAATCGGTGAACTACCTCTAAAACTCCAGGCACGCTTACTTAGAGTTCTTCAAGAAAAAGCAGTAATACCAATAGGCGGAGACACGGTGATTCCGATTAATGTGCGTATTATTGCTGCAACTCATAGAAACTTAGAAGAATCGGTAAACAATGGTACCTTTCGTCAAGATTTATACTATAGGCTAAACGTGCTTAGATTGTCGTTGCCTCCATTGCGGGAGAGGAAAGACGATATACCTTTGTTGATAGATCGTTTACTTGAAAAGATTTGTAATAAAACTGCCAAGAAGCGCCCCATAATTACCGATGACGCACTGAGAATGTTTTATTCTTACCATTGGCCGGGAAATGTAAGAGAGCTTCAAAATATTTTAGAAAGATTAGTGGTGTTAAAGGCAGGTTGTAAAGTTTATGCTGAAGATATATGTGAAATGATAAAAATACCTAAGGACAAAATAGAAAATACTGAGACGCCTAGTGGTACACTAATAGAACTAAAAGGAAGCCTTGATGATATGGAAAAGGCTATAATATGCAAAACCTTAGAACTAACAGGTTATGATAAAGAGCGAACATGTAAAAAACTTGGAATAAGCCAGACTACTTTGTGGCGAAGGTTAAAAAAGTGGAATATTGCAGATTGAAATTTATTTCAATTTGAAAGAATTCACTCCTATTTGTTTAAACTTATATATATTCAGGAAAACGAGGCTGTTTTTATAATATACAGCCTCTTTTCGTTTTGAAAAAAAGAAATGTAATGTAATTATTGTATGACTTTAAAAATAAAAAAAGTATCTCTCTAAAGTTACGTATTTAGAGAATTTACAGTCTAGGTTTTTATTTTAAATTCAATATTGGCATAAATATTGCTTATACAAAATAGTGACAAAAAATTTAACTTATCTTTTACAGCACTTTCGACATTGACAACCTATCGGAAGGAGTAAATATATGGGATACATATCTATTATAGCAGATGATCTGACCGGTGCTAGCGATACAGGCATTCAATTTCGTAAATACGGTTTAAAAACAAAAGTTATACTAGATATCGATGAGTTAGGTCAGTTTCTAGATCAAGAAGAAATATTGGCAATTAATTCAAATACACGGCCATTAAATGGTGAAAAGGCCTACAAGATAGTTTATGATATATGCTGCCTCTTGAAACAAGCCGGTTTTGGTCGGATATATAAAAAAGTAGATTCAACATTTAGAGGCAATCCGGGGATAGAACTAGAAGCAGTCATGGACGGACTAAACTCTAATTTAGCGATATTAGCGCCGTCATTTCCTGATAACGGTAGATACATGATAGATGGTTATTTGAAAGTTTCACCAGTTTATGCAGGTACAAAAGACGAGGGACTAACTGACACAATAAATCAAACCGACCAACAACTAGGTCATATTCCGACAATAATTCAAAAGCAAATGAAAAGAAAAGTTGCCAGCATTGATTTAGAAACAGTTAGACAAGGAATTTCAGCAATCTTAAGTAAGGTAGAAAAACTTTGTGCAAAAGGTTACCAAGTAATGATAATAGATGCTGAAACAAAGGAAGATTTAGAAAATATCGCACTGGCGTGTAAATCCTTACCCGAGGAGACCGTAATGGCTGGATCAGCAGGGTTTGCATCGTTTTTACCGAAGGTTTTGGATTTACCTACAAATACTCTAAAACAGTCACCGTCGAAAAAAGGGATTATTTTGGCGGTGGCAGGGACATGTAATCCAACTACCAGAACACAGATAGACCAAGTTATAAAAAACACCGATGCAATTTTGATAAAAATTGATACTGATAGGATAATAAATGGAATGACCGGAGAAGAAGTAGAAAATGTAGTGGGGAAAATGCGTCAGTTGAACAAAACAGACGAGGTTAATGGAAAAATATCTATTATAGCTGTAGATTCTCTTTTTAAACTTAATCTAGATAGCTACCCAATTAAACAATGGGGCAAAACCATAGCTAAAGCTATTGGAGAAATCGTAGGAAGATTAGTTGATGAACAGATGGTAAAAAGCCTTGTTATAACAGGCGGTGATACTGCTCTTCACGTATTAAATGCTTTAAAAGCTAAAGGAATAGATTTAGAAGAGGAAGTTCTTCCAGGGATACCACTAGGTCGTTTAATCGGCGGAAAAGCAAGTGATATTCCTGTTATAACTAAAGCTGGTGGCTTTGGAACACCGACTGCTCTTTTAGAAGTCATACAGCATTTACAAACAAAAGAAAAAACAAGAGTTTGTTAAGCAGACCAAATAATAATTATTCAAAAATAAAAAATAATTGGAAAGGTGGTATTATAATGCAGAAGACAAAACCTGTAATAGCAATAACAGTGGGTGACCCTTGTGGAATTGGTCCTGAAATAACGGCTAAAGCACTGAGTAATGCTGAAATATATGATATGTGCTGCCCCGTGGCCATAAGTGATGCAGATGTAATGAGGCAAGCTGTTGAAATAGCCAAAGTTAATCTAAAAATCAATTCTGTTGAGAATCTCGAAGACTGCAAATACGAATATGGGACTATAGATGTTTTAAATATAAAGAATGTTGACGTTGAGGAAATTCAGTTTGGCAAAGTAACTAAAATGGGAGGTGAAGCAAGTTTTCAATACATTGTAAAAGGTATCCAATTAGCTTTAGAAGGCAAAGTAGATGCAGTTACAACAGGTCCGATACATAAAAAAGCCATAAATTTAGCAGGTCATGAATATTCAGGCCACACAGAGATATTTGCAGATTATACTAAAACAAAAGATTATTGCATGATGCTTGTTGATGGGGATTTTAGAGTTTCTCACGTTACAACACATGTATCATTTAGGCAGGTGCCTGATTTAGTAAAAAAAGCCAGAGTTCTTAAAGTAATAGAGTTAACAAATGAAGCATTGATAAAAATGGGTATAAAACAACCACGCATAGCAGTAGCTGGCTTAAATCCACATTCTGGTGAAGAAGGTCTTTTTGGCAGGGAAGAAATAGAAGAAATTGAGCCTGCTATAAAAGAGGCTAACCAAATTGGAATACAGGCAGAAGGCCCTGTGCCACCAGATACAGTATTTGTAAAAATGAGGGGTGGCCAATACGATGCGGTGGTTGCCATGTACCATGACCAAGGCCATATTCCAACTAAACTCGTTGGCTTTAAGTACGATGACAAATTAGGCAAATGGGGTTCGGTGGCAGGTGTTAATACAACATTGGGCTTGCCTATAATTAGAACATCTGTGGACCACGGTGTGGCTTTCGGTAAAGCAGGCAAAGGCACGGCAAATCCCGAAAGCATGATTGATGCAATTAAACTTGCAGCTGTGATGGCGGGTGGAAGGAGTAAGTAAGTATCCAGGTGTGTTACTGCAACACAAAGTATTGTTATAATCAATATCAGGAGGTTAAATTATGACTAAAGGTGTCATGATAGGGCTTGTCAAAGAAAAACCGGAACAAGGGGCTGTATTTCGTAGGGATCTACCAATACCGCAAGTTAAAGACAACGAAATATTAATTAGAGTAAAAGCTACTGCAATCTGTGGCACAGATATTCATATATATGAATGGACAAAATATGCGCAAGATAGATTAAAATTGCCAATGGTATTTGGTCATGAATTTGCAGGAGAGGTTGTTGAAGTGGGTTCAATGGTTAAGAATTTCAAAGTTGGAGATAGAGTTGCTGGAGAAACCCACATTCCATGTAATAACTGTATCCAATGTCAAACTGGTAACCAACATATATGCGAAAGCATGAAAATTATTGGAGTCCATACTCCAGGGTCTTTTGCTGAATATATATCAATACCTGTTGATTGTGCCTGGCGACTAGACGACAGTTTGAGTTATGAAATAGGGGCTATGCTTGAACCCATGGGAGTCGCAGTACATGGTGTGTTATCCGGTGAAATTGGAGGAAAAACTGTAGCTATTT
>ENA-OWPA01000577-OWPA01000577.1-bioreactor-metagenome-genome-assembly--contig:-NODE-577-length-45034-cov-7.346375_pt1 | contig 45034 bp, 46 predicted proteins | sample MGYA00238139_ERZ651803 | MGnify/ENA primary metagenome ERZ651803 (study PRJEB26909, sample SAMN07631231) | bioreactor metagenome | isolation source: Switchgrass digestor | place: USA: Dartmouth...
TTTTTGACATGGCTTTCTTCTCCTTTGCCATTTTGTTTTTATCTTACCAGACTATCCGAAATTATAGCACCGACCCAGCTATCTTATAATTATCTTCATCTTCGGAATTAACTTGTTCAAAGGCATGTATAGCATATTGGTAGCGTCCGGCGTTGAAACTAGCTATCCCTATATCGAACATTTTTTCGGATTCTAGCATCTTTTCTGCCTTATTTATTTTTTGATCAACTTCTTGCTTATTCCGATATTTCTTTGCTTCTTTAAATACGGTAATAGCTTCAGCATATTTCTTTTCTGCCAATAATTGATCGCCCTTGTTAGAAAGTTGGTTAAATTTATTATCCGTTATTAATATAGCGGCAAACACGCATACAATAAGTATTGCACAACCTGCTAATATTGCATATTTGTTGTTAAACCATTTTCTATTGAGAGTGTTATCAGACACTGTGATACCTCCGGAATAAAATTATCGACGGACTATATAACTATATTGTTTATACGACACATTGATAGTAAATCCTTCATTATTTATCTTATTTTCCCTGTCAGTTAGGGATGTTTTCAATACCACATTCTCTCAGTTGGTGCCAGGCTTGAAGCAGAATATAAACAACTCCTCCGGAAAAAGCTGCTGGAAGAAGTAAATGAGTATATGGAGAACCGCAGTGCAGAGGAACTGGCTGATATCCCTGAGGACATAACTGCTCTAGCAGGCACACATGGCCTATCTTTTGCTGATCTGGTGAAGATGGCAGAGGAGACGAGAAGGAGAGAGGAAGGTTTGACGAGAGGATTGTTCTCATCAGTGTAGATGAATAATTGTTATTGTATTGTACCCTACAACAAGCTTGGTTAGTAGTAAGAATGAGTGGTGAACACCTAGTTGAGGGATGATGTGCCAAGGATCATATGTAGTGAAGAAAATCTATAGTTAAATAGTATGCTCTTTTATAATATTCCCAACTTCTCATCAGTCCATTTCCACCAAACTGGGACTGACTATCATTTATAGTTATAACCCCCAAAATTATATTTTATCATGAACATCATCCATTATATGTACATTTCCTGCAAGATTTGATCTTTTTGGTGTACATAAAAACCTACTGCTATCAAATACGCACACCGAATATAAGGGCTTTAAGCGTACCAACGAAGAATGAAACTCGACAACAACCCTACTATTAGAGGAATATCATTTATAATAGTGAATTATGTTATATAAAAGTATGTTTTGATTACAAGCATGTTTATTATCGGAGGGGAAAATGGCATATCCAAAAAGGCGCGAGATAGAAATTCCGTTGTTGATTGAGCTAAAAAAACTTGGAGGAGAAGCTAAACCTAAAGATTTATATGAACGAGTTGCAAAACATTTTCCTGAGCTGACGCGAGAAGACTTAGAAAGAAAATTAGATAGCAGTCCGAGTATTTATAAATGGAGAAATATGGTGCAATGGGTCAGGCAAACCCTTGTATCGTCTGGTGATATTGATGGATCAGTTCACGGAGTATGGAAAATAACTGAACAAGGTTTAAAGAGATTAGAAGAAGAATTGGGTAATGACGGAGTTACAAATATTAATACCAACAAAAATGTTGACAGGAGTAATGACATTTCTCTTGAAGATTTGCTGAATACTCAAGAATCCAGGGTCAGTGCTCGTTTATTAGAGATATTAAAAGAGTTAAGTCCAACCGCATTTGAGAAATTTGCAAAACAGTTCCTGGAAGCATTTGGCTTCAGTGATGTAGTAGTAACTAAGAGGTCTAAAGATGGTGGTATTGATGGTTACGGTAAGTTACGCCAGGGTATAGTTAAAATAAATGCCGCTTTTCAATGTAAGCGTTGGCAAGATACTAGTGTTCCGAGAACTGAGATTGATAAATTTAGAGGTGCTATTTCTGGAGAATTTGACCAAGGTATTTTTCTTACAACATCTACTTTTACTAATGAAGCTTCAAAAGCTTCGATCAAGCCGGGAGCTGTTCCTATAATACTTATTGATGGAGAAAAGATGGTTGAGTTGATGAAGCAGCAAGGTATTGGTGTGTCAAAAAAGCCGTTATATTATATTGATATTGATGAACATTTTTTTGATTTTGACGATGAATGATCATAAGAAATATAGTGCACCAACATCTATGGGACTTATTCAGAAATTAGCTAACATAAAAAAGCAGGAATGGAGCAAAACTACCAACGGAACGCAACTGTCTGGGAAGGGAGTATATACATGACAAGGGATACCAACCTTTTGAAAAATGACAGATTTGCAGCTTTGGCAGGGATTGAACTTGTTAAGGTGGAGCCTGGTTATGCATTGGCTAAAATGGAGATTGAGGAAAAGCACTTGAACGCCTTAAATATCGTTCAGGGTGGGGCAACCTTTACGTTAGCGGATTTCGCCTTCGCTGCTGCCTCCAATGCCCACGGGCAGGCTGCTGTGGGGATCAATGCCAGCATTTCCTATTTCCAAGCCCCCAAAGGAAAGGTTCTCTTTGCCGAAGCCACAGAGCTACATGCCAGCCGCAGGCTTGCCAGCTATAATGTGGATGTCCGTGATGAAAACGATGAGCTGATCGCCCGGTTTACAGGAACGGTATATAAAAAGAAAGAGAAATTGAATTTTAATAAGAGTGGTTAAATTGGGGCACAATTCTCAAATTTTATAGCCTTACAGGTTATTACCGGTTTCCCCTTTTAAAACCTTAATTATCTCCCTGGCCGTAGGTGGACAGCCCGGAACGTTTTTTTCAAAGCCTTTGGTGCAGCTTCCTACTCCAATGCCTTTCCCCCTGACTTTTTTATAACCTTGCCCTATGGAAACCCTTTCTCTTAATATATCCAGCATCCCCTGTTCGCGTAACCTGTCCAGGGCATGGATCAGGCTGCCGTAACAGGCTGAACAGGCGTCTTTTTCCTCTATATATTTGGCTAATTTCTCAACTTCCCGGGTATGGGGTATTTTTTGTGTGGTATGGTTCTCATTCAGTTCGCATATTTGCTCCTTTGAGGCCAGGCAGCTGCCGACACCTATCTTTTCCGCTATTTTGATATATTCTATTTCTTCAGGGGCGTATCCCAATAAATAGGCTGCATATGAATCAATCAAAACAGGATCAAAGCCCACAATAATCCGGTCCATTTTTACGGGGTTTCCCCCTTCTTCATAGTTCAAATCCCCCATTAATCCATCTACAATTATTAAATCGCTTTTTATAACTTTGTTTAGATAGGCGATGGGTTTATGCAGCCCCAAAGTGTGGAACCTTCTCTTTTCTTTATTGGGGATACATCCTTTCAGGTTTTTCAAGGCACAGGTTATTTTTGTCTGGCAGTGCCCTTTCAGGACCGGCATGTTAATCAAGTAGTCCAATCTCATCACTTGATCACAGATGTTTAATTCCATGCCTTCTATAAAATAAGCCGTATATGTGTCCTTTTGCAGGTCGATTAAGGGTATGCCCAAGTCCTTGGCGATCTTGGTATATCCGCATATTTCAAAGGCCTTTGCGGTTTTTTCCCCCACCCAGGAGCTTTCTAAAATTACGATATTTTTAAACCCTTTTGCTTTCAGGTATCTGATCACACCTTCCACCAGCTCAGGGGAGGTGGTCGCTCCCGAACTGGAAGGTTTGGCAACCACCAAATTCGGCTTTATTCCTATGAGGGCATCTTTGTTTATGAAATCTTCTATTTTTATGGTCGCTAAAAGGTCAGAGACCATCTTCTGGGGATTGTCGCCGTAGCTCACGAAAATTTTGTCCTTCAGGGTATTTCCCTCCAATAAAATTTACTTTTGATGTTTCTTCACCTAATTATAGCATCTGGCATGCTTTAATTATATGCGTCAGGGGCGGTGACTTTGAGTCAAGGGGACAGGTACTTTGACTCATGTACCAAGGTACGGGCCATGAGTCAAGGGGATGGTGGGAACTGGCGGGAAAACAATTACCAATAAGCAGGGAATAACACAAAGAATGTCAAATAAAAGTAATTATACCAATCAGTGTATGTTTTAGGAACCATCGGTTTCCACGAAAAGTCTCACATTGTATAAGAATTCCATGGTATGTGCTTGTTCACTTTTGTTTGGATGTTTTTTGATGGGGACTCTTTTTTCAGCTTGGATAATTGCCTGCTAGCGGCATTGGTCATGTAATGCCTTTTGACCTTTTTTAAAGGATGTGATTGCATGGCTGAAATGATACCTGATCTTTCTCCGGAAAGCATTACAAATAACGGTGAACGCTTGTTTTATGGCGCGGCTGCACAGCTTCCTGACGACTATACAGTTTTATATTCATATAAGTTTCGCTCAGAAGATGATGAATTTGATTCAATCAGGGAAGCGGATTTTATTATTGTGCATCCGTCATTTGGATATGTTGTTGTTGAAGTCAAGCAGGGGGATGTGAGTTTTAATAACGGCATCTGGTATGAGTACAAAAATGGTTCCTATCAACCGATGCGCGATAATCCAGAGGAGCAAGCCATTAGGGCGATGTATGCTGTGTTAGATGCATACAAGAGGGAAACCGGGCAAGCTTATTTCCCGTTGGCCATTCGCTATGCCCTCTGTTTTCCGGAATGCGGCCATATTACCGGTTCCCTGCCCCAGACATTAAAGGAAGGCGGAATCTGGACCTTTAGAGATTTGGACAACTTAGCGGAGCGAATTGCCGAACTTTTTGCCGGCCGGGCTGTTGAGCGAAATGACAAAGCCGCAAAGATTTTGATAGAAAAGGTGTTGGCACCGTCATTCACTGTTTTCTCAACCCTTGAAGATAAAATTAAAATGTTTAACCTCACCGCAGAGAGAATCCTCACCGAAGAGCAGAACCGGATATTAGATGAAACAGAGGAAGACCGCCAAAAGATATTTTATGGAGCTGCCGGAACAGGTAAGACCTTTGTGGCTATGGAAAAGGCCCGCCGCCTTGCCCGGCAGGGGAACCGTGTTCTGCTGACTTGTTTTAATAAGAACCTGTTGCACCTTTTTAAAAAGCACTGTTCAATGCCGGGTATAACAGCGAAGAACTTCCATGACTTTGTGTTGGGGACCCTTAGGGCAGAGGGGGTTTTCACAGGTGACGTCCCCCAGGACGAAATAGACAGGTTTTTCCGGCATGACCTGCCTGAATTAGGGATGGAATATTTTTTAAGCCTCCCGGAGGAGAGGAAGTTTGACGGGATCATAATTGATGAAGGACAGGACTTCTATGAGGAATGGCTGCTGTGTTTGGAGGCGGCTTTAAAAGAAAACGGCTATTTTTATATATTTGTTGACCCCAATCAAAACATCTTCGGTGTTGACAGCCAGGCCCTGAAGAAATATCCTGTGTCGAAGCACCGGCTGACTGTGAACCTTCGCAATACTGAGCAGATCAATAACCTGATGGGGAGCCTGATCGGGAAAAAAACGCCGAGGGTAAAGCTTGTCGGCGGTTTGCCGGTGGCGTTTTTTGCCTGGAATGATGCTGATGAAGAGAAGAGGCTTATTCAAAGGGAGGCTGGGCGTCTGGTCAGCCAGGGACTGCGACCTGAACGCATCACAATACTCTCACCCCACAGAAAAAGCAACAGCAGTTTGGCCGGTGTCGAAAAAATCCGGGAGTGGCCCCTGATAAGTTTAGAAGATACCGGGCAAAACGGGATTAGGTTTGCCACTGTCCGCTCTTTTAAGGGGCTGGAGGCAGATGTTGTTTTCTTGATCGGAGTGATAGAGGGCAGCCCGGCCTGTACAATAGAGGATATCTATGTGGGCATTTCCCGGGCGCGCTATCTGTTGTATATTTTCCATCATAAGGACTGGCACTTCCCTGAGGACCGATCACCGGGACATGAGTCAGGGGGACGGTGACTTTGACTCACGTCCGCCGGCACCGGTGCCATCTTTGAGTCAAGGGGACGGTGACTTCGACTTACTCATTTTTCTCCAAAGGCAAAGGGATGGTGGGAAACCCACTTGCTAATCACATCCTGAAACTGGTAAGATGAAAAGGAGAAGTGGATTGCGTGTGCTGGTTTCAGGGAGGTAATCCTATGCTTGAGCACCTGTCTTCTGAGGAAAAACATGTCTTGCAAGAACTCAAAAAAATCTTGGAAAAACGATTGGGCAGTCAGCTCATTAAATTAGCCCTTTTCGGCTCTAAGGCGCGGGGGGATTTTGATTCAGATTCGGACTTGGATGTGGCGGTGATCGTCCGCGGACTGACCAGGGAGCTGAGGAACCAGATTTATCATGATGTCGGCGAATTGGAGCTGGAATACCTTATCCCGTTGTCAACTTTTGTGATATCTGAGGAGCAGTTTGAATTTCTAAAAAAACGGGAGCGCAGAATTGTCCTAGATATCGAAAGTGAGGGGATACCACTGTGACTATAACCCATCTTTTCTCTTCACGGAATCCGATTTTAAGGAGTTCAGGGAAGAGGCGGTGCAGGCGGCTTTTGAAATACAGGAATTTTTAAAGAGACGCGGCTATATTAAATTGCAGAAAGGTAATGAGCTAGAAAGGAATGATAAAGGTTCATAAGTTCATTGTTGGAGTAATGGGTGGCGGGGAAGGTGTTTCCCGCAAAACGGCGGAGATGGCTTATCAACTGGGTAAGCTGCTGGCAAATGAAGGATGGGTGCTCCTCTGCGGAGGGCGTGCTGCCGGGGTGATGGAGGCCTCTGCAAAGGGTGCAAAGGAAGCAGGGGGCTTGACTGTCGGTATCCTGCCAGGCCGGGATAAAAGTATGGCCTCGCGGTATATCGATATCGCTATCTGCACTGGGATGGGTGATGGGCGCAATTATATTAATGTTCTCTCCAGCGATATTGTGGTGGCACTGCCCGGCAGGGCAGGCACTATCTCTGAGATCGCTCTGGCGTTAAAGAGCGGTAAAAAGGTGATTCTGCTGGATTTTGATACAGGAGACCTTTTTGATTATTACCGCAGTGAAGGGCTTTTATGGTCCGTCAAGACTCCGGAAGAGGCGATCCGGTTGATCAAGGAATACCACGTATCGAAATACAATTCACCTGCATAATCGAGGGAGTTGGGTAAAGTATAAAGCAGCTGGGTCTGAGGCTGCTTTTTTTATCGGTGGCGGTTTCCGGTTTTCGAGCGGGTAAGGCAGGTATTTCAGTTGGCAAGTGATTCGTCATAAAGGTAACAGGTTACTTTAATCTGATTTTCTAATTTCCGGTTTCCGACATCTACTTCTGCAGCACTTCCCATTATCGGCATAGGGGGCATTGCCCACTATTTTCTAACAACTAACCGCCAACCACTAACAACCAAATTGCCAGGCTTGTTTTATTGCTTTATTCTAAAACAATTCCCACCTCTAACCTCACACTTCCCACCTCTCATGCCGCCAGGCTTGCGTTTTTGCTTTATTGAAATCAGCAAGTTACCCGCGATCAGGGGGACAGGTTGACTGATCGGGTCTGATCACCGGAACTGTCGCCCCGTACCATCAGGCGGACAGGTTGCTGCTGGTATTGCTGCTGGGTCTGCCACTGGGTTTGCCGCCGACTCGGCCACTAGCACGCGTCTCTGTGATTTCATTGGTAACAGTAACCCCGTTCCCCTGTCACACCCCTGTCACAATTGTAAAGGAGTGTAACCTATCTCATGAACTATTTTTGTTACCCATGTTCTGACTGAACAAACATCACCAACGACCAACCACCAACGACTAACAACTAAAAATTGTCAGGCTTGCATTATTGCGTTTTTGATGACCAGGTGGAGTACCGGCTGTTTTTTGGGAAAAGGCAGGTATTTAAGCTGTTAAAGAAGTAATCATAAAAGGGTGGTGACCCTGAATCTGCTCTTCAGGGATCTTTTGCCCACTTTGCCCACAGGGTTTAAGAAATACTCATAATAAGGTGATAACCTTTGAAGGAAAGTTATTATTCTATAGCTAAAGTAGCAGAGGTGGAAGTTGAAATCAAACGGTCGAAATTTATCGCTGTGGCAGCTCCTGTTGATGATGAGGCTGCTGCCATCTCCTTTATTGAGCAGATAAAAGAAAAACACAAGCGGGCGACCCACAATGTTTTTGCCTATCTGATCAGTGAGCAGGTTATGCGCTACAGTGATGATGGCGAACCTGCGGGAACTGCCGGAATGCCGGTGCTGGAAGTGCTGAAAAAGCAGAACTTGGAACGTACAGCTGTTGTGGTTACCCGTTATTTCGGCGGTATTAAGCTGGGTGCCGGGGGGTTAGTGCGGGCCTACAGTGATGCAGCCAAAAAAGCAATTGACAGGGCGGGGATTGTGGAAAAGAGGCTGCACCGGGAGTTCTTTATACAGGTTGCCTATCAGCTTTTTGGTGCAGTGAAGCGGGAGTTGGAGCAGGCCGGCGGGTTGATTCAGGATATTGCATATGGTGAGCAGGTGAGTATCAGTTGCCTGCTGCCAGTGGATGTGGATATATCACCCAGGCTGAACGGGATCACAGCCGGAAAAGTAGAGCTGAGGGAAGGAGATTTCTGCTACATTTAATGACCGGTTTTGCTGATGTGTACATCTGCTGCAGATGATCCAGGGAAAACTACACAGTGTTAGAGTGTACTTAAGTTGATAGAGAAGTATAGTTGCTAACAAAATACAGTTTTTTATTAGTTAGTAAACGTTCATTTACCAAACTGGTTTGTGCTTTTAGCCTGCTTGTTAACAATGTTCAATCATAAACTCTTGCATAAGCTCTTGGAGGTGAGGTTATAAAACCACGTGAATACTCAGAATAATGGAGTTGTCAACGGTTCTTGGCAATACTGTCTCAATAAAGAATTGTAAGTATATTGGCCTCTCATGTTGCGGAAAACTGAGGATGTTGTGGAAAATCGAGGTGTCCTGCTTTTCATGGACACCCCGACAAGGGAATTGAAAACTCAGGACATTGGGGAAAACCAAGGATAGAAAGCACGGAAGCAAGAAGAACGTCCCTGTGCTTCCAAAGGAGGGGAAGATGAGTTTAGTAGAGATCAAAGGGCTGACCAAGAAGTTTGGGAATTTTACTGCATTGGATGATGTTAATCTAAGCATGAATAAGGGGGAGATATTCGGCTTTATCGGCCCGAACGGTGCCGGGAAAACAACAACCATCCGCATTATGTTGGGCCTGCTGAAGGCTACCAAAGGAGAAGTGAAGATCTTTGGTAAGGATGCCTGGAAGGATGCAGTGGAGATACACAAAAGGGTGGCTTATGTTCCTGGGGAGGCTAACCTCTGGCCGAATCTAACCGGTGGCGAGGTCATTGACCTCTTTTTAAAGATGAGAGGCGGCGGGGATAGGTCCAAACGGGAAGAGTTGATCAAAAGGTTTGATTTGGACCCGGCTAAAAAGTGTGGCACCTATTCCAAGGGTAACCGCCAGAAGATCGCCTTGATCGCTGCTTTTTCATCAGATGCTGATCTGTATTTATTAGATGAGCCCACTTCTGGCCTGGACCCATTGATGGTAAGGGTTTTTCAGGAGTGTGTAATGGAGGTAAAGGCAGCGGGGAAAAGTGTGCTGCTGTCTAGCCACATTTTATCTGAGGTTGAAAAACTTTGTGACAGAATAGCCATCATCCGGAAAGGAAAGATCATTGAAACAGGAACATTAAGCGAAATGCGCCATCTCACCCGTAATAAATTAACAATCAAGACCAAAGAACCGGTTGTTTCTTTAGATGAGATTAAGGGAGTGCATAATATCCAAGAGCATGATGGTGAACTCTCCTTCCAGGTAGACACAGAAGAGATCGATGGGGTTATACGCTTTCTCAGCCAATTTGGCATTGTGAAGCTGGAGAGCGCGCCGCCAACCCTGGAGGACCTATTCCTGCGTCATTATACAAGGGCAGAGCATGCTGATTCCCAGGTGGGAGGCAGGTAATAATGTACGCACATTTATTTCAACAAACAGGCACTTTGATTAAATTGATCTTGCGGCAGGAACGCTTGAAAATTTTTATCTGGCTGTTCAGTTTGGTTGCAGTGACGTTAGCAGCTGCTGCAGCATATCCTACTGTCTACACTGATGAACAATCAAGGCTTGCCTATGCCCTGACCATGAAAAACCCGGCGATGATAGCGATGCTGGGGCCAGGTTATGCAATAGAGGACTATGCCTCATTTGGCCCTATATTGAGCACCGATATGCTGATTTTTTCGGTAATCGCTGTGGCTGTGATGAATATTTTATTTGTCATCCGCAGCACCAGAGCAGATGAAGAGGACGGCCGTCTAGAATTGATCCGTTCCCTTCCTGTCGGCCGGTTGTCTTATTTAAGCGCATCAATCATTACTGCTGTGATCACAAATCTGCTGCTTGCCTTAATGATCGGGTTTGGGCTGTATGCCTTAAATATTGAAGGGATAGATCTGGCAGGCTCTCTTCTCTACGGTTTTAATCTGGGATCTGTGGGCTTGCTGTTTGCAGTTTTGACAACTCTATTTGCTCAGTTGGCGGAAACATCCAGGGGGGCGATGATGCTGTCTTTTGCGGCTCTGATCGCTGCATATCTTATTCGTGCGGTGGGAGATGTCAGCAATGAAACACTATCTTTTATTTCACCCCTTGGCTGGGCAGTGAGGACTGATGTTTTTGTTGGTAATCAGTGGTGGCCGGTTTTGCTGTCATCTGCTGCAGCTGTTTTTTTGATAGCTGTATCATTTTATTTAAATTCCATTCGTGATCTTGACGCGGGCTTTATACCGGCAAGGAAGGGCAGGGAACATGCCTCACCATTTTTACAGACCCTGTTTGGTTTTACCCTGAGACTGCAGTCTGTCAATATCGCTGCCTGGGGTATCTGCATTTTGCTGATCAGTGCTGCATTTGGTGCAGTGATGGGTGATTTAGAAAGATATTTTGCAGATATGGAGTTGCTGCAGGCCTTTTTCCTGGCAGAGGACCCGGACTTTTCGCTGGCTGACCAGTTCATTGCACTGCTGATGGCCATCATGTCATTGTTCTGTGCCATACCTGCGGCGATTGCGGTCCTTAAATTAAGGGGAGAAGAGAACAAAAACCGCACTGAACATTTCTATGGCAGGGCGGTATCACGTACAGGGATGTTAGGCGTGTATGTCCTTGTGGCTGTATTGGTGAGTGTTCTCATGCAGTTGTTAGTTGCGTTGGGGCTGTGGTCTGCAATGATTGCAGTGATGGAGGATCCAATAAGCTTTGAAACAATTTTCAGCGCTGCCCTTGCTTATTTGCCTGCTCTGTGGATAGTGGTCAGCCTTGCTGTTCTTTTTCTGGGTGCTGCACCAAAAGCAGTTGGGTTGGTTTGGTTTTATGTAACCTATTGTTTTATCGTGGTTTATCTCGGCGGAGTGCTGGATTTCCCTGAATGGGCAAAAAATTTATCGGTTTTTGAACATATTCCGCAGATACCATTGGAAGATCTAAGTTTCAAGCCGCTGCTTATGCTGACCCTGGGCGCTTCAGTTGTCTCTCTTGTGGGATTTCTCGGTTACAATAGGCGGGATATTACAGGATAATGCAATAAGTGTATATTTATAATGAATCTATTTTATTTTGCATGATTATGCTAGAATTTTGGTAGATGATAGAGTAATTTTAGGGAAAAGAATGATTCTTCAGCTTATGGGAAGGATGGATAAATGGATTTATCAACATTTTGGGTAGCGATGCTGCTGACGCTCTTTGCCGGATTGTCAACAGGTATTGGCGGACTGATCGTGCTGTTTTTTAAGCAAATAAATGCTAAGCTTCTGTCAGTTTCACTGGGGTTTTCAGCTGGGGTGATGATCTATATTTCCTTTGTAGAATTGCTGGCTGAGTCGAAGGTGATATTGGTTTCCACTTTGGGAGATTGGGGTTTATGGGTCAATATAATCGCGTTTTTCGCAGGTATTCTTCTGATTGCAGTTATTGATAAGCTGATCCCGGCTGCTGAAAACCCCCATGAAGCGCCGTGTAAGGTTGAGAATGGCTACAAATACGATCTATTCAGCGACAATAGACTTTTCAGGACCGGGGTAGTCACAGCTCTTGTTATTGCAATACACAATTTTCCTGAAGGCATGGCTACTTTTATGTCCTCAGTGCAGCAGTTCTCTTTAGGAATGGCTGTAGCAGTGGCCATTGCTATCCATAACATACCGGAAGGCTTATCTGTGGCAATTCCCGTGTACTCTGCAACAGGAAGCAGAAGCAAAGCATTAGGTTGGTCTCTGCTTTCTGGGGTAGGAGAACCGCTCGGCGCGCTCCTTGCGTACCTGGTTTTCATGCCAATACTGAATGATACCCTTTTTGGCGTATTGTTTGCAGCGATCGCGGGGATCATGGTATTTATTTCTTTAGATGAACTTCTCCCTACAGCTATGGAATATGGAGAACATCATCTCACTATATATGGGATGATCATAGGTATGGCTATCATGGCTGTGGGCCTGCTGTTGTTAGATTAGCGTCGTCGCCTGGCTCAACATCCCTGTTTCGCTTTGGCTGTCGCTAACTGCTCCTTCGTCAAGGGAAAGTAACAACCTGTGCGCTAGTAGGGATAAATCGACCGCACAGGGGGACAGTTTCGCCGCCTGAGCCGCGTGAGTCAGGTGAGTCAGGGGACGGTGACTTTGACTCCCTCCGGACCGACCACCTGGACTGTTCCTCCGCGCAAACAGGGGGGCATGAGTCAGAGGGACGGTGACTTTGACTCACCTCGAGTCAAGGGGACACGAGTCAAGGGGACAGGTACTTTGACTCACTGCTGTGATGACGCAAACCCCGTCCCTTTGTCACAGTCCCCTTGTCACACGGAAAGGAAGCAGAAAGAACGTCCCCATGCTTCCCATGCTTCCATGCTTCCATGAAGGGGACGACCGATCACCGGGGACTGTCCCCCTAGGGGGTTCTGCGCGGTTTTTCTTTTTTTTAGATAATTCTCAAAGTTTTTGTCACTTCGGCAGGAATTATGTTTTTTGTGTCTAATATGATTTATGCATGACAAGTAAATAATTCCTCCGAGCTGCTTCGACCTAAAGCGTAATGCTATGGTGGGCAGACGGCAGGGTTTGAAAAGAAATTTTCAAGCCTCCCTTATCGGAAAGGAGATAATTTAACCCAGCATGTAATAAGGAGGCTGGGTTTTTTATTTAGCCTGCAGGCAAAAGCTGGCCTGATTTCCTGAAAGGGAGTCAGGCTTTTTCTATTAGTTATTTGTATGCCGCACAAGTGAATATTTTCACAAAGTATTTCACGAAGTAATATTTGCTATAGAAAGGAGGTTTGATGGCATCAATTACGGTGTAGAGCAGGGATAGATATATGCTGGGAGTAAAAAGTAAATTATTAACAACTGGAGGTATCTTAAATGAAAAAATCTTTTATTCCTGTGGTGCTGATACTGGTGGCCTGCCTGCTGGTAATGACTTCTTGTGCTGATCAAGCCGGGGAGAACGGCGGCAGTTCTACCACTGCAGAGCCGGTGGAAATTGTACTGATTGATAGGGATGGAAATGAGAAAACTGTTGATTTAACCAAATTTGAGATTGTGTCCGGAGAGGCGAGTTTCAAAAAGTCTACTGGTGCCATTGTTGGGCCAGCATCCTTTAAAGGCCCGAAACTGGTTGATGTATTAGCTGAAATCGGTGGTATTAAAGAGGGAGAGGCTATTGCAATTGTTGCCAGTGATGGCTATGAAATGACCCTAACCTATGACCAGGTGATGGGAAAGGTTATGACCTATGATAAAGAAGGGTTGGCCCTGCAGGTTGGGGGAGTGGAGGCTATTGTGGCAATAGAGAGCAGCGATGAAGGGGTTTTGGAGAACCCTCCGCGGATTTGCTTTATCGGTGAGGGGCAACCCATTACTGATGGGCATTTTTGGGTAAAAGATGTAGCCAAAATTAAGATAGCGGAATCGGTGGAGGAGTGGGAACTGTCCGTCAGCGGAATAGAAGAAGCGAAATGTGACCGTTCCACTTTTGAGAGCGCTGCTACCTGCCCTGACACCACTCACCCATCTCAGGAGTGGGAAACTACCAACAAAGATGGTGAAAAAGTAGTATATAAAGGGGTTCCCCTCTGGGTTTTGGTTTCAATGGCCGATGGGGCTGACACAGAGGATGGCCATTACCGGTTTAACCGTGATTTAGCTCAAAAGGGATATACTGTCCAGGTAATTTCTGCTGATGGTTATACAGTTGAGTTTAACTCCAAGGATGTGGCTTACAATGATGGTATCTTCCTTGCTCATTTAGCCAATGATAAGCCGCTGGACGCAGACTCCGGTCCACTGATGTTGGTAGGGCCTAACCTGCCTGATAAAAAGCATATGGTAAAACAGGTCAAAGAGATTAAGTTGGTCAATTTACCTGAATAAAAAATAACAGCTCAACAGTCAGGAGGTTAAGGTATGGCTGCCAGTCGTATAACTAAGCGATTATCAGCTGTAATTACATCAGTTTTAATTCTTTTGATGGCAGGTATCTGTTTTATCCTGTTGTCCTGCTCTCCCAGACAGTCTGCTGTGCAAATGGAAGCAGAGGGAGCATTGCTCATCCCTTCCCAGGAGAAGGAAACCCGTCTGCGGGCCTACTGCCCGGAGATAGCGTTGACTTTAACCTGGCAGGAGGGAGAAAGGGGCTCTGCAGCAGTAGTTGTGGAAAACATTGCTGCTGAGTCAGCTGAGGTAAAGGTAACTCCGGCAGCAGGGCAACAGGAGGCCTCCTGTACTGTTGAGCAAGTATCTCCCACAGTATTGAGGCTGAAGGTAAAGGGGAGCGGCACTCAGCGCCTAGAGCTTAAGCCCGCCTCTGCAGATAAAGGCATGCCCTTTCAGTTTGCGGTGGTAGGGGATTGCCAGGGCAGAATTGATGTGCTGAGCAAGATCATTGAAGAAGTAAACAAATCTGATGCAGACTTTCTGATCTGTGTAGGGGATTTGGTTGCTTCAGGGAGTGATGAAGAATACAAGGCTTTTCAAGAGGCAATGCAAAAGCTTAACTGCCCTTATTACACAATCCCTGGCAACCATGATGTTAAAGGCAATGGTATTGACTATTACCGCAAATACCTGGGGCCGGAATACTATTCTTTTGTTTACCGCGGTTCCCGGTTTTTCCTGTTAAACAGCTCTTCTATGGGGATGGATGCTGAACAGCTGGCTTGGCTGCAGGAAAAGCTGAAGGAAGGAGAGCAGCCGGCTTACATCTTTCTTCATGTTCCCCCCGTTGATCCCCGGGGAGGAGATCACGCATTTCTGGATTCAGATCAAGCTCAGGCTTTTATCAAATTGGTTGCTGCTCCCACCAGCCCTGTAAAGGGGATATTTACGGGGCATATCCATATGTTTTATCAAGGCCAGATTGAAGGCGTGGATTTTGTGATCAGCGGTGGGGGTGGTGCCTCCCTCTATGCCTCAGCGGACCAGGGAGGGTATTATCATTTTGCTTTATGCCGGGTAGCAACTGATGGGCTTCAAGTTGAACCTGAAAAAATTGAAGCCCCTGCTCGTTCTGATGAATTAGTTGTCAATGGGAAAAAAGGAGATGTGATCCTCTCTCAAAGCGAGCTTGATAAGATGGCTGTATTAGAGGGAGAACTGGCCTTTGAAAACCAATTCGGTAACTTTAAAGGGAAAGGGGTTTACCGCGCTGTGCCCATCAGGGACCTGGTAGAAAAGGTTGGGGGTATGGAGCCCGGTGACACCCTGATGGTCTATGCTTTAGACGGTTATTCCCAAATCTTTGCCTATGAGAATGTTTATCCAGAAAGCTGTGGTTGGACAAAGCGCCAAGGGGAGATGGCTCTGGCTATAGAGTATAACGACACAACAGTTCCAGAATGGAATGATGGCTACCGGATTGCCTTTTTCCCTGAAGATGGGATTTACGATAATGAAGACTGCTCCCTGACCTCTGCTCCAGGCCAAGGGTGGCACCTATACCAATCAGCTGGTGCCAGGTGGGTTAGGAATGTAATCCGACTGGAGGTGGTTCCATGTCAGGACCAGGACTAGAGAACAATGTTAAGAAGAGATATTATTTTTCCACCCGTGATCTTCTTGTTATCGCTATTTTAAGCGGTGTGGGAGGAGTTTTAAGCACTTATGTTGGCTATCTAGGTAATCTGCTCAACCGGGTCTTTGTGGTACCTTTCGGGGCCGGCCAGTTTGTAGCTGGTCTTCATACATTTTGGATTATACTTGTGGCAGGTTTGGTGAGGAAGCCTGGGGCCGGCACAATAGCTGGCCTTCTCAAGGGAATAGTGGAGATGCTTACTGGCAGCACCCACGGGATAGCTATAGTGTTGGTTTCCCTTGTCCAGGGGTTAATGGTTGATCTGGTATTATTAATTATGCGGCGCCATACTCTGGCCAGTTATAGTATAGCTGGAGGGTTCTCTGCTGCCTCCAATGTGTTTGTGTTTCAGTTGTTATACTTTTCCGGAGCGCCTATCACCTATATCTTGTTTATCGGTGCTTTGGCTTTTATCTCAGGGTGTCTGTTAGGCGGCAGTTTTGGGTATAGTGTTTTGGATATTATACGTGAAGCCGGGTTGCTGCGCCTAAAGACGGCCGCAGATGGGGCAGCTGCTGAAACTGAGGGGAAGGCTCGCCCTGGCTGGTTTAAGCTGATCGTCACCGGTGTTTTAGTGGTTGCTTTTTCCGCTGGGGCGATTTATTATTATGCTGTTGTCTTTGAGCCCCCATGGTCTGGCCCCCAGTGTAAGGTAGAGGGTTTGGTGGAAAATGAGATGACTTTCACCCTGGCTCAGATGTCGGAATATGAAACAACCATTGAGGCTGAGTTAAAAGGGGATTATACCCATGTCCCACTACAGGAGTATACAGGCATCCCGGTTAAAGATATCCTTAAAGAAGCCGGCCCACTGCCGGATGCTACTAAAGTAAAAGTTATCGCCACAGATGGTTATGAGGTTTCCTTTGATCTTCAGGATGTGCTTAAAGATGAGCAGATGATCCTGATCCAGGAGGAAGACACCCTGCGCCTGGTGGCCGGGAACTATGAAGGCGGTTATTGGGTGCGGATGGTTTCCAAGATAAAGGTAGAGTAACCAGTTAATCGTTGATCCAGGAGATGAATTTTTCTATGGAAGAACCGGTGGTAAAACTGGAAGGGCTGACCTTTACTTACGCCGGGTCCGAAACCCCTGCTTTAAAAGACATCAACCTGACTGTCCGGCCGGGAGAGTTTGTCACTATTACTGGTCCCAGTGGCTGCGGCAAATCAACACTCGCCTTTTGCCTGACCGGTTTTATCCCCCACAGTTTTGATGGCGTAATGGAGGGGAAGGTAATCGTAGGGGGGAGAGATACCCGCACCTGTACCCCTGGGGAGTTGGCTGGGATCGCCGGGTTGGTGCAGCAGGACCCGGAAAGCCAGTTGTGTACCTTAAATGTGCTCGATGAGGTTGCCTTTGGGCCTGAAAATATCTGCCTTCCCCCTGATGAAATAAAGAAACGGGTGAAATGGGCCTTATCAGCGGTAGGCCTTTCCGGTTTTACCGAGCGGTTGGTGCATACACTATCCGGGGGAGAGAAGCAGAGGTTGGCTATAGCATCTGTATTGGCCATGCGTCCCCAATTGCTGATCTTAGACGAACCCACAGCCAACCTTGATCCCCGCGGCTGCCGTGAGGTGCTCTCTGTAATTAAAAAACTGCACCAGGAGCACAAGACGGCTATTATCGTGATCGAACACCGGCTGCAGTACCTGCTTCCTTTTTCTGATCGGTTGGTTTTGATCGAGGAGGGAAGGATAACAGCTGATCTGCAGCCCCAAAAGTTTCATCACTATTATCCAACTTTTAAGGTAAAGGGTGTTCAGGAAAAAGGCAATGCCGGCTTAAGCTCCTCCCATGATGTTGGTGAACGATCTACAATCTCAGAGAAACCGCTGCTCGCAGTTGAAGATATTACAGTAAAATATGAACAGAAAACCGCCCTCGACCGGATCAGCTTTGCCCTTTATCCAGGAGAGACAGTAGCAGTCATGGGAGATAACGGCAGCGGCAAGACTACTCTGCTTCATGTGCTGTTAGGTATCTGTAAACCGGATCAAGGACGGGTTGTTTTTAATAGTGAAGATATTACCAGCACTGGAGTCAGCTGGCGTGCCCGGGACATGGGACTTACCTTTCAAAACCCCAATCACCAGTTGTTTGAACGGACTGTAATCAAGGAAGCCAGAATGCACTCCCATTTTTTAGCCGCAGATCTGGAGCAGAGCCTGAAGAGGGTGGAGCAACTCCTTGAGGAGTTTGATCTGTCTTCCTACCGGGAGCAGGTGCCCTTTGCCTTGAGCCTAGGAGAGAAAAAGCGGCTGACCCTTATATCAGTCTTGGCTTACCAGCCGCGCATTTTGCTGTTAGATGAACCCCTGGTAGGGCAGGACCAGGAACGGCTGGAACTGCTTCTTAGCGCGATTTTTGAACACCAGAGGCGGGGTGGTATAACCATTATGGTCTGCCATGAACCGCAGGTTGTAAAAACCTGTTGCACGCGGGTGCTGTTTTTTGAGCATGGTAATCTGATCTTTGATGGGCCAACAGAAGAGGCCTTTAAGGAGCTGGCCCGGAGGGGCAAGGATGAGTATCTGCCCCAGAGCTGTTTTACCACTGAGGCTTTTGAAGGAGCGATGATAGGATCGTGATCGGAGTGGGGAGATTGAAGAGAAACGGCAGGCCAGGTTATTCTATCAACCTTAAGGGTTTTCTGCCTGGGCTGACCTATATGCCGGGAGAAACGACTCTGCACCGCCTGCACCCCTTGATTAAACTGGAACTTCTCATCTGTTACGGCTTGCTGGTTTTTGCCCTGCCGCACTACATTCCTGGGTTATGTCTATTTATTATACTCCTGGCCGCTTATCGGGCTGCTGGGATGGGGTTGACCTTTTTTTGGCGCAAGCTGAGGTTTATCATTATATTCGGAAGCCTAATATTTTTTGTTCATCTTATCTTTGTCCATAAAGGGGTTCTGCTCTGGCAGAGCAGCCTGCTGGGGCTCAAACTGCAGATCTGGTCTGCAGGGGTGACCGATGGGCTGTCCCTGGTGTTCCGTTTTATCAACATCATCAGTTCCAGCTATCTTTTTGTGGCTACCACTGATCCCAACAGTTTGGCCTACTCGCTGATGCAGGTAGGGTTCCCTTACCGCTTTGGTTTTATGCTGATCACCTCCCTGCGGTTTATCCCTGTTTTTTATATGGAGCTGTCCCAGGTGCGCAATGCCCAGATGGCCAAAGGAATCGATCTTGAAGGTTTCTCCCTGAAAAAGTTTTCCCTGATCATCCGCTACCTGTTTGTGCCCCTTGTTGTATCTGCCCTGAGTAAAGTGGACAGCCTGACCATTTCTATGGAAAGCCGCGCCTTCGGCCTTCACCCAAAGCGAACCTATCTTGAGCAGCGTTCCTTCACCAGGAGAGATTGGCTACAAGCAGTGTTAGTATTAGGATGTTCGCTGGCATTCTACCTGTTGATGTACAGATACATTTGACTGGTTATTCTTTGTCAAGGGTAAGTGACAACCTTTGCGCTGGCAGGGACAAACCGATCGCTCAAGAGGGCGACCAATCGCCAGGACTGTTCCCACGCGCGTCCAGGGGGACAGGTTGGCTGATCGGACCGATCAAGGGGACAGGCTCCTGGCCATACCAGTGGGACGGGGTCATGGAACGTGAGTCAAATTCACTATTGCCTTGACTCATGACTTACCTTGATTCATTGCCATGACTCATAACTGATCATAAATGTTACCACGAGGCCCAATGACCAAAATTGTGACAATATAATCATCATCGTTGATTTGGTATACTGCACGATAATTTCCGATGCGTAAACGAAAAAAACCTGTTAATTTACCGGAAAGCTTTTTGGTGCCTACTGTATGATAGGGATCAACTTTTAAATGTTCGAGTTTATCAAGTATTCGACTGGCTGTTTTTTTGTCAAGGCGGGATAAATAATTAGCTGCTCTGTTTGACAGGCGGAGTTTATAGGTTTTGGGACTTTCTGAACTCATCGAAATCAACCCATTCTCCGCGGGCTACTTCTTGCAGAGCGGATCTAATATCAGCTATCTCTTCTTCACTGAATTCATCTGTAGTATCCAAGATCCCTTCGGCAATTAGACTGCGAAAGAACTCAATTTTTTCTGTTGCCGTAAACTTTTTGATTTCCTCAATTACTTTCTTAACACGGGAGACGGCCATTAAATTGCCCCCTTTAGTGTCTAAATCTTTCTTTAGAATAATAATTTCTGACCTTTGCAGTTTATTATACTGGATAATGTAAACGAATGGAAGATCAGTATATAGTACCAACTGTTGTGTCAAGGGGAGAGGTCATGTTTACGGCGTTGGGTGATAGGGATGACACGGAGATGGTGGCCATGGCAAATACATGTGTCAAGGGTTGCGATCATGGAGACAGGTTGACTGATCGGCCCGATCACCGGGACTGTCCCCCCGCGCGATCAGGGGGACAGGTTGCCCGATTACGAGAGGCATCCCCTACAAGCAGTGTTTATCCCTGGCGCTTGCGACATAAGCTCCGGTTTAAATTGCCCTAAGACTCGTCGCTTTTATAGCAGACCGCGCCCTATGACGCCATCCGTGGCGCATAGTCGCCTAGCTCAACATCCATGTTTAGCTTCGGCTGTCGTTAACTGCTCCTTCGTCAAGGGCAAGTAACAACCTTCGCAGGTCGCAGCGCTGGTAGGGAAAAACTGATCGATCAGTGACCGATCACTGGGACTGTCCCCCCGCACGATCAGGGGGACAGGTTGACTGATCGGACCGATCACCGGGATTGTCCCCCTGCGCGACGGTGATCACTCCAAACCGACCCTCCGTTTTTCGGCTACGCCTCACCGAACGCTGTGAGGAAGTCTGTACAGAGTGTAACGGAAAAGAATAAGAGGTGTATGGCTGCGGATATGAGAGGGATGTTGTGCGTGATATGGGTTAATACAACCCGTAGTTTTATCGATACCCTAAATCTTGGTTTGCCGGGAATAACAAATCTTTTAATGTTGTATCCGTAAGTTTATTAATGCCTTAAAATTCCGGCATGAGATTAAGACCGGTGAAGATATAAGTTAATACAGCCCGTAAGTTTTATTGATGCTTTGAACAAAGATAATGCCTTTGCCGGGTTCATCAATGTTCATATTTTCTCTGATTGATGAAACGATTGCATCAGTTACGCTGTTTTCCGCTAAGATCAAAACGATTTCCTTTTCCGGCTCTATCTCCATTGAAAACAGTTTGCTGGTTTCATGGATCCCCGATCCCCGAGCATTGATAATAGTACCCCCTCTCGAGCCTGCTTTTTCTGCTGCCTCAATAACATCTTCCGCATTGCCTTTATCAACCACTACAAAAATAGCATTGTACATAGGGTTTTCTACACCTCTGTTTTCTTTGATATTTTCGGGCTTATAATTATGGGACCCGTAGAAGTTTTTAATTGGAGAGGTAAATGCTATCCCATGATGAGGTTTGTCAAATTTAAATACCTCGTCCAGTTTTTCGAGAGCATGATAGGCTATTGTTTTTTCTGCTAACATGAGAACAATTTCTTTTTTCGCCTCACTCAATCCAAGAAGTTCTAAAAATCGGCTTTGAATAGTTCCCTTGCCCAATAAAACGGTAGCTCCTGTGACCCCATTTTTTTTGGCAATCTTTATGACTTTGCTTCCCAAGCCGATACTGACAATTACACAGATCAGCTCAAATTCTTTTAGATCAGGACGGTGTTCCATCCTCTTGAATTCCTCCTTTAACTGATTTCACTTTGAAAAGCAATCCCAGTATTTGCAAAGTGAACAACGGGGTTAAAGTAACCATCGCGATAACACCAAATCCATCTATCAGGACACTGGCTCCCTCGATGGCTTCAGCTGCACCCTGGGCAAAGGCTAAGATAAAGGTTGCGGCCATTGGGCCTGAGGCAACTGTGCCTGAATCGAAAGCTATACCCACAAATATTCTTGGAACAATATATGAAGCAAGAATAATGATTAAATACCCTGGCAATAAATAATGCCACAATTGAATCCCAGGGACAATTATTCTGATCATTGATAGAGCTACTGAAAGGCCAACACCGATGCAGAGCGCAACCATTACGACCTTTCTTTTAATATACCCACTGGTGACATCTTCTATCTGATTTGTCAATACATAAACCCCTGGTTCAGCCAGGATGATGACTAATCCTAGAATAAAGCCGATCATTATTACATATACACTGCTTTCCAAAGATGCTAGCTTAAATCCTACCAGCCTAGCCACATCCATAAAGCCCGCATTTACACCGACTAAAAACAGCACCAATCCGATCAGTGTATATAACAGCCCCTTTAATATTCTTCTGTGGGCTCTTCTCGATAAGTTAGCCGCCTTTTTTGAAGCTATTAAATATACTATTAATAATGGAAGCAGCGCCACAACTATTTCCGTAAATGTAATAGGGAACTGTTGAATGAATGGTGCAATGATAGAAGCTGACTCTATAGCGGTGGCGTCAAGGGTGCCGGATAGTTCGTCAATTCCGGAAATAATGCCCATAATCATAACTGTTATTATAGCACCAACTGCTGCAATTGCCACTAATCCAAAGCTGTCTTCTTCAGAAGCTTTGCTGTCTTTTCTCGGCCTGGTAACACCTATTCCCAAGGCCAAGACAAATGGGACCACCAAAGCACCGGTTACAGCGCCTGAAGCATCAAAGGAAATCGCCAAAAACTCCGGCGATATAAAGATACCTATTACCAATATTATCAAATAAAGCATAGTCAATAATTTGTGTAAGGGTATATTGAGGACAATTCGCATCAAGCCCAGACTAAGCAGTGCCCCAATTCCGATGGACACAACCACAAGGAGGCTCACTTTTGAAATCAGGCCTGATGTGACAAGTTCAACCTGGCTGGCTAGGACATGCAGATCAGGTTCAGCGATGGCTATAAAAAAGCCAAGCAGCAGACCGGCGGCACCGAGGAACCACAGTTTATTGGTTCTTACGAGTACTGAACCCAGTAGATTGCCAATGGGGGTGATGCCGATATCCACTCCAAACAAAAAAACCGCCAGACCTAAAATTATTAGCAATGCACCGAGTAAAAATCTGATTAAATAAGGGGTATCTATCGGCACGAGAGTGAAATTTAATATCAGGACAATTATTGTGATCGGTAGAACAGCACCGAGAACTTCTTTTAATTTATCAATTAGTACATTCAAATGGTGATCAAATCCTTTCTATCTGTATTTTTCGCTCAGGATGGTAAGGGAGGGTAGGCTATTAAGCTGTTGGCCTGTATCATTACATTCAAGCAAGTCATAAAGCAAATTGCTTTCCTGATTTTCCAAAGAGGGCTATAATTTTTTACCTCAATATTATATCAAAGATGGGGCCTGCCGACAAACCAATCCATGATGAATATTCAACATAGAGACCTCATACTTCTTAGTGGGGATTGTCCATCTGGAAAGATGACTATTATTGAGGTCTTTATTTGTACATAAGACACTCAATTACCTACAAAAATTGTACACTGCCTATCAGTATATTGCAGGCGAAATATAAAATTTTTTTATTGACTGCTCCTGCAAAAAAACATATACTGGATACAAACATATGAATATATGCTCATGTGTTTTAAAAGGGGTGATTGAATGGGTGATGAGCAAGGCAGTATTGAACGCTGCAGCTGTAATGTTGTTCATGAAGATGTAGTGGATTTAGTGAAAAAGAAGATGCCAGGGGATGAGACTCTTTTTGATCTGGCAGAGCTGTTTAAGGTTTTCGGTGATACAACCAGAGTAAAGATTCTTTTTGCCTTATTTACTGCGGAAATGTGTGTTTGTGATATAACAGCGGTATTAGGGTTGACTCAATCCGCTGTATCACACCAACTCAGGGTATTAAAGCAGGCAAGGCTTGTCAAATGCAGAAGAGAAGGGAAAATGGTTTATTACTCACTGGATGATGAGCATGTCAAACAGATCTTTGACCAGGGGTTGGCACACATCTCTCATTAAATAGGCAATGAAATTTATTTAGAAAGTAGGTGGCCAGATGGGTGCTGACCCAGGCTATGGATACAATACAAGCGCAGTGACGCTTGCGCCACAGGCTGAATTGCTGGGTGCTCAAAGGTCTTTTGTGCTAAATGGGCTCAACTGTGCAAGCTGTGCAGCCAAAATGGAAGCTGAAGTAAAAAAAATTAAAGGGGTTCAGTTTGCCTCTCTTGATTTTGCCACAAAAAGGCTTATTATCCACGCTTACAATGAGCAGGATCTGGATGAAATCACAAAAAAGGCATCTGATGTGATCAAGGGAATAGAACCTGATGTAGAGATTGCCGTGGACCGCGGCGCAAAAGGCCGCTTCTCATCACAGGAGGATGTTGTTAACAAAAAGGAACTGATTAGGCTTGGGGTTGCTGCGGTGCTGTTTGCAGCTGCCCTGGTATTTGAGCTGTCTTTTTGGCCTGAGTTTGTTTTGTTTTTGACCAGCTATCTCCTAGCTGGTGGAAGAGTGTTATGGAAAGCGATAAAAAACATTTTCAGGGGCCAAGTTTTTGATGAGAACTTTTTAATGAGTTTGGCTACCATTGGCGCTTTTGCAATCAGGGAGTATCCAGAAGGTGTAGCGGTAATGCTCTTTTTTGAGATCGGGGAGTTTTTTCAGGATCTGGCGGTTAACAAGTCCCGCAGGTCTATCTCTGCTCTGATGGATATCAGGCCTGATTATGCCAACTTGAAAGTAGGGGATGAGGTCAGAACGGTATCCCCGGACATGGTCAAACTGGGAGATATTATTGTTGTCAAGCCCGGTGAAAAGGTGCCTTTGGATGGGGTGGTTATCGAAGGGAGGTCCATGGTTGATACATCTGCGATTACAGGTGAATCGCTCCCTAGGGAGGTAGAGCCGGGAAGCGAAATCCTAGGGGGTTTTATTAACCAAAATGGGCTGCTTTCTGTTCGGGTAACAAAAAATTTTGGGGAATCCACTGTAGCTAAAATACTCGATATGGTGCAGAACGCCAGCAGCAAAAAGGCGCCTACAGAACACTTCATCACTAAGTTTGCCAGATATTACACACCTGTGGTGGTTTTCGGAGCGCTAGCTGTGGCTTTAATACCGCCTCTTTTTATTGAGGGGGCAGCCTTTTCCCAATGGTTTTACCGGGCTCTGGTATTCCTGGTTATATCCTGCCCCTGCGCCCTGGTGATATCTATCCCCTTGAGCTTTTTCGGGGGTATCGGTGGGGCTTCCAGAAGGGGTATTCTGGTAAAGGGAGGCAACTACCTAGAGGCGTTAAATAATGTAGATACTGTTGTGTTCGACAAGACCGGGACCCTGACCAGGGGTGTTTTTAAGGTTACAGATGTTATACCAGCTGAGGGTTTCAGCTGTGATGAAGTCCTTGCACTGGCAGCACATGCTGAGGTGTTTTCCAATCATCCCATAGCTGTGTCTATTTTGAAAGCCTATGGGAAAGAAGTAAATAAAGATCTGGTGCATACTTATGATGAAATCTTCGGGCATGGGGTCAAGGTTACCCTAAATAAAAAGAAAATCCTTTCCGGAGAGAGCATTTTGGCGCCGAAACGGGCTGTCCCGGTAACCGGCCGCGGTTGGGAGATCCTTGCCGGAAACAGCAAACTGATGAGAAAAGAAAGGATCGCAAGTTATCACGAAATAGATGCAGCCGGAACTGTTGTGTATGTTGCATATAACAGAACCTATGCAGGCTGTATAGTTATTTCTGATGAAATAAAAAATGATTCAAAGAAAGCCGTAAAAGCCTTAAAAGCCAGTGGTATTAGAAGAATTGTTATGCTCACCGGTGACAGCAAAACAGTTGGTGATAGAGTAGCGAAAGAGTTGGGTATTGATGAGGTTCACTCAGAGCTTTTGCCCCACCATAAAGTAGAAAAGGTAGAGCGGCTGCAGAGAAGAATTCGGTCTAAGGGAAAGCTGGTCTTTGTTGGGGACGGCATCAATGATGCACCGGTACTGGCAAGAGCGGATGTGGGGGTTGCAATGGGTGCAGCAGGTTCTGATGCTGCTATCGAAGCCGCAGATGTGGTCTTGATGACCGACAACCCCTACCAACTAGTGGATGCCATCCAGATAGCCAATAAAACAAAAGCCATTGTATGGCAGAATATCATTTTTTCTTTAGGTGTTAAAGCTATTGTGCTGGCGCTGGGTGCAGTTGGCATAGCCACCATGTGGGCGGCGGTTTTCGCTGATGTGGGTGTTGCCCTGATCGCTGTCCTCAATGCCACCCGCGCGATGGGCGGTGTGGGGAGGATTCGCTTGCCATTATAATGTAGTTTAATACAAGGTTGGTTATTGTTTGATAGGATGTTCGATATGATGCAATATAGGTTGTTAAAATGCATTAAGGTGTTATATAGTGAATTGTTTATTGCATATTTTGTTCAATATTGTATTGTCTAATGCAATATTTTGATTTTATCGCATTAGCGGTTAAGCTTTTAGGTCAGTAGAACTGGCAATTAAACCGTGTATATCAGGAATGGAGTTAATGCATTATAAATGCAATGTTGCAGTTTCATTATTGCAGTTTGATCCAGAAATAACCCACCAACTAGGAAAAGCTATAACCGGCTGTTCATTATTGGGGAAAAATCACAGGGGGTAGTTTTTTATGTTTGAGCCTCAATGGGTAATTCCAGGTGTTTTGGCTAGGTCAGCTCGCCCCGGCAGGGCTTTGGGCCCTTATGCAGAAGCTCCTAGGGAGGAAGTTGACAGCTGGCTTGCGGTACTGAAGGAGATGGGAATCCGTTCTATCATCTGTCTGTTGGATGATAAGCACCTGTGTTTGTATAAGGACCTCCCTGAAGGGCTGGTGGAATATTATCGTGCCTGTGGTTTTAATGCTGCACATATCATGGTGCGGGACCCTGTTTTAGGGGGAGTAGTGACAGATGAAGCCCTGCAGAAGGTCTGGATGGCTTATCAGGAGATGCCAAAACCAGTCCTCATACACTGCAGTGCCGGTAGGGACCGTACTGGTAAAGCTATAGATTACATATTGAAAATGATGGAGCGAAAGCAACAAAAGCAATGATCCCTACTGCCGTCCTTATTAAAATATAAAAAATCTACACTGAAAATGTTAAATAGTTCACAATAACAAAATAAATACACTTGTGGGCTATATATTTTTATCTTAAACTGAGAATAGAGTCTATAGAATGATGCAAGTTTTAATATGCAGGTAATGTCACAGGTGTAAATCAAGGGAACAAGAGATAATGTCTACTAATTTATGCTGGAACTAGGGGGTGGTTGCAGTGCTTGAACAGTTCTTGAAAGAACAGATGCAGGAACAGATGAATGCAAAGGTGGGAAAAAGCCTTTTTCAAAGAATCTTAAATTCTTTTTCTCATGCTACTAAGATAAATTCTGCTGTGACAGATGTGGAAGGGAAGTGCATTCTTACTTCTCAGCAGGGTGATTGCGAATTCTGTCAGCTAGTTAAATCCAGTTCTTCCGGGCTGGCGAGGTGTAGGCGTTCTTACGCCCAGGGCGGAATCCATGCCATCAAATGGAAGGAACCCTATTTTTTTAAATGTCATGCAGGCCTCATCTCATGGGTCTGTCCCATATCATACAGGGGTAAACATATCGGAAATTTGGTGTGCGGCCAAGTGAGGATGTGGCAACCTACTGAATTAAACTGCAGCTGGATCAATAATTTTGCTGAGAGGAACGGGCTGGATGCCGAGGAACTGATGCAATCCTTTAATAAAGTAAAGCAGATGTCAACTGTTGACATTCAGGCAGCAGCAGATCTGGCATTGATCATTACCAGTTATATGGATCTGAGTGGGGCAGATATTTTTGATTTTCACCGCAAACTGCGGAAGGTCGGTTCCTGGATATGGGGCGAAAACAAGAAAAAGAAAGATGTGGATAGCAGGATTGATTTATTTGACCCAGAGCAGGATATGAGCAATCTGGCGAGCAGGATCTTTGCTGAAACCAGAAATTGCAATATTGCGGAGGCAAAGAAACTGCTGGAGCAATTGGTTTTGCAAATGTTTATCCAGAGCAAAGGGCAACTAGAAATAATGAAGGGGCGCAGTCTGGAGTTTCTCAGCTTATTTACCCGCCTGTCCACAGAATATGGGGTAAAATTCGGGGAAGTAATCCATCTGAGTGATCTGAAACTGAAAGAGATAGATGATGCAGACACAGTAGATAAAGCAGTTCTGTGGCTGCTATCTGTTGGGAATGTTTTTATTGATGTGATCGCTGAAAAGAATACCAGTGGTGAAAAGGGTATTGTCAGCACTGTGATCGATTATATTCAGAACAACTACAGTTCAAAGAGCCTCTCTGTTCAAGAAATTGCCGGAGTATGCCATATGAACCCTGCATATCTAGGGCAGCTTTTTAAAAAGAGGATGGGCTATTCGATCATAGATTATATCCATGATGTGAGGATAGAGCAGGCGAAGCGACTGCTCGTAGAAACCGATCAGAACATCGATTTAATTGCCGATCAGGCCGGTTTCAAAGACCGCAGCTATTTTTGCAAAATATTCAAGAAAAAGACCGGCTTAAGCCCTGGGGAATACAAAAAAGAAAATATGTTGTCGCTGGCCTAAATTAAACTGCCCGTCAGAGTGGAGGGGCGATCGATAAAGACAAATTATAGTTTGTAGAGGGGTCAACCAAAAGCTTTGTCGCATGAATGCTTTTGGAAAAACAGCCAGAGGCTTTGATACTGTTGATTGCAACAAATGCCGCACTGTATGTCCTATGAGATTTGAAAAGAAACGCTGACAAACTCCAGTTTGTCAGGTTGTTAAGATAAACACAATTAGGGAAGGTCCTATTTAGGTTTAAGAGGACAGGGGACAGAAGCCTTGTCCCATTTTTTTACAACAAAAAGATATCCGTGCTGGCTGTAGAAGCCATTATAAAAGGAGAACCGGTGAATTTACCGGCGAAAAGGAAGAAATGGTTGGTGTTAAATGCTTTTGTTATGGTATTGTGCCTAAGTTATGAGAAAGTGCAATAATGAAATAATAATGCATTATAGTGAAATAAATTGTGCGGTACAATTAATTATTATGCAAATAATAAAGCATAAATGCATGATGAATGCATGAACATTTTTCTAGAGTCTCTTTGAACAGCAGTTATATCGCGAAACAAAGCGTTTTTTCTGGTAGTGTGAAAATGCACGTCATAATGCATTTATGGATGCTATTCCTCATTGGGTGATATTGTCAGCGGCACCCTGGCGCGCATGGCCAAGCGCAGGCGCCGTTCCACTTCTGCCCAATTGACAAGACGCCACCAGTCCCTTACATAATCGGCACGCCTGTTTTGATAGTCTAAATAATAGGCGTGTTCCCATACATCCACAACAAGTACCGGAATTGCACCCCACTGGGTGAGGTTTTGGTGCTTTTCTGCAGTCAGGATCTCCAACCTTCCCCAGGAAGGCACCCAGCAGAGCACTCCCCATCCTGAGGCCTCCACCTGGATCGATGCTTCAGTAAATTGTTCTTTAAAGGATGTAAAGCTCCCAAAGTATTTTTCAATTTCCCTCATAGTATAATATTCCGGCGCTCTTGCTGCTGGCGGAGCCATTACTGTCCAGTAGATGCTATGCAGGATGTGCCCTGAGCCGTTAAAGGCAATCTCTCGTTCCCAGTGCTTCACCAGACTGAAATCACCCATGCGCCGTGCCTCAACCAGTTTCAGTTCTGCATTATTCAGCCCTTCCACATAAGCAAGATGGTGCCGGTCATGGTGAATACGCAGGGTCCTTTCACTGATCACTGGTTCTAAAGCGTTATAAGGGTAGGGGAGAGGGGGAAGCCTGTGCCTGCCTGGTGGAACATAACTCTGCATTGATTTGGACTGCTCCATAGTTACCAACCCCTTTTTGTTTGGCGATATTTGGTATTATGTTATGCGCAAGTTTTGGATTGGTGAAGGGGAAAGGGGGGTGGGGATAGGACCTTTATTCCGTTTGCCTGTTCCCGTTTACTGGGTTATTCGAGCTGAGAAGTGACAGATGCTACCCAACACCATACCGTTTTATAAATAAAGCACCCTATGTCTGTTGAAATTTATATCGCCAACGAGTACACTTGTTAATTGGGGTACACACCCATTTTTTTGACAGCCGATGCCTATTATTCAGATAGCTAGCAGCGCTTGGATGTTGGGTGTTGTATTCACCATGTATTCACCAGAAAGAGACCTCCTTTGTGCTTGGATTACATTGGGGGTTTTCTTCTTTTCTCCCTGTAGGTTACTGGTGACTAGCTGCACTTTTTTTGCAGATACTCATTTTTTGTTGGAATGTATTTAGGAATTGATCAGATTAATACCCAGCAAAGGAGCTAGTTAATGATGGAAAACCAAAGGACAGATTATCATGTTCACCCGGACTATTCGATAGATGCCTCTCCCATTAAGATAAGGGAGTATTGTCAGAAAGCCTTGGAATTAGACCTAAGGGAAATATGCTTCACTACCCATGTTGAGTTGGATCCGGTGCGCAGGGAAAAGGATAATTTTGTTTGCTTAAATGGCGAAAGAGTATCGGTTTTCGATTTTACCTGGCTGGATAACTATTTTGAAGAAATAACCAGAGCCCAGGATGAGTTTAAGCATACAAATCTGAAAGTAAAAGCCGGATTAGAAATAGGGTACAATCCAGGTTGTGAGCCCCATGTTGAAAAAATGATCAACAATTATCCATTTGACTATGTGATGGGAACTATTCACTGCCTTGACCATATTGCGATATCCTCTATGAAGGAAAGCCCCCGTTACTTTCAAAACAAAAGCTTATCAGAATTGCGCACAGACTATTTCACTACACTGCTAGAAGCAGTTAAAACAGGGTTTTTTGATAGTATTGCCCATATAGACCTTTACCTTCGGTATGGGTCAAGGATTTATGGCCGCGAAATATTCACCATTCACCGGGGTGCTGTAGAGCCAGTTTTTTCGGAAATGGCCCGGAGGGGAATGGGGCTGGAAGTTAACACCTCCAGCCGCCGTAGAGGGCTCAAGGAATTTCATCCCACAAGGGAGGTACTGGATTTGGCGGTGAAGGCAGGTATTAAAATTTTCACAGTTGGTTCTGATGCTCATTCTCTTGAAGACCTGGGGGACTGCATAGACGAAGCCTTAGAAATCCTGAAAGAATACAAGTTGCGCAATCACGTTTTTACCCGCCGGCAAGCTACCCCGTTATAATTTTTGGTGATTATATTTACTGAGATAACTTGCGGACATTGTATAAGCGGTAAAAAGTCTGTAGGTGAGTGATCACCGCAAGCAGGATTAGGGTTGCCGGCAATAGATTAAAAATACCCCCCAGCATAATAATAAATAACCTGACATCGCGGTTTGCGGCAAAATAGCGCATGATGCCATCATGAACTTCAGAAATGAACGGCTGCTCGAAAACGTTGCGGTATTTTTCTTTAAAGAGCATAGACATAGGGGCTCCCATAAGGGCGGCTGCTCCTACTAACAGAGCCGCAACCTGGCCTGTGGTGGAATACCATGAATAGGCCATTCCAACTATAATCAGAAAATCCCCATAGCGATCAAGTATGGAGTCGAACATCTCCCCGTATTTGCTCTTTAAAAATTTCAACCGGGCGATTTCACCGTCAACCCCATCCAGCATAGAAGTGAATTGAGCCAGCAGTCCCCCCACAATAGGGCTTGCTAGAGCAAAGGAAACTGCTGAAGCCGCTGCGGTTAAAAATGATATAAATGTAATTTGGTTCGGAGTTATCCCTGTTGGAGCCAGAAGTTTTGTTATCCTTAAGGATACCTTGCGGTTGATAAGCCGTGAAACGATGCCGTCTTTGGGAGGTACTAGTGACTTCAGGAGAAGCCTCTCAGCTTGTTTATAGCTTTTATAATCATCCACATCAATCCAAAAGTGTTCAATAAAATGTAGCTTGACCTTTCCATCTTTGGCCATCAGATTTACTGCATCGGTGAGGGCATAGGCTCCCCCAGCGATGGACTTGGAGAGGGCCTCTAATAATCCACCGGTACCTATAAAAAGGCCGCAATCTACTGCATTGAAATCCTGCAGGCCCTTTCCCAGCTCGACAGCAAGGTTTCCCTTATGCTTTATCTTGGTGCACTCCTCAAGGTCATAAACTTCTTCTAAGCGCCTGTCAGCAGCAAGCAGCAGTTCATCTTCTTTGATATCCTTCGCCCTAACGATAAAAGATTTGATTAAATCTAATGCAAAAATGTGGTCGGACATCATTAAGATGAATTTTTCATCTTGCTGATATTCCTTGTGGAAGGCATAGGCCGATGACCCGTTGCCCAGCTTCCAATCAGCGTTGTGCAAATATTTAATTTTTACTCCAAGCCTTTCCCCGTTTCCTAAATGGCCTCGAATTTCATCAACATAACAGCCTGTGACAATTACAAAGTCTTTTATTCCGCATTCCCGTAGGATTAAGATATTGCGTTCAATAAGGGGAAGACCTAACAATGGCACAAGAGGCTTTGGCCTCTTGAAGTGAGACCACAGCCTCTTGCCTTCTCCAGCAGCCAATAAGACAGCCCTCATTACCGTTCCTTCCTGCCTTCAATAAATTCTTCTACCATTTTTTTAGCTTCAGTATCTGTGTACTGAATTGGCGGGGACTTCATGGCAAAGGCTGAGATAGAGTACAGCGGACCGCCAATTTTACGATCCAGCGCCAGTTTCATGCACCTAATGGCATCTATCATTACGCCACCACTGTTTGGCGCATCCTCTACGGAAAGCTTAATATCCAAGGTCAGAGGGACGTTTCCAAAGCCCCTTCCTTCCATTCGGATAAAGCAGATTTTATTATCGTTCAGCCAAGGGACATAATCGCTGGGGCCAACATGTATATTATCACTGGCCAAGGGTTCCTTCAGTTCAGCCTGTACTGACTGAGTTTTGGATTTTTTCTTTGATTTAAGCCTGTTGCGGTTGAGCATGTTCAAAAAGTCGGTGTTTCCGCCGACATTCAATTGGTAAGTGCGGTCTAGGACGACGCCACGGTTTTCAAAGAGCTTAGTCAGAGTGCGGTGAACAATAGTTGCACCTACTTGGCTTTTAACATCGTCGCCTATAATTGGGATGTTTTTTTCCTGGAACCTCTTAGCCCAAACTTCGTCTGAAGCGATAAAAACCGGCATAGCATTGATAAAACCCACATTTGCCTCTAGGCATGCTTCAGCATAAAACCTTGCGGCCTTCTCTGATCCTACAGGTAAATAGTTAATAAGGATTTCAGCTCCACTTTCTTTTAAAACTTTTGCTACATCGCAAGGCTCCTGATCAGCAACGATGAAAGTCTTGTCTTCGTCATAATCAGCCATATGTTCTGATATGCCGTCTAGAACCGGTCCCATCTCTACTTTTACGGGATAATCGGGGAGTTTATCATAGAAGACTTTAGTGCAGTTGGGTTTGGCAAACACTGCCTCTTTGAGGCTCTTGCCTACTTTACGCTTGTCCACATCAAAGGCAGCAACTACATTAACATCAGCAGGTGTGTAACCGCCGAGGTTGTAGCTTAGCAGCCCTATTGAGTTTTCAGGAGATATCTTATACATCTCGATTCCCTGCAACAGGGCGCTGGCACAGTTACCTACACCTGCAATTGCAATGTTAATCTTAGACATAAAAGATACCTCCTTTGAAATATTATTAAGTTGTTTTGAATATGGAGTTATTTAAAAAGAATTTATATCCTTATTCCCCCGATCGTGTTTATTTGAATAGTTTGCATCTGAAAATAACTTTTGAAAAACACTTTTTGCAAATAAATTGCATATAAAAAACACTTACTAATAGGAAATGTTTTTGTGCCCTAATGGCTAAATGAAAATATTTTCAGTCATTAATATTAATTATTAATCAGCTTGATCAGAAACAGTAATAAGCCGTTAGCACTACTCTGTGATTGCTGCTAATAACAAATTATAATAATTATTGGTGTATATTTCAAGGGGAGAGATGGGAGAGGCACTATTACCATATTAATCACAGGATATTATTCAGTGCCATAATAGAAAAAATAGCGGAAGATATTGATTTTTGCATTTAAAAGGAATATAATAGTGTTGTAATGATTACAACTCTGTATTTATTATATAATGGGAATAATTACAGTGGAAAGGCGGTGAGTTGATGGATCCTACATTTGAAGATTTAAGGCAGGAGTTAAAGACAAAAAATATCGGCCTATCACATCAAAGATTGAAGGTTTTAGAGTATCTTGCCCAAAATCGCTGCCATCCAACAGTAGACCAGATCTATACTGAACTTCAAAAGGATATACCTACCCTATCAAAAACAACAGTTTATAACACCTTGCGCATTTTAGCAGAAGCAGGTTTAGTTAAGGTAATTTCGATCGAAGATAAAGAATGCAGGTTCGACATCGATACTGAAGACCATGGACATTTTAAATGTGAATCCTGTGGGACAATATTTGATTTTCCCGTTGATATAGATTCTTTGATCCCAGAAGAATTGAGCAACTTCAAGATCAATGACAAAAATGTATATTTTAAAGGCCTCTGTCCAGGCTGCCTTTCTAATAAAAAAGAAATCAATTGAAGGCGTGTATATGCTTCTTCAAAGCGAAAACACTAAGATTTTTTTGCATAATACTGATCAAAATTTAGAAGGTTTTCCACGATAAACCGTGGAAAAACTTATAAACACATTTTATAAAAAGGAGGACAAGCCAATGAGTGAAAACAAAACACTAGATAACCTAATGGCTGGATTTGCCGGAGAAGCTCAAGCAAACAGAAAATATTTGGCCTATGCCAAGCAAGCTGAAAAAGAAGGAAAGCTTAATGCCGCTAAATTGTTCAGGGCAGCAGCTGAGGCTGAAACCATACATGCCTTGAAACAGTTTGAAGTCGCAGGGAAAATCGGTTCAACTGCTGATAACCTGAAAGATGCTATTGCAGGCGAAACTTATGAATATAAAGAAATGTATCCTCCCTTTGTCAAGGAAGCCGAAGCAGCAGGTAACAAAGCTGCTCAAAGGATCTTTACTTTTGCCATGAAAGCAGAAGAGGTTCATGCCAAGCTTTATCAGGAAGCATTAGAGAACCTTGACCAGACAGAAGAAGTATTCTATTATCTCTGCCCAGTATGCGGGAATATTGAAAAATCTGTTCCCGAAAGATGTAGTATCTGTGGTGCCCCGGGGAGTAAATTTATTAAATACTAATCCAGAACTGCAAAAATCATTAAAAAGATTTAAGGAGGGGGAAATGTAGATGAAAGGGACTGTAGCTTTTTACAAATGCGAGACTTGCGGCAACCAAGTGGTTTTGATCAAAAATGGAGGCGGCCAGCTTGTTTGTTGCGGGAAACCGATGACAGAGCTGATAGCGAATACAACAGAAGCCTCCACTGAAAAGCATATTCCTGTACCAACAAAGGAAGACGGGAAGATAAAGGTCCATGTCGGATCAGCTATCCATCCAATGAAAGAAGAGCATTATATAGAATGGATTGCTTTAGTGAGCGATGATGGGATTAGAATAATCTCACTAAAACCGGGTGACGAACCGAAAGCCGTATTTTGCTATAGGGAAAATGCGGAAGTATATGCTTATTGCAATCTCCATGGTTTATGGAAAGCAGATGTCTAATAGGTTGGAGGGGGATAGAGGGGGACGGAGGGACAGGTCCTTGTCCCCCTTTCATGAATTGCATTTGCTCCACTAATGATCAGCCCTTTTAAATCAATGAATAACATAGTACAAGAAAGGGATGTGTGTATTATGTTATGGAAAGACGAATATGAACTTGGCGTTCCTCTGATAGATGCGCAGCATAAAGAGTTATTTAAGCGTGTGGAATCTTTTTTGCAGGCATTGCGGTCGGCAACTAGCTGGGATGAGAAAATCCCCGAGATAAACAAAACCTTAGATTTTATGAAAAGATATGTTGTAGAGCATTTCCATGACGAAGAGGAATATCAGAAAAGTATCAATTATCCCGGCTATAAATGTCATAAACAGATACATGATGATATGGTCAATTATGTGCTAGATGTTAGTAAACAATACGAAAAATGCAATACTAACGAGCCTTTGATGCAACAGTTTGGAGGCAGGCTACTGGCCTGGCTGATTAACCATGTAGCCGCAGAAGATCAACTTATAGCGGCTTATGCCAAAAAGAAGGGTGTGAGCGGAAATGATAGATAACCTATACAAAACATTTATCGATGCAACACGCAATGTATTTAATTTGATGCTTCACCTTTCAGAGATTTCCGATCATCCCGGAGAGGATTTCAAAAGTGATGAAGGGGTTGATATTGCTGTCAGCATTGTTGGTGACCTTGAGGGAGAGGTTATTTATCGCTTCCCAGTCTCGACATCTCTTAATATGGTAAAGATCATGAGCGGTATGGAGTTTGAAGCGGTGGATGATTTCGTGACCTCTGCCATATCAGAGATTGCGAATATCATAAGCGGTAATGTTCTTACTGAACTATCAGCAAGCGATTTAAAATGTGATAGATTACCGCCGGTACAACGCAAGCCTGGTGAAGATCCTAATAAAGACAAGGAGTATGAACTGAAAACAAGCTGTCATATTAACACATCAATTGGTGAGATAGGCCTAGAAATAAGATTGAATCGGATTTGAGGGGGTTATCCACTCTATAAAATAAAGTAAGGAGAGCATAGATGTCATGGAAAAATTTCATGTCACTACCGATTCGGGATGTGACCTTCCGTCTACATTCTGTAGGGAGAGGAAAATTTATGCCTATCGTATGAAATATACCATTGATGAAAAAGAATATACTGACAGCATGGAGCCAGAGGATTGCGTTTCCTTTTACAACAAAATGCGAAGAGGCGCCGTGCCACGCACAAGCCAAATGACACCCTATGAATTTATAGACTTTTGGTCAGAGATTTGGGAGAAATCAAATCTTCCAATAGTCCACATCGCTATGGGAAGCGCCATATCGGGCACATTTGCCAATGCTTTGATTGCAAAAGAACTTTTTCTTGAGGAACATCCGAAAGCACAGGTTTTTGTAGTAGACTCTACTTTGGCTTCCATTGGATACGGAATGCTGTGTATCTTTGCAGCAGACATGCGGGATTTAGGGAAGGCCCCAGAGGAATGTGTGAACCGGATTGAAAGCCTAAAGATTTTGATAAACACTTATTACACAACCGATGAATTGAAATATCTCCATCGCAGTGGAAGGGTAAAAAGAGCAGAGGCTATAATTGCATCCACTTTGAAAATCAATCCTATTCTTAACCTTGATAAAGAGGGCTATCTTATTGTACAGGAGAAAGTCAGGGGCCGGAAAAGGGCGTTTAACCGCATAATGGAAATTGTTAAGGAGCGTGTGACTGATCCCTCCAGCCAAACAGCCTATATTTGCCACTCAGACTGCAAATCCGAAGAGGTGGAAGCCTTTTCGCAAATGCTCATTGATAGGATCGGTTTTAAAGATACATTTATAAGTTACATAGGGCCAACGATCGGTTCTCATTCCGGGCCGGGACTTATCGCCGCATTTTTTATCGGGAAGCCAAGAGAGTGAAGACAAAATATATAATTTAAACTCCCGGCTCACTGCCGGGAGTTTAAATTACAGTCTTGGTTGTTTAAAACCGAAGCAAGGGGCCGTTCTTTTTGCTTCTTGCATGAATATGAGGCTGGCAAAATTAAGGAGTGAACCGGAAACCTCTTAAAACCTAAGAATACTTAACTTATGATATTTTCCGCAGTTTCTGTGGTAGGGGTGCATCCCTACCACTTTGTTATAAAGCGCATTCCCTTTTTTCACAGTGCCTTTGTAAGAAAAAGATAATATATTTTCGGCTCTACTCAGCGTAGGTAGTGTTCCTTATGTGCATGAACTATAATCTATGCGGAAGGGAGAACTACGAAATGTTCCGCAAAATAGATAGGGAGTTTCAAAAGGGTCTGCAAAACGATATCAATCAGTTCGAATATATGAAAGAGGGATCGAAATATGAATCAATATGTTACCGGCGCTATGATAAAACGCTTGCGTGAAAATAGAAAAATGACGCAATCACAACTGGCAGAAAAACTGAATGTCAGCGCTAAATCGGTGTCCAAGTGGGAAACCGGGCGCGGGTATCCGGATATTTCACTGATAGAGCCACTTGCCGAATCACTGGGCGTTTCCGTAATTGAACTGATGTCCGGCGAAGACGTAGTGAATACCAACAGAGCGTTCAATATGCTGCGTATAAAATTTCATATATGCCCGATATGCGGAAATGTTATCCTCGCAACCGGTGAAGCCGTAATTAGTTGCCATGGAATAGTGCTCCCTGCTTTGGATGCAGAGACACCGGATGATGAACATCGCTTGACAATTGAAAAGAGCGAAGATGAATATTATGTTGCAACTGCCCATGAGATGAGTAAAAAGCATTATATTTCCTTTATTGCTGCGGTAAAGGATGACGGCTGCGAATTAAAGAAACTTTACCCGGAAGGCGGCGCTGAAGCCCGTTTTAAAATAAACCGGACACAATGGCTTTATTATTATTGTAATCAACATGGCCTGTTCAGATTATCTGTCCGTTAAATTCCGGTTTTTATGTGCTATAATAGCAAATAACCAGTTTCTGCGAGGCAATAGATCAGTTGGCAACTATAAAAAAAGACCCGCCAGGCGGGTCTTTTTTTATGAACTGCATCCTTAGATAATCAAGTCAATAATTATAACTAAAGTTTTTCTGTTGATCTCCTTTGTTTTAATACGGATGTGAAAAGTGCCAGCGCTGATGCAATGCAAAGAGCTATCCAGAACATATAGTTGAAGTTGTCACCGGTTTGGGGGGAGCATCGTTATTATCAACTGAAATATCAACTTTTGCAGTAGTTATTATAGCTGATTCCTCACTGTATGTAGAAGCGTGACTGTTTTCAGTTGCCTTGATCCTTGCTATGAACCTATACCCGGTATTTGGTTCGAGCCCTGTAAATACCGGGCTGTCCTGCCAGGTCAGGCCGCCGTCTATGCTGTATTCCGCTCCGGGGATTTCGTTTAAAAAAAGTCTCTTCGAACCGGTAAGGAAAAGCGTTATAATAGAGCAAACCGCATAAACAAATGTTTTCCGCTTGCTTTTTTTTAGGAGGATTTCATCTCTTTGACTTATGATACTTTTTATACTGCCCACCATATTAATCTAATTCGGATCCTTCCAAGACAAGTGCTTCTCTTTACCCCCTTTTTCCGAACAAGATGACGGTAGACAGGGTTCCTAGCGGAGAAACTTATTGCATCTGCTGTCATGACAGTAGGAGAATAGACAATTCCATAGGCTGAACAATTATCATGGAAAGTAAACTTGACATTTTTGTTTCACCTATTATAATTAAATGTAAAGCAAGCTTTCCATTTGTTAAGCGAGGGGGTTATTTTGAAGAATCGGTTGGAAGAAATCCGCAAGCAAAGAGGATTGACACAAGAGGAACTGGCTGCGGCATTGGAGGTATCCAGACAAACGATAGGTTCGTTGGAAAACGGGCGCTACAATCCGTCTATTATACTTGCCTTTAAGATTGCCAGATTTTTTGGGATGAGTATTGAAGATATATTTATTTATGAGGAGGATCAAAGTAATGAAAAATGAAGGTATCGCCAAATATATTGTACTTTCGGCATTTGGACTTGTAATTCTGATTGCGGGATTTGCCTTTGCCATATTACAGCCGGCCACACAGGGCGTTATGCAAACATTGCCCTATATCTGTATAGGAGTTGGGGCGGGCCTATTTGGAGGATATCTTGGTACGTCAATAAAGAAATATATCATGAAAAAAGATCCTAAAGCTGCCAAGAAAATTGAAATTGAAGCAAAGGATGAACGTAACGTAGCTATCAGCAACAAAGCAAAAGCAAAAGCCTATGACCTAATGCAAATAGTATTTGGCGCATTGATTCTTGTTTTTGCATTGATGCAGGTTGACATGTATGTGATATTGGCCTTTGTCGCTGCCTACTTGTCCATTATTTTTTCTATGGTTTACTATTTTAATAAATTTAACAAAGAAATGTAGCAGTTGCTTAACTTACATTTTATCAAGAAATTATGCTATTAACTCCGAGGGTCAATTGATCGGACGGGACAATTTGAACTTCAAACAAAACAAGCTTTGGAGAATATTAAGATAGCTTTGGCTTCTGAAAATGCAACTTTTCATGATGTTATCAAGCTCAATATTTACATGGTTGACGGTTGCGATCCGGCTGTCGGATTGAAAGCATTTAAGGAAACAGTCGGGGAACTGGAAAATCATCCCTTGATAACGGTTCTAAAAGTTGCAGGTCTTGCAAATCCTTTATGTTTGATTGAAATTGATGCAATCGCTGTAGTGGAAGAATCTTAAATGCAGTTTTCTTTGGTTGGATTTATCTGATATATAATTATGCACTGCTAGGCGAGTTCCCAAATTTAAAGGGAATTGTGATCAGTTTGCTGCGGCCAAGTGCAAATCAGCAAACTCTCTCACCAAGCAAAATGATCTATGTTTCCTGCGATCCTGCCACGCTGGCACGGGACCTAGCCCTGCTGACCACTTTGAAGCATATCACAGGAAATGGGTTTTAATTATTATTTACTTTGTATAAAATCTTCATATAGATTAACAGGTAAGAAAAGTCAAAAACTGGGGTATGGAAAAAATTCACAGGCATTGGGCTTTTAGTCTTCTAACTAAATAGAAGGAGGTCACTATGTCTTTATTCTTTTTGTTACCTTTACTTGCAATCGTTGTAACATATTTTGCTTGGCATAAGTTAGGTAGCAAAATCAATGCACGTTCCCGTAAAATTATAAAATTACTTGTATACATCATCACTTGGGTATCAATGGTTTACCAGTTTATAAGTATTGCTCATTATATAGATGACAGTGGAGAGCAAATAAGCAATGTCATTGGAGAACACGGATTGATTTTATCTTGGGTTAGTCTGATAATATTCTCGTTTCTTTTGATATGGACTATCTTTGAAACCATAGGAAAAAACCGCAATAAAAAATGAAGCGCATTGAGAACTCCTGACCAAAAGGGTATCGGGAGATATAATCCCTGATGAGCAAATAGACGATTAATATGAAATATGACATATGAAAGAATTCATGAAAATCACGGTAGTACATTAGAAATTTGGAGGGATGCGATATGTATTTAAAGGTTTAAAACGAAACCGAGATCCGAACCCTTAAGCAGTCTCGCCAAATTCTCTTCCATTTGAGCCCTCACAGTTTCCGGATCCACATTTTTTGCTCTGGCTATAAAGTTCATGCTGGCTTTCAATATTGATGGCAGTTCCTGGGGAGTAATTGCTTTTCCTGTTGCCCACTCCACTGCTGAAATACCATCACTCTCTACAAAGAGTCTGTCTAAGGGTACTTCTCTGACGATTTGCTGAACTGCCGGATTGATGTGGACATCGGGACCTACGGTAAAGTAACAGTTGCGCTCCAAGTATTTATCCAGAAAGTTTTCCGATGAATACCAATGAACTATTACAGGAACGGTATAATCAGCTATAATTCGTGCAATTTCCTTCTCCTGTCCCTTCGTATGAAGGATTACTGGGCAACCCCTTTCCTCAGCTAAATCCAACTGAGCGATAAAAATCTTTCTTTGATCGTTTAAATCCACATCACACCACACGCTGTCTAAACCAATTTCACCAATAATAGGACATGCCGTCAGGTACGGCTCCATATCCTTAAAGCTAGCCTTATCAGCATACCAGGGATGCAGACCATAAGTCGGGATTATTAGGTTGCAGCGCTGAGCCAGCTCATGAATCCTGTGGCAATCCTCCGGATTTGTTCCGGCAACGAGCCCCAGAATATTCCCCTTGTCAATGCAAGCAAGGATATTATTATTTACATCATTTTCCGTTATGTGTAAATGGGCATCAATAATCATTCTTTATTTCTCCAACCATATTTTAGTTTCGTGTTATTAAACGATTTCCGTCCTATTTATTTAACGCCATTTAAAGGATATGAATTGATTCATTTTTACTTATGGTAACACCTGACCATATGTATTAACGATAGGATGTGCAAAGAATACACTGGGGCAGGATGAAAATCCTGTCGTTTTTACGTTTACATGATAGAGCATCAAGAATAAAAAATCGAAAAGAATAATTGATGCAACTGAAAATAACATAAATTCGTAAGTTCTGACAAGTGTGGTTGGCTGTAATCGGCATAACTAAACGTTACAATATTCATATAACAAAGAGATGTATGTGATGTGCGAATTTGAGGGGAATAGATATGTTAAGTGAGAACCTGATTGTATTAAGAAATCTCAAGGGGCTTTCCCAGGAACAGGTCGCAGAAAAGATCGGCATTTCCCGGCAGGCTTATGCCAAATGGGAGAAGGGTACTTCTATCCCGGATGTGGAAAAGTGTATGGCACTGGCGGATCTTTATGGGACGACTATTGATTCGCTGGTGCGTGAAAACTCTACTGATTCAGGATTGAAGCTACCGCCTGCTCCCAAGGGAAAATATATTTGGTGTACGGTTACCATCAACGACAGGGGACAGATTGTTATCCCGAAAGAAGCACGTGATGTCTTTGATTTGAAAAGCGGCGACAGGCTTGTAGTAATGGGAGCAGAGGGTGAGGGTATTCTACTGCAGAAGGCAGAAGTTTTTGAAGAAATGCTTCGGAAGATAATGAGTGCTGCTGGAAAGGCCGGTGAGTAAGATGAAGATTGCATGGTTTTGCATTCCTGCCCATGGACATACCAATCCTACTCTAGGACTTGTGAAAGAGATGATTGATGCAGGACATGAGGTGACTTATTTTTCTTTTGAGAAATTCAGGGAAAAGATTGAGGGAACGGGAGCGACCTTTGTTCCCTGCGATGCATATGAGCTGGATATCGAAGCAAAGGACGCCGGCAACAGAGTAGGAAGGGATCTTGCTTTCTCCATCGAGCTGATTGTTGAATCCACTCTGGCAATGGATGGTCTGGTAAGTAGGATGATACCGGACATAAAGCCAGACCTGATTGTTGCGGATTCCATGGCTTTCAGTGGTAAACTGGCGGCAATGAAGTTTGGAATTCCATATGTTTGTTCCACTACCACCTTTGCATTTAACCGATACTCTGCGAAATACATGGATCAGGGCATGGGAGGTTTGTTCAGCACGCTTCTTGCCCTGCCGAAAATCAAAAGACAGTTGAAAAGGCTTCAGGCTAAGGGATATCCGGTAAAAAGCTTTTTAGAACTGATTTCAAATGACAATGAGACCAATACGATAGTATATACGTCGAAAGAGTTTCAGCCCTATGGTGAGACTTTTTCTGATAAATATTGCTTTATCGGTCCATCCATTCGGCCAGTGACCGATCCTATGGAAAAGACTGCAGAAAAGACGGTATATATCTCTATGGGTACGGTGGTAAGCAACAGGGAGATATATGAGAACTGCGTGGAAGCCCTTCGGGGAACGGACTATCAGGTGATTGTATCCATGGGTGAGACGACCAATGAATTCACTAATCTTCCTGAGAATATTCAGGTGTATGATTCTGTGGATCAGATGGCAGTATTGAAGATTGCGGATGCATTTGTCACCCACTGCGGTATGAATTCTGCGTCAGAAGGACTGTATTTCGAGGTTCCGCTGGTTATGGTACCACAGACACCAGAGCAGAGGGCAGTAGCAAAACGCACGGAAGAACTGGGGGCAGGTGTGATGCTGACAGCTTCCGGAAGGTCAGTGAAGGAGATTAGAAATGCCATCGAGAAGGTGCTGAATGATGGTGCCTGTAAAGCCGCAGCAGCCGAAATCTCAAAAGGGTTTAGAAGATGCGGAGGAGTAAAAGAAGCCAGAGCATTTCTGGAAAAAATCGTGAACCAGAATCATATTTGATCTAATGTCCAGGAACGAAGAGACGCCATGCAATAAACCTCAATTTGACTTCGTTCACAGATGCCGGAGAAACGCTAAAAGAGAGCTTTCGAGATTCTCTTTCCTAATTTTGCTGATTTTCCGTAGATATAAAGATTTGGAGATAGAATATGAATAGTTTGGATATTAGGGATATATGGAAAAGTTACACATTAAGGAACAAGAAAAAAGTAGAGGTGTTAAAAGGTCTGAATTTGCAGGTCAAACAAGGAGATATGGTTGCAGTCATGGGGCCATCAGGAAGTGGCAAGACCACACTGCTCAACATAATAAGCGGAGTTGATCGCCCAGATAAAGGCAGTGTATATATAGAAGGCAATTGTGTTTCGGATATGAATAAAGAAGAAATGGCCATATTCCGCAGAAGAAAATTAGGCATGGTATTTCAGGATTATAATCTCATAGAAAGCCTTTCCGTAAAAGAAAATGTACTGCTGCCTATGATATTAGATAAAAAGCCTGAGGAGGAACAGGAAAAACAGGCTAAAGTGATCATGGAAATGCTGGGTATTGAAGACATACAGGATAAAAATATAACCGAAATATCTGGCGGACAGAAACAGCGTGCAGCGATCGGCAGGGCACTGGTAAATAGTCCAGCGATTATCCTGGCTGATGAGCCAACCGGAAACCTGGATTTGCGCTCCACAAGAGAGGTTATGGGGTACTTTTCGCATATTAATAATCAACTATCTACAAGTATATTAATGGTTACCCATGATACGTTGGCAGCAAGTTATTGCCACCGGGCGGTTTTATTAAAAGATGGAGAATTTGCTGCAGAAATAGAAAATACAGGCGCCAGGAAAGAATTCTTCAATTCTGTAACCGAGATGCTCAAGCTGCTCGGAGGTGAAGCGGATGACCTTCTATGATATCTCCATGAAAATGTTGACTGTCAACTTACGCAGATATGGGCTCTACTTTATGAATATTGCCTGCTATTATATGAAAACGTCCCGATAAGAGCTGTGTATTCTCCATTATCCCAAT